>Ga0209139_10000352_pt1 | contig 15605 bp, 11 predicted proteins | sample BogFormECP14_OM3_FD_188246 | JGI IMG/M metagenome (GOLD analysis project Ga0209139, IMG submission 188246) | Bog forest soil microbial communities from Calvert Island, British Columbia, Canada - ECP14_OM3 (SPAdes) (version 2) | ecosystem: Environmental > Aquatic > Freshwater > Wetlands > Bog ...
TGATTTATTTGTCATTTTATAATTTTATTTGAATGTACGCCACTACCTTGGAACGGTAGGCACAGTAGAGGCGGCGCTTACGCGCCGCCCTCTCCGGGATTACGCGGGATGCTCCGAACCGCCGTGGATTTAATACGTCCGGATAGGGCATTCGACCCGACTACTTTTCATTTGCTCTGATAGTGAGTGATGTTCAGGGCCACGAGGAACCGGGATACCATGTTGTAGGCGGCCACTGTAGCCACTACTTCGACCACACCGCGAGCGTCAAAACGCTTGCACAGACGATCCATCAAGGCATCCGGCGCGTTGACGTTACGGGTCATGTGTTCGGTGATCTCTAGCACCAGTCGTTCGAGGTCGGTGAAGCGATCAGAGGTGGTTGGCCAGAACTTTACGGCCTCGATTTTCTCGTCAGGCACACCTGCTCGCCTGGCATGAGGCGCATGTGCCTCGAATTCGAAAGAGGCGCCATTGATCACTGCCACGCGTAGGATCATCAACTCGCGCAGGTCAGCTGGGACCTGCGTTCGATTGCGAATGGCAGTCAACATCTTTTCCCATCCTGAAGCGATGGCGGGACTATTCAGGAGGGCTTGATAAAGCACCGAGATCTCGCCTCCGCGCTCGGCGCGAATGGTCGTCTCGATCTCGGCAAGCTCCGGGCGGGTCCCGGGTTCGACCAATGGTACACGGATGGATCGGCTCATAGACAGGTCTCTCCGTGGAAGTGACGGTGATGAACGAAGCTGGCTCAGCTCCGATGATCGAGGCCGATATCGAGGATCGGCGCGCTGTGCGTGAGCCAGCCGACGGATATGAGATCGACGCCGGTCGCCGCGATCGCCGGCGCGCTCTGCGGAGTCACCCGGCCGGAGGCCTCTGAAATCGCGCGGCCGCCGATCAACGCGACCGCGCGGGCGAGATCGTCCAGGCTCATATTGTCGAGCAGCACGGCGTCGGCGCCGACGCCGAGCGCCTCTTCGAGTTGAACGAGCGTGTCGACCTCGACCTCGATCTTGACGAGATGGCCGACGTGCGTGCGCGCGCGGCGGATCGCCTCGGCGACGCCGCCGGCGATGGCGACGTGGTTGTCCTTGATCAGCACGGCGTCGTCGAGACCGAAGCGATGGTTCGATCCGCCGCCCGCGCGCACCGCATATTTCTCGAGCGAGCGAAGTCCCGGCGTCGTCTTCCGGGTGCAGACGATGCGCGCCTTCGTATGCGCGACGCTTGCGACGAGCGAAGAAGTCGCGCTCGCCACGCCGCTGAGCCGGCTGAGGAAATTCAGCGCCACGCGCTCGCCCGTCAAGATGCCGCGCGCGGGACCGCGAACGCTGGCGATCTCGACGCCCGGCGCGACGCGGGCGCCGTCCCCGAGCCGCTCTCGAATCTCGATCGCCGGATCGATCAGCCGGAACGCCAGGGCCGCGAGATCCAACCCCGCGACGACGCCGTCCTGCCGCGAAACCAGCGCAGTCGACGTGGTCAGCCCGGCAGGCACGATGGCGTCGGTCGTGATGTCGCCGGCGCGACCGAGGTCCTCGGCGAGCGCGGCGCGCACCAGCGGTTCAACGAGTATGTTCGGGAGGCGAGCAAGGTTCATCGAATCAGGCCCTCTTTGTCAGCGCTCGCGGAGCGATCTGTTGCGCGACCGCGAACGCCTCGTCAAGCGTCAGCCGCGAACGCATCGGTTCGCCGGCTTTCGCCGGATGGTCGGTGCGGAAATGCGCGCAGCGACTTTCCTGTCGCCTCAGCGCCGCGACGGCGATCATGAGCGCGACCGCCGCCGGATCGCCGCTCGCCCCGTGCGACGACGCAAGCGGCGCCAGCGCCGCGATCGCGGCGCGCAGTCCGTGCGCGTCGCGTAATACGCCGGCGGAATTCGTCAGGATCGACCTCGCGGCGCTCGGCTCGGGCGCCGGCGGAATCGGGACCGCGCGCGACGACTCGAGGCGCGCGGCCGGCGCCGCCGCGACGCTGGTCGCGACGAGGCGTGCGAAGACCGCCGCTTCGCTCAGCGAGTTGCTGGCGAGCCGGTTGGCGCCGTGCAGGCCCGTGCGCGCCGCCTCGCCGCAAACCCATAGGCCGGCGATCGAGCTGCGCCCCTCGGCGTCCACGGCGACGCCGCCCATGTGGTAATGCGCGGCCGGGCGCACGGGGATGGGCTCGCGGGCCGGATCGATCCCCGCCTGGAAGCAAAGCTCGGCGATCACCGGAAAGCGCGCAGCGAAACGCTCGCCCAGCGCTTCACGGGCGTCGAGATAGACGCGATGACCTTCGCCGAGGCGCCGCCAGATCGCTCGGGCGACGACGTCTCGCGGCGCGAGCTCCGCGCCGGCGACGCCCGCCATGAACCGCTCGCCCGTCTCATCGATGAGGATCGCGCCTTCGCCGCGCACGGCCTCGCTCACCAGCGGCGCGGGTCTCGCCGGCCCATCGAGCGCGGTCGGATGAAACTGCACGAATTCCAAATCCGCCATTTCCGCGCCGGCGTGCGCCGCCAGCGCGAGGCCCTGACCGAAGCTGCCGCGTGGATTGGTGCTGAACTCGTAGAGCCCGCCGACGCCGCCGGTGGCGATGACGATCCTGTCCGCCGCCAAGATCGCCGGACCCCCCGCACCGACGGCGACGATGCCGCGCACTCGATTGTCCGCGACGAGCAGACGACGCGCCTCGACGCCTTCGAGAATCTCGATCGATCGCGTCCGGCGCGCCGCGGCGACCAGAGCGCGCATGATTTCGCGGCCCGTGGCGTCGCCGCCGGCATGGACGATCCGCCGCCGGGAGTGCGCGGCCTCGAGGCCGAGCGCCAATCCGCCGCCGGCCTCGCAGTCGAAATCGACCCCGAGAAGGGCGAGTGTTTCGATCGCTCGGGGAGCCTCTCGCGTGAAGCGCCGGACCACATCGGGATCGCAGAGACCGTCGCCGGCAGCGAGCGTGTCCGCGGCGTGCAAGTCCGCTCCGTCGTCGACGCCGATCGAAGCGGCGAGGCCGCCTTGCGCCCAAAGTGTCGAACCCTCGGCGCCAACGTGGCCCTTCGAGACGAGCAATACCGGCCGCGGCGCCAGATGCAGCGCGGTCATCAGCCCGGCGACCCCGGCGCCGATGATTATTATGCGCCCGTCGAGGGCGCGCACGTCGGCCGTCATAGCGCCACCATCCGCTCGACCGCGAGCCGGGCGCGCGCGGCGAGTGCGGGATCGATGGTCACTTCCGTCCGCATCGTCTCCAGTGCCCGCCGGATCGCTGGCAGGGTGATCCGCTTCATATGCGGGCAGAGATTGCAGGGGCGCACGAAGTCGACGTCGGGATGCGCGACAGCGACGTTGTCGCTCATCGAACATTCGGTCAAGAGAACGACCCGGCTCGGTTTGTTGCGGCCGACATAGGCCGACATCTGCGCCGTCGAACCTGCGAAATCGGCCTCGTCGAGGACATCGGGAGGGCACTCGGGATGCGCGAGCACGACGACGCCGGGGTGGTCCTCGCGCAATTGGCGGACGTCGGGCCCGCTGAAGCGCTCGTGGACGATGCAGGCGCCGTCCCATGGGATGATCTCGACCTCGGTCTCTTTGGCGACGTTGGCGGCGAGATATTTGTCGGGCAGCATGACGACGCGGCGGGCGCCGAGCGATTCGACGACCTTTCGGGCATTGGCCGAGGTGCAGCAGATATCGACTTCCGCCTTCACCGCCGCCGAGGTGTTGACATAGGCGACGATCGGCACGCCGGGATGGCGGAGACGCAGAGCGCGCACGTCCGCTGCGGTGATCGACTCGGCGAGCGAGCAGCCGGCGAGCGGGTCGGGAATCAGCACGGTTTTCCCAGGATTGAGCAGTTTGACGGTCTCGGCCATGAAATGCACGCCCGCCATCACGATGACGCTGGCGTCGATCCGGGCCGCTTCGCGCGCGAGCGCGAGGCTGTCGCCGACGACGTCGGCGACGCAATGGAAGATCTCCGGCGTCATATAGTTGTGCGCGAGGATCACCGCGTCTCGACGCTTCTTCAGCTCGAGAATCGCCTCGATGTCCGGCTCGAAGACCGGCCATTCGATCGGTGGGATGACCCGCGAGACGCGTTCGTAGAGCCCGCGAACCGGACGCGGAGAATTCAGCGACTGCAGCATGGCTTATACTCATAATGAGGATATCTGCGATATACTTATCATGAGAATAAGCCGTGTCAAGCCCGAACGAGAGGAAGACGCGCGCCAAATGCGGCGCGCTCCTCACGCACCGCCGCGCGGAAGCGAAAGGCCTTGGCGGGCCGTCCCCCCGTGTCGGTCACGGTCTCGCCGGTTTCCTCGACCAGCTGCTGCTGCTCGATCTGCCGGCGGAAATTCGGCTTGTGCACGTTGAGGCCGGCGATCGCTTCAACACAGCGCTGCAGCTGCAACAGGGTGAAGGCCGGCGGCATCAACTCGAAAACGACCGGGTTGTATTTGATCTTGGCCCGCAGTCTGGCGATGCCGGTGGCGAGGATGCGCCGATGATCGCCGATCATGGAAACTCCCGGGATGGTCTTGCCCGGCGTCGCCGCGTTCGCCGCCTCGGGGATCAGTCCCGCTTCGAACAACAGCTCGTAACGTTGCAGCGCCAGTTCCTCGTTCCACCGCCGTCCATGAAGGCCGAAATCGATAGCCGCGCGTTGCGCGCGCGCCGCGCGCGTCTTCGCATCGCCGGCATCGGCCCAGCGCTTCAGCTCGGGCGCGACCGCGCCCGCGATCATGGCCGGCGCGCCTTGGCGATGATCCTCCCAGGGGAAGTAGTCGTACCAGGGACGCCAGGCCGCGTGCGGCGCCGCCGTCCTCTCTTCTCGTGACAGGCCGAGATAGCTGATCGAAATCGTTCGGCTTCGCCCGGCGCCGCCGCTTCGATTCGGGTCGGCGAACGTGTAGAGCTGTTCGACATAGCCGAGCTGATGACGCGTCTGCCGCTCGACCCAGGCGCGCAACCCCGATTGCAGCGAGCGGTGACCGACCTCGAGCGGGCCGGACGGCAAGGCGCGGCCGTCGTCGATCGTCATGGCGAGCGGCCGCGCCTCGGAAACCGCCGCCAAGACGGCGATCAGCTCGACCGCCACGTCCGGCGCGAGTTTGCCGTCATCGCCGACAGCTCCCTGGCTCAACATCGTTCGACACCCGAATTTGCGTCGCTCCCCAATCGGCTCATAAGCCCGATTCCATTTGCCGCAAGGCTTCTGTGAGGTCACATCGCCAGCACAAGAGAGCGAACCTCATGCTAACCGGATTGAATGGATTACTGTGACTAAACCCCTTATTTCCTACCTGCGGGCGGGCGCTGCAGAAGCGAGCGCTGCATCGCGGTCGGGACAAATGCACTGTCCGTTACCCCCGTAACCCTGTAACGGTCGATTACATCACATTGCCGCGCCCGTAGCTCATGTCTCTTTCGTCGCAGCTAGGCCGAACTCAACGTAAACCCGAAGGTCTACTCTCTTGACAATTTGGGCATCCGATTTTCGAACAGCGCCGCCATTTCCTGATGTTCAATTTTGAACATCCCCTGTGCGCCGAAACGACTTCCGGCGCGGCGGCTTACTCGTATGCTCAACGACTGGAGAAATACTCCCGGTTGGAAGAACCAAACCGCCGATTCCGGAACCGGTCCAACCGGCGACCATTTGGCGAATGTCGGCAAAGGGGGGGCTCATGGCCAACACGTGCGACCCGCGGCTGCTCATCGCGGGCGGCCTTCTGCTCACGGCGTTGACCGCGGTCGCCCACGCCGCGGCCTTCTGCCCATTTGAACAGAGCGCCGAACAGATTCCGACCACACAGGCGAATCTGGACCGGTGCGAGCAACTCGACCCGATCGTCCGCAAGCCGACGCCCGGCCAGCTTGATCAGTACGAAACTCATTTGAGCGAATTCTTCAACCTGTTCTGCCACCGCCGGCTCGACAAAGGCTGGACGCGGGACGAGACGGTGCGCGACGCCGGCCCGTTCGTCGCGACTTTGTCGCACGACGGGTCATGGACCGGCAAGGGCCTGGGGACGCACGCGCCGGTGCTGGTCTGGTATTCGCCCGAAATGATCGCCTGGTTGCGCGCCAACCGGCCGGACGACGGAACCGCCGCGCCAGCCAATCCACCTCCGCCGCCCGATGGCGCGATCATGGTCAAGGAAATGTATGGCGGGTACAAGGACGGGAAAGGCAACACCATTTCGATCCCGGCTTCCGCCTGCCGGATCCCAGACCTGCTGCGCCTGCGGCCGACCGAAAATGGCGCCGCGATCATGGTGCGCGACAGCGCCGCTTCCAGAGACGGCTGGTTTTGGGGCTGGTATGGCTGGCCGAAGACGAGCGGCGCGCCGAACACGGCCTGGAACGTGGATTGGCCGCCGCCGGGCGGCAACCCGCTGCCGACCATGGGGTTCGGCCAGTACTGCCTGAACTGCCACGCGTCTGCCGTCAACAACATGACCTTCGCCAGCCTGGCCAACGTCCAGGGCGGCAAGCCCGGCCGCTTCCTGCCGTTCCTCAGCCAGGACGCATCCCTGACGCAGCGGTTCGGCGGATCCGAAGAAGGCGCTGGGTCGCCGACGGATATTCTGGAAACGCGTCATACCCTTCCGCTCGGACAATTGTTCTTTCGGTTGCAGCCGCTGACGCCGGCGCCCGAGTTCACGGCCCTGCTGGGTCTCTCGGCGGCCGGCCCCGTTCCGCCCATGCCGTCACAGACCTACGACAATGTGTGGATGCCTGGCCAAACCGCGCCCGAACACGGAGAGTTTGTGACGTCTGACCAGTGCGTCGGCTGCCATACGGCGGGCGGCACCGGGCTCGCCTTCGACATGACAGTCCCGGCGCCGGCGGCCACCGGCAAGCCCCCTCTGCCGCCGCCCCTGTATAATTTTTCTCCCTACGGCACGTGGCGCTCGAGCCCTATGGGACTGTCCGGCCGCGATCCGATCTTTTTCGCCCAGCTTGCCAGTGAAACCAAAACCTTCCATCCCGCGGCGGCCGCCAGCGTGGAGAACACCTGTCTGGCCTGTCACGGCGTTCAGGGACAGCGGCAGTTCCATATCGCGCCGGATGCGCAGAGTCCTGCGCCCGGCAATTGCGCCGATCCGTTCCGACGCGACGTGCTCGACGAAACGCCCTATCCGAGCGGGACCGGTCAGGCGAGGCATTTCGACCTTGGCGCGCTGGCGCGCGACGGCGTGTCCTGCACCGCCTGCCATCGCATGGCGCCAGGTCCGGCCGGAAACGGCGAATTGCCGCAGAATCACTGCATCGCCGAACAGCAGCGCGCGTTCAATCAAGACAAGCACGGCAAGCTCTTCACCGGATTCGCCGCCACCTTCACCGGCAATTTCTTTGTCGGGCCGGCGGACCGGATGTACGGGCCGTTCGAAAAACCGCGGCCCGCCTCAATGAAACACGCGCTTGGGGTGACGCCGGAACATAACGCGGCGATCCAATCGGCGGAGCTGTGCGGCGCCTGCCACACATTGCACCTGCCGGTGCTCGTCAACGACAAGCAAATCGGCCGATCGTACGAACAGACGACCTATCCGGAATGGGCGTTCAGCGACTACCGCCTGGGCGAGACGGCGTATGGCGCTTTGCCGTTCGGCAAAGGATCGCTCGCCAAGTCCTGCCAGGACTGCCACATGCCCAAAGCAGCAGCGGACGGCGAGCCGTTCCAAAGCAAGATCGCCGGGATCCAGGAGCATGACAGTTTTCCGGCGGTCGAGAACGGCCTCCCCGGAACCGACATCGATCTGCCGACCCGAAGCGGGTTCGCCAAGCACACGCTGGTCGGGCTGAATGTGTTCCTGATGGAGATCGCCGCGCAATTCCCGGACGCATTGGGAATTCCGAAAATCGATCCGATGCTAGGATCGAAGGGCGTCCCGCCAACGACACTGACCGAACAGGCGATGCTGGATCAGGCCGCCGACGGCACCGCCGACATCGCGGTCTCCGGCCTGACGCAGGACGGTGACAACCTGGTCGCGAGGGTGACCGTGACCAACAAGAGCGGTCATAAATTCCCCTCCGGGGTTGGGTTCCGCCGGGCGTTCGTGGATTTCGCGGTGCTGGGCGCCGACGGCGCCCCGTTGTGGGAGTCCGGCCGCACCAACGGGGTCGGCGAGCTGGTGGATGAGGCCGGCAACCCGATCGACGGCGAGCTATGGTGGACGAAGAATTGCGGCGGACGCCTCAACCGCCCCGGCGACAACCATTACCAGCCGCACTACCGGGAGATCACTCGGCAGGACCAGGCGCAGGTGTTCCAGGAACTGGTCACCGCGCCGCCCCCCGGCGACGCCCCTAGCGTCTGTGGCCACGACGCCGACCCCAACGCCAACGCCGGCGCGCTCACCACCAGCTTTCTGTCGATCTGCGCCAAGTTGAAGGATAACCGTCTGCTGCCGCGCGGGTTTTTACCGGCGTCACAGCGGATAGAGATCGCCAAGTCCCTGGGCGCCGACGAGGAACTGGCGCTCGACACCGGATCGGCCGGCGTCGACGACGACCCGGCCTATGCCGATGCCGTCCCCGCCAGCGGCTCTGTCGCCTTCACCTATCGGGTCCCGGCCGCCGCATTGAACGGAAAGCAGCCGGCCAAGGTCAGCGCGACGCTTTACTATCAGGCGACGCCGCCGTTCTATCTGCAGGACCGCTTCTGCACCGGCGGGGGCGGCGACGACCAGCGGCGCTTGCAATTCCTGACCGGCTACCTGAGACTCACCGGCAATCGTGTCGCGAACTGGAAGCTGAAGATGGTCAGCACCGGCGAGGTTCCGCTGCCCGCGCGTTGAGCGTGTGGATCGGCGCGCCATCTGCCGGCTCTGTCTATTCGTGGAAGTCGCGGCTGGTCGAGAAGGCTGTCTCATGCGCGTCATGCCTCCGGTGCTGGCGGCGTTCGCTCTCGCCGCGTCCGGGTTACGTAATTACGGTGACACGACCTGATTACCCTTTTTGCAACCTGCCATGCTTCACCGATAACCCGCGTCGCTCGCACAATAGTCGCCGACTAAATGGTAAAGGAGGTCATGTCACCGTAATACCCCGCTGCATGCCGACTCAGCCGCCAAGGCCGCGGCTCTCGCCGTCGGGGACGGGCCGGGGCATCTGCAACGTCGCCGAGGACGACGGCGCGGTGAAGAGAACTCGGCTGGACGGCCGGCTGGAGGTCGCCCGCATGACAGCGCCGGTGCTGCCCTCGATATTCAAAATTCGTCCCGTCCGCCAATCGCCGGAATCTGCCAGGATCCAGAATCTGTGCATTTTGCTTTCGGATAAACAAGATTCACGATACCGTGCTTACATGTCCCGCATTTATTCACAGTCGACGATCGTACACTCCTCGAGCCCTCGCGAAGGCAAAAAGTTTGGAAAGCCACAATTTTGGTTTTTGACCCTTGTAACCCATTGAAATTCCACAAAACGACCAAAGAAATCTTTGGAAAAGCTTGGAGGAAAACAGGCTAGATTTGGAAAAGCTTGCAAAAATGCTTGGAGCTTCTACGTGCATAGGAGGTTTAATTTCGGCGAGGTCGGGCGCGGGCCTCGGCTAGCCTGCGTTGGAACCCAGCCTGGGGTCCGGGCGTTTTAGCTAGCCTGTGGGGCACTCAAAGAAGGAGCCATCACCATGGCTATTTTCGACAGAGACGACCTGAGCGGCAGCGATATGCGGCCAGAGCGCGGCTATCCAAGCGACGTTCGGAGCAAGGCTCCGGCGTGGATTGCCGGTATTGTGATTGTTGCTGCGATCATAGGTGTGTTTGCGTACGAGTCCGGCAATTCGGGCGCCCGCCATGCTCCCGAGCAAACCCACGACGTATCGCCAGCGCCCGTACCGTCGGTGGTCCCAGCGCCGCCGGCGGCTCCCGAGTCACCTGCGAAGCCGTAACAGGCATTCCGAGAGCCCGCCTTCGCGGCGGGCTCTCATTCCGGATTTCGACGCTCACGCCGCCGTCAGAATCCCCCGCGTCAAACTGCCGTCGGCCGGGTAGAGCGGGATCAGGCAGGCCTGCAGCGCGTGGTAGAGGTCCGTCTTGCCGACGAAATAGCCCGCGACCGGGTTCAGCGAATCGTCGAGTTGGGGATGCCAGCCGCCCTCGCGCCGATCGATCTGGCGCCGAGCGATGAAGTCCCACAGGCGGCGGTACCAGTCTTCATGGAAGGCGTCGCCATCGAGCGCGGCGAGGAAATGCGCGGCGCCGACGCCTTCGCACATCGGCCACCACAGCCGGTCGCGCACCCGCGGGGCGCCGTCGTATTCGACTGTGTAATAGAGCCCGCCGCGCGCGTCCCAGCCTTGCGCGAGCGCCTGCGCGAACAGGCGCCGCGCCGCGTCCGGCAGCCATTCGAGCTTCCGCCCGCCCAGCGCCCAGAGCTGCAGCGCGAGCCGCGCCCATTCGAGCGCGTGGCCCGGCGTATAGCCGTAGGGGCGGAACACGTCGGAACCCTTATAACCGAGATCGGTGGTCCAGTCGGCGTGGTAATGCTCCGGCACGCGCCAATCCACCGCGGCGGCGTTGCGGCGCAGGATCAGATCGGCGATCCGCTCGGCCTTGTCGAGATAGGATCTCTCCCCGGTCGCTTCGAACGCCGCCATCAGCGCTTCGGTCATGTGCATGTTGGAATTCTGGCCGCGATAGGCGCTGAAAGGGGTCCAGTCCTCGCGGAATTCCTCGGCGCTGGCGCCCGGGCCGGGCTCCCAGAACCGCGTCTCCAGCACTTCGGAAATATCTGCGAGCAGCCGGTCCGCGTCGGGATGGCCCGCGCATTTGGCGCTCGAGGCGGCGAGCAGCACGAAGGCGTGGCCATAGGCGAGCTTGTCGCGCTCGCGCGGGCCGTCGGCGTCGAACGACCAGAAATAGCCGCCCCAGCGCGCGTCGCGATGCCGGGTCAGCAGTGCGCGCATCCCGTGGTCGACGAAATCCGCCGCGCCGGGCCGCCCCTGCAGATGCGCGATCGCGAAACAATGCACGAGCCTCGTCGTCGCATGCACCGGCCGCCCCGTCACCCCTGCCAACGGGCGCCCCGAACTGTCCAGCGAGTGAAAGCCTCCTGCGGGGTCGATCGAATCGGGCTCGAAGAACGCGAACAGCGCATCGGCTTCGGCCCGGAGCCAGCGGCGATGGCCCGGGTTCTCGCGCCAGGGCAAGGACGGGGGAGGGGAGGAAGCGGTCATGGACGAAATCCTGGCGGGGTCTCAGGTGTGGCGCGGGCGCGCTCGAACTGGCATAACATCCGTATGAATCGATTCGAAACGCCCCCCGCGCTAGCGGACTCCCAAGCCCGTGGCAATCCCGGCTTCGGCGTCTATGTTCACTGGCCCTTCTGCCTCGCCAAATGCCCCTATTGCGATTTCAACTCGCATGTGCGCGCCGAGAAGATCGACGAGGATCGCTTCGTCGCCGCCTTCCGCGCGGAGATCGCGCATCGGGCGGCGCAGACGCCGGGCCGCAACGTGCGCTCGATCTTCTTCGGCGGCGGCACGCCCTCGCTGATGCGACCGCAGACGGTGCAGGCGATCATCGACGCGATCGCCGCGCGCTGGAGCATCGAGCCCGACGCGGAAATCACCCTGGAGGCCAACCCGACCAGCGTCGAGGCGGGGCGCTTTCGCGGCTATCGCACCGCCGGCGTCAACCGCGTTTCGATCGGCGTGCAGTCCCTCATCGATGCCGATCTGAAGGCGCTCGGGCGCCGTCACACCGTTACCGAGGCGATAGCGGCCGTAAAGACAGGCGCCTCGATCTTTCCGCGCACGTCCTTCGACTTGATCTACGCGCGCCCCGGCCAGAGCGTAGCGGCCTGGCGCATCGAATTGACCGAGGCGATGAAAATCGCGGGCGAACATGTCTCGCTCTACCAGCTGACCATCGAGCCGGACACGATATTCGAGCGGCTCTGGCGCGCCGGCAAGCTCGTCACGCCCGACGAGGAACTCGCCCGCGCGCTGTTCGACGCGACGCAGGAAATCACCGAGGCGCATGGCTTGCCGGCGTACGAGGTCTCCAACCACGCGCGGCCCGGCGCCGAGAGCCGGCACAATCTGATTTATTGGCGCTACGGCGAGTATGTCGGGGTCGGCCCGGGCGCGCATGGGCGCGTCGGCATCGGCGCGGCCCGGCGCGCGCAGGCGACCGAAAAACATCCGGAAATGTGGCTCGCACAAGTCGAGAGCGAGGGCCACGGCCTGATCGAGGACGTCGCGCTCACACAGGAAGAGCAGAGCGACGAGTTCCTGCTGATGGGCCTGCGCTTGCGCGAAGGCATCGACGTCGCGCGATACGAGGCCTTGAGCGGACGCGCGCTGCGGCGCCGGCAGATCGACGAACTCGCCGCGGATGGCTTCATCTCCGAAGACCCGTCGGGGCGATTGCGCGTGACGCCCGAGGGCGCGCCGCTGCTCGATACGATCGTCGCGGATCTGGCGGCGTAATGACCCCCTCTCCCGCTCTTCGCGGGAGAGGGTCGGGGTGAGGGGCGTAGGAATCACCAAGCCCCTCATCCGTCGGCTTCGCCGCCACCTTCTCCCGCAAGGGCAGGAGAAGGGTCGAACACGGAACGCCATAATGGGGGAACACGCGGAGGCGGACGAGAGGCCAATGAGCGTCGGGCGCATCGTGCTCGCCAGCCTCGTCGGCACGACGATCGAGTTCTACGATTTCTACATCTACGGCGCCGCCGCCGCGCTGGTGATCGGGCAGACGTTCTTTCCGAAATCCTCGGCGGAGGCGCAGGCGCTCAACGCGTTTCTGACCTTCGGCATCGCGTTCCTCGCCAGGCCCGTCGGCTCGATGCTGTTCGGCCATTTCGGCGACCGGATCGGGCGCAAATCGACGCTCGTCGCCTCGATGCTGGTCATGGGCCTCTCCACCACCTTGGTCGGCTTCCTGCCCGGCTATGCGCAGGCGGGCGTGCTCGCGCCTTGGCTGCTGTGTCTGCTCCGCTTCGGCCAGGGCGTCGGGTTGGGCGGCGAATGGGGCGGCGCCGCGCTGCTCGCGACGGAGAACGCGCCGGCGGGGCGACGCGCGTGGTTCGGCATGTTTCCGCAGCTCGGTCCGCCGATCGGCTTCTTCCTCGCCAACGGCGTCTTCCTGGCGCTGCTGCTCGGCGTCGGCGAGGCGAATTTCGTCGCCTGGGCCTGGCGAATCCCGTTCCTGCTGAGCGCCGCGCTGGTGGCGATCGGGTTGTACGTCAGGGTGTCGATCACCGAGACGCCCGCCTTTCGCGCGGCGATGGCGCGGCATGAGCGGGTCGCGGTTCCGCTCCTCGAAGTGCTGCGCGGCCATTGGCTGCCGCTGCTGCAGGGCTCGCTCGCGATCGTCGTCTGCTACGCGCTGTTCTACATTTCGGCGGTTTTCGCGCTCGGCTACGGCGTGACTAGCCTGCACATCCCGCGCACGACGTTTCTGGCGATGCTCTGCGTCGCCGCCGTCGTGATGGCGCTGGCGACGCCGCTGTCGGCCCGGCTCGCGGACCGCTTCGGCCGCCGCCCCGTGCTGCTCACGGCCAGCGCGATCGCCGCGCTCGTCGGCTTCGCGCTGCCCGCGCTGCTGAGCGGCGGCGGGCTGCCGGCGCTGCTCTTCCTGTGCCTCGCGCTGGGCGTGATGGGCCTGACGTTCGCGCCGCTCGGCGCGCTGCTGCCCGAACTGTTTCCGACGGCGGTCGCCTATACCGGCGCTTCGGTCGCTTACAATCTCGGCGGCATTCTGGGCGCCTCGCTCGCGCCCTACCTCGCGCAGCGGCTGCTGGAATACGGCGGGTTGAGCTGGGTCGGGTATTATTTGACGCTCGCGGCTGCGATCAGTTTCGCCAGCGTCGCGAGCATGAGCGAGACCGGGCGCCCGCCGCCGCGAGCCTGATGCGTGTTTTTCCAGCATGCCCCCGCTCCCCGACAGCCGGCTCCCCGGCGGCTCGTCTCGGATCAAATCTACAATCTCCTGGCGCGCCAGATTCCCTGGTGGCAGGGAAAAACGCAGGGAATTTCGCCGATTCGACCGCTTTTTGCGAAATTTCGTCTCGAAAAAATCTGCGAATTCAGCCGTTTGCGAGATGAATTCCCTACTCGACGTCGCAGGGAATTATTTTGCGCGAGCAGGGAACCAATTCCGCCTATTGGACCGGAGCAGGGAATTTGGCCAAAATCGATCCGCGCGCCCCGACACGTCAAAGGCAGACCCTGATCCGCAAGGCGCCGCATAGACAATTCGTGGTCCAGCGCGGCGCCTCGACATCGTTCGGCCACCTGACAACGGCCCACCCTGAGCTGTTCGACGGGAAGGTCGATGAATGCACGCCAGCGCATCCTGTAGTCGCCGCGAGCAGCTTCAATAGTGTGGATCAGGAGAATGAAGCGCTCTCCAAGGCGGCGCACGGAAGGCGCTCGCGAAAAAGTCGCTGAGCGCCTTCACGGCTGCCGGTAGATGCCGGCCAGGCGGGTAGACGATGTGAACCCAGCGCTCAATCGGCTTGTATTGGGTCAAGACTGCAACCAGTCGGCCAGCCGCGACATCTGGACCAACGATGAAGCTTGGAAGCTGCACGAGACCGAGACCTTCGATGGCTAAAGCAAGGAGCATCTCGGCATTGTTGGACCGATAAGGCGTCCGACTCAACCGAAGCACGATGTCGCCTTTTCCCCCGTCAGTTTTGAAAACCCCAACCTTCGCCCGTCCATTGGTATTCGTAGCCGATACAAACGTGACGCACGAGATCGTCAAGCACGGCCGGGCGCCCGTGCTCGGCAAAATAGGAGGGGGAGCCACAAACGAGAACGTCGACGGGGGCAAGCTTACGCGCAACCAGGCTCGAGTCCGGCAGCTTGCCAATGCGAAGCGCCGCATCAAAGCGGCCCTGGACGAGATCGATCGCTCTGTCGTCGCACACGAGATCGATCTCGAGCCCTGGATGGCGACGAATCAACTCCGGCAAGAGTGGAGCGACGTACCGCTCGCTGAAGGCGACAGGGGCGGTGAATCGAACGAGGCCTGTGGGCTGTCCGGAGCGGGCGGACAAGGCGCGCTCCGCCTCATCAAGGGCGCGGAGGATAGTCGTTGTCTCATCGTAGAAAACGCTTCCCGATTCGGTAAGAGCAACGCGGCGTGTCGTGCGGTGGAGCAGCCGCGTACCAAGCCGCCGCTCCAGAGCATTCACGTGCTTGGACACCATGGCGGGCGACAGCCGAAGCGATCGGGCGGCAGCCACGAAACTACCTTCGTCCACGACACGCACGAACGCTTCGAGACTAGCCAAACGGTCCATGTCGGGCAGCGTAGATTGTTTACTCCCAGTGTTCAATTTGTTTCCTGGCTGACGGTTTATCCGAGGGTCGGAAATGGGAGATGCTCTACGTGCTGGCGCGGGGCTGATTGAAGGTCTCTAGTGGAGCAGTATGCATGTGTCAGTCTTACGAAAATAGGCGCGAAACGGCGGTTACCATTTTATCGAAGGCGCAAGATCTTCGCCGCGCACGTCTCCCTTGGGGTGAACAATCGGACATCCGTCTCACTGGGGCAGAAACCGACGGCGCATTTGGTGAGCTCGACTATCAAGCACCGGCCGGATTTATTGTCCCGAGGCATGTTCATCATCGGGAGGACGAGA
>Ga0209139_10000353_pt1 | contig 15566 bp, 13 predicted proteins | sample BogFormECP14_OM3_FD_188246 | JGI IMG/M metagenome (GOLD analysis project Ga0209139, IMG submission 188246) | Bog forest soil microbial communities from Calvert Island, British Columbia, Canada - ECP14_OM3 (SPAdes) (version 2) | ecosystem: Environmental > Aquatic > Freshwater > Wetlands > Bog ...
ATGGCGCGTTACTGGCTCGATCTGCCATGGCGTTTCAAAAGCAAGCGCGACCGCCGTCTCACGCTCGGCAGCTCGCTGGTCGGATCGCTGCGGCGCTCGATGATGGATCGCGATATTCCGCTGTGGCTCGAAACGGCGCTCGATTCGTTGGTCACCGATGCGCGCCGGGTCGTGGGGATTGTTGCGACGCAGAACGGCAAGCCGGTTCGTATCGCGGCGTGCCGCGGCGTCATCCTTGCCGCAGGCGGTTTCGAGCACAACCAGGCGATGCGCGACGAGTACCTGCCCAAGCCGACGCGCGCTGAATGGACCGTCACTCCGCCGTCGAACACGGGCGACGCGATTCGCGCGGGGCAGGGCATTGGCGCGCAGGTGGCGCTGATGGATCATGCGTGGTGGGCGCCGACGGTTTTCATCATGGGGCGGGAGAAGCGGCGAGCGCTGTTCGTTGAGCGCAACCTGCCGGGATGCGTGATGGTCAATCGGCTCGGTCTCCGCTTCGTCGACGAGGCCGCCCCTTACAGCGAGATCGTTTACGCGATGTACGCCGACAACGAGAAGAGCAAAGCCAACATGCCGGCGTGGCTGGTGTTCGATGCCGAATTCAGGCGCAAATATCCATGCGGCCCGCTGCTGCCCGGAATGGCGCGTCCCGACAAAGCGCTGCCGGCGTCGTGGGCCGGCACCGTTTATTTCAAGGCCGACACTCTCGACGCGCTCGCCGCGCAAATCGAAGTCGATGCAAAAGGCTTGCGCGAAACGGTCGAGCGGATGAATCAGTACGCGGCCAGCGGCGACGACCAGGAGTTCGGCAAGGGCAGCAACAATTTCGATCGCTACTACGGCGACGTCAACGTCAAGCCGAATCCGTGCCTCGCGCCGATCGCGAAGCCTCCTTTCTACGCGATGCGCATCGACGCCGGCGACATCGGCACCAAGGGCGGCCTGCTCACCGACGAGTACGCGCGCGTGCTGCGCGACGACGGCCAGCCGATTCCGGGACTCTACGCCACCGGCAACACGTCGGCGGCCGTGATGGGTCCGAGCTATCCCGGCGCGGGCTCGACCCTCGGTCCGGCGATGACCTTCGGCTATATCGCTGCGCACCATCTCGCAGGAGTTTGACATGCTGAAAGATCGCGTTGCGCTCGTTACGGGAGCAAGCCTCGGAGTCGGCAAGGGAATCGCGATCGCGCTGGGAGCGGCGGGCGCGACCGTCTACGTGACGGGGCGCAGCAGCAAGGCCGGCGACAATCCTTTCGGCGGCACCGTGTTCGCCACCGCCGAGGACGTCACCAAACGCGGCGGGCGCGGCGTCGCCGTCGTCTGCGATCATAGCGACGATGAGCAGGTGCGCGCGCTGTTCAAGCGTATCGAGGATGAGTCCGGCCGTCTCGACATTCTCGTCAACAACGCCACCGCGATTCCCAACGGCCTCACCGAGTCGGGCCCGTTCTGGAAAAAGCCGCTCGACTTCGTGAAGCTGCTCGACGTCGGCCTGCGCTCGAACTACGTGGCGACCTGGCTCGCCGCTCCGATGCTCGTTCGCGACGGGGGCGTGGTGTTCAACTCGTCGTCGCCGGGGGCCAAGGCCTACGTGCACGGCCCCGCTTACGGCGCCGCGAAAGCGGGAGTCGACAAGATGTCGCACGACATGGCGCACGATTTCAAACCGCACAACGTCGTCGTCGTTTCGGTCTGGCTCGGGCTGGTGAAGACCGAGAAGGTGATGATGATCGACGCCAACAAATCGAAGTACGGCCCGATGCTCGCAGTGGCCGAGTCGACCGAGTATGGCGGCCGCATCATCGACGCGATCTTCAACGATCCCAAGCGCATGGAATTGACGGGACAGACATTTTTCTCCGCCGAGCTGGCCGATCGTTACGGCGTTAAAGACGTCGACGGCGCGCAACCGCCGTCAGGCCGCGGTTTTCTCGGTCCACCGACCGAATTTTCGCCGATAGTAATCGAGTAGTTTCGTGTCATCACGCGAAACCTCGTCTGACCTCGAGATCGACGCGAGCAGTTCGGGAGCCACTCCGATTGGCGCGCCGATCCGCGCTAACGGCGCGGAATCGATCGGATGGGATGACGAACGCGACGTGCTCGTGGTCGGCTTCGGCGCCGCCGGCGCGTGCGCAGCGATCGAAGCGGCGAATGCGGGCGCGTCCGTCGTCGTAACCGATCGCTTTCGCGGCGGTGGCGCGAGCGCCAAGAGCGGCGGCGTCGTGTACGCGGGAGGTGGCACTCGATTTCAGAAAACGGCGGGCTACGAAGATTCGCCCGAAGCGATGTACGAGTACTTGTGCATGGAAGTCGGCGACGCCGTCGATCGTGCAACGCTGCGCGACTTCTGCGATCGCAGCGTCGAGATGATCGAATGGCTCGAGGCGCACGGCGTCGAGTTCGATGCGACCGTGCCGCCCTGCAAGACGTCATATCCGGCCGACGGCTACTACCTGTACTTCTCCGGCAACGAGACCGTTAAGGAGTACGCCGGCAAATTTCCTCCCGCGCCGCGCGGCCATCGCGTAAAAGGCGCAGGTCTGTCCGGCGCGATGCTGTTCCGCGCGCTGCGCCAGAGCGTAAGCGCAGCAGGCGCGCGCGTGATGCCGCAATCGTCAGTGCGGCGTTTGGTGGTCGACGACAAAAGCGGCGCAGTGATCGGAGCAGAACTATGGCAGTTCGAGACCGGCAGCCGCGCCGCCAAGCGACATCGACGGCTCAGCCGCTGGGCCGAACAAATGCAATATCCAGCGCCCGGCGTGGCCGATATGCTGCGACGCCGCGCACTCGCGGTCGAACTGGCAGACGCTCGGCCGTTGCTGGTGCGCGCACGAGGAGGAGTGATCCTCAGCACGGGCGGTTTCATCTTCAATCGCGAAATGGTCAAACGGTACGCACCGAAGTACTTGCGCAACTTCCGCCTCGGCACCTCAGGATGCGACGGCAGCGGCATCCGCCTGGGCGAGTCGGCCGGCGGTGAAGCCGCGCGCCTCGAGCGCGTGTCGGCCTGGCGGTTCATCAACCCCCCGCTGGCGTGGGCGCACGGCATGATCGTCGACACTCGCGGCACGCGCTTCTGCAACGAAGAAGTCTACGGCGCCCGGCTCGGCTTCGAGATGTGCGAGCATCATGGCGGCAAAGCATTCCTCGTGATCGATTCGACCATCAGACGCGACGCAGTGAAGGAAGCGCTCTACGGCAAGCTCTGGGGCTTCCAGAGCATCCCCGCGCTGGTGCTGACTTATGCGGGCGCGAAGCGAGGCAAATCGATCGAAGATCTCGCGCGGCGGATCGGTGCAGACCCGTCGGCGCTCCGCCAAAGCTGGCAGACCTACAACCAGGCAGCGCACGGCGGCGACGATCCATTGGGCAAGTCGCGCGACTTGCTGCGCCCGCTCGAAGCGCCGCCGCTCTACGCGCTCGACATCTCAGTCGACAAGCGCGTGTTCCCGTGCGCCGCGCTCACGCTCGGCGGCTTGCGCGTCGACGAGTCCGATGGAGCAGTTAGAACGGCAGATGGTGGCAGCGTGCGCGGCCTTTACGCCGCGGGACGAGCGGCGGTCGGAATCGCATCGAATAATTACGTGAGCGGCCTCGCGCTGGCCGACTGCGTCTGGTCGGGCCGTCGCGCTGGCCGCGCCGCGGCCGCAACGTTGGCGCATAGCCCAAGGCATGCTGTAGCGGCAAAGTAGAAATGGAAGAGCAGGGCAAATGAATCGCGTCCAGGGAAAAGTTGTGATCGTCACCGGCGGCGCCAGCGGAATCGGCAAGCAGGATGCGCTGCTGCTCGCCGGCGAAGGCGCGCGCGTTGTAATCACCGACCTTAACGAGGACGGCGGCCGCTCGCTGGCGCGCGAGATTGGCGCCGATGCGATGTTCCTGCGCCACGACATCTCGAGCGAGGACAACTGGAAAGCCGTGATGAGTGCGACGCAGGATCGATTCGGCCGGCTCGACGGGCTGGTCAACAACGCCGGGGTGCTGGTGATGGGATCGATCGAGGACGCGACGCTCGAGCAGTGGCAGAAAATCCATCGCGTCAACGCCGACGGCTACTTTCTCGGCTGCAAGTACGGCGTGGCCGCGATGAAATCGAGCGGCGGCGGCTCGATCGTCAACATGTCCTCGGTGGCGGCGGAAGGCCTGCCGTTCGCCGTGTCGTACAGCGGATCGAAAGGATCGGTCGCGGCGCTGACACACAGCGTCGCCGTCCACTGCAAGAGCTGCGGCTACCGGATTCGCTGCAACTCGATTCATCCCGACGGCGTGCTGACGCCGATGACGCTGCCGCTGCTCGGCAATCCCGACCCGAGCACCGTCAGCTACGACGCCGACCCGACCTCGCGCTTCTGCGACCCGAAGGACGTGGCGAACCTCGTGCTGTTTCTGATTTCCGATGAATCGCGATTCATCAGCGGAGCCCAGTTGCGGATCACCAACGCGCACTGAGCGTTATGAATTATTATTCTTTGCGCGTGCGCGAGGTGATCGACGAATCCGCCGACGCCAAGTCGATCGTTTTCGAAATCCCGCCCGAGCATGCCGACGCGTTTCGTTACAAACCCGGACAGTTTCTGACTCTGCGCATCGCGCATGAGGGGCGCCATCTGCTGCGATGCTATTCGCTCGCTAGCTGCCCGATCCTCGACGAGCCGCCGCGTGTGACGGTGAAGCGGATAGTGCAAGGGCGAGTGTCCAACTGGATTTGCGATCGAATAAAGGCGGGCGACGCGATTGAAGTTAAGCCGCCGGCGGGCCATTTTACTCCGCACTCGATTGACCACGAAAACTTTCTGCTGTTGGCCGGTGGCAGCGGTATCACACCCATTTTCTCGATCATCAATTCCGCGCTGGTCGCGGGAACGGGCCGCATGCTCGTTATATATGCGAACCGCGACGAAGACTCCGTCATCTACCGTGCGCAGCTGAACGAACTGGAACGGCAACATCCTGCGCGGCTCAAGATAGTTCACCGGTACGACGCGGTTCACGGCCTGCCTACGGTTGCGCAACTCGCGGAACTTTCGCGCTCGTCGACCGCAGCTGACTGCTACGTATGCGGTCCCGAAGCGTTCATGGATTGCGCACTCGAAGCGCTGCGCGGGCTTGGCGTTGCGCCGGCGCGAGTTCACGTCGAGCGTTTCGTCTCGCTGCCAGACGAAGAAGACGCAGCAGCCGTCGTCGAACCGGATGCCGGCACTGAAAAAATTCTGCTCGAAGTGGAACTCGACGGAGTGCATCACGAACTGATTTGCTCGCGCGGCGAGCCGATCCTCGATGCGATGCTGCGCGCGGGACTGAAGGCTCCGCATTCATGCCAGAGCGGCGCGTGCGGGTCTTGCATGTGCACGCTCGAAGCGGGCGAGGTTCACTTGCGCCAGAACCAGGTGTTGGACAAGAACGAGTTGAAGCAGGGTTGGATACTGGCGTGCCAGGCGATGCCCGACAGCGCGTCAGTCCGAGTACGCTTTCCGGATTGAGCGCTTAGCCGTTGCGGAGAAAGTCCAGGCAGGTGCGGTTGAACAGATCGCGGTGCTCGACCATTACCCAGTGGCCGCATCGGTTGAGCAGCGTGAAGCGCGCCTGGGGGCATCGCTCGAGAATCTTCATCGCGCCGCCGACCGGATTGAAACGATCGTTGATGCCCCAGAAGCCGAGCACCGGGCAGCGGATTTCGCCGAGGCGCTCGGCCATGTTCGGCACGCGCATCGTCGACAGCACGGTGCGCGGCTGCGTCGCGCACACTCCCACGCGCTCGGCCAGCAACTCCGCCGTGATATGTGACGGGTCGTAGAGTTGCAGCGTCAGCAATCGGCGCATCGAGTCGGTGTCCATCGGACCCGCCGAAAAGAGCTCGATCATTTTTCGAATGCCTTCCATCTGCAGGTAGGCCGGGAGTTCCTCGATGCCGCCGGGCGCCATTAGAATGAGGCGGCTTACGACGTCCGGATGATCGAGCGTGTACTTGAGTGCGATCGCGCCGCCGAGTGAGTTCCCAAGCAGTGTGCACTGGCCGAGGCTGAGCTTGCTTACTAGTCCGTCGACGGCTTCGACGAAGAAATCCAATACGTAGTTGGTATCGGGTTTCGACGAAAGACCAAATCCCGGCAGGTCCGGTACGATCGCTCGATAGCCATTCGCCGCGAACACTGGGTAGTTGCCTTTGAAGTTGCTATAGCCACTCGCGCCGGGTCCGCTGCCGTGAAGGAACACGATCGGCTCGCCGCTGCCGGCTTCGTGATAGTGGATCGAGAGCCCGCCGTCGGTTGCGACGTACCTGCCTTCGGGAATTGGGTTGGAGCCAGCGGCCATCGAATCCTCCGGTCGCGCTCGTGAGCGCATCGCGATCGTTCGCGACAGTAAGCCGCGGTGCATCGTCCGAACAGACTAAGGTTTCATCGAACGAACCTGACGCCGACCTTTCCCAGCGGACCGAAATGCGCGGTGACAGAATCGCCCGCGACCACTTCCAGCGCGCGGCACAGCGCACCCGGCATCACGATGCTGCCGGCGGCCAACACTTGTCCAAAGTCCGCGAGCTTGTTGGCCAGCCACGCGATCGGCTCGGCCGGATGTCCCATCACTGCTGCGCCGACGCCTTGTTCGATCTTGTCGCCGTTCTTCTCGAGCGTCATCGCGATGCTTGCGAGGTCCTGAGCTGTCGGCGATGATTTCTGCTTGCCGAGCACGACCAGCGCCGACGATGCGTTGTCGGCGATCGTATCGGCGAGCGTGATCTTCCAGTCGCGTATGCGGGTGTCGATAATCTCGAGTGCCGACGTCACATACTCAGTCGCGGCGATCACGTCGTCGCGCTTGACGCCGGGTCCGCGAAGCTCCCGCGAAAGAACAAACGCGATCTCCGGTTCCACTCGTGGCAACAGCAGCGAACTGATTATGCATTCTGTATCACTCGTTAGGATCATGTCGTCGAACAGATGACCGAAGTCCGGTTCGTTGACCCCGAACATTTTCTGCATCGCGAGACTGGTCAGGCCCACCTTGCGGCCGACGATCCGGCGTTCCGCGGCGACGCTGCGGTCGACATTGATCATCTGGATGCGATAGGCGTCGGCGAGCGACAAATTTGCCTCGGCCGCAGGCGGATCGATAGCTATGCGGGTGTGAGACGCGGTAACCAGCCTATCAGCGATTTTCCTGAGTCGTTCCTCGTCCATTTTCTTTCCTCGAAACGCAATGCGGACGCTTTGGTTATATTAGTAACCTTACGCAACGATCAAAATAAACTTTACAATACTACTCGTGCTACCGTCACGATGTGACAAATAGAAAACTGACTACAGCAGTGTATATATCAACTATAATCCTACTGGGTAGTATGTGCGTGAGCGCATGCGCCGTGTTTGTGCCAGTAGACGAGCCGGCTCCCACGACTGAGGTTGCGCGGACCACCACCACGACGACGCGAACCAATGCGCCGGACGCAACCACGCAAAGGACGACGGTCACCCAAACCAGCGGCTACTAGGCGCGAGTTCATAGCGTCAAGCACAGATTAACAGTTGGCGACCTGGCAGCGTCGGATCGTCAACTCAGACTTAGGTTCAACGGAGAATTAAAAGAAATGAATTCATTGAAGCGATTCGCGATCGGTGTTGTCGGCGTGGGTGCTTTGGCTTTAGTTGCAGGATGCGGCAGCACTACCAAGGAAGTCGACAGCACTACTTATGTGCCAGCGGCGGCGCCGGCCCAGGTAGTCGTGGCTCCACCGGTACAGGTGATTCCTCCAACTACGACCAGCAGCACGTCGATGGACAAATCGAGCAATTCAAGCGAGTCGGGCGTCGGCGGTACGGTTGACAGCTCCAGTTCTCACCACAGCGAATCTACGACCGTGACCCCCAGTAATTAATGCGAAGCTTGAGGACAGTTCTGTCGGCAGTCGCGATCGGTTCAATCGTCGGATTGTTTGCCGTCAATGTTTGCGCCGACCCGGCCGCGACAGACTCCTCGAACTCCGTGTCGCGCGAGCATGACAGCGTCAACGTCGCGGCGGAGCATCATTACAACTCGCCGGCTGAGCGGGCCAACGACGCTATGCTGATCACCGAGGTCAAGAGTGCGCTGGCCGACGACGGCGTCACTGACAACTACCCGGTAGCGGTCGATTGCGATCACGGCAAGGTGCTGTTGAGCGGAGTGGTCAAGTCGGCGCGCGACGCGAAGCAAGCCGGCGACATTGCGGCGGCGGCGCAAGGCGTGACCGGCGTAAAAAATCAGCTGACGTGGCATTAGTTGAACGGTCGAGCGTGCGCGAGGGTTAAGTTACGATGCTATTGATTCTGATCATTTTGCTTCTTCTATTCGGTGGCGGCGGCGGTTATCGAGCCTACCATCACGGGCCGAGGGATCCCGGCGGATTGCTGATGCTGATCCTCATGATCGTTCTGATCGTCTGGCTGGTTGACGGTGGCCTTCACGTCTGAAGTCCGGCTGTCGGTGCTGGACGCTGAGTGTTGGCCGCCGCTAATATCCGCGACGTAGCCCGCACATGTCATCGCCGCTCAATGTATTGTTCATCACCGCCGACCAATGGCGCGGTGATTGTCTTTCAGCGCTGAATCATCCGGTAGTTCGAACTCCGAATCTCGACGCGCTTGCGGCCGAGGGGGTGCTTTTTCGTCGTCATTTCGCCAACGCCGTGCCATGCGGTCCGAGCCGCGCGTCGCTTCACACCGGGATGTACTTGCAGAATCATCGCTCGGGGACCAACGGCACTCCGCTCGACGCGCGTCACACCAACTGGGCGAAGGAAGCGGCCGCGCACGGATACGACCCGGTGCTGTTCGGCTACACCGATACGAGCCTCGATCCGCGCGGCCTCGCGCCGGGCGATCCGTGGCTCAAATCGTACGAGGGTCCGCTGCCCGGCATCAGGCCCGTATGCCTGCTGACGGGGACGCCGACGCCGTGGACCGATTGGCTGAAGGCGCGAGGTTTCGAAGTGCCCGCGAACATCGTTTTCGCCTATGGCAATCGCGACCAGGGTCCGGATTACGAAGACGGCGCCGCACATCCCAAGCCGCTCAAGTATCCGGCGGAATTCGACGACACCGCGTTCCTGGTTGGGCAAGCGATTGAGTACATCAGAGGCGTGACCGGGCCGTTCGTCGCGCACCTCTCACTGCTCCGGCCGCATCCACCGTTTGTCGCGCCCGAGCCCTACAATGCGATGTACGATCCCGCGCAAGTGCCGGGATTCACGCGTCTCGCGACGCCCGAAGATGAAGCGCGTCAGCATCCGTGGCTCGCGCATCAGCTGGCGCGACGTATGTTCAGGGCGACCGACAATGAGAAGAGACTCAGGCGGCTGAAGGCGGTTTACTACGGACTCATGAGCCGGGTTGACGCGGAGATTGGAAGGCTCATTCGATTTCTGAAGGAGTCAGGGCGCTGGGACTCGACTCTCGTCATCTTTACTTCGGATCACGGTGAGCAGATTGGCGACCATTGGCTAATCGGCAAGTGCGGCTATTTCGACGGCTCGTATCACATCCCACTAATCGTTCGCGATCCGCGGCAACAGGCTGATTCCTCGCGCGGCGCGATAGTTTCGTCGTTCACCGAGAACGTCGACGTCATGCCGACGATGCTGGAAGCGATCGGCGCGGAAGTTCCGGTGCAATGCGACGGCGCTTCACTGGCTCCGTTCGTCGAAGGCGCAGGCGGTCCGGTCAGATGGCGCAGCGAAGCGCATTGGGAGTTCGATTTTCGCGACCCGCGCGACGACTCGGCGGAGCGCGAGCTGGGACTGACGATGCATCAATGCACGATGAACATCGTTCGCGGCGAGCGGTACAAATATGTCCATTTCACGAACCTGCCGCCCCTGTTCTTCGACCTGGAGAAGGACCCCGGCGAGTTCGTGAACCTTGCGGGCGACGCTTCCTACGCGCCGATTGTACTCGAGTATGCGCAGAAGCTGCTGTCGTGGCGTATGAACCATGACGAGCAGACGCTGACGCACATCATGCTCAGCGAGGACGGGCCGATAACTCGCCGCGCGGCGCGCTACTGACTATCGCGCGTCTTCGGCGCCTACGCGGTCATTCATGGTTACTCGGTCGCTTGTCGCCGAGTCCGTAGACCATCGCGGTCTTGGTGGTGCCCAGCTTGACCCACTCGGCGCAATCGAGCTGGACCCTCTTGTAGAACTCTTCGGACAGCTCAAGCGACTCCTGGCTCACATCGTCGATCCGATCGAACTTGCACTGAAATGCGAACTCGCCCGAGAGTGACTTTTCCAGCGCGCGGCTGCGCCAGATCGCGATCGTGGTCTTACCTTTGAAGTGATGGCCGAAGTGGATGATGCCCATCGTGTTCTGCACTTCTTCAACCGCCACGTTGTTCACCAGCATCATCTTGGTTCGGGGCCGTATGTCTATTTTCTTGAGAGTCGGAAAAGCCTTCGCGATGTCCTCGATGCCGCGATCGAGCTCAATCTTGGGCGAGGTGAGCACGCAGCCATGCGAGTAGACGCTGCGTATCCCGCCAAGCTTATCGCGCTCGAGCAGCAATTCTTCCTTAAACTTTACCTCATCGTGTCCACCCAACTGAGGGCGCACGTCGACCGCCGCTGCCGCCTTGAGATCCGGCGCGCGGAATTTGAAGGTCAGCTCGTGGTCGGCACGCGGCCAACCCTGCTCGTAGAAAGTACGTTTTCGAAGAATGAAATGATTGTTGTAAAGGTCGAACTGCGGGGTGTCATAGAACAGCACCTCGCGGACCTGGCTGTCGCCCGCATGCTCGTCGCCGTCCACTTTGAGATGAAGTTTCTTGAGCGTCTTTCCGACTGCCTCCCAGAAATCGAGGAAGCCTTTTTTGCTGGTGAACCGATCGGGCTGAAGCAGAATCTTATACTCGCGGTAATGAACTACATCGCTGGCCAGATGCTTGGTGTCGGCATGCTTGCTTATGTGCTGGTGCATCAGTTACCTCACAACTCCAATGATTTGGCCTCGCGCTTCAGGTCGGATGGTAATTCGACGCCGCCGTCGACGCAATTAGCTGAAAATATTCGAGATCGAGTCAGCGTGGTTTGCGCACCATCGGAAAGACCGGCGGGAAGTCACCAATATGAATCGCGCCGACCAGATCGAAGCCGTGCCGCAGATAGAAACTCAGATTTCGCGGGTTCGACGATTCCAGGTAGGCGAACTTCTTGTCGCGATCGCACGCCTCGAGCGCATGCCGCATCAGTGCCGAGCCGTTTCCGCGCCCCTGGCAACTAGGATCGGCGCCGATGATGGCGAGGTACCAATGTGGCTCCTTCGGATGATGGCTCGCCATCTGTTCCATCACCGCCAATCCTTGCTCGAGCTTTTGCTGTGAAAGCGACGACTGCAACACGGCCAGAACTCCCTCCGCGTCGATTTCCACCCCGGGCGGCAGCCAGATTGCAGCGCCTGACCAATCCTCCAGATAGTGAGCGGTGTTGTGCTTGAAGGATGAGCGGCCACCAAAGCACTTCACCATGAGCGGATAGTTGGTCAGATAGTCGAGCGGATTCGGCCACAGCCACCGCATCACGGGATCACTCATGAATGCGAGGGTCAGAACTCCCGCAAGCGACGCTTCCTGTTCGGCGTTGGCGGACTTGATCGTTGGAGTAGCCATCGATGCCTCCTGCTTGAAGACAGTCCTATCGCACGTGCCGCAATCCTACAAATCGCTGACAGAATTGAGCAATAGGACTTTGGTAGCATGCGCGAGACCCGGCGCGTCATGCTATACAGCGGCACGCGACGCTCGTTCCAAGGTTGACTGTTGAGCAAAAAGAAAAAACGCTCGAGCAAACAGGCGAAGACCGCTGCGCGAGCGCAACCGACTGCGGCGCAAGCGAAATCGAATCGCGGTCGGCTCGCATGGCTGGTGCCGTTAGTGCTGGCGTCGGTCGTCGCCGTCGTGCTACTCGCGCGCCGGATGCGCGAATCATCCACGCCTTCGATCCCCACGTCGACGACACCGCCGACAGCCGTTGCGAAATTCGTCGGAGCCGCCGAGTGTGCAACCTGTCACGAGCGGGAAGAGACTTTGTGGCGCGGATCGCACCATCAACTGGCGATGCAACCCGCGGACGCGTCGACGGTGCTGGGCGATTTCAATCGCTCCAGCTTCGATAACAATGGGGTCACATCGAGCTTCTATCGAAATGGACCGAGCTTCATGGTACGCACCGACGGCCCCGACGGCGCGCCGCATGATTACGAGATTAAATTTACATTCGGCGTATATCCTCTGCAGCAGTACCTGATCGCGATGCCCGGCGGACGTTTGCAGGCGCTGGGAATCGCCTGGGATTCGCGACCGCGCGAGCGTGGCGGCCAGCGGTGGTTTTTTCTGTATCCCGGCGAGAAGATCACGGCGCGTGACACTCGCCACTGGACCGGTATCGATCAAAATTGGAACTACATGTGCGCCGATTGCCATTCGACCAACTTGCGCAAGAACTACAATGCTGCGACTCGCATTTTTTCGACGACCTATTCGGAGATAGACGTGTCGTGCGAGGCATGCCACGGCCCCGGTTCCAATCACCTCGCGTGGGCGAAGAAGCAGGGCGAGTGGGAGAAGTTCGACGCGACCGAGGGTCTGACGATTGCGCTTGACGAGCGCAAAGGCGTCGCATGGACGATCGATCTCGCGACTGGTAACGCTCGCCGAAGCTCGCCGCGCACGTCGGAGCGGGAAATCGAGATGTGCGCGCGATGCCACGCGCGGCGCGGCGAGATTCACGAAGATTACGTCCACGGACAACCGGTGGGCGACGACTACCGCGTCGCGCTGCTCGATGACGACCACTATTTCCCCGACGGGCAGATAAAGGAGGAGGACTACGAATACGGTTCCTTCACTCAGAGCAAGATGTTTCACGCCGGGGTCACCTGTAGCGATTGTCACGAGCCGCACAGTCTGAAGCTTCGCGCGGACGGCAACAATGTTTGCGCGCAATGTCACTCGGCGCAGAAGTATGATTCGCCGTCGCATCATTTTCACAAGGTCGGATCGGCGGGCGCGCGATGCGTTGAGTGTCACATGCCGACGCGGACCTACATGGTCATCGATGCGCGCCGCGATCACAGCATCCGGATTCCCCGCCCCGACTTGTCGATGAAGCTCGGCACTCCCAACGCATGCACGAATTGTCACACCGACAAGAAGGCTGAGTGGGCGTTGGACACGGTGAAAAAATGGTACGGGCACGCGCCCGAAGGGTTTCAGCGCTTCGCCGAGGCAATCGATGCGGGGACAGCCGGTGCACCCGGCGCCGATCAGTCGCTCGAGCGATTGGTCGCGGACGTCGAGCAACCCGCGATCGCTCGCGCCACCGCGCTTTCATTGCTCGCGAGCTACGCTCCGGCGCCGACCGATGCTGCGGTCCGCGCCGGTGTCGTCGACGATTGGGCATTGGTAAGGCGCGCCGCCGCTCATGCCATGTCGAACACCGAGCCGAGCACCAGCGCGAATGCGATCGCGCCGCTGCTCGGGGATCCGGTTCGCGCAGTGCGGATCGAAACGGCGGAAGTGCTGGCCGGCTTGCCGACCGGCAATTTGCCGGCGAATGTTGGCGATGCTCTCGTACGCGCCACCGACGAGTACGTCAGCGCGCAGCAATTGAACGCCGACCGTCCAGAAGCGCATCTGAATTTGGGATTGCTATACGCGCGGCAGAATAATTTCGACCAAGCCGAGGATGAACTCGAGACGGCGCTGTCGCTCGACCCGAGCTTTGCGCCGGCCGCGGTCAACCTGGCCGATGTTTATCGCGCGCAGAACCGGGACGGCGAGGGCGAAAGCATTCTCAAGGACGCGCTTGGCCGCTCGCCGAACGACGCGTCGCTCGAACACGCGCTCGGGCTGCTGATGGTGCGTCAGAAGCGCAGTGCGCAGGCGCTCGACCTGCTGGCGGCGGCGGCGCGAAACGATCCCGGCAACGCGCGCTATGTTTACGTCTACGCGGTCGCGTTGAACGGCGCCGGCAAAAACAGTACAGCAATCGAGACGCTGGAGAGTTCCATCAAGGCGCATCCTTATGATCGCGATTCGCTCGCCGCGCTGGTGAGCTTCCTGCAACAGGCCGGTGATAACGACCAAGCGCTGAGCTATGCAGAGCGCCTCGAGGAGCTCGAGCCGGAGAACCCGCAAGTGCAACAGATGCTGAAAGAACTGCGCGAGCATCCGCATGGCTGACGTGCCGACCGGCCGGATAGGGCGGAGCAATATCGAGCTGTGGATCGGCGGCACGGCCGTCGTCGTGCTCGCGCTCTTGTGTCTGCTGGTGCTGCGCCCGTTCATATCCGCGGCGTTATGGGCGGTGATTCTTTGCTTCACGACCTGGCCCTTGTTCCTCAGCCTCGAAGAGATGCTGGGCGGACGGCGGACATTGGCGGCACTGATCGCGACCCTGTTCCTTGCTGCGGTCATAGTCGTGCCGGTTGCGATTCTTGGCGCCACGCTGGCCGACAATGTTTCGGCGTTGGTCTCGGCCAGCCAGAAACTCATTCGTGAGGGCCCGCCGAGTCCACCCGATTGGGTCGCGAGCATTCCGTTGGTAGGCAGCCATATCGCGGACTACTGGAACTATCTGAACCAGGGCAGCTCGGTGCGGTTGCAGGAACTCGCCCGCCTGCTGCCGGCGGCGAAGGTAGTCGCGTTGTGGGGCGGCAGCGCACTCGCAGAGGGCATCTTTCAGATCACGCTGAGTCTGATCATCGCGTTCTTTTTCTATCGCGACGGACACTCGGCGGCGGCCCAGCTGCAAATGTCGCTTCGTCGGATCGCGGGCGAGCGGGGCGCTCGTCTGCTCGACCTCGCGGGCGCGACGATTCGCGCGGTCGTTTACGGCATTCTGGGCACTTCGCTGCTGCAGGGTGTGGTCGCCGCGATCGGATTCGGAATCGCCGGCGTGCCGGGCGCCGTGTCGCTCGGATTCGTCACATTCCTGCTGTCGCTCGTGCCGGGCGGACCGCCGATCGTCGCTGCGCCCGCCGCCTTCTGGCTGTACCGGCAAGGATCGTTGCCGTGGGCAATATTCATGATGGCGTGGGGCCTGATGGTCGGGATGCTCGACAACGTCGTGAAGCCGCTGCTCATCAGCCGCGGCGGCTCGACGCCGATGATTCTCGTGATGCTCGGAGTGCTGGGCGGAGCGCTCGCCTTCGGCGTCATCGGGATGTTTCTCGGGCCGACCCTGGTGGCCTTGGGCTACAGCCTGTTCGAGCAATGGGCCGTCAATGCGAGCAGGAGCCAGGGTAGCGGCACTCCGGTCTGACAGTTGGGCGTGCGCGTCAAGCCGAACGCTTGACCGCCATCATTCATAACCATATGGTTCTAGAACTGATGGGTTATGCAATGAAACCGTCCGATCGTCTCGATGCGACTTTTGCGGCGCTCGCCGATCCGACTCGCCGGGCAATTCTCAGGCGTCTCACAACCGGCGACGTTTCGGTCACCGGACTGTGCAAGCCGTTCGCGATGAGTCAGCCGGCAATATCCAAGCATCTCAAAGTGCTGGAGCGCGCGGGCCTGATTTCGCG
>Ga0209139_10000357_pt1 | contig 15513 bp, 16 predicted proteins | sample BogFormECP14_OM3_FD_188246 | JGI IMG/M metagenome (GOLD analysis project Ga0209139, IMG submission 188246) | Bog forest soil microbial communities from Calvert Island, British Columbia, Canada - ECP14_OM3 (SPAdes) (version 2) | ecosystem: Environmental > Aquatic > Freshwater > Wetlands > Bog ...
TCGGCTTGCGACGTAATGGCGCGAAGACTGTCGGAGAGTGAGCCGTTTACTGCGCGCGTCTCGAACTTGGCATTTTGCACGTTCGGCGCTTCGGTGGCATTTTGCGTTGCGGCGGCGGGACTAGCGCCGCCTTTTGCTGCTTGTGCCGCGGCGAATGTGATTCCTGCTGCGATCAACGCAACGCTCAGGATATGTTTTGCTGCTGCCGAAGCTTTCGGATTTGCGCGCATCTTCGCCTCACTTTTGCAAGATTTCCATTAGGTAGTCGTTGCCTTCTTTGGAGTTCATGATCGCAAGCTTGGAGACAGCGATCTTTTTCAGCTGGGAATCTTTTTCGCCCCGAGCGATCGCCACCAGTGCGTGCGCGTTGCCTTGAATAAAGAGGGCGTTGAGCACAGCTTCCTTGTTTTCGCGGTCGGTTTCCTTTGCATAGATCGCTAGAAGCGCTTCTCTGGCCTCGGGGGAGCCGACCAGGCCCAGATTGCGGATCGCGGTGCGGCGAATTTCCGGATCTTTTTCACCTTGAGCGGCTTCGGCCAGGAATTTCGCGTCACCGGAGAGGAAAAAGGCCTGAAGGATGTCTTTTTTTACTTCGGGTGAGGTTTCCGTCTTGTAGAGTTGGCGCAATTCCTCCGGTGCGTGAACTATGCCGAGCTGGCGGATGGCTTCCGCGCGAAGCGACGCGTCTTTCTCGCTCTTGGCGGCGGCGAAGAGGTGCTCTCTATCGCCGGAGATCATGTAACTCTTGAGAATGGCGTGCTTCACCGAAGGGTCGCTGGTCGAGGAATAAATCTCGGCAAGAGTTTGCCGGGATTGTTGCCCGCCAAACATTCCCAGGTACTCGACAGCTTTGCGTTGCAGATCGGGATTGCTCTGGCCCTTGGCGATCTTAGAGAGAACCTCGCGCGCCTCCGGCGAGCCGTTTTGTGCGAGCAGGAAAAGCGCCTTGGATTTGAGCTTCGGACTTCCCGATCCGCTCAGGAAACTCTCCACTCGCGGAACGCCTCTTACGGGGTCGCTCTGCATAATTCCCTGGAGCGCAAGCATCTTCAGGTCGTCATCACTCTCGTTATCAGGATTTGGCGGATGTCCCGTGGATTGTTTCACCTCGATTTCGAGTGCGCTTGCGTCCTTGATCCAGCGGCTTTGCGCGAAGCGCTTTTTCAAATCGGCGATAGTTGTCAGCGCGGAGTCTCGTTTGCCGAGCTTGTTTTCCGCGTAGGCTTTCCAGTAGAGGGCAGCGTCAGTCTGCGGCCCATTCATCTCGGCAAGTTCGCTGAATTTCCCGTTGGCTTGGTCATAGCGATCTTCGTCGAGGGCTTCGCGGCCATCGCTGTAAAGTTCATCGAGGCGTTCGAGGCGCTCTTGCTCGCGGTCGCGCCTTTCCTGTTCTCGGTCGCGGGCTTCCTGCTCACGGTCACGCTTCTCTTGCTCACGATCGCGGTCTGCTTGTGCGCGGTCCTGTGCGCTTTGATCCTGCCAGGATTCCGTGGGTGCGCCCGCGCTGCCGTGGGCCGCTGCAGGTTTGGCCAGCCGTGGCGCGATCAATAGCGCTGCGGCGATCAGTCCGATTGTTGCTGTACTGCTTGTGCGATTTCCGATGGTCATGCCTGGTTCCTCTCTCTTTTTTCCGATTCCGTCGCGGGTGGCGCGGAATTTGGCGTCTTTTCTTTTTCCTGTAATTCTTTGCCGACCACGCGCACTTTGAACAAAATGCCGTGCGCTTCGATGCGCTTCTGCAGCGATTCCAGCTTGGCCGGCGTGAGTTCCTGGGGACTGTGAGCTACGTCGAGCAAGACTCTTTCGAGGTCGTCGAGCACGTCGGCGAGGGCGGCGTCGCCATCGTGCTGTGCCGTCTCGCGGTAGAGGCGGTTGGCATCGAGCAAATCTTCGGCGCGTCGCTGCTCCGCAGAGATGTTGATTTGCTTTTGTCCGGAGGCAGAGGGAGCCGCATTCGCAAGCTCCATCAGCACCATTTCGGATTTGCCAAGATGCTCTCCGACGGCGACGACGAGGACTCGTTCGCGGACTTGCGCTACGCTCGCTGCCGGGGCGCCGGCGTCTTTTGGTTTTGACCAGCGGCCGGCGACGAAAGCTGCAGCGACGACGGCGGCCATTGCTCCAATGGCGACCCAGCGGCGCGGTTCGAGCCAGGCGCGCCAGCCACGTCCGGCCTTTTCCGGAAGACGCGGCGCGATTTTCTGCCAGACGGCGCGTCCATACTCGGGGCCGCGCTCGGGCACGGGGAGATTGTCGAGCGCGCTCAGCACGGCTTCGATGCGATCGAGCTCGGTGCGGCAAGCGGTGCAGCTCGTCAAATGCTCGGCAATGGCTTCGCGTTGCGTAGTCTCCCCCTCTCGATAAGCGAACAATTGTTCTTCTGTAAGATGTTTCATAGTTCTGTTCCCCTGGGCTGCGGCGCTGCTCCTGCTGCTTTCGCTTGCAGAACGCCTCGCGCTCCGACATATGGTTCCAAAGCCCGCCGCAATTTCTGCACGGAACGAAAAACTGTGTTCTTCGCGGCGCTGGTCGTGGACTTCAGCACGGCGGCGATTTCCTCGATGGCGCATCCTTCCCAGTGACGCATCACGAACGCGGTGCGCTCCGAAGAACTCAACTCTTTCAGTGCTTCTTCCATCTTTTTCCTTAGCTCCGTGTTGCCCGCGAGCCGGTCTGGAGTTGGCCTTTCGTCTGGCACCAAATCCAGCGGATCCTGCTCTTGCTCTTCGGCCAGAGCGCTAGGCGTCTGCCGCCGGGCTTCCTCGTTGCGCTTTTGGCGCATGCGGTCGATCGCGTAGTTCGCGGCGATGCGATACGCCCAAGTGCCGAAGTTCGCGCGCGAGCCAAACTGGCCGAGGTTCTTGTAGGCGCGCAGAAAGGCTTCCTGAACGACTTCTTCGGCGTCGTGCTCATTGCCGGTCATGCGGTAGGCCAGGCGAAAAAGCTGCTGGCTGTGGCGCTCGACCAGGGAGCGGAAGGCGTCGCGCTCGCCCGCGAGCGTGCGCTCGACGGCGATGGCATCGCTTTCTCGGGCCGCGTTCTGGAGTGCCTCGCGGTCTTGGGTCCTGCCGGCGCTTTCGCTCATCCGAATCATTAGACAGGAAAAGGGGCTTGCGGTTAGGTCAAATAAGCGTCGTGTTTGTGCCAGTTTGGGGGAAGTTCGGAGCACGGCTAGGGCTGGTCTCCTCAGTCGCCGATCCAGGAAGAGCTTCCCCTTGCTTATTGACAGGAGTCCGAATGTTGGCCACAATTCCTGTCAGTAACTAAGGGGAAGGCTTCTTGACCAAACCTACCGACCTTGTGCAGGGAACTCTGGACTTGCTCATTCTCAAGACAATTGCGCTTGAGCCGATGCATGGCTGGGCGATTGCTCAGCGAATTCGGCGCGTTTCCAACAACGTTCTACAAGTGAATCAGGGCGCGCTTTATCCGGCCTTGCACCGGCTTGAACAGCAGGCATGGATTCAATCCAAATGGGGTGAATCGGAAAATAACCGGCGCGCGAAATACTATTCGCTAACGAAGGCGGGGGAGAAGTATCTCAAGGCCGAGGAATCGAATTGGGAGCGGCTGTCGTCAGCGATCGGCCTGGTGCTGAAGACTGTCTAGGGAGTGTGCAGAATGCGCAGGCTACAAAACATTTTGAATTGGCTGCGCTCTTGGTTTAAGCAGAACAGCGTTGAGAAAGAGCTTGGCTCGGAGTTGCGCTTTCACATTGAGCGGCAGGTCGAAGAGAACATCGCAGCGGGTATGACGCCGGAAGAGGCGCGGCGCGCGGCTTTGCGCGAATTCGGCGGCGTGGAGCAAGTCAAAGAGGAATGCCGGGACACACGACGGGTGAATATCCTGGAAAACTTGATTCAGGACATGCGCTATGGGCTTCGCACGCTGCGCAAAAGCCCGAGCTTTACTTTTTTCGCGGTTGCTGTGCTCGCGCTCGGTATCGCGGCCAATTCGGCGATTTTCAGTATTGCTGATGCTGTACTGATTCGCCCGCTTCCGTATCGGGACGCTAATCGGTTGGTCATGGTGTGGGAAGACGCCTCAGCTTACGGATTCCCAAAGGACACTCCGGCGCCCGGCAATTTCTCTGACTGGAAATCGCGAAACCAGGTCTTTGAAGACGTAGCCGCCTATTCCTTTGGCGGGTCCTTTGATCTCATCGGTGATGGCAATCCCGAGGAGCTTGCCGGAAAAAGCGTCACCGCAAATCTGTTTTCTGTTCTGGGCGTCAGTCCGGCCCTCGGCCGCGACTTTCAAACCGCGGATGACATCGTCGGTGCTCCGCTGGTGGTCATTCTAAGCCACGGCTTGTGGTTGCGCCGGTTCGGCGGCGATCCGCAAATTATGGGTAAAGAAATCACGTTGAACTACGAGAGGCACACCGTCATCGGCGTGATGAAGCGCGGCCTTCAATTTCCGGATCGCGAAACCGAGCTTTGGGTTCCCTTCCGCCTCTCCAAGGAACAATTGACGAATCACGGCAGTCATTTTCTAGGGGTTGTCGCGCGGCTCAAGCCCGGGATCTCTCTGAAGACCGCAAACGCGAATCTCGCCACAATTGCGCAGCGGTTGGAGAAGGAATATCCCGATTCGAACGCCAAAGTCGGCGCCTTCGCCGTCCCCCTCCGCGAAGAACTCGCAGGAGACGTTCGCCCGGCGATCTTCATGCTGGTCGGGGCCGTATGCTTTGTACTCCTGATCGCCTGTGCCAACGTCGCAAACCTTCTGCTCTCCCGCGCCACCGGCCGGCGCCGCGAGCTCGCCATGCGCTTGACGCTTGGGGCCACGCGCGCCCGCGTCATCCAACAGATATTGACGGAAAGCACCTTGCTAGCGATTCTGGCCGGGGCAGCGGGCCTGATTCTCTCTGTATGGGGCACGAAGTTTCTAGCGACTCTTATCCCCGCTGGCATCGCACCTCTCGCTGGAACGGGCGTCGACGCTCGGGTTCTGGTCTTTACGACGGTCATCTCTCTTGGAACAGGGATTCTCTTCGGAATCATTCCAGCCTCGCGAGTCACCCAGTTCCATCTTTCTCATTCATTGAAACAGGGCGGAGGTCAGAGCGGTGTGGGCTCTGGTGGCCACAAGCTCCGCGATGCTCTGGTCATTTGCGAAGTCGCTCTCGCCATCGTTTTGCTGACAGGCGCTGCGCTCATGATTCGAAGCTTGCAAAATCTCTATCACCTCGACCCCGGTTTTCGCGCCGACCACGTTCTCGTGATGCGCACGCCCCTGCCGCGCCAGAAATACGAAGCGTTCGCAGCGCGAGTCTCGTTTTACGATCGAGTGCTCGCAAACGTAGAGGCGCTTCCCGGCGTTGTCGCCGCAGGCTACACCACGCGGGTTCCTCTGACGAATTCAGGCGGCGCGACGGGCATCACCGTCGAGGGCAAACCGGAGCCCGCGGCCGGAGACATGCTCATTCCCAGCACGCGCATCATCAGTAGAAACTATATGCAGGCGCTTCGAATGAAACTCATTGGAGGCCGCCTGCTCGAACAAGGCGACGCTCCCGGAAAACTTCCCGTCGCCCTAATCAACCAAACCATGGCCAAGAATTATTGGCCTTCCGAAAATCCCATCGGGCGGCGCTTTAAAATCGGCCGCTACAACGAGAGCTCTCCGTGGATCACCGTCGTCGGAATTGTCGGCGATGTTCACCAAGCCGGCCTCGACGTCCCGTTGAGAGCGGAAATGGATTTGCCATATCAGCAGCAGGATTTTGGCTTCGAGCCTGAGTATCTCGTCGTGCGCACTTCGGGCGACCCCATGCTGCTGGCGGAAGGGGTGCGCCAGCAAATCTGGGCCGTGGACAAAGAGCAGCCCGTTGCGGGTGTGATGCCGCTCGAAGATTTAGTCGATGAAAATCTTGCATCGCGCAAAATGCAGGTGTCGCTGCTCAGCGGTTTTGCTGCGCTGGCGTTGCTGCTGGCCACGCTTGGAATTTACGCGGTGCTGTCATTTACGGTGGCGCAGCGCACGCAGGAACTTGGCGTGCGCGTAGCACTGGGGGCGCAGCCCGGCGATGTCTTGCGCATGATTTTTTCGCAGGGTCTCAAGTTGTTCTCGATTGGTGCGGCAATTGGTTTGGCCGTGGCGCTGGCGCTGTCACGGGCGTTGGTGCATTTGCTTTTTGGCGTGAGCGCTTATGATCCCCCGTCCTTCGCTGGAGTTACGGTTCTTTTGGCTGCCGTGGCGCTGCTGGCGTGCTACGTGCCGGCGCGGCGTGCGACACGCGTCGATCCACTGATTGCCCTACGTTACGAATGAAGTCGCGGAATCTCTCTAATTAACGATCGACTCGAATTGGATCACCTTGTTTAGGAACCGGCGGCTTGGGCGCCGATATTTCCGCGCAGGCCTAACGCGTCTGCTTCTTCCCGCATCGCGGAAATGCAAAAGCCGATGTGGTCTTCCAGAGGGATGCCGAGCTCTTCGGCGCCTTTGCGGACATCTTCGCGGCTGACGCCTTTGGCGAAAGCTTTATCCTTTAGGCGGCGTTTCACGGAGTCTACTTCGAGATCGAGGATGCTTTTCGACGGGCGGACGTAGGAGCAGGCGGTGAGAAAGCCAGCGAGCTCGTCGCAGGCGAACAGTGTGTGCTCGAGCGGTGTCTGGCGGACGACGCCGGAATAATCGGCGTGTGACATGATCGCGCGTATGATTTCTTCGGAGTAGCCGTGCTCGCGGAGAATTTTGGCGCCTTCGGCGGGATGCTCCTTGTCAGGAGAGTGTTCATTGTTGGGCCAGCGCTCGTAGTCGAAATCGTGGAGCAGGGCAGTGATGCCCCAGAGTTCTTCATCGGCGTGTTGCTTGCGCGCGTAGGCGCGGACGCAGGCCTCGACAGCGAGCATGTGCTTGCGCAGGCTTTCGGAATCGGTGAATTCGCACAGCAGCTTCCAGGCATCATCGCGCGTCGGCATGAGTTTCTCCAGGTTACGGAACGGATAGTGTAACGCAGGACGCACCACGCCGCCGAGTGTGCCCTTGACGGACAGCATAGCTAACCATGAGCAGGATGACATTTTCCGCGGCTGCGCTCATGAAGGTTTTTCCTACCCCATATACCGTTTAACGCGCTGAAAAATTCTAGCGGAACAATTGGGACTGCCCCACTTCGGACCCTCTCAAGATATCCGCAACTCTTTTTTCAAAGTAACTAGAGGCGTGCGAGAAATCGCGTGAAGACGTGTGAACCTAGGCACTTAGAGATTGGTTTTTCCAGAGCACTCGCGGAAGTAGTCCTTCCAGCTGTCGGGGAGGACGTCGACTTGCAATGCGCGGCGAAGGGAGGCAAGGTCGGCAGCCGTGAACCTTTTGGCGATATAGAGGCGAAGGATTTCTGAGACTGGGACGCCGTTTGGGTCTCGGGAGAGAGGCTTGATTTCGTCGCCAGCGGCTACTTGGCCTTCTTTGGTGACGGCAACGTAGAAACCGGTGCGCGCGCTGGCAAGGAAACGCTGGACCATGTCGTCGGCCTGAAAGCGGATGCCAAGTTTGTAACACGGGAGACGTGGTTGCGTGACAATGACTTCCGCCGAGCCAACGGAGAAGCGATCGCCGATATGGACGGAGTTTTCGAACAGGCCTTCGGTTGTGAAATTTTCTCCGAAGATGGCCATCGGCAAATCGCGGCCGGGCAATTTCTTTTTCCAGTAGGCGTAGTGTTCGACGGGGTAGCAGTAGACGGCTTTGTCCTCGCCGCCGTGGACGGTGAGGTCCGCCTGGCGGTCGCCGTCGAGATTCAACGTGCGCAGCGGGATGCGCCCCTTGACTGGTTTTTTGTAGATGCCGGTGGTGACGGGCCGGCCGTGCCATTCGACTTGGCGGGGAAGGCCGACGTTGAGCGAGACTACGTTCATTTTCGTCACTTTGGATGCGGGAGAAGAGTTCAGCGATTCTAATTGGGCGGCAGAATGAGCGCTACATAGAAAGAGCGGGCACGACGTGTCGCTCCCCTACCAGGGCAGCAGATTCGAGGAATTATGACCTTTTGGAGGTAATAAGTAGGTCGAGTTCGTCGAGGGAGCGGGGCCAGTCTTCGCGGAGAAGGCGGGAGAGGGCGCGGTCGGCGAGGAGTTTGCCGCTGGTTTGGCAGGTGGGGCAGTAGTTGGTTTCGTTGCTGGCGTAGCGGATGCGTTGGATTTTTGTGCCGCAGCGAGGGCAGGCTTGTTTGTAGCGGCCGTGAACGGCCATGCCTTCGCGGAAGGCGGTGACCTTTTCAGAGAATTTCCCGGCGGTTTCAGCGCGGAGGCGATCGGTCCAGTGTGTGAGGCTGGAGCGGACGGCCTCGAACAGGCGCTGGATTTCGGCCGCGGAGAGCTTTTGCGTCAGCGCGAGCGGCGAGAGTTTGGCTTCCCAGAGAATTTCGTCAGAGTAAGCGTTGCCGATGCCGCTGAAGATGCGCGGGTCGGTGAGAGAGCGCTTGAGCGTGTGATTGGCGGAGACGAGCGCGGTGGTGAACTGTTCGACTGTTGCATCGAGCACCTCGAGGCCGCCGGGATCGAGTGAGCGGAGGCCGTCTTCGCCGGAGACGACGTGGAGAGAGGCGCGTTTCTTAGAGCCAGCTTCGGTCCAGACAAGAGAGCCGTTGGAAAAATCGAAGGCGGCTAGACCTCTAGGCGGCGAAACCTTCGGGCGGGCGGGTTTAGGGCCGGAAGATGGCTTGAGCGGGTGCCAGTGAAGGCGGCCGGCGATCATCAGATGCAAAACCAGCCAGAGGTCGTTTTCGAGGCCGATGCAGATGCGTTTGCCAAGCCTACGGAGTTGGACGGCTTTTTTGCCCGATGCGGCAGTGATGGGAGGGTTTGCGGTGCGCAGGAGAAAAGGACTGACGATTCGGACGAATTCCAGAGTCTGGCCGAGAATGCGGGACTCCAGCGCTTCCATGTAAACGGTGATGTCGGGAAGTTCAGGCATGGGTCACCAAGCTGACGGACAACAATATGCTACGCGGGACATCGTACAACGGTGCGCACACGTCTGATGTAGGCGGGGTTTGATTTGAAAGAGCACACCCAAGATTGGCTGTTCCACTCTGGGAATTGTAAACTGGGCCCAAGCTGGAAGGTTGCTCGCGCACGGGACTACAACAGATTGTGTGGCTTGAGAGAAATTTGCGGGAACTGACCGAACGGACAGGCGAAAATTTTTCGTAGCCCCGCGGCGAAAAAAACTGCACGTGCAAAGATTTTCGAAAAATACTCTTGACAGAAAATGGCCGGACGCACGATACTCCCCTCGCGCCAGTTTTCTGCCTCCCCCAGAATCACGTTCCGGGGTTCCCCCCACTATCCGCAGCCGGACAAAGTCAGCGAGGAGTACCGGTGTCTGTGCAAACAACAGAAAAAGAAGCGATCAGTTCGTTCGAAATGGATAGGGAAGTCATTCGCTGTAAGACATGTGGTCTCGTCCAATACCGGACGCGCACAGGAAACTGCCGCCGTTGTGTGCGCGCCTTGCCCCAGCGTCTGGAATTCCTGATTCCTCCACCGGCACCTCCGGAGGAAGCAGCCGCTGAACCCACGTCCGAGAAGTTCGCCAACCAGGAGACGGTCGAGAATATCGGCCAGCGCATTCGCCAGTTGCGCGAATCGCGCGCGATGACCCAGAGCCAGCTGCAGTCGCGCTCGAAGGTTTCGCGCTCCTACTTGTCCCGCATCGAGAGCGGCCAGATGACGCCGAGCCTCGGCACTTTGGAGAAAATCTCCGAAGCGCTGAATGTGGGGCTGAACCGGTTTTTTATCCCCGAATCTGACGGCGAAGCGCTGCTCGAGGATCCGTTCATCCAGGGATTGCGGCCGTTCCTGCGTCAATTGGATTGGGAACAATGGCAATCTATTCTCAAGAGGCTCCAGGCGATCAGCGATCACGTCCACGCAGCACCGGTTACTCTCCGCCCTATCGGTAATCCGGCGCGGATGCCGCAGCCCGCGCCGGTGAATGGCAACGGGAACGGGCACAACGGACACATCGGTGCCGGCCATTCAAATGGGCATGCGATTTCGCATTCCCATGGGCAGCCGCAGGGCTATGTGTTGCGGCGACCAGGAACGGGTCCGGTATTTCAGAGGCCGGTGGCCAGGTAATTTGTAACAGGCTGAGTTTTCGTTTCGAAGCCAGAGCACAATTAGCGCGGTGTGACCGTGAGAGGTCACACCGCGCTTTTTTGTGCCGGACAAGATAGACAACCGGAAGAGCTTCGGGAATCCGGCATCTGTACTGGCCGCGGAGGCCCCGACCTTCGAGCGTCTGGAGGATGAGGTAAATTTGAGGGGAGACCAAATCCTCCTCCCGTTCTTGCCTGTCGCCGCTGCCCCTTTGCGATTGGATTTTGCGATTAGCAGGGGATCACGAAATCAACGACCGTTCCAGTCCCGTTACACCATTGGAGGACGTATCCGATACCTGTGCCTTCGTCACTCGTTGACTGCGCAGGGACTATCAGCCCCTCCAAACCAAAAGTCTTACCTAGGTATTCCAAGGTTGTCAGCCGAAAGGTTGCTGTTCCCGTCTCTAAATAAACGACATCTGAGCAATCTTCGGCAACAATCGTCGCACTCGCGACCGGGTTAAATACCTGGTAAACGCCGCCGCCGCCGGAAGGCGGTGTCCCAAAGCAGGTTCCATACGCGGCTGTGGAGGCTGTCCCATAGCCGGTGACGACGACCTCATAGTCGTAACAATCTGAGGGAATGCAGTACCAAGAACTCAGCAGCCAGGTATTTCCCGGCGGGAGCGGAGTCATAGCCTGCGGAGTTTCCAAAGGAACTTGAACCGGGGTTTGAGCCGAGATGCGTGGAACGTAAATTAAAACAGCTAATGCCAATATCTTTAATGCAAACAAACGTTTCATAACCTTTTTTCCTCCTAAATTTTGATTTCAGAGCAGGCTACAACCGAGTTCCTTTATTGCTTTCTAAAAATCGTCAGTGGTGTAGGCGTTTGCTCCATAGCACCCAGCCTCACATCAAAAGTGGGAGAATCTCGCGCCTTCAAGAGTTGCTGTGCGTAGAGAGCGGACCATATACCGATAAAGTCCGATTGAGATGCCAAGCGAGCTGCCGCGATCTGCTTGAGCATAGCGGTGGGGTCTTGACCTTGGGACTGTGCATAGCGGACTTTGCTTGCAATTTGGTCCGCTGCCATTTTCTGGCTTTGGATTTCAAGGTCGTATTGAGAGTGATTCGGTCCCACCAGCTCGCCGTCCTCGAAAATGATGGCGTCTAGTGTGGCGCTTACTTGGGAAGCAGTAGCGGCCCACGGGGCCGAGCGCCCGTCCAGAGCTTCAAATCGCGGGCCAATGTGCGGAGCGAAAGCTAAGGATTCGGGCAGGATCATGTTCGGTCCAACAAACAGTCTTGTATGCGCCTGAACCACCGCTTTGGCGTTCTTGATGTAGAGATTGCTGCTTTTGTAAAAAGTCTGTCCTTGCTGACCGTCCTGGGACGTGTAGGACCATTCGACGGCTATAGCCACGATTGCGCGGTCGGATAGGTTTGTGAGGGCAAAACTTGCCGGATGCACGTTGGCGAGTGCTGCGCTGTCAATGGCCGGGAAATCCCCCGGCAAGATGGTTTTTAGGGAAACTTCCGCACTCGGACTGATAGGCACTTGAACTTTCATTTTAGTCAGTTGTGCATTTGCAACCATAACAAAGGTCAAGACTGCTACCAAGGTGAGAAAATACCTAAGATAACTGAAAATATGCATATGCTCCTCCTGCTTTCTTATCTGTTGGTGCCTTTCGTGCCCTCGACGGGCCTTGGATTGGCGGAGGCGTTGGCCCGAATTGCATTTCGAAGCTGCTCGATTGTGAGCAGGTCGCCTCCTTTCACTCCGTTCACGAAAACCGTTGGTGTGGCCCTGATTCCAAACTTGTGCGCAAGCTGTATATCTTTGTCGATCCGCACATCAGCGTGGTGGCTATGGACGCAGTTCAGCAGGCGCGAGCTGTCAACTGCCGGGGGATTCATCAATTCTAGTGAGATGAGGCTTTCAAGGTTTTCAGCGGTCAGTGTAGCTTGATTGGCATAGAAAAAATCGTGTAGACGCCAGAACGCATCACCTGATTGCATCTCAGCGCAAGCCGCAAATGCAGCCGCATCGTGCGCCCAAGGATGGCCCTGAAGAGGGAGATGCTTGAACACGAGCCGGAAGTCCGCCCGTTCCGCAGTGAGGGTTTGCACCCACTCATGAAACCGCTTACAGAACACGCATTCAAAATCGGCAAACTCCACGATTGTAACTGACGAAGTGGCAAATCCTCGGCTTGGGGATGGCTCAGACAGAAGCGCATTGTTGATTCCATCCTGTGCTTGTTTTCTTTCAAGCGCGGGGTCAATCGTTACGTCGAGCAACGATCCGCTCAAGAATCGCTGGTCCGGCGAAAGGAAAAATGGTCGGGGGGGGGCAACGTGCGGCCCTTTACCGCCAGCCTTCTGTAACAAGTGCCGGATACGAGTTCGTCGCTATCGATTTCCAGGTTTTCTGTTTCCGGCACACCCATCAACTTTGAAAGATAAACAACGATTTTCGCCTTCTCCGTATCTGTAATGGGCGGGCACGAATTTCCTTGGGCATCGGCACGGACGCTGATCCCACAAATTAGCAAGAGAAACAGCGCGGCATGACGGGAAAGGCGTAGAATCGCAGCAGGCATCCGGGTTTCCTCTTTATCGGCTCGGACTGCACAGGGCGCGCTCGTGTTCAAGCACGGCGCGTCCCGCTTACTCCCACAGACTACGCGCTCATTTTAATCAAAAGTTAAGACCAGACTTCATAAATAAACAGATATTTACTTCGACGCGATATAACGTGACCTGTTCGAGGCTCAAGCATCGGCGCGGGAACCATGGATTTGCCCGAGCTCGTATAACCTCGGTCTTCGTCAAGGCCTTCAATTTCCACGGCTTTGATCTCTTGTCCGGTGCGGCCCCAGCACTGGCGCGACTGTTTGCCCGGTCATTGGGTGCCTGAGACCATCGGGCAGCGGTCTCGCGGGCGAGGCAAATTCTTGTGAGAAGCGAGGGCTAGTCGCGGACGACGGAGACTTTGGCGGCGGGGACTTCGAGGCGCATCAGGCGATGCGTCGAGTCGAGGAAGAGGTCGACCTCGAGGTCGGTGGTGCTGACGCGGAAGCCTTCGTAGGACTTTCCATCAATGGTTGCCGAGCCGGTGGACTCCGCCGTAACGGAGCCGGGCATCAGTTCTTGCGGGATGAGCACTGGAAAAGTTTGCGGGCCGCGCTTGGACCAGTCGTAGAGGCGGGCGAGCACGGCGTATTGGTGGTAGAGATTGTTGTCGAGGACCGCGATGAGCGGTGTGTCGAATGTGAACGTCTGGTCGAACGGGTTGGCGCCCTGCATTTGCAGCGTCATCTTCGCGAGACCGTTGGTAAAGAGAAGATGCGCGCTGTTGGTTTTCTCCGCTTGCGAAGTCCACTCGTAGCTGATGGGAGCGCCGTTGGGCTGGAGAGTAAGGGAGCCGGAGACTTTGCTGGCTTGGCCGCCTGAAGGCTTGATGTCCGCGCTTCCCTTTGCGACCCAACCTCCTGCGGAGGGCGTGATTTCGAATTGTTCGTGGCCGACGGTTTGTCCATCGAGCTTGATGGTGAGTTTGCCATTGTCCTGAGCGAAGAGCGAGGCGCTGGGCGCCGCGGCGTTCTTTTTTTGAGCGGCAATGCCTGCGACCGAGCAAGCGAGAATCAAGGCGACGCAAAGGGAGAGTAAGAAGCTTGGGCTCGCCGCGGAAATATTCTTTGCCATGGAATCCCCCTACACAAACGAAAGGCTACGAAACGCGAAATAGATTCGTGGAGAAAAATCTCCGAGCCCTATTCTAACGAAGGCAACTCAGGAATTCGGTTTTTCGACGACGAGGTGTGCTTCGCTGCTACCTGCTACGACAATGCCGCGTCGCAGAATCTCCGCGACGACTTGCGTTGGGTCGCCGGAACTGTCCACCCGAAAGTCGGCGAGCTGATACGAAGGTAGTCGCTGCGCGTGGAGCGCGCGAAAGCTGGCTTCATCGCGAAAGAGCGGGCGGCCAGTCATGGTCATGCAGCGAGAAAGGAGAGTTTCGATGGGCGAATCGAGCCACAGAACGGGCACGCCGGCGTTACGTAGAAATTCCGGGCAGCCGGCTTGAGCGTAGGTGCCACCGCCCAGCGCCAGGACCGTGGCTTCTTTGTGTTCGGCAGCGCGACCCAACGCGCCGCGAAGCTGATCGGCCTCAATTTGGCGAAACGCCGGTTCGCCGAAGCGCTCGAATATTTGGGGAATAGCCAGGCCGGCGGATTGTTCGATGCGCTCATCCAGATCAACGAAACGCCACGCGAGTTGACGAGCGAGCAGAGTGCCAACCGTAGTTTTGCCGGAACCCATGAAGCCAGCAAGGCAAATCACCTGGGGGCGGGCGGAGAGGCCACGCAAAGGGGAAGATGGAGTCACTGTTCTGTGTAGAACGCGGCCATTAAGGGCCGCCTGGTCTGGAGCGTCAACGATTAGTCGCGCTTCATGATGCGAATTGTACCACTGTAGGAGGAGAGTTCGACTTTCGCGAGGCCCATGCCGACCGTTCCGAAGAGCCCGTGAGTGAACTTGGAAGCGATGTGCTTCACGCCATGAGAATCCGGCTTCAGGAAGGCGGCCGCTTGATTGTCTACGGTGCCCGTCGCGGTCTGCGCTTTCAGGTCAAAGGAATCGGTGCTCGAAAATCGAACCTCGACCAGGCCCTTGCCGCTCTTCATGGAATAAAGGCCCGTGCGGACAAAATCGCCGTCGAATAGGATATTGCCCGTTGTAGTCATCAGGTTGACGTTGTTCAACTGGGGCTGGAGAATCTGCGCATTCCCGCCGATAGAACTAAAATCAAGCTTACCCGCGCACTGCGTGCAGACCAGCGAGCCGCCGGTAGTCTTCACGATGATGTAGCCCGAGACTTCCTTTAGGTGTACGTCGCCGGCGTAGCTTTCGAGCTTCATATCGCCCATCACTTGCTCGACGTAAATCAGGCCCGTTTCCGTCTTGAGCTGGAGTTCCGTTTCTTCTGGAACGGTGAGTTGCAGGTCGGCTTGAAGATCCAGCATTTCGGCCCCTGGTTCCAGGATGGTTGCCGTAACGTCGATGCGATCCCCCACCTGCTCGATTTCGAAACCGATTTTGTTGGAAGTTTGCGTGCCGACGACGTCCACTTCGGAATTCTTCCAGGACTTGACTTCGATCCGGCCATTGGCCACGTTGTGAATCACAACAACGGGCTTCCCCGTAATGTTGAATTTCCGTTCAACGCGTTGCGAGGTGCCAGCCGCGTGCGCGAACGAAGGGCTCCAGAGCAAGACTCCCGCGCCCAAGACCGGCAAGATACTCCGCATCATGCTGAAACCCGGGCGCGCCGGGAGGATCCCCATTCGAAGGTACATGTCAGTTTATGCTCCTTCCGCGCTCGATGATCGCGGACAGTAATTCGGCTTTTTGCTGATAGGCGACGGACAAGTATTCGCGCGTC
>Ga0209139_10000359_pt1 | contig 15462 bp, 11 predicted proteins | sample BogFormECP14_OM3_FD_188246 | JGI IMG/M metagenome (GOLD analysis project Ga0209139, IMG submission 188246) | Bog forest soil microbial communities from Calvert Island, British Columbia, Canada - ECP14_OM3 (SPAdes) (version 2) | ecosystem: Environmental > Aquatic > Freshwater > Wetlands > Bog ...
GCTTCCGGCCTCATCACGCTGCTGCGCACCATGCCCACCATCATCAGCGCCCTGCGCGCCGGCATGAAGACCATCGGCAAAAACGTGAGCGGCGGCGAGAACTCAAGAACCGAACGCGACATCCCGATGAACATCGTCGTCCTCGGCAGCGGTCTGCTCGTGCTGATGATCTTCCTCTTCCTCACCTTCAAGCCCGTCCCCGGAGCGCAAACCGGATGGCTGGCCAACCTCGCCGCCGCGCTGCTGGTGATGGTTTTTGGCTTTCTCTTCGTCACGGTCAGCAGTCGCATTTGCGGCCTCATCGGCAGCTCCGCAAACCCGGTCAGCGGCATGACCATCGCCACACTCATGGCCGTCGCAGCTATTTTTCTTGTCAGCGGATGGACCGCACCCGCCTTCGGTGCGCTCGCCATCAGCATCGGCGGAATCGTCTGCATCGCGTCCTCCAACGCAGGCGACACCTCACAGGATTTGAAGACCGGCTTCCTCATCGGCGCAACTCCGTGGAAGCAGCAGGTCGCCGTCATGGTTGGCGTGGTTGTGTCAGTCTTCTCGATCGGCATCACGCTCAACGCGATGAACAAAGGCCTCGAAACATTCACGCCTATGCAGCAGCCAATTGCGTTCAGCGTGAGCGCACCACCCGATGGCGTGCAGATCCAGCAGCAGCACTTCTCGCGGCAGCGCTTCCTGCTCACGAAACCAGATAAATCAACGCAATTTGTTGACGGCGGCCAGTACATGCTGCTCAACTCACTCGGCTCCACAACACTCCCCGACGGCAAATACCTCTACAACCCGCAGACGGGCATGATCGAAGTCCAATGGATGCAGGGCATCGGCAGCGAAAAAGCCGCCGCTCCGCAGGGCCGCCTCATGGCCACCGTGATCAACGGCATCCTCTCGCGCAAGCTTCCCTGGGGACTCGTCTTCCTCGGCGTCTTCCTTGTCCTCGCTGTTGAAGTCCTCGGCGTGCGCTCGCTCTCATTCGCCGTCGGAGCCTACTTGTCTATCGGCACCACGCTAGCCATGTTCTGCGGAGGCATCGTGCGCTGGATGGTCGACCGCGCCGTCGCCAAAGCCGGAGGCAGCGAAGAAGACACCAGCAGCGAAATCTCTCCCGGCTCCCTCTACGCCAGCGGGCTCATCGCCGCCGGCGGCGTGATGGGCCTCGCAGGCGTCGCGCTCAAGCTCTACGAAACCGCCACCGGCAACGAACTCCGCCTCTGGTTCCCGGCAGGCAGCGCCATCTACAACCTGCTGCAGCACCAGTCCATTTCTATAGTGGCGTTCGCCCTGCTGGCCTTCTCACTCTACTATTTCGCGCGCAAACCGCTGAACAATAAGTAGAAAACGGGAAGTAAGCAACGAATAAAGCACAGAACGCATCGTTGGGTAAGCCTGCATCCAAGCCCATAGAGGGTTTGCAATGCTTATTCCGAGGATGCGTTTCAGCTCCACCGCCGCTCTGTGCGGCCTCATGATCTTCGCAATTGCCGGTTGCGACAAAACCAAGCCGGACACCACCAACTTCAAGACCGCCATCAACAATTACTATTCCGTGCACCCGAGCTGCGTCTGGCAGAGTCCGGTGAAATTCCCTGCGCAAGCCGACACAAATAACGATCTGCAAACGAAAGGCTTCGACGCCCTCACTGACGCAGGCCTGCTGACGCGCACCGCGCAGGAGAAGAAGCGCTTTCTCATCGGCTCCAAGCAGGTCAATGATTACGACGTGTCAGACAAGGGCCGCACCGTGTGGACACCGGACCAGTCTCAGCCCGGCTATGGCAACTTCTGCTACGGTCATCGCGACGTGACTTCCATCGACAACGTCGCCATGGCGACGAACCAAAACGGTGCGAACACCGCCACCGTCAACTACCACTATGACCTGACCGGCGTGCCCGACTGGGCCAAATCGCCGGAGACGCAATCCGCCTTTCCCAACGTGCAGGCCGATCTCTCAACGCCTAAAGCCGCGACCGCAACGCTGGTGCAGACACAGGGCTCATGGCAAGTCTCTGCGGAGTAGCCTGAATCCCGAGTCATGCGGAAAAGGCGGGCGATAGTTCTTTCGGCCTTGCAAGAATTGGGATCTTCGATACACTCAATGCTGCATGCAGGAAGGCAATCCGAGTAAGACTGCGTTCGGCGTCGCCCGCCGCCGCGCCGCGCATCAAATTCTCGATCAGCAGCCGCTGGTGTTGACTGACCCTGTCGCCGTGCCCATCCTTGGCCCGCAAGCCGCGGCCGGCATTCGTGCAGAAGCCGAGAAGCACAACAGCCCCTTTGGCCGCGCCATGCGATCTTTCATGGTCGCGCGCAGCCGTTATGCGGAAGAGCAGCTCCAAGGCGCCGTCACAGCAGGCATAAACCAATATGTAATCCTTGGCGCAGGACTCGACACATTCGCTTATCGCAATCCGTACGCCCAGTTGAAAGTCTTTGAGGTAGACCATCCCGCGACGCAGGAGTGGAAGCGCTATCAGCTCGCTCAGGCCCTTATCGAAATCCCACCGTCGCTGACCTTCGTCCCCATCGACTTCGAAAAGCAAACCCTGACCAAAGGCCTCTCACAGACCTCATTCGATTTCACGAAGCCTGCCTTTTTCTCCTGTCTTGGCGTCACGCCTTACCTCACGCTTGAAGCTTTCCGCTCCACCATCCACACCATCGCAGCTATGCCCGAAAAGAGCGGCGTCACCTTTGAATACGCATTGGATCGATCGTTTCTCAGCTTCCGGGAGAAGCTGGCCTTCGACCTGATCGCTGAGCGCGTGGCCCAGGCAGGTGAGCCCTTCCAGCTCTTCTTCTCTCCCGAAGCGATGGAGCAGGAACTCCGCAGTGCTGGCTTCAAAAGAATCGAGGAACTTACCTCGAGCGATATCAACGAGCGCTATTTCAGAGATCGACGTGACGGCCTTCAGCTACAAGGAGGCGTAGCCCGTCTCATCACCGCGTGGGTCTAAGACTCAATGCGGCTGATCAGTCGCCGCCGGAGTTGCCGGAGGCTGAGCCGGAGCTGCTGCATCCGGTTTCGGTGCGTCGGGCGCAGGAGCTGTCGCCGCCGCAGCCCCAGGCTGCACAGTCGAAGCCTGCTGTGGTAGCGCCTTGCGCGGAACCACAACCGTATTCACCGCTGAAGGATCATCCCGCAGCTTCACATACAGCGATCCCCCTATCGGATGCGGCACCTGCAGCGCATTTCCGGCAAAGCCATCCGGAACCTGCATGCCCTGCGTGAAATTTGTATCCGAAGCGACGGAATCAATCAGGAAGAGATTCTCTCCCGTCAGCGTGCAGGGCTGCGATGAGCGCCCGCACTGCAGGCCATCTAGCACCGGCAACCGCACCAGCGTCGCCAGCGGTTGCCATTCGCCCGCCGTGTCCTTCGGCCCTACCGGACGAAAACGCAGCGGACCAAATGCCGACGGTCCAAAGCTCTTTGCCGGATCCACCGTCGCCAACGCCGTCTTCGAATCCTGCAGAGTCAAGCTGCCGTCGGCGAGGCTCAGCGTCGTATGGAAAGCTCCATTCTCGGTCGCCACTTCAATCTTCTGCTCGGGCGTAAAAGTTTCCGGCGTCACTGCTTTGATTGAGAAGACGAGCTTGCTGTTCAGCGGAACTTCATTCGTATCGCTCAGCGTAATGTGAGTGTCTTTGCCCGGATCGGTAGGCTGCACGCTCTTGCTCAGCAGCTGAACCTTGGGTCGCGCGTTCACTACACTTGCTGGAACATCCAGCGTGCGCCCATCCTTCAATTGAACATGCGCCGTCGCCTTGTCCCCATCGTGCAGTTGCGCCGTGGCATCCGCCTTGGCAGCAGTCATCGTCAAGTCATCGCCGCTCGCGGTGTTGGCCAGCTTGCCCGGCTTAAACTGAATCCCTTTCAGATCCAGGCTCGCTACCTCATCCAGACGATTCCCGGTAAGCAAGCCCTGCGCGTCTCCGGCATTCAGAGTGAAGCTCACATATTTGCCCGCTTCCGACAAACTGTGCAGCGCAATCTTCTCGGGCTCCTTCGCGCCCGCCTGCTTGATCAGCAGCGTAAGCGCGCCCGGGCTTTCGTCCTTCAGCGGAACTTTCACTTCCAACTGGTCCGGCTGCTCCGCCTTCCAATCCGTCTTGATTTCCTTGCCCGACTCAAGCTTCGCCGTAATCGAATCCACGCACGTCGCATTGCCTGAAGTGAAATGCAGCGTGTCCTCGCGACCCACTACCAGCGCATGCGTATCCGTTGCCGCCAGCTCCCACTTCGTCGTCTGCGCATTCTGCAGGTGGAAGCTCGGTCCTGTGTACGCTTCAAATCCCCACATGCCATGCAGCGTCCCGGTCAGGCTGTTATTTAGATCGCTTGTCTTCACGGATTTGGTATCCGCCAGAAAGCCGCCCTGTGTGGGATCGGCCTTCACCGGAACATCGACATCTTTTCCGTCTTTGTTCTTCACGCGCAGAACCATATCGTGCGCATAGTTCGTCGCAAAGGCCAGCGGCGCGCCTTCTACCGGAAGCACCAGCTTGTCTTTCGCGACACAGAACTCCTGCTTCTCATCCACCGGGCGCAGCGGCGGCAGATGCCCAGCGTCAATCGCCGGCAGCGCCATCACAATCACCGATTTTGGATTGCGGAACGAAGGCGGCGAATTCAGCTTCAGATTCACTTCGTCGTTCTTAAAAGTGCTCAGCGCGGGAATGTATTGATACTGTGCCGTGTGGACCGTCTCCAGGATGTGCGCAATGTCGATCACCGAGGCAACATAGGGGCTGAAGTAACCAGCGCCTGCTCGCGCTGTATAGCTCAGCTGCATCGCCAGATCGCTCGTCGCGCCGGAAGTCAGCGCATCTGTGACGGAAAGCGTGTGTCCGTCATCCATCACCAGCTCATTTTGTTTTTGAACGAGGCACGATGCCTGCTGCTCGACAACCTTCTGCAGGCAATCCTGATCGAGCTTGATGCTCAGGCTGCGCGCCAGCAGCGGCGAAACATCTTTCAGCTTGTCCGGATTGGTCTCATTGATCGTGCGCACGGCTTCGAGGTAGGTATCCAGACGCGCCTTATCGAGACTCAGCTGGTTCAGGTCCTGCGAAGCGCGCACAAACGATCCCGGCCGCGAATGCACCGCATCCCGAATCGCGCCAAAATCGCCGCCCGTCGAAGGCGCCAGAAAAACGATCGCCTGCTGCGCGTCTTTCGGCACGGTGACGAAAACGCCTTCATCCGCAACCTTCTTGTTCCACGTCTCGGCCTTTGTGAACCAATCCTCCGGCGGAGGATTCGTCGAGCCGCGCAGAAATGCCACCACCATCAGGTACTTCACCGACTGCCCCGGTGGCAGCACCGGATGAATCCACAGCCTGTCTCCCGCAACCAGGTTCGGAACCTTCTCAACCGGCAGAGTCTTTCCGTTGCGCGTCACGCGCACTTCCACCTTCGGCCCCGCCAGATCAAAAGGCGCAGGATCGGCAAAGGCAAGCAACGTTACCGAAAATAGGACGGCAGCAATCAGACGAGATGGTTTGAACATAATTTTTCTAACAGGCAAAGAAAGGTTTCCGTAAATACTTGGATGCGGCTTGAGCGCTTCATCAGCCGACTTCCGGACAGAAGGTCTCCGCCCAGTCGCGCAATATTCAGATGCCCCTTCCTATTCTAGTGCCTTTGCATAGACACGGCATCGAGCCTCAGAGTTTCGCGCCGTAAGGCAACAGATTCTCCATCTAGAAAGCTCAGCGTCCTGGATAGATTTGTCATCCTGAGCGGAGCGCGTAGCGCGCAGTCGAAGGATCTGCTTTTTCCTGGCTGTAGCGCGAAACTGCGGTCAGTCGACGGGCGGTAATTACCTTGTCAAGCCCCCAAAAGCACATTTTCCATCTAACCCATTGATTCAAAAGGCAAAAAACAGCCAGCAAATTGGCGTGTTTCCTGACCCAATTCGCTAAAATAGATATAGGGGGCAACAGAGAAGAACGCAAAAACTCCCGCCCCATTGATTCCAAAGAATTTACAGGCAAGTTCGCCCGAATCAATATTTTAGCGGCCATCAAACGCGGGAACCGTTTGTTATCAAAGATTTAGACACCCTGGGGGTAAGGGGAGGGCACGCGTTTAGGTCCTCGATTCGGACTCAGCAGCCGCAACGTGATCCAGAATGCCGGAATCAGAAACACGGTAGACCCGAAGACCCACATAAACGCCCCGGCAGCTGCCTGATCGTAAACAGGGCTCCAGCCCAGCGGATTCGTCTGCAAAACGTAACTCGGATAAATCGGCCGCCCGGCAAAGCAGAGGAAAGCCGAAAGCCCGGTATTCACAATGTCTGCGCTGAGGATGTAGGGAATCAGCATCCACCGCAGCGCCCGTCGCCGGGTGGGCCAGGGCCGCAAAATCGGCCACCAGAAAAACACGCTGGTAAAGAAAAAGCAGGCGTGCTCGACGTTATGCCAGCCCTCCGAACGCAGCGCCAGTTCATATGCCTTCGGAACATGCCAGCCCAGATAGGCAATGTTCATCAAGAGCCACGCCGGCTTCAGGCTGGTCAGAAACTGCCCCACCTTCCGCAGCCAATGCAAACGGAAAAGCGGCCCAAGCACGCCACGGACAAACGGCCGCGGCAAACCGCGCAGCAGCGGAACCTGCGGCGCGCCCAGCAGCAGCAGCGGAGGCGCAACCGACATGAAAATGAAATGCTGCGCCATATGCGCCGCGAGCAGCCGGTCATCGAGTGTATCGAGAGGAGAAGCAACCGCCAGAAACAGCGCAAACAGCCCGCCGAGAAAGCAGCAAAGCCGCCACTCCGGAAACTGCTCCGGTCGCGTCCGCCCGATGAGCAGCCATCCGCGCACATAGACCAGCGCCGTCACCAGCAGCGCCAGCGTCGTCAGCGGGGGAATGTTCCAGTTCAGCAGGACAGATTGAAACTCAGGCGACATCGCTAGTTATTACCTCATAGCGCTGTCATCCTGAGCAACGCGAAGGATCTGCTTTTTCTAAAGCAGGCTACGAGTGTCCGCAGCTCAAGGCTGAGCTGATGCCTTCTGTTCCTGCTGTGTGGCATCGACTGCGGGAGGATGACCCGGAGGCCTCATCGTCTCAAGGAAGCGCACCAGCGCCGTCGTTTCCGGCGGGCTCAGGTTTTTGCCGTAAGCCGGCATGTTGCCGCCGCCCTGCAGCACTTGCCGGATGAGCTGATCTTCGGTCAGGCGCGTAGCCACATCATCGAGAGCCGGGCCGCGCAGGCCCCCTGTTCCGCCGATGGAATGGCAGTTGCGGCACTGCTTGGCCTGGAAGACCACGGCGCCCTGTCGCTCCAGCGGAGAAACATCATGGATCATCTTCGGCGGAACAGGATCGCTGCTCCACGCATCCATGATCGGGCTCCACGGAGTAAAGGTGCCGAGGTGCGTAAAGACACCCAACGAGACAGCAACCGTCACCAGCAGCAGGATGGCCACCGGACGCCGGTGCCAGCTCTTCTCGCCCTCTCCTGCCACCAGCGGCAGCGCGACCAGCGCACAGATGCCGAGCACCGGAACGATGAGTATGAACGGAGTCTCCAGGCTCGGCGGCAGATAGGCAAGAACCGCATAGAGCCAGAGGAAGAAGAAGTCCGGCTTCGGAACCGTCTGGATGATCGTCGGGTCCGGCTGGCCACTCGGCCCGTAAGGGCCAAAGACGAAGGCGCACACCGCGACCGCGGCAAGCACCGCGGCGGAGAAGAAGAGGTCCTTCCACAGCGCGTCGGGAACGAACGGGATGCCGTCCTTCTTGGTGAGCTCGTGATACTCCTGCACGTAAGTGTCGCGGCGCACGATGCGTCCGGGCATCGGCCACTCGTTAATGCCGAGCTTGATGACCATCCAGATGTGCAGCGCGGTAAACAGGAGCAGCGTTCCGGGAATGACGAAGACATGCAGAGCAAAGAAACGCGACAATGTGGCGCCCGCAATAATAGGGCCACCCAGCAGCAGGTTTACCAGCGGGCCGCCAATCAGCGGCACGCGGCTCATGATCGAAGCGCCGATGCCGAGGCCCCAGTAAGCGTCCTGATCGAAGCGCAGCACCTGTCCGGTGAAGGCCATGCCGAGGGTCATCAGCAGCATGAAGACGCCGAGGATCCACGTCAGCTCGCGCGGGAATTTATACGCGCCAAAGGTAAAGACCTGGCACATGTGAATCAACACGACGGCGACCATGAAGTTCGATCCCCAGCCGTGCATGGCGCGCAGGAACCACCCGAGGTAAAGGTGATTGTTCAGCTCGTCGAGACTTTTCCACGCCTCTGCGCCCGAAGGCACGTAGATCAGCGCCAGCAGAATGCCGGTGACGATCTGCAGCATCAGCAAGGTCGCGGCGGCGCTGCCAAAGACATACCACCAACTCGCCGCTTTCGTCGGAACCGGATGCAGCGCGGCGTCCTTGACCGGCCCCTCAAGCTGGAGCCGCATCTCGAACCACTCGTAGAGCCGCTTTAACCGAGACATGGCGATTTCCCTTTCCCCGTGATCGTCACGAGTTTGGCCTGATCCGCAAGTGTCGGCATCTGCCCGGCGTTGATATGCAGCTCGCCGTTCGCAACCTTGTAGTCATACGTAAAGAGCCCGCGCTCAGGAGGCCCGGAAGCCCGTGCGCCATCGGCGTAATATACGCCGCCGTGGCAGGGACACATGAACAGCTCCGACTGCGGAAACCACCGCACCGGACAGCCGAGGTGCGCGCAGTTGATGGCAAAGACCTGAAACTTGTCCGCGCTCACACGCCGCACCCAGCAGGGCGTGTTCGCGGTTTCGCCATCCTGCGGGCGCTCAAAGGGATTCACGAAATCAGCGAGCCGCGTCTGCCCTTCAGGAAACTGATCGAGCTTGCCGAGTGAGATCCACTTGTAATATGTGCCCTTCTTTTTGATCGGAGACAGCAGATATCCGATGACCGGCACCGCAATGGCCACACCGACGATCGCATTGAACGCAACCCCAATCCCCATCAGCAGCCATCGCCGTGTTACAGGCTTCTCTTCGCTCATACTCTCGTCCTCATCTGCTGGGATACGGCTGTCCCGGCGTCTTCTGCCGCTGGCTGGCTATCCACGCGACAAGATCCGTCACGTCCTGATCGCTCATCGGAGTGCTGCCCGCGGTGCCGCGCCAATCGGGGTGACCAAGGTCGGGCCGTCCGGCAATAATGATCGCGCGCAGAGACTGATCGCCGATCAAGGCCAGATACGAGCCGTCGGTTACGGAGCTCTTTTTCGCGTTCTTCTGCTGCACGCCAACTTCATGACAACTTGCACAGCGTCTGCCAAAAACATCTTGCCCGCGAGCAACATCGCCCTGCTTGTTCGTCTGGTAAGGCGGCACGTCCAGTCCCTTGAGAACGTCAGGCTTATACCAGTGAGACCGAATCCCCACAACCAGGGCATTGATCTGGTCATCCGTCAACATGCCCCCCGCGCCCTTAGAAAACGCAGGCATCAACGTTCCCTGTACGCCGTTGCCAATCGCATCCCCCAGCGTCCCCTCGTCGACGATCGCTTCGTACTCCGGGTTGCCGAGCGGCATGGCTGGACCGTGCGTGCCATCCGCGCCATGGCAGGCGGAGCAGTTCTGCGTGTAGAGGCGCCCAAAGTCCATCACCTTATCCGGGCGCATCACTTCGTCGCCGGCGAAAGGTTTGCCCGAATGGCAGCCAGACAATGCCAAGCCGCAAAGAACGAGCATGCTGCCACAGAATCCGCGTGCGTTCATCAGTGGCGATCCTTCCCTTCCGGAGGCATCCCCGACGCTTCGATTCCCATGCGCAGGACAAATGGCATCGATTGATCTGTCTTGATCTTTCCCTGTCGCACCACCACGAGTCCGGCAACGATGCCGAATGCGACCTGCGATACTACAAACCATCCCCAGTTGATATGCGAATCGAGCACAGGATTCACAACTCCAAGCGAGGAATGCAGGAGCCCCGTCCACAGCAGCGGAGCGACGATGCCGCCGAGCACGATGGGGCGCCGAGGCAGCATCGGCAGCATGGCTCCATAAAGAAGGCCGACCAGAACGCTGGTCGCCCCATGAATGAAGGTGGCGAGGATAACCGCCGACAGGTGGAACTGTTCCATTTCTGCCATCGTGGGATTTGTCCAGTGCCCGACTCCTGCGCCGCCGAGCAGGTTCACTGGATACCAGATGCCGTGGCCGCTCAGAAGTCCATAAAGCATTGCCGGCAGGATCATTGCGACGCCGCCCGCGATGCCACCCTTGATCCCGGACAGAACTGGATAGGTCTCGACCGGAAGGTGCGCGCGGTGTTCGGGGCTGACCTCGATATGCGTTACATGTGTGCGTATGGAAGCGATCGTAATTTCATGCGCCTCCACCGGTACATCTTCGTGAGCCTCGTGTGGCAGCACCTGCCGGAACCAGCCGACACACCCGGAAATGGCCAGCACTCCGCCAAGAATACTGATGATGCCGTTGGTCACAATGCCGGCAAGAATCAGCGCGAAGCCAAAGGCGAGCACGATGGGCCACGCAGTCGGCGCGGGCAAATGAATCGCTCCGCCGTGCTGACCTGAAGGATTGGAGTGTTCGTGCGCTTCCATGCGTGTCTCTCTCAACGACCGATGATGTAGACGACGGTGAAGACAATGATCCAGACGGCATCGACAAAGTGCCAGTACAAAGCCAGAACCTGAATGCGCTCGGCATGCTCTTGCCGCACATGCCCAGTGATAGTAAACAGCAGCACGATCAGCAGCGCAGTCAGGCCGAGGATGACGTGCGAGGCATGCAGCCCCACAAGCGAATAAAACGTAGTGCCGAAAAGGTTCGTGCTGATCGTCAATCCGTCGTGATAAATCAGCTTGTACCACTCAACGCCAGTTCCGACCAGAAAGATGGCGCCAAGAACCCAGGTCAGCGCCCACCACAGACCGAAGACCTTTACCTTGCCGTGCTCGATGGCGCGCTCGGCCAGCCAGATCGTCAAACTGCTTGAGAGCAGGCAGACCGTATTGAAAAGCGGAATATCGAGCACCTGGCTTGGCGTGGGCCCGTAGAGGCTTCTGCCGATGTTGTAGACATAAGCCACCACAAAAATGGTGAAGATCGCCGACTCGGCAATAATGAGGCAGAACATCGCGACTCGGCCCTTCGAGGGCAGCACCCACGGCTGCTCCGCTTCTGCATGTGCCACTGCTACTGTGCTCATCGCGTCAGAGCCTCACTCGTACTTCCAGTCCGGGTCATCCGGATGTTTCAAATCCCACAATGGACGGCGGCTCGTCGCCACCGGATCGGTCGCAAAGTTGTAGGCCGGCGGCGGCGATGGCGTTGACCACTCGAGCGTCCACGCATCCCAAGGATCGTTTCCAGCTTCCTTACCCTTGAAATAAGACCAGATCAAGTTCACCGCGAAAATCAGTACAGCAATAGCCTGAATCAATCCGCCGATTGAGACGATCATGTTCAGCGTGCCCCAGCCGCGGTTCGCTTCATAGGTATAGATGGATCGCGGCATGCCCAGCAGGCCGGGAATGTGCATGATGTCGAAGGTGACGTGAAAACCAATAAAGAAGAGCCAGAAATGCCACTTCCCCAGTTTCTCGCTCAACATGCGCCCCGTGACTTTGGGATACCAGTAATAAATTCCGCCGAAAATACAGAAGACAATGGCGCCTACGAGGATGTAGTGAAAGTGTGCGATCACAAAGTAGGAATTGTGCAACTGCCAGTTCCAGGGCGCAATTGACAGCATGATGCCGGTAAGGCCCGCAAGCAGGAACTGGACCACAAACGCCGTGCAGAAAAGCATGGGCGTGGCAAAGCGGATCTTGCCGCCCCACATGGTGGCCAGCCAGTTGAAGATTTTCATGGACGTCGGAATGCCTACCAGCATGGTCGAGAGCACAAAGAAGGCATTGCCCACAGAAGTCATTCCGATGGTGAACATATGGTGCGCCCAGACGCCAAGGCTGACAAATGCGATCCCAACCGAAGCCGCCACCATCACCGGGTAACCGAAAATCGCCTTACGCGAGAATACGGGAATCACTTCGCTCGCAATCGCAAAGGCTGGCAGCACGAGTACGTAGACTTCCGGATGCCCGAAGATCCAGAAGAAATGCGCCCAGATCATCGCCGATCCTCCCGCCTGCGTGTCGAAGAAATGTCCACCCAGGTAGCGGTCGATCAGCAGCATGATCTGCGCGGCAGTCAGTGGCGTAATCGTGATGAGGGCCAGGCCCGAGGCCACTACGTTTATCCAGACAAGTAGTGGCAGCCGCATCACCGTCATGCCCTTGCAGCGCATGCAGAACGCTGTCGCAATCACGTTGACGGAGGCGCCGATGGTGCCGAATCCGGTGACGATCAGCGATAGCGCCCAGTAGTCAGGGGCGTGGCCCGGTGAGAATGCACGCTCAGTGAGCGGCGCATAGGCCCACCACATCGTATCCGGAGCATTGCCCGCCCCGAAAAGCCCGCCCCCGCCGATAAAGCTGTAATAAAGAAGCAGGCCGCCAAAAAAGGTCATCCAGAAGCTGAATGCATTCAGCCGCGGAAACGCCATGTCACGCGCTCCGATCATCAGCGGAATCAGGTAATTCGCAAATCCGAAGATGTAGGTCATGCCCACCAGGAACACCATCGTGGTTCCATGCATGGTGAAGAGGCGGTTGAAGACCTGCGGTGAAATGAAGTGCATGTTCGGCTGAATCAGCTGGATGCGGATGGCTATGGCCTCTGCTCCGCCGACGAGGAGAAAGAAGATGGCGTAGAGCATGTAGAGAATGCCGAGCTTTTTGTGATCGACCGTGGTCACCCAGCTGTTAAGCCACGCAAGGATATCGGCCTGTGACCAGCGCCGGGGAGCCGCCTCCACTGAGCCGGGAATCGGATAGGTTGAATCTGCCATAATCCGTTGCGCTCCTACTTAAGAGTCGCCAGGTACGCCGTCACCTGATCGAGCTGCTGGTCGTTTAACTGCATCGCGGGCATCAGTGCCCCTTCTTTAAAAGTGTCAGGATGCCTGATCCACTCGCGCAGGTTCTCCTTGGTGTTGTCCATCGCTCCGGATGCCAGAGTGTCGCGGCTCATCAGGTGAGTCAAATCCGGTCCGAAGCGTCCCGTTGCCGCCGTTCCCTGAATCGTGTGGCAGTTCATGCACGACTGCGTCTCGAAAACATGCCGTCCAGCGGCTACGCTTTCATCGGACACCGCGGGCTGCTGCTGGTTCTTCACCCACGCGGCGAACTGCTCCGGAGTATCGACATACACCCGCAGCAGCATCTTGGCATGCTGCACACCGCAGAACTGCGCGCACTGTCCCACGTACATGCCTGTATGCAGCGGGTCAATCCACATTCCGTTCACATTGTTCGGAAGCAGATCGGTTTTACCCGCCAGCTGCGGCACCCAGAAGCTGTGAATCACATCAGCGGAGAGCAGTTTGAGATAGGTCGGTGTGGGCGCTTCCGTATTGCTCAATGGCACGTGAAGCTCATTGACCGCATGAATACCGAGCTTGGGATAGTTGAACTCCCACCAGAACTGGTGACCGACCACCGTTACATCCAAAGCCGTCTTTGGCGGCGGAGCATCCTGAATGGCAAAAATCATGCGCGCCGTTGTCAGGAAGAGAACGACAACAATCAGCACGGGAATTACGGTCCATGCCAGCTCTACCTGATTCGATCCATAGATCTGTGCGGGCTCCGTAATGTCGTCGGGACCGCGCTGCCGGTAGCGAAAGATGACGAACGCAAGCAATCCGGCAACCACCACGAAAATCGCGCCGGTGATGGTAAGCACAAACAAGGATAGATCGTAGATCTCATGCGCCGGGGTGGATGTTGGAGCAAAGATGCTGGGCGTCGATTGCGGGCCGTCCGCGAAGGCTGTCTGAAAGGAGAGAAACGCAAACAGCACGTACCAGCTCTTTGCAGAAAACGAAACGCACCTCAGGCATTTTGCGAGCATCGATTCCAGACTTCCTTCACCGCGCCACGACGGGAGTTAGGCAAACAGAGCGAAAGACTAAGCTGAACCTTACGGATGCACCAGAAAGCGAGATTCTAGCACAGGACGCATACTTCTACTGCAAATGCGCACAACCGAACTAAAACTGGGCCGCTACAAGCAATTTACAACAGCAAGTGACTCGACGGCTCCATGTTAGCAGCCGAAAGCGATTTTCATCGACAGCCTAGCAGCAGCACAAGTAAGACTCCGGGAGTTGCCCTCTGGATTCATGCATTATTTGCGGGCATGAGCCGGCGCGCTATTTGCACAATAGCCACGAGATCAAGCCCATCCGCGTAGCTTTTCAGAATTGCACTCCTCAGCAGTGGCATTTTCATCGCACGAAACCCCCGCTGAGGATTCGCATAGAACGATACCGCGGCACGCTCAGCAATGTGAAGATTTTTTCGCAAATTTTCGGTTAGGCGAATAAACGTCTCTTTCGCAGTTGCTTTTTTCTCCAGATCAGCGAGCACAGCGCCGGCGGCGGCCTGTCCGCTTACCACCGCGCCATAAATTCCTTCGCCGGTCAACAGATCGACAAATCCGCCAGCATCTCCCACCAGAAAAACTCGCTCGCTCTCCACGCGATGCTGCGCCGCCCCAAACCCGGCATGTTGCCCGATAAATTTCTCTGCCTGCGCGCCCTCTCCAAAACGCTGCGCAATGTAGGCCGACAAACGACTGCGGTTGAGCCTTTCATCCTTATCAAAGCTGAACAGCCCGATATTCACATGGTCCCGCTTCGGAAAGACCCATCCGTACCCAGCCATCACCGGTGCGAAGTCGAAGACCAGGTCCTCATTCTGCGCATCACGCGGCAAGTTCGCCTCAATCGCAAACGCAGTCCGGAACCAGTCACCATCGCTGGTCATCCGGCGCACCTGGCTGTTGACCCCATCCGCGCCGATCAGGAACCGTCCGCGCACGGGTTCATCCTCAGTCGTTACGGCAACTCCGTCCGCGTTCTGGTCGATTCCCGAAATCCCGCGAGCACGCCGAAAGACCGCCCCAGCCTCGATCGTCTTCGAGAGACAAAAGGCATCCAGCTCCGACCGCTCGGTCATGACACAGATTGAATTTCGTTTGCGAACCGGGATGCGGGACGAATCCCGCTCTTCAAGCACCATGCGGTCGACGTTCTGCCGTACCACCGGTGCGATGGAATACCGCAGCGCGCGCACCGTCTTCATCGTCAGCCCGCCGGCGCACGCCTTTATCCGCGGAAACTCCGCCTTATCCAGTAGCAGGACCTCTTTGCCGGCAGTGGCCAGGTCGTACGCGCACGCGCAGCCCGCAGGGCCAGCCCCAACCACAATCGCATCCCAGACTTTCATCTGGATACAGCTTAGAGCATGATCGGGGTCCCCGGAACGCGCGATGTTCGCGTTCCGGGGTGATTGATCGGGGTCCCCGAACGCGCGAAGTTCGCGTTCTGGGGTGATTATT
>Ga0209139_10000360_pt1 | contig 15441 bp, 16 predicted proteins | sample BogFormECP14_OM3_FD_188246 | JGI IMG/M metagenome (GOLD analysis project Ga0209139, IMG submission 188246) | Bog forest soil microbial communities from Calvert Island, British Columbia, Canada - ECP14_OM3 (SPAdes) (version 2) | ecosystem: Environmental > Aquatic > Freshwater > Wetlands > Bog ...
GCATGTTGAGCATCTGGATCTGGAAGCGCTCCACCACCGCGGTCAGCACGCCGCCGCCGTGCGAGAAGATGAAGTTGATATCCTTGTAGCGTTGCGAGGCGCCGGCACTCCGACGTCCTGGGGATTCATCATCAGCTGCAGATCGAAGGCTTCCTTCCGAACGCGCAAATCGAAATAAAAAATCGCGGAAGCGATCGTCAAGATTGGCGTGACCAGAACATTGGAGCAGAAGCTGCCCACCTGCATCAGCGCCGTCCACATGCGAACCATCCCCGGATCGTGTATCGAGGATTGAATTGCTATACCAAAGGGCAGCGCGAATAAGAATATCGAAGCGTAGAGAATCACCACGTAAAGGAGAAGAATCAGAAACGCGCGGCCGGCATTGTCTTTCGTGAGCGTAAAGCTTCTCTGGAGTGAGTCGATCGGGCCGAGATTCTCGAGTAATGCGGCTGGAACACAAACGCACAAACGGCAAGCCATGTAGATACCCGGAATGATGAAGAAAAGAAACGAGACGCCCAGCACCAGAAGGTTAAAAAAAACTACAAAGAAAAGAGACACCAGTTCGCCGCGTACGCGGCCGAACGATTGGCCGATGGTAGTCGCCCTCCCGAGGTAAAGCTCGGAAACGGCAAAGACCGTTCCGCCCTGTGAGAACAAATAAGCAATCACATAAATAATGACCCCCACGACCAAAAACCCAATCACGCCCAGCACGCCTCCCATCGAAAACCCGGTGGCCCTCGCCTGAAACTGCGTGCTTGCTGGCGCAAGTGTAAAGTCCCTGGTTGTGAGCGCCAATTGCGAAAGCTGAAAAGCCAAAACCAAAAGATGAGGAATCGCCGATATCCCAATGAATAGCACAAAATTTCGGCGGTATAAGCTGAACGTTCGATCCAACAGCTCGCCTATAGACAGTGGCCGCAAATCGAGGGTGCTCATTAAGCCCTCCGAGGGTGCAGATCTTTGAGTGGGTAGCCGACGCGGCACTTTACCAAACTTTCAGCGGCCCGCGCAATTTTTCCCGAGGCCGGGCCGCGCAATCCATCACCTGTACTATTGATTCTCCAGCCGCCGTCAATCACCTTCCCTAGCGCGCCTCGATCGACTGCTGGCTCGTACCGCTTCCTTGCCTCCACACCTTCCAGGAACGCAAAGATAGATAGACACACGCAATTCTCCTCCCCTTGCGCCCTGCAAAACGAAAGTCCAAAATTAGAGCGGAAGAAATCGGTGACCACTCCTCCTGCTCCGCCAGAGGACCCTTCCAGAAAGCTTCATGCTCCTTCGTACCGTCGAGCAAGTTCGCCGTCTCTCCCGCATCGTTGGCGGCTTCACGCTATTGCTGATCGGCATCATCATGCTGGTCACTCCCGGCCCCGGATGGCTGGTCATCCTGCTCGGTTTGGGTTTGCTCGCTGCAGAGTTCGTCTGGGCCCGCCGCCTCATGGACCGCATCAAGCGCGAAGGCGAACGCGTGCGCAGCGCCGTCTGGCCCTTCCCCAAAAATGCGCCCGCGAAAGATTCCGCCGAATCCAACGAAACGACGCCAGTTTGAATAAGTCGTGAGAATTTTTCGACGGCTGCCGCCGCGAATGCTACAGTCGTTCCAGAGAGGCGAAAAGCATGCCAGCTCACGCAACCGGAACCTTTGATGTGAAGGTCATTCCCCAGACGCCAGACAATAAAGAAGCGCAAACCGCGAATATCGGCCGCCTCTCACTCGACAAGCAATTCCACGGCGACATCGAAGCCCTGAGTAAAGGTGAGATGCTAGCCGTCCGGAGCGAAAACCTAACCTCAGGCGGCTACGTAGCCATCGAGCGAATCACCGGAACGCTTCACGGCCGAACCGGCTCTTTTGCCCTCCAGCACAGCGGCACCATGATCCCCGGCCACCAGGAGTCCACCATCATCGTCGTCCCCGGCTCCGGCACCGACAAGCTCACCGGCTTAACCGGCCAAATGACCATCAAAATCGAAAACAAGCAACACTTCTACGAATTCGACTACACCCTCCCAGACTGACGATTTTCTCCGTGCCCTCCCGCTTTGTGCCCTCTGCGACCTCTGTGTTAAAAAAACATTCAACCCCGGCATGCACACGCCCGATCCTCCACCGAATCGAACGAAACAAGATCGCGCAGCCTCAGTTATGTCATCATCGCCAGTGACAATCAGGAGGCATAAACCATGGACATCGCATTGATCGGCCTCGGAAAAATGGGCACCGGAATCGCCAAAAGCTTGCTGCGCGCCGGACACCAAGTCACCGTCTATAACCGCACGCACTCGAAAGCGGAGACTCTCCGCGCCGATGGAGCAACTGTAGCCGCGTCGGTCGCCGAAGCGTGCCGCGCCGAAGTCGTATTCACGATGGTCGCCGATGACGCCGCTCTCGAAAGCTTCGTCTTCGCCGAAGGCGGCATCCTCGCGTCCCTTGCGCCCGGCGGCGTACACGTTTCCCTTAGCACCATCAGCGTCGCGCTCAGCGACAAACTGGCTGCCGAGCACGCGAAGGCCGGCCAAGGATATCTTGCCGCCCCAGTATTCGGCCGTCCCGAGGCCGCGGAAGCCGGCCGCCTCGCAGTTGTAGTTGGCGGCCCGCAGGACCTCGTCCAGCGCTGCAAACCCCTCTTTGAAGCCATGGGTCCGAAACTCTACATCGTCGGCGAAAAACCTTCGATGGCCAACGTCGTCAAGCTCTCCGGCAATTTCCTGATCGCCACGGTCCTCGAATCGCTCTCCGAAGCTCTAGCCTTCGCCCGCAAATCCGGCGTCGATGCGGCCGCGCTCATGGAATTCTTGACCGCCACTCTATTTAACGCACCAGTCTACAAAACGTACGGCGCCCTGATCGTGGAAGGCAAACACGAGCCCGCCGGGTTCGCGCTACCCCTTGGCCTGAAGGATGTGCGACTCGTGCTCCAGGCCGCCGAAGCCGAAAACGTCCCCATGCCCATCGCAAGCGTAATCCGCGACCGCTTCATCACCGCCATGGCCCGCGGCAATCAAGACAAAGACTGGTCCGTGCTAGGTCGCATAGCCGCAGAAGACGCCGGCCTATCCCAAACCGCCCGCGCCGCTGTATAAAGAACCCGGCTCCGCTTTGCATGAGTAGGACAGACATTCCTGTCTGTCGCCTTGCATCTTGCCCGTTCTGATTGACCTATTCCTCGCCACTCACGCGTTCCTGACAGGCCGAACTAGGACACGACTCAAGGTTCAGCCCGCGAAACAACCTCAAGAAGTCCGTGATACGCTGAACCCTTCTTTGACGAGGCACACCATGACGCAATGGTCCGGAAAATGGGCACTAGTAACAGGCGCAAGCGCCGGAATCGGCACCGCCCTAGCCGAAGAACTAGCTCGCGGCGGCACAAGTCTAGTCTTAACCGCCCGCCGCCGCGACCGCCTAGAAGACCTAGCCAAAAAACTCGAATCCACCCACAAAATCCAAACCAAAATACTCGTCGCCGACCTCACGCAACCCGACGCCCCCGCAAAAATCTTCCAATTCACAAAAGACCAGTCCATCGCCATCGAGCTCCTCATCAACAACGCCGGCTTCGGCGTCTACGGCGAATTCCCCACCGCCGAAACCTCCCGCCTCCTCGACATGGTCCAAGTCAACTGCTCCGCCGTCGTCCATCTAACCCGCCTCTACCTCCCCGAAATGGTCACCCGCGGCCGCGGCGACGTCCTCATCGTCGCCTCGACGGCCTCCTTTCAAAGCGTCCCCTACATCTCCACTTACGCCGCCACAAAAGCCTTCGACCTCCTCTTCGCCGAAGGCCTGGCCGAAGAAATGAAGCCCCACGGCGTCCGCGTCTGCGCACTCTGCCCCGGCTCCACCGAATCCGAGTTCGCCGAAGTCGCCGGCCAAACCCACATCGCCGCCATGAGAGCCAACCGTGAAACCGCCGAAAAAGTAGCCCGCACCGGCCTCCGCGCCCTCGCCGCCGGTAAAAGCTACGTAATCTCCGGCACGGGAAACTACCTCGGCGTGCTTGGTCAAAGACTCGTCCCTCGCCGTTTCGTAGCCCGCGTCGCCGCGCGAATGTTCCGACCCCACTCTAAATCCTAGCTGGCCAATACTACCGTCCCCGAGTACCCTGGCTTGGCCGACACGCGCCGCCCCCCGCGCACGTCCAATCAATATGCCCCAAAAGCCCTCCTCCCCACCGCCAGCCAAACTGGGCTCTGCGCGCAATCCCCCACAACCTCCTGGGAACTTTTTGCACCCCTCGCGGGAAATAAGAGAGAAAGCAGCAGACGCACCTCGAAGTGGCAAGCACACCGTAACAGGGGAGACGAGGATAGCTCCGCAAGATAGAGACGACCTTCTGTTGCAGCGTGCCGCGAAAGGTGACGAGGAAGCCTTTGTCCTCCTCTACCGTCGGCATCAGGGTGCGCTGTACCGTTTCGCGCTCCGCATGACTGGTAGCGCCTGGGGAGCCGAAGAAATTGTACAGGACGTCTTCATGACTCTGATTCGCGCGCCTCAAAAGTATGACCCCGAGCGTGGCTCGGTAGGTGCCCTGCTCTTCGGAATCGCGCGCAACCGCGTAATGAAACATCTCGAGCGCATTCCTCGGGAAGTCCCGCTCGAAGAAAAGAACGAAGACGGCACCGGCTCAGGAATAATCTTGCAGGACAGCTTCACGCCGGCGATGTGGGCAGAAAAGCGCGAGCGCATGCACCACGTAAGAACCGCCGTGCTCGAATTGCCCACCGAGTTTCGCGAAGCCGTGGTGATGTGCGAGTTGGAAGAAATGAGCTACGAAGAAGCCGCCCAAATGACCGGCTGCCCGATCGGAACCATCCGCTCGCGTCTCCACCGTGGCCGCGCGCTTCTGCTGGCGAAATTGGAAATGCTGCGAAGCGTGCCTCAGCGCGTGAGAGCGGCGAGGTAAACGAATTATGGAAACGTTCGGAAGAAATGCGATGAACTGCGAGCAAGTGGAAGTGCTTGTCCTGGATCTGGACCGCGACGATCTCACGGATTCGCGTGAAAAAGCGGCGGTCTTGGCCCACCTCGGCCATTGCCCGCGCTGCGCCGCGTTGCAGGAATCCTGGCAGATCGCGAAAGAAGAGTTGCGCTTACTTGGCGAAGAAACGCTGGAGGCCCGTGCGCCTGCCCGCGTCGAGATGCGCCTCCGTCAGGAGTTTCGTACCCGCCGTCGCACCATGGTCGCCCACCGCGCAGCCGTCGTGGCAGCGTGGACCCTGGCCGCCGCGGCAGTCCTCATCGGAGCGGTCAGCACCTGGAATTGGCAGCGCCACCGCAGCATCGAAGCAGCAAGACAAAATGTGGCGCAAAACGTTCTTGTGGCCGGCAACGCGTCCACGCCGGATGCAGCACTGGCAGGTGGAGATGACTCCGCAGAATTTACGCCGATTCCCGGGACCTTGCATGACGAGAGCGAAGAAGCTGCAATCCTCCGCGTTCGAATGCAGCGCGGCTCCCTTGGATCGCTCGGTTTGCCTGTGAACGAACAACGCGCCGGCGAATGGATTCAGGTGGACCTGCTCGTGGGCAGCGACGGTCTGCCGCAAGCCGTAAGGCTCGCGCAGGAAGAAAACTAAACGGTATTCCCGCGGTGAAAACCTCATCGCGGCTAGGGAGAGAAGAGGAGACGGAACAATGAATGAGAGAACGAAAGCGCTGTTAGTGAGCGGCGCGCTGGTATTGAGCGCAGTTGCGGTGCAAGCGCAAAGACACGATGGTCCTCCCCCATTCGGAGCCCCCATGGAACTGATGGGCTTCGAAGGCATGCACGGCGGGAAAGTCGTGAAAGGTGCGCCCTTCTCCGCCACGGCCACGTCCGAAACAACGGAGACACTTCAAGACGGCTCCGTGCTGCACCGCACCTCGCAGGTCTCCATGTATCGCGACAGCCAGGGCCGCTCGCGCCACGAAGTCACCCTCTCCGGCGCACTCACGTCGGCTGGAGGCCCGAAGACGTTGGTCATGATTTCCGATCCGGTGGCGGGAACCCACTACATGCTGGACGCCGATCAGAAAATCGCTCACCAGATGCCCTTCCGTCAACATGGCGGTCCCGGTGCGAATCCGAGCGCCGAGACGAGCGCGAACCTCGATTCGAAGATGCAAGAGCGGGACCAGAAGGAAATCGCCGCCGGCCTGTTGAAAAAGGAATCGCTGGGCACGCAAACAATTAACGGCGTGCTCGCCGAAGGAACGCGCACCACGCATATCATCCCGGTCGGGCAAATTGGAAACGAGAAAGCCCTCTCGGTCGTTTCCGAACGGTGGTACTCAGCGGATCTCCAAATCTTGCTGAAGAGCACGCGCACCGATCCGCGCTCCGGCACCACAACCTACACCGTAACCAACCTCCAGAGGACCGAGCCTTCGGCCACGATGTTCACCGTGCCGGCTGGCTACACCGTGAAAGCCGGCGGCCCGGGTGGCCCCGGAGGCCGCGAACGCGGCGGACCAGTCACGGCCGCGCCGCCCTCCGTCGACTAACCCGGCTCAACCATAACAACGATCTTCTCTCCTGAAGACGGTCCGCCCTTTTCGCACCTGCCCCCATCAGTGCGAAAGGGGCGTCGCCGTCTCTGGACGCGCCGAAGTCGCGTGCATATCGTTGCGCCCTTACTTCCTCTATTTCGCCACGTCACAGCTTCCTGTGTGCAGTAGATGTGTTAAATCAATCGTCAGCGCACTCTTTGCGATTGCGTCGGCCGAATTGCCGCGTGGTATTATGGCCGCCCAATGGCCAAACAACATTTCTTCGTGAAGTTAATTCCTCCGCGCCCCACGTTCCCCATGGACATAACTCCCGACGAGATGGCCCTGATGATGCAGCACATCCAGTACACAAAGACGAAATTCGATGCCGGGCAAGTCTTGATCTACGGCCCGGTGATGGTTCCCGCAGGCGCTTTCGGCATGGCCGTCTTTGAAGCAAACGACGAAGCCGAGGTGCGCGAAGTTCTGCAGAACGATCCGAGCGTACTGGCCCAACTCAATACCTTCGAGATTTATCCCATGAGAATAGGCGCCGCGCAAGCACCGCGGGCGGAGCAGTAGAAGAACCACCTCTAGATCGCGGGGCGTAATCGCCGCCAAAAAGTTCTCCGTGCCCTCTGAGGCCCTAACTCTGTGCCCTCTGCGTTAAGCTTTTTTCTTCTCTTTTTTCTCGTCAGGCTCGGCCAGAAGAATCCTTAAATCCCGCAAATTATTTCCCGTAGGCCCGGTAACAATCGCGTCCCCCAACCGCGCAAAATAACTATAGGAATCGCTCTCGCGAAACATGTATCGCGCATTCAACCCAACCGCCTGCCCCCGCTCAAACGTTTCCCCATCCGCCACTGCTCCCGCCGCCGGGCTGTTCCCGTCCACTCCATCCGTCCCCGCGCTAAGCACCGCAATTCTCTTCCCCGCAATTTTCTTCACGCATGCCAAAACGAACGCCGCATTTCGCCCGCCGATCCCTTTCCCCTTCACCGGCGAACTAACCTCGCCATCAGCAATCAGAGCCACACGCTGCCCGGGATTCGCGCGGCGAAGATCCGCGAGTTGCGCGAGCAAATATTCCGCCGCATCCTCGACGGGCCAATCATCGGTCGTGTTGTCGCAGCACGCCACGAACCCTTTCGCTTCCGTGCAGTGATGCGCGGGATGAAACAAATCGTCCAGCCCCAGCAGCAAGCAAAAATGCGCGTTACAAAATGCAGTGTCGCCCGCCTTCGGCGTCTCCGGCATTTGCCCCTCTTCGATCCACCGCAAAAGGGCCGCAGGCAATTTCTCGCGCAGCGCGAACTCCTCCATCACCCGCCGCACATCCGCAACAGCGGTCGGGTCTGGCAAAGTCGGCCCCGACGCCAGGGCAGACACCTTTCCAACCGGGACATCGCTGACCGCCAAAGTAATCTTCGTCGCGCGCCCCGCTGCCGCCGCCAGCCTTCCGCCTTTCACCGCCGAAACATGCTTTCGCACGGTATTGATTGCATCAATCGGCGCCCCGCAGGTCACCAGCGCCCGATGCATCTGCTGCACGTCCTGCAACGTCTGCGCCCCATTCAACGGCAACTCCACCAACGCCGAGCCTCCGCCCGACAACAAGAAAAACACGACCGTCTGCTCGTCGCACTCGTTCAACAATTGGAGAATTGCTTCGGCGGCCTTCCAGCTCTGTATATCCGGTGTCGGGTGACCACCCACAAAGTATGTCATCCGGCCCACCACTCGCGCCGGTAGAGTCGGTGCCACCACAACGCCCGCGAACGGAACATCGGGCAACAGCAGGCCCTCCAGACCCTCGACCATCGCGTGCGCCGCTTTTCCGATCGCAATGACCAGCACTGCCTCGAACGCGCGAAGGTCGACGGCCACATCGTCAAAGCACAACCGTGCCCCTTCGCGGCGCAGTTTCCTCTGCATCGCGAGCGGAATATCGATCGCCGAAATGGTTTCTTGAAAAATCCGGCGGGCAAGTGCCTTCAGTTCCGCCATAGAGTCGTCGCCGTGCCGAACTTCAACTGGCTTTCAAAACTTCGGGATTCAGTATATTCGCAGGCCGCTGCCCTTTGAACATGGCCACCACATTCTCCGCCGCCATGCACGCCATCTTCGTCCGCGTTTCAATCGACGCCGAAGCGATATGCGGCGCCAGCACCACGTTCGGCCGCTTCAAGCCCGGGAGAATGAACGGCTCATTCTCAAACACATCGAGCGCCGCTCCTGCAATCTTTCCAGTTTCCAGCGCATGCACCAGCGCCGCTTCGTCGATGACTGCTCCTCGCGAAGTGTTGATTAGATACGCCGTCGGCTTCATTTTGTAAAATCTCGGCGAATCGAACATTCCACGCGTTTCCGACAGAAGCGGCACGTGCAGGGTCACGTAGTCCGACTCTGCCAGCAAATCGCTCATCCCGCGATACGTCGCGTTCAATTCTTTTTCCACCGCTTCCGGCGCGCGCACCGCGTCGGCATAAACCACCTTCATCTGAAAGCCAATCGCGCGCCGCGCCATCGCCCGGCCAATCCGCCCGAAGCCCACGATTCCCAGGGTTTTCCCCCACACATCGGTTCCCACCAACTGATCCAGGTCCCATCCGGTCCAGTTCCCCGAGCGCGCCAGCGCCTCTCCTTCACCGATCCGCCGAGCTACCGCCATCATCAGCGTCCACGCAAAATCCGCCGTCGTTTCGTCCAGCACGCCCGGCGTATTTGTCGCCACGACGCTGCGTTTGGTGCACGCCGCCACGTCGATATTGTCGAATCCCACCGCCACGTTCGCGGCAATGCGCAATTTCGGGGCTGCGTTCAACAATCCCGTGTCCACTTTCTCCGTCAGCAGGCAAACCAGGCCCTCTTTGTCTTTCACTCTCCGGAGCAGCTCATCCCTAGATATCCGCTCCGGATTCGTCCAATACTCCACGTCGCATCCCGCGTTCAAAATCTCCTGAGCCGCAGGAAACAGCGGCCGCGTCGCCAGCACTTTCGGTTTCGCCATCGATCTCCTTTGCCTGCCCTGTTACCGCTCTCCCCAATTTCGAGAAAATCACACTAGCATAGTCGCCGCCATCGTCCCATACAGCCCATTCCTTAGGTGCGGCGAGGACTATTGTTTCGGCGCTGGGAGGCGCGTCTCGATTGTTTTGAGGCGATCGGACATTTCTTGCAGCAGGTGCTCGACGCGGTCGAGGCGCTTTGCCACTGCGCCTTCGCTCTGATCGTTGCCTGACGCGGCGCCGGAGGCTTCGGACGCCCCCTCGCCGCCGGAGGCTTCGCCGCGGGGGTGGCGTTTTTCCCCGGCAGGAGCCTTCAGGGTAGCGATTTGCTGCTTGATCATCGGGACCATTTCGATGCTGAGGTCGTCGCTCTTCAGGAGCGTCTCCAAAGCGGGAACGGCGCTTGCGTCGCCGCGGGCGCCGAGCGCGAAGATGCTGGCCATTCTCACGGGGAAGTGCGGCTCGGTCAGATACGACGCGATTTGATTGGTGATTTCTTTGTTGTCTTTTTGCAGGCGGGCGAGGCTGGAGATCGCGGCCTGACGCGTTTCGATCGGCTTCCCGAGCGCGGCCCATTCGCGGAGCAGAGGAACGGCCTTATCGTCACCGAGTGGGCCCATGGAACGCAGCGCAGCGTTGCGGAGAAAGCCGTCGGGAGAATCGGCGGCTACGGCAGCATCGAGCGTGGCGAGAGCGCCGGGGCCTTTCAGGCGGCCGAGCGCTTGAAGGGCGGCCGCGCGGGCGCGATAGGAGCTGTCATCGCCGGCAATGGAGTTCAGCTTGGCGGCGATGGCGGGATCGTCTTTGAAATTCGCGAGAGCGCTGACGATGCGATTGCGCACCCACGGTTCTTTCGCGGTGCTAAGCGCATCGAGGAGCTGCTTGGAAGCGGCCGGTCCGCCGATTTGACCGAGCGCGTCGGCAGCGCCGGCGCGAATTCCCCAGGCTTTGTCATTGAGAAGCGCAGTGCCGAGGGCGGCAACGACTTCGTCATCGCCCTTTATTTTGCCGAGCGCGGTGACCGCATCGGCGCGGTCGGCGAATTCCGTGGCGTTCTTCAGCTGGTAGAGCCACTCCTTCTTTTCCTTATGGAAGTCCGCGGATTTGAGGATGTGTCCACCTTTATCGAAGAGGACCATGAGCGGAGCGCTATCCGCGTGAAACGTGAAAATGGCGGTGTCCTTTTCGTTGGATATGGTGACGGGGAAAAGCTTCGGTCCCGATGCAGTGGTGATTTCAACCTCGGTAGGGATGCGGAAGAGGCCAACGTGGTCTTCGACTTTTTGGCTTTGTTTCACGGTTAGCGCGACTTCGTGTTTCGCGTCGTCGTATTTGTAGCTGAGGTCGAATTTGGGAGCGCCGGCTCCGTAGAGCCATTGATTGAAAAATTCGTCCACGTTGGTGTGCGTGGCTTCTTCGATGGCCTTGGCCAGATCGGCAGTCACAACGTTCTTGCCGCGATTCACTTCGAGATAGTGCTTCAGTCCTGCGTAGAAAGCGTCTTCGCCGAGTTGGTGGCGGAGCATGTAGAGAACCCAGCCGCCTTTGGTGTAGGCGTTGCCGTCAAATTCGCCGGAACCGTTGAAGTCGTGGCGGACGATTGGTTTTGTAAATAGATTTGGATCGTCGAACCATTGGCGTGCAGCGAGCCAGCGCTCGTAGTCGGCCTGATCTTTTCCGAAGTGCGCTTCGGTCCAGACCGTTTCCATGAACGTAGCAAAACCTTCATTGAGCCAGATGTTGCCCCAGTCTTTGCAGGTGACGAGGTCGCCGAACCATTGATGGCCGAGTTCGTGGGAGATCAGGTCATCCTGCCCAGTGAAAAATTCCGGCGCGAGCTTGGGATGCTGAAGAGAGGAGCTGGTATTGGTTGTGGCGCTGGAGTTTTCCATGCCGCCGGCGACGAAATCATCGACCATCGACTGGGCGTATTTTTCCCATGGATAATTGACGCCTAGTTTTTTGCTGAAGAGTTCGATCATCTGTGGCGTGCGCGAGTAGTTGACGGTGAGACGGTCGCCACGGCCTTTTGGTGCGTAGTACGTGACAGGCATGCCGCGCCAGGAATCCTTCACTTCGTCGAATTCGCCTGCGACTACGGTGATGAGATACGTCGAGCTGGGGACGGACTCTTTCCAGGTCCACGTTTTCATGCCGTTCGCGGCGTCGGTGACGCTGACTAGCTTTCCGTTGGCCACAGTGAGCCAGTTGGCGGGGACGGTGAGAATGGTTTCCGTGCTGAGGCGGTCGTTTGGATAGTCGTAGGTCGGCAGGTAGTAGCGCGTGTCTTCGGATTCGCCCTGCGACCAGACCTGTTTGGGGCGGTCGGGATAATCCTTATCGGGCAGGATGAAGTAGAGGCCCTTCGTGGGCTTGGCTTCGTAGCGGATGTTGACGTCGAACTTGTCGCCTCCGTGCGCGGCGCTGGCGAGCGGGATGATGAGCTTGTCGTCTTTGGTCTCGAACTTCGACGGGGATTTGTTGACCGTGACGTTTTGGATGGTTAGTCCGGCGGAGTCGAAGACGATCTTTGCGGTCGAGTCGCGAAGGATGGTGAGAGAGTGCGTGACGTCGCCGATGACTTTTTTGTTTTCAAGATCGAAGCGCAAGGCGATGCGGGAGTGTAGTAGATCGTAGTCGCGGCTGCGGGCGTAGGGCTCGTCAGCGCGGAGACGCAGAGCGACGAAGAGACTGACGAGCGCGGCCGTGGATAACGCGGCTGCTGCGAGGCGAGTGCTGCGGCGCATTTGGCCGCGCGCCTTCGCGGAAGAACGGATGATCATGCGGATTGGCTCCTCTTGAATGTGTGGCCCGCGCGTTCGAACGCCGAGATAGCCGCGTCGAGGTTGTCGGAAGCGACGAGCAGGTAATCGGTGTCAAAGGTCGCGATGGTCAGCACACTGACTCTTGCAGCGGCGAGCGGCCCCACGAGAGAGGCGAGCACGCCAACCTCTGAGAGCATGAACGGGCCATGCACTTTGATGACGCGCCAGCCACCCTGAAACTGGAGACCAGCGGGAACTCGGGATTCTTCCACGATGATGGAGAGCTCTTCACTAGTGCGAGTGATGGAGAAAAAATCACCTTGCGTGGCCCAAACGGGAAGTTCCGTGCCCTGTGGAAGGCCGACAATCGCATAGGTGTCCGGTGCTGTGGACAACTGCAAACGCTTCAAAGAAAGTGTCATAGCGCTAGAGGAGGCTCCTGACCATTCCACCGTCGACCGCGATGGATGTGCCGTTTACGTAGCTGGCGCGATCCGAGGCGAGAAAAGCAACGACGGCGGCGAACTCTTGTGGGGTGCCGATGCGGCCTGCGGGGATTTGGCGGGTCCAATCGGCAAAAATGCTTTCGGGCTGAGCACCGGTGCGCGCGGAAATCGCTGCGGCGAGACCATCGAGGCGCGCTGTGTGCGTGTAGCCGGGGCAAACGTTGTTGACGGTAATGCCGTGGACGGCGTACTCGTTCGCAAGCGTGCGCGCGAGTCCGGCGACGGCGGCACGGACGGAATTGGAGAGGAGCAGGCCGTCGACTGGCTGCTTTACGGCGGAGGACGTGATGGTGATGAAGCGTCCCCACTTGTTCTTCTGCATGCGCGGAAGCGTTTCCTTGGCGAAGAAGACGGTGCTCATTAGAAGGAGGTCGACGGCGGCGCGCCAGTCTTCGGGATTTGTGTCCACGAATAACTTAGATGGCGGTCCGCCGGAGTTGGTGACGCAGACGTCGATGCGGCCAAAGTGCTGTTCGACGGCAGCGACAAAATGGGAGATCGCCGTGGGATTCGTGACGTCGACAGCCTGGTGAAACACTTCGCGACCGGTAGATTCTTGGATGTGGGCGGCGGCTTGCTCGAGCTCGGACGCCGTGCGTGCACAGATCGCAACGCTGGCACCTTCGCGCGCGAGTTCTTCGGCGACGGCCCGGCCTAGTCCTTTGCTCGCGGCCGCAACGATAGCTACGCGGCCCTGAAGACCCAGATCCAAAATTTCACCTCGTTCAAACCTTGCATCGTCTCGCGAAACGCTCGATGCGTCAAATTTCGGAGACTCGTCACGCCGCGGGTCGGGTCGGAGAGAAGGATCGTGAACTGCGCGGGGTACCCCCACCCCCGGTTGTTTTTGTAAAGAGTGTGGAAGCCACTGAAGGGAAAAGGCTTGGGCGGAATACTCTTTTTTGAAGAGTGCGGAACGGTATGAAAACGAGGAGGTTGCTGTTTACGCTTTTCTCGAAGAAGCGCGAAGAGGCTGGGGACTCTCTGAAAATACCCCCTAGCAGTTTGTAAGGATATCAGGGGAAAGGGGTTAGGGGAAAAGGCGTTTGTAAATACCTGAAAACAAAGGGGCGAAAATGCTGCCTGCTTGCTCTGCGAGAGAGCAGGAGCGAGCCGGTCGAATGCATGGCGGAATGCGGGTGGCTTGGGGACGATCGGTGAGGGGTGGAAGGCGAGTTTCATGTAAGATCATAACACGTTAGTTACCAAATGTCAATAGATATATGTATATAATTCGAACGACAGGGCGATCCCAAGGCGTGAATGGAAGTTCGCCGAAGGAAAGGACTTGAGAGAGACTGGCGGTGGAAAAACTGTGGAAAACTCGACGGCGGCTTGTAGACGGTGCGCGGTTTCGAATTGGCCGATGGGAGCCAGGTGGTCATTTGCTGTTGGCTAGCCAGAGGATGGCGTCCTCGAACATGGCGTTTTGTTGGGGGCTGGCGAAGATTTTGTTGCCGTGGCCCATGTTCATGTAGAGCATGTGGTAGCGGGTGTTGGTCCAGACTACGGGGAGGTCGCCGGCCGTGATGGTGTCTTTGAGGCCGATGGGGTAATTCTTGGGATCGAGGGTGAGGAGGACTTTGACTTGTTTGTTGAGGCGGGGGCTGGGCTTCCAGATGTACCACTCGTTGGCGGGGGAGACGAAGGAGGCTGGGAGGTGACGCGTGACGGGGTGCGCGGGGTCGTCTACGTCTAGCATGGCGGGGAGTGGGGGCCAATTGTTGCCGTAGAAGACGGCGCCGCCGAGGAAGTCGACGAACCAGGGCCACTTGGTGCTTTCGTCGTTGTAGGCGGAAACGTGGAAACCCAGCCAGGCGCCGCCGGCGTTCATGTAATTTTCGAAGACTTTGCGTTGTTCGGGGGTGTGAGGAAAGTCATTGAGCCAGACGATGAGTTGGACGTTTTTCAGGTTATCGGGGTTGAGGTCTTCCCAACGGGTGGTGGATTGGAACTCGAAATTGTCTTTTGTAGCAAGGTTGGCGAAGAACGGAAGGGACTGTTTTGCGAAGTCGATGTGATCGGGTTCGCCTTTATCGGTGTAGAAGGCTAGGACGTGGAAGGACGGTTGCTGTTGGGGCGGATTAGCCGGCGTCGCTGAGAGAAACGCGATGGCCGCGACGAGAAAGATGGGTAGCGAACGAATCATTGGTGGGCCGCCCAGAGAATGGAATTGTGAAAGAGCGTGGTGAAGGAATTGTTTTGGAAGTGCTCTGCGCGGTGGCCCATGAAGATGTAGACGTTTCTGGCTTTGAGGTGCTGGTTGATCCAAACGACGGGGTGATCGCCCATTTTGATGGGCGAATCGGGAGCGTAGCTGGATTCATCGACGGAGGCGAGTACGTGGACGTTGGGGCGCGGGGACTTATCGTAGGTGTACCACTCTTCGCGGTCGATTTGAAATGACGGGCCGAGCCCTTGCATCACAGGATGCTTGGGGTCTTCGACGTTGACTTTTGCGGAGGCAAATTTGGCGATGTAGTCCTTGAAGCGAATGCCGCCCATGAAATCGGAGAACCACGGCCACATGGGATAGTTGTCAAACTCGCCGAGGAGGGTGGCGTGGTGAAAACCGATCCAGCCGCCGATGCCCTGCTCGATGTAATTCTGAAAGGCCTGCGCGGCTGTGGGAGTCCACATATACGGCGGGTAATCGAGTTGGAGGAAGAGCTGGTAGT
>Ga0209139_10000361_pt1 | contig 15433 bp, 18 predicted proteins | sample BogFormECP14_OM3_FD_188246 | JGI IMG/M metagenome (GOLD analysis project Ga0209139, IMG submission 188246) | Bog forest soil microbial communities from Calvert Island, British Columbia, Canada - ECP14_OM3 (SPAdes) (version 2) | ecosystem: Environmental > Aquatic > Freshwater > Wetlands > Bog ...
GAAATCGTCACCGGTCGCCGAATTCGTAATGCCCGTGACGTCTTGCACTTCCGCAGACAGCGGGTGCTTGATCGACGCCGCAATCAGCGAGCGGCAATAGGACACGAAGAACTGGAGCAGGAAAACCACCGAGCACACGAGAATGATAGCGGCCATCATCGGGGGATCACCGCAAGGCGCGCAGGCGCCAGTCTAGCTTCTTCGGGCAATCGCCAGAAAGCATAGGCCCAAGCCAGCGGGAGGAATGTCCCGAAGACCCCGACAAGAGGAATAAACACGGAACTCAGGGATGGATACAGGTTGCGGATCGCGTAGTTGGCCGCTAGCAAGCTGAAATAGATACCCAGGGAAAGCACAAGCTGAATCAATCTCGTACGCGTTTCCCGTAACTTTAGAATGGCGCCCCAGAGAACGTATGTGAGAACGACTCCAACGAAGTAAAGATTCTGGGAGAGCTCGACGACGAAACGAGTGACGAGCTTGGTCGTAGATTGCTCGACAACGCCGTAAGTGAAAAGTGCTGTTCCAGCTAGAAGCAGCAGCGTTCCCATTTTTACGTAACGCTCGGCGTTCATTTCACTGAAAACGTGGGAGTACAGGGAACTCAATGCGAAGTAAAGAATGATGGTGAGGATCGCATCGGAGTAAAAATAGAAATATTGGTATTGTGTGGATGGGTTACCGAACTCATGAAGAACTTTATAACGGCCTAGTTCAACGACAATAAGCCCAGCCATGTACAGGTTGAGCAGGAGATACCGCCGAAACGCGCCTTTCTTAAGCGCACACACCAGTACGGCGGCCTCACAAAGGATGCCCACAAGCCAGATGAAGTTTGAAAGTGGACCAGGCACGCGTTCCTGCCTATCTACGCCCCTGATCCCCGTTCCGCAGAAGAGCTAGTTCAAGATCTGCGGTGGTGCTCAGCAATCAATAGGGCGTTATCGGCGCCGGCGAACTGCCATTCTTGTATGGCGTTATAGGCGCCGGCGAGCTACCGTTCTTGTACGGCGTTATCGGTGCCGGCGAAGAACCATTGGCCATGATTAAAGAGCCATCGCCGTGCGCCGTAACAGCCGTTTTCAAGCCCATAGCTCCCACCAAAACGAGCATGGCGAGAAATACCACTGCGAGTTTCCTGGACATGTTGCCTCCGGGGATGGAACGACACCCAGAGACACTCTATCCCTATATAAAGGGATGTCAAGTAGCTCGCGCTACGAACTTGTACCGTATCGGTACACAACCAGCCCGCCCGTCCCTTCGCGGGGCTTTCGCCTCGCTGAGTTAGGGCCGCTAGTTCACTACGCGCTCAGGATAGGGTTCAGGACTTGTAGGGTCAACGGTACGGTAGTACTAGTATGCATGGGACTTGCAAGCAGGGAGCTCTGCCCGTTTTAGGAACCTGGAGCGACCACCGGATCGAGTTAGAAGCTCCACACTCAAATTCCGAATCGGGCGGTACACGCCTGGATGTTCGGCAGGCAACTACGACCCCGTTCCTGCGGCCTGTCTCATGCCAAATTGGGGTGGCAACCTCACTCGTAGTGTCCCTCCTGTGTTGCCTCGCTATGCGCGGAGGCCGTTCGGCCCTGTCGCCGGGACGCCTAGCAAATCGATCCGGCCGATTTGCGCGGGAATGCTTGACACATTTGCGGGCTAGTTCGTAGCATTGAGAATTGTCTTGTGCCGGCGTAGCTCAGTGGTAGAGCGAGGGTCTCATAATCCCTAGGCCGTGGGTTCGATTCCCTCCGCCGGCACCACTACTTCCGATCCCATTCTAGCCGGAAGTTCTCTTCGCCCGCGTTCAACCTCACTTTCTGAAAATACTGTGGCAGCGATTGTCGCCGCGGCGGCCTGCGCAAAGTTGATGAGCAAAGATCAAAGTCAGCGGGGAGACTCACGGAGTTTGTTTGTGAAGGACCTTGCGGCGAATATCCGGCCAGAATTCCTTCATCTCGTTGGAAAGTCCGTCCCACATAATCAGAAGCCCAAACGTGGAAGCATTTCGCCCGAGGGTGCGGTCTTCGGCCGGGTGGTACACATTGGAGATGCCAGCAGCGACGGCATTGCCAAGCGATTCGGAAATATTAAAACGCTCGTTGCCTGCATCGGTGCGCGTGACGAAAAGCCGATTGATGGCGTGATAGGCGCGATGCGCGAAGCTGCCCCTTCCCAGCTGGTAGTAGCGAGGATCTTCGTGGAGCAGGCTCGGGAAAACGGCCGTGGTCATGTACGTGCCGATCCCGTTGTCGGCGAATGACTCGCCGTAGCGTTTGCCATAGGCATCCCAGCCTTGTCCCCAGGACTTAGGATCGTTTTTCGCCTGAGCTATGCCGGCGAGAGCGGCGTTGAACGGATACGCGGTCCAATCGAAGACGCCAGCCGTGGCGAGCCGATATTTTTGCCCGACGGTGAGAGGCGGAAGATCTTTGGAAGTTTCGACCGTTCCGTAATTGGGAAGCACTTCGAAGATGCGGTCGTTTACAGTGCCAGTTTCTTTCTCGAGTTTGCTCTTCCCGATTTGATCATCAGTCTCAGCAGGCTTTTGATCTTGCGGATTCGGCGCGGCGTCCTTGGGCTTGGCTTTTGGTGACTCCGCCGGAGCAGGCGCAGGTTGTTGGGGCGGTGTTTCTTGCGCGAACACACTTGGAGCTATGAAAATTAAGGCAAATAGGATTCGAAGAAACAAAAGGCTCGGCCTCCCGATCGTGCTAACCGCTCAGAACTCCACTTCTCTCCTGAGAGATGGGTCTGGGAAAAACGGGCTGACCGAATATCCAGAAAGCCGTGATTGCGAGTTAAATTAGATTCACGCCCCTTCAAAAGGGTTTCATCCGCAATTCATCCGTTTGTTGCGGTGTGTTCGGCTTCTGTAGAGTACGTTCTTGCCGATTCGCCCCCGGATCGGCTGAGTTACAAGCTACAAACATGAGGTAAATGCAGCGCGATAAAAAGCGAAAGGCGTGAGCCGCCTCGCTCAGCCCTTTTTCTTGTCGATTTTCAAAGTAAGTGAAACGTCCTTGCGGCTGTCAAAGCTTGAAATCGAATGAGTTGCCGATTGGAATCCTTCTTTTTCCGCATGGATTTCGTAGTCGGCATTTGGATCGAGGCCGCTGAAGCGGTACTTGCCGGTACTGTCAGTGTAGGAGCTGCGTACGACGTTTGTGCGGGCGTTCTTGAGGAAGACGACGCCTTCGGAGACGAGATTCTCGGACTTGTCCACCACGACTCCGTGCACGGTGCGAAGCTGGGCTTCGCGTTTGGCGTCTTGTTGCGCGGGGGCGGTTGCGCTCGCCAACGCGAGGATTGCCGCGACAAGAAGAAATCGTTTTGGCATCTTCATTTCTTCTCTCCCCCTGCTGGTTCCATACGAAACACTATACGTGCTTCGCTGACGCCTGTCTTGGCATCGAGCGCGCGAGTTTGATCGGCAAAACCCTTCGCGCGGACGACCATTTCGTAGTCGGAACCCTGCGGGACGCGCACAGCAAATTCCCCACGTGAATTTGTATAGCTGTCCCAACGGTATTTTTTTTCAGCGGCTCGGCGGACTTTCAGCTCCACGCCTGGGAAAGCGTAGCCCTTGGGATCGAAGACGGTTCCGATGATCAGAAAGTCGTTCGCATGGCTGTTTTTTTGCTGTTTTCCTGAAGATGAAGACATACCAGTGGGCGGCGGCGCTGGTGGAGCGGGAGGCGGGGGCTCCTGACCTCGAGCAAGCACAGCTATAACGCAAAGGAACAACGCCGACATTCCCGCGAGGATCATCCAACGGGGGATTCGCATGAGCCCACTCCTGGTTAATTTAGATGCTGGTGCGGGGTAAAGGGAATACTCGAAAGAACGTGCAAAGCCGCTTACTCCTCGTCCTCTTCTTCCTCTTCATCTTCTTCATCGTCGTCGGGCGCGTCGCCGTTCTCTGCGACTTCTTCTTCCTCATCGTCGTCTTCGTCGTCGAGTTCGTCAGAGATGAGGTTCAGGTGCACGGGGTGCGTCTGCGAAACCTCGAGCTCGGATTCGCATTCGGGGCAGCTCAAGATTTCACCTTCTTCGACTTCGTCTTCGTCCACATCGATTTCGGTGGAACACTCAGGGCAGCGGATCACGGCTCCATCCTCCGATAGAATTGTTCGAGTGCGGCGCCCCACAGATTGTACCGCCGCCATCATGGCGTATTATATACCGCGACGTCCTAAGTCAACTTTAATGAGCGGCGCGGCTGCTTCGATTGTAAACCGCTCCCGGGCAGAAAAGCTAAAGTGGCCTCTTCGCGCGAATATCCAGAGCGTCCGGTGGTTGGGGTTGGCGGGGTAGTGATTGAGAAGGGGCGCGCGTTGTTGATTCGGCGCGGCAGCGAGCCGCTGCGCGGGGAATGGTCGATTCCGGGAGGGACGCTGGAGTTGGGGGAGACGCTGCAGGAGGGTGTTGCACGCGAGTTGCTGGAAGAGACGGGCGTCGACGTACGCGTTCTGGATCTCATTGAGGTCTTCGACCGCATATTTCCTGACAAGATTCCGGGTGGGGAAACCTCCGTCGCTGCGCGGAAGCCGCGGTTTCATTTCGTGATCGTGGATTATTTGTGCGAGCGGATCAGCGGGGAAGCGCGCGCCGCGAGCGATGTTACGGACGTGGCTTATGCGACCGAGGACGAGCTTCGGAAGTTCGGTTTGACGGTGACGGCGACGCGCGTTTTGAAGAGGGCGTTTGCCATGGCGCGCGAGCGAGACTTGCCGCGCTGAACTTCGCACAAAACCCGCACGGCAATTTATTCAAGACGCTGTGGCTCAAGGCGGTTCAGCTCACGGGGCCCTGGCGATTTCGATACTTCCGTTCGAATCGGTTAGCTGAAGTTGACAGCCGCCTCCGCTGATCGTTCCCGTCAGCGAGTCTCCGCCAAGATTCCCCGTAGCCGTGACCGGTAAATCGCTAGACACTCTCCCAAAGGACGTCCGAGCGGCGACGTTGTAGCCGACGCCATCGGGAATGCGAACCTGAATCGATGAGAAAGACGTTTTGAGAGAAATGTCCCGGCAGCCGCTGGCTGGGCGCACAGCGACGACGGAGATTCCTCCATTTTGATTGTCGACCCGGATGCGGCCGCCGATGGATTCGAGCGTCACGCCCGCGAAGGAAGTAGTGACGGTGGCGTCGCCTTTGACGTTGCGCGCGGTGACCGAGCCGTTGCTGTCTTCCGCGGTAAAGTTGCCATTGATGCGCTCCGCGTCGATACTGCCAAAACTGGTCTTTGCATAGGCGTCAGCTCCGATGTCGCTCAGCGTGATGGCTCCGTTTCCGGTGGTGGCGCGGATTCCCTTGGGCACGTTTGCGGCTTCAATAGCACCGAAAGAGGATTTGAGCGTCACGAGGCCTCGGATGTCGCGCACCGTAATTTTTCCGTTCGACGTTTCAGCGTCGAGAGAGCCGTTGAGATTTTCGAGTTCCAGGTTGCCGAAGGAATCGCGAATCGTCACGGAATTTCCTGAGAGAGAGCTTGCTTTGACGCGGCCATTGTTAGTGGTGCAGTTCACTCGGCCCTTCACGTCCGTGAAGGTTACGTTGCCGAAACTGTCGGTCACGTCCAGCGATCCGCCGACGTTGGAAACGTCCACGTTGCCATTGTTGTCGTGGACGGAAAGGTCGCCGCGGATGTTGCGCGTGTCCACGTTGCCGAACGTGGTTGTGACATTCGCGGACGCCGCGTCGGAGAGCGTGACCACGCCATTGCCCCCGGTAATCGTGGCAGCCCCCTGAATATTTCGCACCGTGATGCTGCCGAAGCGGTCTTGCACGTCGAGAGTACCCTTCACGTCAGAAATCTCCACGGAACTATTCTTGTTGTTGACGATGGTGTTGCCCGCGGCGCCGGTAAGCTCGATGCTGCCGAAAGAGTTCGTTAAGCGAGCCGGCCCGGCATCGCGCACGCTAAGCGAACCGTACCCGTTCTCGACCTCCAGCGCGCCGTGAACGCGCGCTACATCGACACCGCCGTAACTGTTGTGGATATTCAGAGCGGCGTCCGACGGCATGGCAACGTCGTAGCTGACGGACCAGGACGAATGTTTGCTGGTGTGAAACCACCGGTTTTCTTCCGGCGGATAAACCGTGCGGATGCTGATGCCCTGCTCGTTCTGCTGCACTTCGATCTGAATTTTTTGCGCAAAAGACTCGGCTTCGTCGTGCGAACTAGCTTGTGCGCGGATGACTGCCGAGATTTTGACTTCGCGTCCGGATTCGCCGTGGACTCTGACTTCGCCAAATTTGTGTTCGACGCGGACGGACTGGCCTGCGCCCAGCGTCAGGGTCTTGTCAAAACTTCGCGTCACTTCGTCCTGGGCCGTCTTCCCAGCGGCAGATGCCGCGACTGGCGCGAGTATAAGGACGGCTGCAAAGCCGCCCGCGAGCCACGCTTCGCGCAAACGCTCCCTATTCGAATTCGACCAAAACAACTTCATCGCTTTTCCTCCAAAATATCCTGTAGCGTTTGCCGCTTCTCCTGGTACATGGCCAGCAATTGCTGGCGAAGATGCGCATTGGATGGATTCATCCCGGCCTGCGCGCGAAGATCGTTGATGGCGCTGTCGAGCACGAGTAATTTTTCGCGGTAGCTGGCCTGCAAGGGCGTCGCGGGATTTTCAAGCTGCGGCTTCGCGTTCAGAGCCAGCTTGTCGATGGCCTGTTCATAAGCGGCTTGCGCACGCTCCACTTCGGCCAGCGCCGGGCTCTTTAGAAGAGACTGGTCCTTGTCTCCGCGATTGCCGGGCCTTGGGGGATGCAAATAAACCCAGCCCGCAGAAACTGTCAAGAGCACGACCAAGGCAGCGGCCATGGCGGTTTGCCAACCAAGCGAGAGGCCAAATCCCAAAGTGAGCCAGCTCCAGCGTCCGGCGTCGCGTTGTTTGGCGGCGGCTGCTTCGGCCAGCGCCGGCTCGATGCGCAGCCAGAGCGAAGGCGTGTCGGAGTAGTCGCGCAGTTCTTTCGCCGCAACGCTGAGCGCCTTCCAGGCGCGGAGTTCTTCGGTACACTCGAGGCAGTTGGCGCTGTGCGCTTCGAGAGCCGCCCATTCGGCGGGCGTGCCATCCTCAAAAATTCTGTCGCGATCTTCACATTTAAGGTTCATCGTCGTTCACCGTGCTCCCGCAGCGCTGTTGCCGCGCGGAGGCTCAAGCACCTGGCGAAGATTTCGCTTCGCCTGAAAAAGTGTGTTCTTTGAAGCCGTTTCTGTAATCTCGAGCATTCCCGCAATCTCCGCATGATGGAACCCTTCGACTTCGTACAACAAGAAAACGTCCCGTTGATGCTTGGTCAATCCGGCCAGCGCCCGCTCCAAAGCCATCTTCAGAGACGGATGCGCTCCCGGCGCGCGCGGCTCCGGCCTTGGCGAATCTTCGCTGTCATCGTTCGCCACTTCTTTTTTGCGCACGCGGCTGCGGCGCGCATCGTAGCAAGTGTTGATCAGGATGCGATACGCCCAGGTAACAAAGCTGGACTGCCCGCGAAAGCCCGCGATGCTTCGCTGGACTTTCAAAAATGTTTCCTGCACCGCATCTTCAGCGTCAGTCGCGTTGCCCAGCAAATTGCGTGCGACGTTTTTCATGCGCGCACCGTGTAGCGCGTAAAGGCGCTCATAGCCGCCGAGATCGCCGGTACGGCAGCGTTCCGCCAGTTCGGCATCCTCGCTGGGCGCCGCGGTTGTAACAGCAGGCGCCGCAGTCTCGCTGGGGCGGTCTGTCAGGTTTTCGGAAGGTTCCACTCGCATCTCCCGTTCGCGCGGCACGGAAGAGATTCTAGTCTCCCAGGGCAGCGCAAGTCCCATAGTTCCCATTTCTCGCTCCTGGGATATAGACGACGGGCGGGACCGAAACGTCAGGGGTGCAGCGTGGGGAATCGTCGTTCGGGACGCCGCAAGTCGGCGCTAACGGATTGATTCCAAGACGAATAGACGGAATCCCGTCGAAGGTGCGAAGGCGCACGCTCCCGGCGGCTCTTTTCGCGGCTGATTGTAAACCTAGCCGGCGATTGCGTCAGGTAGAGCGCCGCGCGTTCGCTCGCGCTTGTTGAATTCCTGCACCGCGCTCTCGAGATCGGCGGCGGTGAAATCCGGCCAGCGCTTTGGCAAAAAAACAAATTCGGCGAAGGCGCACTCCCACAAAAGAAAGTCGGAGAGGCGCTGCTCGCCGCCCGTGCGGATGAGCAAGTCGACTTCGGTGGAACCGCCGCGGAGAACCTCAGCGAGAACGTTTGAGAACGACTCCGGCGAGAGCTCTGTGACTTTGTAGAAGCGGCAGGCGGCGTGGTAGATGGCTTCGCGTGCGGAATAATCGATGGCGAGGCGAAGATGGAGGCGCTTGCCGCCAACCGTTGTGGCTTCGGAATCGGCGATGCCCTGCCGCAGAGTTGCGGGAATGCGGTCGCGGCGGCCGATGACGCTCAGACGCACGCCTTCGTCGATGCAATGCGAAGTTTCGATCAGCAAGTATTCGTGGAGGAGCCGGAGGATGGCGTTGACTTCGGCCGCGGGACGCTTCCAATTTGCCGAGGAGAGCGCAAAGAGCGTGAGCGTGTGAATGCCCAAGCGCGGCGCGGCTTCGATGATGCGGCGGGCGGATTCGGCGCCGGCGCGGTGTCCGGCCGAGCGAGGCAATCCCCGCGTGGCGGCCCAACGGCCATTTCCGTCGGAGATGATCGCGACGTGGAGGCCGGGGTCGAGGGCTGGTTGAGTTTTGGTGGCTTGGGTCTGCAGGTGCTGCGTGGTCAGAGGCTGCATTTGTTTGCTTCTTTCTCCGCCGCGGGGAAAGCGTCACAAACTACTCTGTAATACAAAGTGAACAGCCAAAAAATATATGTCCCTAGCCCTCGCGCGTTGCCCGAATCAGCGCTTCCATATGGTTCAGGTAGCGCTCCAGAGCCTTGCGGCCCGAGGCCGCGAGACGGTACTCCGTTTTGGGCAGGCGGCCGTCGAAGGATTTGGTGCAGACGATGTAGTCGGCTTCTTCGAGCTTGCGCGCGTGAACGCTCAGATTGCCGTCGGTCGTTTTAAGCAGGGCTTTTAGTTCGTTGAACGTCAGCGAGCGGTTCACAGCGAGGGCGCTGACGATGCCGAGCCGAATTCGTTCGTGAATCAGGCGGTCGAGATCGGGCGAGACAGCCTCGCGGGCTGCTCCACGGAGGGGGACCAGCGATTCGTCACGCTCGCGCGTGCGCTGGGGCCGGTCCTGCCGTGCTGTGGATGACTTCGCCATGCGATTCCTTTATCCGCCGTGATGGCGGGCAATCCAGATTCCGAAACCGATTTGCAAAACACCGAAGCCGGCGGCCATGAAGGCGTCGCCCCAGTGAGCTGGAGCGAAGAGCGCGGCCGCACCGAGACTCATGAGGCAAAAGCCCATCACCGGAACGACGCCCACAGAGAACGCGCCTCCGGTAACAACGGCAGTGCCGTAGAGCAGCAGCCAAACGCCGGGAAGCGCGGCCGCAGATCCGGCGGCAAAGAGCGCGAACGTCAGCAAGCCACCGACGATGATTGGCGGAACGAAACTGAGCAGAAATTTTCGCCCCGGGCCCGAGAAAAGAGCTGAATTCGCTCGATGGGCTTTCGTTGCGGCTGCGGGCGCGGCAATGGCTACTGCGACAAAGGCTTCGATGAGCCAAACGGCGAGCCATGCGCGAGGGGAGGACTGCCGCGCCGCGACGAAGGCGGCTGCGAGCGCGGTGATGCCCATCGCGACGCCACCCCATCCGGGTACGGCGGTGAATTCCGCCGCGCTCTCCATGGTTTCGCGGATGTATTTAAGATGGTCTGCCGCGCGAGCATCGATGGGGATCGGTTCGCGCTTGGTGGAGCGGAGAGGACCGGCGGCTGGCATGGAAAGACACTAACTCAAAATAGACGTTCTGTCAAGTACTTTGTATCGCAAAGTACACCGGGCCATTCTTGCCTTATGGCCGCTTCGGGTAGCGGCCGCGGATCGCGTTCCAGCGAATGGTGAAGACGTCCACGAACATGCGAATACTGTCCCGAAACATGCTTACTTTCGTGGCGGGCGAGTGGCCCCATCGTACGGGAATCTCTATCGTGCGGAGACCCTGGTGCCGCGCCAGATAGAGGAGTTCGGGATCGAAACCGAAGCCTTCGATGCGCTGCTGTTCGAAGACGATTTGGCAGCGTTCCCGGCGGAAGGCCTTGAAGCCGCACTGCGTGTCCACGAAGGGAAGACGAAGCATGATGCGTACGATCACGTTGAAGATGATGCCAGCGAACTCGCGGAAACGAGATTCGTGAACGCTGATGAGGCTGCGATCGAGCGCGCGAGAACCAATGGCTACATCGTAGGTTTTTAAGGCGTCCAGAAGTTTAGGAGCTTCTTCGATGGGCGCAGAAAGGTCGGCGTCCGTGAAGAGAACGCTGCGGCCGCGCGCTTCCAGCATGCCGTGACGCACGCTGAAGCCTTTTCCTCGATTAACTCCATTCGAGATAACGCGAAGGCTCGGAAGAGTTTTTCGAAAAGACTCCGCGACTTCGGCCGTGCGGTCTTTCGAACCGTCATCGACGACGAGAATTTCCGTGTCTTGTCCGAGACTTGGCAGGAAGGCCGCAATTTGCTCAAGAGTCCCAGGCAGGCGAAGTTCTTCGTTGTAGGACGGGATGATGATGGAAAGGTCGGGATCCGGGACACTCATCGCGCCGGCGGTTCCTTCCATCCGTAATACCCGACCAGCGGGACGAAGCGGCAGGCATCGAGAGTCTGCGTTTCGAAGGAAGTGCCGTGGCGTTCGATGAGGAGCAATTCCTGATTTTCGGCGCCGCCCACCGGCACAATCAGGCGGCCACCTTCCGTAAGTTGAGAACGAAGCGGGCGCGGCACTTCGGGCGCAGCGGCCGCGACGAGAATGGCGTCAAAAGGCGCCAACTCTGGCAGTCCGAGTGTGCCGTCGCCGCAGTGCACATGGACATTTTTGTAGCCGAGGCGTTCCAGACGGGCGGCTGCTGTGGCCGCGAGTTCGGAATGCGACTCAATGCTGAAGACGATCTTCGAGAGGTGGGAAAGGATGGCCGCTTGATAGCCGCAACCAGTGCCAATTTCCAGGACGCGCTCCGTTCCGGTGAGGTGCAGCGAGCCGCTCATTGCCGCAACAATATAAGGCTGCGAGATTGTTTGGCCTTCGCCGATGGGGAGCGGCGCGTCTTCGTAGGCGCGCTGGCGAAATTCTTTAGGGACGAATTCTTCCCGGCGAACGAGAGACATCGCCAAGAGCACGCGCGAATCCGCCACGCCGCGGCGGCGCAGTTGTTTTTCTACCATTTCGGCCCGTTGGATGGCGAAGTCTTCTTCGCCGCAGGGATCGCCGCGCGGGTCGCTCGGTTCGTTATTGCGAAATAGTTTCATCGTGGTCGTGCCGACGCATCCGTTCCTTCCTGTTCCGTCAACTCGCGAGCGAGTTTGGTTCCCGGACCGTTATGCAATGGGAAGGCGCGGCGGCATGTTTTTCCCACGAGCGCGTTTCCAGAATTTCCGCGATTTGCGCGAGCGCGAAATCACACTCGTCGTCGCGATTGTAAAAGTGCGGCGAAAGACGCACGCCGGCTTTCGGGCGATAATCCACGAGAATCTCTCGCGCCAGCAATTCGCGGCAAACTTCGGCGGCGTGTGGGCAGTCGACGGAAACCGTTCCCGCGCGTTCCGCGGGATTTTCCGGCGTGTTCACGCGCCAGCCGTGAGCCTTTGCGGCTTCGAAAAGCCGCGCCGTCATGCGCGTGGATTTTTCGCGGATGGCAGCGATACCCGCTTGGTTCAGAATGTCGAGGCCCGGCTGGCAAGCGTAGAGCGCAGGGATGTGCGGCGTCCCGTTCAAATAGCGGAAGGAATCCTCGCGGGCATCGATAGCCCCGGCTTCAAACGCAAACGGCCGCCGGTGCGCAAGCCATCCCGCGATAGCCGGCTTTAGCTTGGCGCGCAGATCCTCACGCACGTAGAGATAGCCGACGCCAGGCCCGCCGCAAAGCCACTTGAGCACTCCACCGCAGGCGAAATCAACGCCGAGACTGCGGACGTCAATCGGAATCGTTCCAGTCGCTTGAAAGGCATCGAGAATGACGTAAGCCCCGACGCGATGCGCCTTTTCGATGATGGCTTGCGCGTCCACAATGTAGGCGCTTCGAAACAAAACCTGCGAGATCGGTACGAGGAGCGTGGTCTCATCGATGGCCGCAAGGAATTCGTCGAGATCGAAGCGCACAGGATCGTTGCTCGGAACGAGTTCGATGCGCGCCCCATTGCGCCGCTGCTCGTGATAAAAGTATTGAATGGAAGGAAATTCCAGATCCGTCATCACCACTTTGTTTCGCGCGCCGCGAAAATCGAAGCACGAAGTGATCACCGCTTGAATGAGCGTAACGTTCTGGTGCAAGGAAATTTCGCCGGGTCCTGCGCCAATCAACGGAGCGATTTTGTCGCCCACGCTGACGGCCATATCCCACCAGCCCTCTTCCCAGGCGCGCACTCCGCGCTCGGCCCAGGAATCAGCGTAAGCTCGCATTTCGTCATACACGCGGCGCGGCATCGCGCCCAGCGAGTTGCTGATCATGTAGGTCGTGCGCTCAAGGATCGGAAACTCAGCGCGCCACTTCAGAAGCTCATCCATCTTGCACGGCTCCGTCGCGAATCTTCGCGAAACGGACCTTTCTCCACACAAGGTAGCACAGCGAAATAAAGACAAGCCAGGGAACTCCCGCGATCAAAGTGATGCGCAGCCCCGGTACCCACCACGTTGAGATGAGCACCGCGGTAAGCGCCGCAAGACCGAACAGAGAGCTCCACGGGCCCCGCGGCGCAAATCGCATCGGCGGTTTTTCCAGCTTGGCGGCTCGACGGCGAAATGCAAGGTGCGTCACGAAAATCATTTGCCACACAAAAATCCCGCCGAGAAACGCGGAGCCGAGCATATAGACGTACGCGGTGGCGTGAAACCAATGATCCATAAAGAGCGCAGCGAACATTCCAACGCTCGAAACAAGCAACGCCACAACCGGGGTTCCGCGTTTACTCAAGCGGCCCAGCGCCACTGGCGCATATCCTCCCCTCGACAACGAAAAAAGCATTCGCGCCATTAAATATAAATTGCAATTGACGCTCGAGAGCGCCGCGGTAAGCACGACGAAATTCATGACGCCTGCCGCAGCGGGAATCCCGACGATTTCGAAAATACGGACAAATGGGCTCTCGCCAAGCCCGACCTCATTCCACGGCACGATGCCAACAACAATCGCGAGCCCGCCAACATAAAAAAGTGCCAACCTCCCCAGTGTCCAGCGCAAAGCTCGGGGCAAAGCCGTCGTCGGATCTTTCGCCTCGCCGGACGTGACCGCCACGATCTCCAGTCCAAGAAAGCTGAAGATGGCCATTGCCACGCCAAGGCCGACGCCCTCCCAGCCGTTCGGCAGGAATCCGCCGTGCCCGGTATAGTTCGCCACGCCAATCCGCGGGAAGCCAAATCCCAGTAGCAACGCCGCGCCCAAAATCAGAAACACCGCGATGGTCAGCACCTTGATCATCGCGAACCAGTATTCGAACGCCCCAAAGCTCCCCACGCTCCGCGCGTTCACATAGACCAGCGCCGCCGAAAATCCCGCAATCCACAACCACGACGGCACGTTCGGAAACCAGTGTTTGCAATAAATCGATGCCGCCACCACTTCGCTGCCGGTCGCGATCACCTGCGCGAGCCAGTACGAATACCGCATCGCAAATCCCGCCCAGGGATGCACGTACATTTCCGCGTAAACGCCAAACGAGCCCGCCACAGGATGCGCCACAGTCATTTCGCCGAGCGCCCAAATCAAGCAAAGCGCAATCGCCCCGGCCGCCATATAACTGAAAATCACCCCGGGCCCGGCGAGTTTTACGGAAATGGCGCTGCCCAGGAACAGCCCTGTTCCGATCGCTCCGCCAATGGCAATCATCGAGAGTTGCCGAGGCGTTAAATTGCGCTGGAGTCCCGCCTCGCGCGCTTCAATTTCAGCATGCTCTACGAGGCGCGGCGGCGCCCCAGCCAATGATGCTCTCGCTACAGATGGTGTCTCCGCCATGGCGCGGCATGGTACCAGGAAAGCCGCATTTCCCGCGTCAAAACCCACCTGAACCGTCGGACAGTTAAACCAGAAGCACCCCTGTCCCGCGCGATTCGCCGCGCGACTCGCATCCTTCTTTAACATCGGAGGAGTGGCGGAAAGACTGTGAACGCTCCGCCGCGGAGGAAGAAGTCATGAAGGCAGTCCTAGCTCTGATCGTAATTTATGTCGGAACGTTTTTCCTGGCCATCCAGGGCGCATCGCAAAATCCAGTCAGCGCCGCCCCACAAACCGTCGCAGCACAGGACCAGGCAAGTCCGGCGCAACCCAAGCCCATCGATCCCGCTAAGGACGCGGACATTCGCTCGCTGATGGAACTCGTCGGCGCCCGCGATCAGGTGCAGGACGCCGTCAACAATTCGAGTGAGCAATATCGCGAAAAGCTTCTCGCCACCGTGCCCAACAACGACAAAGGCCAGGCTTTCATAACTTCGTTCATCGACAGCTACCAGAAGAAATTCGACGTCGACCAGGTGACCGAGCAAATCGTCACGATCTACGACAAGCACTACACCGACGACGAAATCAAGACCATGCTGCAGTTCTACGGATCGCCAATCGGTCAGAAGGTCGCCGCCGAGACGCCCAAGATCATGCGCGAAATTCAAACCGCCAGCCGCGCAACGGGCACAAAGGCTGCGAAAGACGCGCTCCAGACGCTGAAGGCGCAAAACCCGGAGGTCGGCCAGTCCGCGCGCCTGAGCAACAACGGCCCACGACGCTGGCAGCCCGGTGCCCGCACGCAGCAGAACCCTCAGCAAAACGGCCAGGCGCAACAGGCAGCCCAGCCACCCGATCCGCCGCAATTCTAAAAGCTCATCGGCAGCCGCGATTTTTACTGGAAGTGTTTTTTGAACACGATGTCGATGCCGAACGTCCCGTTGTAATCTCTGAGCGCCACAATCGACACATTGCGATTGATGTTGTATTCCACCTGAATCACCTGCTGCTGCGTTGAACCCACATTCGAAACATAGATGATCGTCAGATTCCGCGTAACATCCTGTTCCACCGTGACGCGCGCCGCGGCGTTCTGCGAAGAGCTTGCCGAGCCTATTTCCGCGAGTCCCGGATCGACGCGGAATCGCGTAATCCCAAATAATCTTTCCAGACGCCCGCCGACCTGGCTCGACACTGCTTCGGAAAGAATCGCCGAAGCGCCCGACGAGGCGCTTTGCGTTGCGCCCGTCCCACCGCCTCGAATGGTCGCTTCCGAGCTCGTCTGCCCAAGTGCCAGCAGAGTGATGATATCGTTCGAGGGAAGCGGCGGATCAGACCGGTAAGAAAGTGCCAGTTTGCTGGCAG
>Ga0209139_10000362_pt1 | contig 15419 bp, 12 predicted proteins | sample BogFormECP14_OM3_FD_188246 | JGI IMG/M metagenome (GOLD analysis project Ga0209139, IMG submission 188246) | Bog forest soil microbial communities from Calvert Island, British Columbia, Canada - ECP14_OM3 (SPAdes) (version 2) | ecosystem: Environmental > Aquatic > Freshwater > Wetlands > Bog ...
CGAGGCCAAGTTCCAGAGGGTCTATCTCCAGAAACTCCACACCGTAGGCGTAATTCATGTTGAGAGCTTTGGCCAGTTCGCGGGCAACGTCCCGGTAGTCGGTCCGGGTGACGCCGTAATCGACTTCGTTGAGGATTAGCAGGTCGGCTGGCTTCAGCAAATCGAGTTGAGCCTTAACTGCACTTAGTTGATTGGCAGTCAGGGGCTTGGAGTCGGGCTTTTTCTCCGCGGCAAGAATCTGGTCGAACTTCTGCGGTTCGGCGAGCGCAGTTCTGATCGCGTCAAATTCAATTCCCCGTTCGATATTCCAACAAATCGCTCGAATGAATGGCCCGAGCGCTGGCGAGGAGGGACGGTTCGGCTTTGCGCCGTTCAGATATGCTTCGTTGCTGAGAAACGGGGTATGCAGAAGTTTATCCAGGCGGCCAGCAAGCTTTCCTTCCGGTGGGTCCGTTTGCTCGAGCTGGACTAGTTCGTTAAAAGTGAGCGTCTCTGGCTTTGAGAACTTTACAAATTCCTGCTTGTCGGGGACGGCAAAGGCAGTTGAGCCGATGCCAACCAACAGCAGGACTCCGACGGCTAGCCGGCTTTTGCGTGCGGAAAGCCGATGCCTGTCAAAGTTCCCATGATGAAATCTTCCAGAGCACAGTACATCAAGCAATCTCATCGGAAGCTTGCCTCGCTTGCCTCTCGGTCTGACGCCGCGGAGACGCTCTTCACTGGGTCAATGTTTTTGCGGCTGGTGTGCCGCCACGCGAATTATTCTCCAGCTCCTGGGACCCACACGTTATCAGCCGCTGCGATATCGGCGTTCGGCACTTCTGTCGAGATGCGCGCACGCTGGAGGCCTGCTTTCTTCTTAGGTACAGCCTGGAACACAAGGTAATACTGGTTGGCGAAAATCTTTTCCAGACGTTCCAAGTAGGGCTTGAAGCTGACGGGGCTTGACGTCCCGAGCGCGAAGTACTCCCCTCCGGTTTCATCAGCGATCTTAGCGATGCCGGATTGGCCCAGCTGTGCCTCCCAGGCGTTGCGACCGTGGCGACCTATGCCCTGAGAATATATCCCGTGAACAATCACGCCGGCTCGTTGGCTGGCGTTGCTTGCGGTGTCGGCGTCCGAGCTAATCGTGGGCATGGTTACTCGAGCAGGGCTGGAGGGAAATCCAGACCGACCGGAGGCCGACATTGCGCCGGCGGAGGCGGACATCGCGCCGGTGGACCCCGTGTTGTCACCGCGGAGCCGATCGATTCCGTCGGACACCATCAAAACCTCTCGCCTTACCTTTTGCTCAGGCCAACCCTTGACCAAACTAATTAGGGACAAGTAAGGACTGTCCATCGCTGAGGATGATCCGCGCGGAAGGCGGATGGCTTTGGCGGCCAGCGCGTGATCGGCGGTAAAATTCTGTGTGATCTGGATACTGGCGTTGGACATGTAGGCGACGCCTACCACTGTCGAGGCCGGCAGCGCGTTGATGAACTCCCGCAGGTCGTTGAGGTTGTTTCCAATACTGGAATCTAAGGTGTCGTCGATCAACACGAACAGCTGCAACGCGGAGTTCTCGTCGCGTGCCGGGATCAGCTGATCGACTCGGGCGTTGTCCTTACCCAGTTTCACTTGTACGTTCTGCGCCGTTAGAACGGGAATTTCGCCGTTGTCGCTGGCACTTTGGTCTGTGATTACCATGTGGACCTGAACAGTACCCGGCGCAGCTTTCTGTTGCGAATGGGCTATCTGCACGCCCAACGCCAGGGCGGCACATACGCCAACGAGTGCCATTGCAGTCTTATGTCGCATCATCTGCTCCTCCTTGAGAGATCTCGCGATGTACGAAATATCACTTGCGAATGGGGCGAGAAACTGTCACTTCTACCAGTACTGGAACGGGCGTCTTAGAGCGAGGGAGATCAATGTAATGCGATGGAAAAGCTGTGTTTAGGTGGATTTTTCGACAGGCCAGTTCTGCGAAATGAAGATATGTCCCGCAAGAGCCTCGCGAATGGCCAGGACGAGTTCGGCCGCGATTCTAGGCTTTACAACGTAGCCGAAAGCCCCGGTGGAGAGGCACCTGCGTACAAAGTCGGCATCGGAGTGAACCGTCAGAAAGACGATCCGCGAAATGCATCCGGAGTTTCTCAGTCGATCCACTGCTTCGATGCCATTAAGAACAGGCATGGAAATATCGGTGACGATGACATCAGGCTGCAATCGGAGCGCTTCGTCAAACAAGGCTTGGCCGTTGCCAACCTTGCCGACGACTTCAAATTCCGCACCCAAGAGACGCTCCGCAAGCTCGGGGAAACTTGGGTGGTCGTCCGCCAGTAATACTCTCGTTTTGCTCAATTGGGTCGCCCGACGAACGTGCGCCAATTGAGAATCTGTGCAAACCAAAGGGCGCACCATCCCTTGCGGCGGCCGCAGATCGTGTAGGAGACGCCCTTTCCACGAACTCACGGTACGCCGAGTAGGATCTTCTTCGCGAATCGATTTCCTGCCTACTGGCAAGAATGCCAGTGGGGTCGAGAAAAACTGTACCGAATGGCACACTAAGGCCTCTCCACCGGTTTGGACAGCTTCGGCGTAACGGTCTATGCCGGCCCTTCGAGACGAGCCGCCCGAGATATTGAGCCCGCAAGCTTGTGTGCTAGAATGCACCCAACTGGAACAAGAAACTTCTGGAAGTTGGTGTCTTTGAAAGTGTGGTCGGGCCCTGGGGTAAGAATGCTTTGTAAGGCTTGCAAGTCCGAAAACTTACAGAAACTTGATGGAGAGTTGTCTGCCAGCTTTCCCCGCATAAACGGACTGAACGTCGGTCCGCTTTACGTTTGCCAGAGTGTAGTGGTGTGTTTGGACTGTGGGTTTGCGGAGCTTGTAATCCCCCCAAGCGAGTTGCAGATACTCAAAAAAGGCACTGCCTCGCCGAATTCCTAGCCCGCCTGAGGAACGTGGTTCCAAAACGGGACCGATCCTTGCGCCATCCGCTCGCCTACTTCTTGCCTTTTGGTGGAAAGTCCTTAAACGACTTATCGACTACCTTTTTGATTTCTTTGTCTTCATTCTTGCGCGCTTTTTGGGGGTCGTGCCACCTTTTCGTGGCTGTGCCTTGCCAGATGACGCTCTTTGACTTGGCGTCCACCGCGTAAAACTCGAACTTGCCTTGGACTGAGTACCACACGTTGGGTGCAAACCCAGCGTTCATTGCGCCAGGTGAAGTCCACATGGGACTGCCGGCGGGGTTGATCTCGTTGGGCTGCAGACTGTCGAAGCCCACGGGGGCCGCGACGCCCACCTGGAGGCCTTCATCGCCGGGCCCGGCGTGATAGAAAAGGTAAAAGTCCGGGCTGGCCGCATCCTCGACGATTCCCTTCGCGGCAAGTTCTTGAGTTACAGCGCGCATAATTTTCTTATCGAGGATCTGGTTATCTTCCGGACGGCGGTTGGTCATCAGGTGATTTGGTTTCCAGGCAAAACGCTTCAGAGCGCCAAAGTTGTAGTCCTTCGTGTAGTCGGTTTTGATGGTTTGTGCGCGCGAAGTGGGTGCCGCGAACGAGAACACCAGAAGTAAAGCCGGAGCGATGAACTCTGCTCTCTTCACTATCCTGTCCCTCTCACCCGCGCTCTATTTGTCTCGACCGAAGAGCCCGGCCATGGTTGCATCGACTCCCACCGGCAACGCCCCTCGGCTGAGTAGTCAGCACGAGCAATTCATTTGGGAGCGGGCAAGGAGGCCGGTTGCTCCAAACGGAATTCCAACAAAGATTCGCTGGGGATCACTAACTGCTCGCCCTTCTTGGAAGCGGCGATGGCCGTTCCACCGGCAACCCCGATGAGTGCGCCAATTCCCGCTCCTTTTCCGCCTCCCGCAATGCCGCCGATGAGGGCACCCAATCCTGCGCCGCCGACGACTTTCTTCGCGGTATTCCCACCTTCTCCTTTACCCTTGATCTCGTACGTGCTGGTGAGCATTGGGTAGGGCGTGCCGTTGATGACGATGTCCGTCAATTCGAGGACCAGCTCGGAACTCCCTTTAAATTTGCCCGAGGACGATGCTTTTGCCAGAAGGCCGTAAACCGTACCGCCCCTGGGCGCCACAACCATGTTTTGCGCCCGGAGATCGGTTTCGAGAGTTGCTGTGAACCGGAAACCGGCCTTCTGCTTGCTTGAGTCCACGGAATCGATCATTCGGATCAAAATTCGCGTTCCTGCCGGAACATTGATGAACTTCTTTTGTGGCGCGGCTGGAGCCGCACTGGCCGGCTTCGCTAACGACGCCTCGGCCCCAAAGAGCTCTGCTGAATTCGAATAAGAAATGGCGCCCCCTGCCAGCAAAGCCGCCATCCAGATAAACGATTTTCGCATCTGCATTCTCCTGTTCCTCTGCCTGGAATTTACGAGCCTTGCCCGACTATGGGTAGCGACGCAGCGATTTGAAGGTCGATGATGAGCAGCAATTGGTGTTCGACTTGAGCGAAACGCGCGGCCGTAACTGCCCCTAGGGCCTGCTTGACACGATCATAAGTGCTCGCAAGAAGCTCGGAGCGCTGCTTTTGGTATGCCAAGTACTTCTGGATCAGCTCGTCCGCTTTTTCGTCCGTCATCTGGTCGTAGTTGCGGGCATATTCCTTGATATTTTCCAGGCGCTGGTCGTTCAACTTGGTCAGTTCCGCGTCGTACTCGGAGTAGATGGGCCAGAATTTCGCGGCATCCGCGGAGCTCAACACCATGACCGCTCCCATGATCTCGGACTTCTGCTGCCGAACGTCCCTGCGAAGGAGCTCAATGTATTCTTTTATGTTTTTCTGTTGCGCATCGGCCTCGGGCGATACCGCGGCTTTGCTCGGAGTCTTTTGCGTCTTATCTTGTGCCCGGGCCGGCGGCACCAGTGCCATCCAAGCGCACGCCAAGAGTGCGAAGGTGAGTCTTTTCTTTCCTTGTTTTGGAAGATTTCTCATCGCTTTCTCCTTTTCTTCTTGTTCCGGGGTCACTTCGACGCCGTTTGCACTATAGGCAGCTCGGCGGAGATTTGAAGGTCAATGATATGCTGCATCTGGTTTTCGATCAGAAAAAATTTGGCGGCCTGGGTGGCTCCGATGGACACCTTCATGATGTCGAAATATTTCTTCTTCAGGGTGACCCGCTGCGCTTCCAGTTCAAAGGCCCTGCTCATGAGCTTATCGGCCTTGTCGTTCGTCAGGTTGTCATAGTGCTTGGCGTACTCGATGATGAGTTCAGCGCGGCCGTCGCCGAACTTGTTGAGTTCCGCGTCGTATTGATCGAAGACCGGCCAGAACTTTGCGGCGTCGCCGGTGTCGAACTGCATCAGCTGCGTGATGATATCTCTTCGCTGCGCTTTGATATTGCCCCGGAGAAGCGTTACGTATTCGCGGAAGTTTTCCTCCCGGTCTCGGGACCTGCTGTCTTCTTGCGTGAACGCGACCGTTGCCGCGAGCGTGGGTATGACAAGCAGGGCTGCAACAGCGAGTTTTTTTACTGATTTCATTTCGCTACACCTTTTCGCGGCAAAATTACGGCGCAGTGGCAAGTCTGGATTTTGGAGAAGCTTCACGGCGGCCGCTTCGCCAGGTGCTGGCCGCCAATAAATACCACAACTCGCCCTCGGCGACCAGTCTCCGGTGTCGGCGACTTTGGCATGAGCAAACTCGCTTCGTTAACTGTCAAAAGTGACAGGGTGTCTCGTCTCAGGAGAAGAAGAATCCGGAGGCGCGTTCGCGGAACAATCCGGCCGATCCCATTGGGTTCCTGGCTCCTTAGATTGGAGGTTCCGCTCGTTGTGACTTGAGGGAGTCTCACGAGCCGCGATTCACTTTTTGTGGGCTCGTCTTGGAGTTCCCCGCCGACGGCGACGACTGTCAGTTTTGTCAGGTGGCAAGGGCACTAAAAAGAAGCAAGCTTCCGGCAGCCTCGCGTCCGAATGCGGGGACATCTTCGTTCGCGATCGGGGAGCCACGATGAAATACGTTTTAGTTGGAGCCATTTTCCTTGGTCTGGGAATTTGCGCAGCAGCGGAGACTCCCCCGTCGAGTAACGGCTCAAAGCCTGCTCAAGACGCGTTCTCTCCCGCCAAGAGTATCGGCATGTTCGCTTATCCCAAGAATGGGCAGAATTCGGACCAGCAACTGAAGGACGAAAACCAGTGCTACGGCTCAGCCAAACAACAGTCCGGAGTTGATCCCCAAGCGCCGCCTCCGCCGACCAAATCCGCGGACCAGAAAGCAGCCGAGCAACAGGCTGCTGCTGCCAACGCCCCGCAGGCAAAGGGCGGGCGGGTACGGGGCGCGGCCCGGGGCGCGGCCGCAGGTGCCGGTCTGGGAGCAATTGCAGGGGACGCGGGAACGGGAGCCGCCGTTGGCGCTGCCGCTGGCACCATGAGAGGCGCCTCGAAACAACGTCAGGCAAACGCGGCGTCGAAACAACAGGCTGCCGCCAACACCGCCGCCCAGCAGCAGCAACAAGAACAACAAGCAAACGCCGCGCATACGCAGGATATCGACACGTTCAAACGCGCTTTTGGCGCCTGCATGGACGCCCGCAGCTATTCGGTGAAGTAGGCTAAAGCGAGAGAATGCTAGGATTCAGGAGACTGGTTAGGGCTGGCACTTTAACGAGTTAGGACTGGCAGTTTTACCAGTATGCGCGCCAAGCTCCTCTGCCTAGCATCGCAGCGCGGACTGGAGGAATTCATGGCACTTCCCCGGGTCATGTTGGCCGATGACCATACAATTCTCGTTGAGGCGTTTCGCAAACTCTTGGAACCTCACTGCGAAATAGTTGGCACTGTGTCTGATGGCCTGGCCCTGCTGGAATCTGCTGCAAAGCTGAATCCCGACGTGGTCTTGGTTGATATCGGCATGCCCCTGATGAACGGCCTGGAAGCCGGATTGCGCTTGAAGCAACAAATGCCCAGAGTGAAGCTGATATTCTTGACGATGAACGAAGATTCAGACTTGGCTGGGGAAGCAATGCGAGGCGGGGCCTCTGGGTATTTGCTGAAGAGTTCCGCGGCTACAGAACTGATCCGCGCGATCCAGTTGGCGGTCAAGGGAAAGTTGTACGTCACACCGCAGATAGCGCGGGGAATCCAGCAGGCCTTCGTAAATAATCCGAGCCCCAAGCAGAGCGCAAAATCCTTGACGCCGCGGCAGCGAGAGGTTGTCGGATTATTGGCCGAGGGGAAATCCATGAAGGAGGTCGCCAGCGTGTTGCACGTGACTCCGCGGACGGTCGCCTTTCATAAGTACCGGGTCATGCGCGAGTTGAATCTCAAGACAAACGCCGACTTGATCCAGTTCGCGATCAAGGCGCGGATCCTTGTTTCCTGACCCTCGCTCGTACGCTTTTTCGATCGCTTGGCGTCCTAGCCCCTTAATACCGTTGTCGTGATACCCGTTGCTCTTCTGCGTTGGCGCTCCTGCCAACATTTCCCTTTAAAAACCCGCCATTTTGTGTGGCGCTGGTACTTTTGACAGTTATCGCAGGATCGAAAAAAGCATACCTTCCCGCTCCTCCGACCTGAGTGGGACCCGGCACGAGATCAGCTCCCCCTAAGATGCAGACCATCGTCGCCGGGCTCCTGCCTTCTGAAAGACAGTTGCTTCGCCCATTCTCTTAAGGAATAAAGACTTGGCGCGGAATTGGTGATCGTGACGGCGCCGCTGCGCACTGTCACTTTTACCAGTTTCAGAAATGTAGCCCTATATCTATGGTGTGACCGTCCATCCTAGTGATTTGAAAGGGACCATCCAAGAATTCCGACAGCGAAGCAGCAACTCCCGATCTCTTTGGGACCAGCCAAATACGGTCCGCCCGGCGATGAAACAAGGCGGGCCGTCGTCTTAGTGCGACAGTCAGAGGTTCTGAGTGAATGGTCCATCCACAAATGCGCAGCGACATCGGCGGGTTCTGTCACTCTTTCTCGCGACCGGGCTGTATTGGGGCATCGCAGCAGCACCCGCATTTGCACAAGGAGACCAACCGCAGGCCGCGCCGGACAAAAAGCCGCCTGCCGCATCGGCTACACAGGCAAACGAAGATCAATCTACGGACGCAAAACCTTCGGCACAGGACAAGGCGAAATCCAAGAAGAAGCGCAAACGTCGCGGGGAATTTGTTATCGCGCCTATTCCGATTTCGAGCCCAGCTCTGGGTTCGGGAATTGTGCCAGTTGTTGCCTATATATTCCCACTAAGCACCGCTGACAAGATTTCTCCGCCCTCCGTAGTCGCGGCGACAGGCGTCGTGACAAACAACGGCACCCGAGCGTTCGCCTTGGGTGGCCAACTTTTCTTCAAGGAAGACACGTATGAGGTTGCAACCGGCTTCGCGAAAGGAAATCTCAACTATGATTTGTACGGTCTAGGGAGTGGCGCTTCGCAACTCAAGTTGCCTCTCAATCAGACCGGTAAGGCATTCTTTGGGCAGGTCTTTCGCCGTATTGGATGGAAATTCTTCGCGGGCCCTCGATTTTTTGCGGGAAACTCACTTATCACGGTTCGATCCACGGATGTTGGAAGTGCGCCACTGCCTCCGGACCTGGGGTTCAACACGACGCTGACCGCTCTGGGCTTCGGCATAAAGCGCGACACCCGGCCTAACCGTTTTTATGCGACGACCGGGACGCTGCTCACTTTCAATGCTGATTTCTTCTCCGAGGCCTTGGGCAGCAAATACTCATTCCAGAGTTACAACGTGACTTTCAACAAGTACTGGAGTCTCAGCAAGAATCAAGTGCTGGCCTATAACGCGTTCGCCTGCTTCACCGGCGGGCAGCCGCCGTTCTACGGTAACTGCATCTACGGAACGCAAAACGAATTGCGCGGATACACCGCCGGGCGGTATCTTGATCGCTACATGCTCGCCACGCAGTACGAGTATCGCCTGACTCTGCCCAAGAGATTTGGCTTAGTGTGGTTCGGGGGAGTGGGAGAAGTCATCCCTGGCGGGAATCAGCTCTTTAGGAACAAGAACTTCCTGCCGAGCGGAGGCGCCGGAGTCAGGTTTGAGGTAAGCAAGGCGTATCACGTAAACCTCCGCGCCGATTTCGCCCAGGGCATTGGCAGCCATACCTGGAGCATAGGTGTGGGCGAAGCATTCTAAACAAGCACCGGAAATTCCACCTAAAACTTGGCGCTGTCAGTTTTGACAGGGGCATCTCGGCTATCCGAGTGGCGAGAATGAATCGCGCATTTGCCGACACAGCCGTGTCATTGACCATGCCCTGCGACTCGCCGCTATCCGAACCGCGTCATTCCCTTCCTGCGGGGGTACGCGCAATCGGGGCGCGCTCACTTTTTCTGTTAGCTATCTTCGCCCTGGCGGGCCTTCCGCTTTTTGCCGGCACGAAAATTATTCACCGCTGGGTTCTCACCGGCCAGCCAATACCGAAGCTTCACAAAATCCTGGTCATCGCCGTCCTCGAGAATTACTTGATACGTCAGGAATTTGAGGATGAGATGGAGACGTTGCTGGCCAAATCGGGCGTGCAAGGCATCCGGAGCCACATGGTGCTTCCATCCCGGGAAGAAGTGTCCGAAGCTGAACTCAAAAAGTGGATCCTCGACGGTGATTTCGACGGCGCGCTTGTCATCCGGCCAAAGGCAGTGCGCACGGAAAGCGAGGAAATAGTCACCAGCTCCGTCGGCACCTACTACGCGCCTCCCGCGCCGTACTACAACTTCTACCCGTACATGAACATGGCCTACAGCCAGGTGTATACGACCAGCTCCTACATGAAAGAACACACGATCGTCGACGCGGAGTTCAATCTGTATGACACCAAGACCGAAAAGCTGATTTGGAACGGGGAAACCGAAACCCTGTATACAGATGACTTCCGGAAGCTTGGGAAAGAGTACGTCAAGACGATCGTCAAACAATTGAAAAAAGACAAGGTCATCGGCACAAAATGACCGGTCGAACGATACCCGCCGTCCCATAAAATCAAGCTCGTGCGGTCGCTCAACGGATTCATCCCGCTTTGGATCTTCAGAAACGCGCGAACCGCTGGCCGAAAACTGTCCTTTCGGCCGTTGATCTTCACCCCCTTTTCAGATATTAATCTTGCACACCGAACGGTCGGTTATTCCTTTATCTCCATAGAGACGAGATGAGTGTTCTGTCAGGAAGCCTCCTTATCTGCGACCCGGACTTTTGTTCTCCGGCGAACAGGATAGCGCGGTAGTCCAAAGTCACCGCGATAGTTCTTCTCGTCACGTTTTCGGGCCAAACTCTTCTTGAGGAAAGGAGACCCATGCTTCGTAAAATGGGCTTCGCCTTCTTCGTAGTGGGTTTCCTTGTAGTCGCCCCAGCTATCCAATCTTTGGACGCGCAATCTGGTGGCACGACGCAGTATGCGCGCGCGCAGATCACACAGAGGATTGATGAAAGCCAGCGCGTCACTCTTGCGGGCAATACACGTCCGGAAGCGCGAGCCGAAAATGATCGCGGCCCGGTCGCGCCCGACTTTGCGATGGAACACATGCTCCTGGAGTTGAGGCGCAGCCCCGAGAGGGAGCAAGCGCTCCAGCAGTTTACCGATGAATTGCAGACAAAGAACTCGCCAAACTTTCACAGGTGGCTTACCGCGCAGGAATTCGGTGAGCAGTTCGGTTTGGCGAAACAAGATCTCGATGCAATAACCGGCTGGCTCGAATCCCACGGTTTCAAAGTTAATGTTGTATACCCGAGCGGGATGCTCATCGATTTTTCGGGAACGGCAGGGCAGGTGCGCGAAGCCTTCCAGGCCGAGATTCATCACCTCACTGTGAGAGGCGAGAATCACATCGCCAACATGAGGGATCCGCGCATTCCGGCAGCGCTGGCTTCCGCCGTGGTGGGCGTCGTTTCATTGCATGACTTCCTGCCGCATGCGATGTACAAGCTGCGCGCGGCGCAACCCAATTACTCGTTTCCCGACGGTTTTGGCGGCGACACTTATGCACTCGTACCCGCGGATCTGGCTACGATTTACAACCTGAATCCGCTTTTTAGCGCTGGAATCACCGGGCAGGGTCAGACCATCGTGGTGATCGAAGACTCCAACGTGTTCAGCGCCGCGGATTGGACCACTTTCCGCTCGACCCTCGGTCTCTCCGGCTACTCGTCAGGTTCATTCAAGACCGTACATCCTGCGCCTGTGAGCGGCACCAACAACTGCCTCTCTCCCGGCGTCATCGCACAGAATGACGCGGAGGCCATTCTGGACGCGGAATGGGCCAGCGCGGCAGCTCCGAACGCGGCGATCGTGATGGCCACGTGCGCAGATTCCGGCACAACGTTTGGAGGATTGATCGCCGTACAAAATTTGATCAACGCCAGCAGCCAGCCACCGGCGATCATGAGCATCAGTTACGGCCAGTGCGAGACAGAGAACGGCGCAGCCGCCAACGCTTCCTATTACTCGACGTATCAACAAGCCGCAACGGAAGGCGTCTCGGTGTTCGCTGCCGCAGGCGATAGTGGCGCCTCAGGCTGCGACAACGATGTATCGGAAGCGACGCATGGGATTGGCGTCAACGCTTTCGCATCCACGCCATACAACGTAGCCGTGGGCGGCACGGACTTCAGCGACACCTACTCTGGCACCAACACTACTTACTGGAACTCGAGCAACACATCCACCTACGGTTCCGCAAAATCCTATATTCCGGAAATTCCGTGGAACAACTCTTGCGCGGGCGCGCTGCTTGCGGGCTACGAGGGCTTTAGCTTGACGTATGGCCCAACCAGCTTCTGCAACGGTTCTTCCGCGGCCTCAGAGTTCGAAACCACGGTTGCGGGCGGCGGCGGGCCAAGTGCCTGCGCGACTGGAACGCCATCCACCAGCGGTGTTGTAGGCGGAACATGCCAAGGATGGGCCAAGCCTTCGTGGCAATCGCTCATCGGCAACCCGAACGACGGCGTGCGTGACACTCCGGACGTTGCGCTCTTCGCTGCCGACGGGCTGTGGGGTCACTACTATGTGTTTTGCTGGTCAGACACGGCCAACGGCGGAGCCGCGTGCACAGGCGCGCCCAGCGGTTGGACCGGCGCGGGAGGCACATCGTTTGCATCACCGATCATGGCCGGCATTCAAGCGCTTGTGAACCAGAAGGCCGGTGAGGCGCAGGGCAATCCCAATCCGGCGTACTACCAACTTGCGGCAAATGAATACGGCGGGAGCGGCAGCAGCACCTGCAATTCCTCGAATGGCGCGAGCGTAGCCAGCAGCTGCGTTTTTTACGATGTGACGCAGGGAGACGTGGATGTGAACTGCACCGGCGCCGCCAACTGCTACCTCGACGGCGGCGCGGTGGGCGTACTCTCCACCTCGGACAGTTCGTTCAGCCCGGCGTATGGGACCACAACAGGATGGGATTTTGCCACGGGCATCGGGAGCGTAAACGCTGCGAATCTGGTGAACAATTGGCCTGCGTCAGGACCGAGCTTCTCGCTCTCCGCATCTCCGAGCAGTTTGACAGTCACGCAAGGGACAAGCGGCACTGGCACGATTACAGTCACACCGCAAAACGGATTCACTGGGGGTGTCACTTTCTCCGCGTCCGGGTTACCAAGCGGCGTGACGGCGTCCTTCAGCCCGAATCCGACAACCACGGGCACCTCCAGCACATTGATGCTGACCGCCAGCGCCACAGCGGCCATCGGTTCCGCCAGCGTGGTCATCCAAGGCACTTCGGGCAGCATCACGAGGACGACGACGGTGACTCTGGTCGTAAACCCGCTAGGGAATTTCGCGCTTTCCGCGTCCCCAGCTAGCCTGAGCATCCTGCAAGGAGCGAAAGGCACGATCACGGTTACGGTCACACCGCAGAGCGGCTTCAACGGGGGCGTCAGTTTGTCGGCTTCGGGATTGCCAAATGGCGTGACGGCGGCATTCGGCACGAACCCGGCGACAAGCACCAGCACGCTGACATTAACGGCCAGCAGTACCGCGGCCACGGGAACAGTCACTGTGACCATTAGCGGTACGTGCGTCAATTTGTCGAGCTCGACGACGATATCGCTGACAGTGAACGGCGCACCGAACTACTCGCTGTCCGCGTCTCCCAATAGCCTAACGATTTTTCAGGGAGCCACCGGCTCGGGCACCATCACGATTACTCCGCGGAACGGATTCAGCAGCACCGTCAGCTTGTCTGCTTCTGGTTTGGCTGGCGGCGTGACCGCGTCCTTCAGTCCGAGCAGCGCCACAAGCGCTAGCACGCTAACGTTGACGGCCAGCGGCATAGCAACTGTCGGAACCGTAACAGTCACAATCAAGGGCAAGTCGGGCAGCCTGACAAACACGACCACGATTTCCCTGACCATACGCTTCGTGTCGACGCTTCCTTCCGTATGGACGGACGGAGATATAGGTTCGGTTGGCGTGGCAGGCAGTTCGGGTTTCGCGAACGGGACCTTTACTGTGGCGGGCGCCGGAGGGGGGACTTTCCTCACCGCCTCCGACGGATTCCATTTTGTCTACCAGCCGCTCTCCGGCGACGGGACGATTACCGCTCGAGTGACCAGCCTGCAGGGGAGCGGCGCAGCGCAGGCCGGCATCATGATCCGCGAGACCCTCGACCCCGGCGCCAACCACGTCTTCCTCTTCAACTATTCTTCGGCCGACTGGATGACCGTACGCACCACCTCGGGAACCAGCAGTTCCTACCAGTCTTTTTCTAGTGTGACTTTCCCGAATTGGATCGAACTGGCAAGAGCCGGGAACGTCTTCACTATGTACGGTTCGCAGGATGGCGTGAACTGGACCCAGCTCGGATCCAGCCAGACCGTGACCATGGCCCAGAACGTCTACATTGGACTGGCTGTGAGTAATCGCACCACCTCTTCTTTGGCCACCGCGACCTTCGATAGCGTGTCGGTCAGTTCCGCGGCAGCGCCAGCACCGGTGATTACCAGCGTCTCCGCCACGACAGGTTCGATCGGCAGCCAGGTGGTGATTTCTGGCACTGGTTTTGGAGCCTCGCAAGAGAGCAGCGCCGTTTTGCTGAATGACGCACCGGTGACCATCAACACCTGGAGCAGCACGTCCATTACGATGACGATTCCGCCGGCAGCGACTTCCGGGCCTTTGCTGATATCCCTCGCTCCAACCATGAATGACAGTAATGCGGTCACTTTCACGGTGACCTCGCAGCCGCTGCCGGTTTCCTGGTTGGACCAGGACGTAGGCTCGGCCGGGCTTGCAGGGAGTGCGACGTACGCGAACGGCATGTTTACAGTGGCAGGAGCCGGAGGCGGGACTTTCTTCGCCACTTCCGACGGATTCCATTTTGTCTACCAGCCGCTCACCGGTGACGGGACGATTGTGGCCCGAGTAGTGAGCATGCAGGGGAACAGCGCCGCCCAGGTAGGCATCATGGTGCGCGAGACGCTGAACGCCGCCGCCAACCATATCTTCCTGTTCAACTATTCGTCGGCCGACTGGATGACGGAGCGCACCAGCACGGGGACTAGCACTTCCTACCAGTCATTTGGAAGTGTGGTTCTTCCGAATTGGATCGAGCTGACCAGAAGCGGAAACGTCTTCACCATGCTCGGTTCACCGGATGGCGTGAACTGGACGCAAATCGGGTCGAGCCAGACCGTGACGATGGCTCAGAACGTGTACATCGGTTTGGCAGTGAGCAGCCGCAGCACCTCCTCGCTGGAAACCGCCACCTTCGATCACGTCGCCATCACAATACCCGTCGCCCCACCGCCGAGTTTTTCTCTCTCAGCATCGCCCAGCAGCGTAACGATGGTGCAGGGAGTCACCGCCACGAGCACCATCACGGTTACTCCGCAAAACGGTTTTAATGGCAGCGTCAGCTTGGCAGCAGCCGGTCTACCAAGTGGCGTGACCGCATCATTCAGCCCGAATCCTGCAACGAGCGCTGGTACCTTGACCTTTACTGCCAGCAGCACGGCGGCAATAGGAACGGCCTCCGTGACCATCACGGGTACTTCGGGAACCTTGACGAACACGACGACCGTGTCTCTGGCTGTAAACCCTGAGGGAAGTTACACCCTCTCCGCATCTCCAAGTAACTTGACCATTGTCCAGGGAACCGGTGGCGCGAGCACCATTACGGTCACTCCTCAAAATGGTTTCAAAGGTAGTGTGATGTTGGCGGCCTCCGGTCTGCCTACTGGAGTGACGGCGTCCTTCAATCCAACTAGCACGACGAGCACGAGCACTCTGACGTTGACCGCCAGCAGCACGGCGGCAACAGGAACGGCCTCCGTGACTATCACCGGTACGTCGGGGGGCCTGACCAGTTCCACCACGCTGCCCCTGACCGTAACCATGGCACCGAACCCCGCTCTTCCCTCCGTATGGACGGACGGAGATATAGGTTCGGTTGGCGTGGCAGGCAGTTCGGGTTTCGCGAACGGGACCTTTACTGTGGCGGGCGCCG
>Ga0209139_10000363_pt1 | contig 15415 bp, 10 predicted proteins | sample BogFormECP14_OM3_FD_188246 | JGI IMG/M metagenome (GOLD analysis project Ga0209139, IMG submission 188246) | Bog forest soil microbial communities from Calvert Island, British Columbia, Canada - ECP14_OM3 (SPAdes) (version 2) | ecosystem: Environmental > Aquatic > Freshwater > Wetlands > Bog ...
GCTCGTAGGCCACGGAGCGTCCTTCCTATCAGTTCGCGGCGTTCATCGCGGGTCGAGCGTTCGGTCAACGTCCGGTTCACTCGAAGGTAGCCCGAAGTCACCAGATCGCCCACCAGCACACGCGTGACACCGAGCGGTAAATCCAACCGGGCCGAGATCTCCGCAACGGAGGGACTCTTGACACACAGTTGGACGATCCTGCCTCGCACGTCGTTGGGCGGCCATCGGTGATAGAGCGCAGACTGCAATGTCTGCACCGGCGCTTCGAGGGGAAGCTCGACGCTCGCCTTGGTGCGTCCCGCGGTCAGAGTGTAGGGACGGACCAGGCTCGCCTCAGCTGCGGGTGGCTCTTGCCCCAGTGGCTCGCGGCTGTCCATCGCTACTCACGAGTGTGATGGAGCGCGTCGGGTCGACTGCACGACGTTGCCCACCCGCTCGACGAGAACGGCCATCTCGTAACCGATCTGACCGATATCGCACGACGTCGTGGCCAGCGTCGCCAGATGCGAGCCGTCGCCGACCCGCATCAACAACAGGTAGCCGTTTTCCATCTCCACCACCGACTGCAGCACCTGGCCGCCCTCAAACAGCTGGGCGGCGCCGGTGGCCAAGCTCGCCAGACCCGACGACACCGCGGCGAGCTGATCGGCACGCTCCTGCGGCAGGTGCTCGCTGGCCGCAATCAGCAGCCCGTCGACGGACACCAGCACCGCGTGCGACACCCCGGGAACCTCACGGGCGAAATTCGAGACCAGCCAGTCGAGGGAGTTGTCCGAGCGGGCTGAATTGAAACCAGACGTCATTCGTGATCGGATCCTTCATCTGTGTCGCGGGCATGCGTTCGTCCTGCGCGAACGCCGCCGAAATGGCTACTCATCGAGGCGCGGATCGCCTCCGGGTCGCGCACCGGTGCCTCGTGTGCGGGTTTGCGGCCGGACTGGAAGCCGCCGTTGGAGGCTGCCCCGTTGTCCTCGTCTGCGCGGTGGTGCGCAATGCCGTTCTGTTCGGGGCCGGCACCACCCGGCACCAGCCGGGCCCCGGGGTCACGCACCGGCAGGCCGTGATCGGTGTGGGCTTGCACCGGAACGTTCTCGACCTCGGCGGCGGCTGACCAACCGTGGTCCCACACCGATTTCCAATCCAGATCGGCACTACGAGCCAAGTCGTGCGGATCAACCAGGAATTCGGAAAGCATCCGCTGGTAGATGAGATCCGACTCCGGCGGCTCGCTCGACGTTGCGGGCGCTTCGGCGGGCCAGGTCTCATCGGCCTGTTCCGGCTCGGCCTGAGCTGCCGGCTGCGGCGCCACGGGCTCCGGCCCGACCGGCTCGGCTTTGGGAGCCTGCTGGCGAGTGAACCGCACCCGTGAGCCGAGGAACGACGACGTGTCTGAAACTGGTTGAGCCGCAGGGGTTTCAGGGACTTCAGCAGTCGGCTCGGCCGCCTTCCCTCGCCGGCGCAGCGGTGACGGACGCCGTGACGGCCGATTCGGCTTGTCGGCCGGGGCACCGGTGATGCCGCTGGATCCGGGCCGGCGCCGCGGCAACAAGCTGATCGATGATTCGGTCGAATGCGAGCCGTTGCGCTCGGGCGTTTCCGCCAGCGCAGCAAGCTCCGGAGTTTCGCCGTAATCCGCGGCCGGCGGGTGATCGGGCGTCGTCGAGACGTCCGCGAGCGCCGCCGCCGCTTCGGGCGGCGCAATCTGGCCGTCGTCGGCACCCACCAACAACGTCGCCGGCAGATAGACCTCGGCCGTCGTGCCAGAGCGTGCTTGCCCGGTCGATATACCGCGCAGCCGCACCCGGATACCGTGTCGGTCGGCCAGCCGGCCGACCACGAAAAGACCCATGTGACGGGCGCTCTCCGGCGTGACCTCTCCGCCGGCTCGCAGCCGCATGTTGGCGATGCGCCGGTCGCCGTCGGTCATGCCCAACCCGACGTCGAGGATCTCGAGCTGAACCGCGGCGTCGCTGCGCTGTGAGGCCGAAACCCGGACCGGCGACGCGGGCGGCGAGTAGCGCAATGCATTGTCGATCAACTCCGCGATGAGGTGGACGACGTCGCCGGCGGCTGCGCCGCTGATCGTGCAGTCCGGCACCATCGACGTTTCGACGCGGCGATAGTCCTCCACCTCGGAGGTGGCGGCGCTGATGACCGACGACAACGGCACCGCGGTGCGTTGGTCGCTCCGCGAACTCGGCGCGCTGGCCAGCACCAGCAGGTTGGCGCCGTTGCGGCGCATCCGGGCGGCCAGGTGGTCGAGGCGGAACAGGCTATCGAGGCGGTCCGGATCCTCCTCGTTGCGCTCCAGCCGGTCGATCAGCGCGAGCTGCTGGTCGACCAGTGACCGGTTTCGCCGCGACATGGTCTCGAACATGTCGTTGACCAACAGCCGCAGTCGAGCCTCGTCACCGGCCAACAGCAGCGCCTGAGTGTGCAGTTCGTCGACCGCGTGCGCAACCTGGCCGATTTCTTCGGTGGTGTGCACCGGCAGCGGCTCGGGAGGCTGTTCGTCTCCGGCCCGGACGCGGATGATCTCACGCTCGAGATCTTCGTGAGCGACCTTCAGAGCGCCGTCGCGCAGCACGCGCAGCGGCTGGATCAGCGTTCGCGCCACCAGCAACACGATGGCGAGGGCGGCGACGATGGCTGCCAGCACGAGGACGGTGTCGCGGATCGCCGCATCGCGCCGGTCGCGGGCCTGGTCCTCGACGGATTTGGTCACCAACGCGCTGGTGCCCTTGATCACCTCAGCCGCGATCCCGTCGGTGGTCTGCACCGAGTGCAGCAGTGCCGGGTTGTTGACCAGCAGACTTCTCGGATCGGACATGATCGCCATCCGGGTGACCATCTGCTGCTGCAGCGTCTTGGCTTCGGCTGAGCCGACACCGAGCACCTCGGCCATCCCGAACAGCGTCGACGGCTCGGTACCGGCCAGCGTGATCATCGACGTGCGCAACTCAGGCTCGGGCAGGTCAGCGCCGCGGGTGATCAGCAGCTGCTGCATCATCATCTGGCCGCGGGCCCCGATCGCCCGGCTCAGCCCCTGAGCCGCAGCCCGGATCTGCACGCTGTCGACGCGGACCGATCCGTCGATCGCGTTCTCGGCGGTCAACAAGATCGGGGCGTAGGTGGTCACTCTCTCTCGCAAGCCGATGGCGTTCGCCCCGACCGCGTCGAGCAACGCCTGCCCACCGTTCAGCAAGGCGTTGACCCCCGCCCCGACATCGGCGGCAACGTTCGTTTCCTTCAGCCGCGCTTGCAGCTCGTGTTTGCGGGCGTCGTAATTCTTCTTCACACCCTCGACGTCGCCCCCGGTCGAGCTTGCGAGCAATGCGACATCGAGCGCCGACATGTATTTGGTAATGGCCGGAACCACTTCGGCGCGATCAGCCGCCAACCGGAGGTCGTGCGCATCGGTTAAGGCACTCGAGATGCGGAATCCCCCGAAAACCATCGCCAGCACCAAAGGCACAACGACAATGGCCACGACTTTCCACCGCACCGGCCAATTTCGCAGCGACCATGAGGCCGGCCGTTTTGTCGATGAGGACGCGGCGCTGCTGCTGTTTGCGGTGTAATTTTTGGCCGGCAGAATCACCCGCGACGCGCGGGCAAACCTGGTCACCGGACTACGTCCGTGCGGGCGACCGCTCCGCTGATATGCAGTGTTGGCGCGACGTTCATGAGACTTCCTGCTGATTACACCCGCCCCGAGTGACGGGCGGGCGATATACGCCTGGCAATTCTGCGAGTATGCCAGTCAGCGGCTAGGTAAACCACAATTCTTACTGAACAGACAGAGTCCGCCGACTGCTGCCAGGCACCGCAAAGCATAGCCGAGCAAATTCGTCGACGACAACTGAGATGATCGACAGATGTTCCGGCTGCTGTTTTACTCGCCGCGTATCGCGCCCAATACTGGCAATGCAATCCGGACCGCGGCGGCCACCGGCACCGAACTGCATCTCGTCGAGCCCCTCGGCTTCGACCTGTCCGAACCCAAGCTGCGCCGGGCCGGTCTGGACTATCACGACCTGGCTTCGGTCACCGTGCACGCGTCACTGGCTGCCGCCTGGCAGGCGCTGTCGCCGCAGCGGGTGTTCGCCTTCACCGCGCATGCGACGGCGTTGTTCACCGATATCAGCTACCAGGCCGGCGACGTGTTGATGTTCGGCCCCGAGCCGACCGGGCTGGACTCGGCGACGCTGGCCGACGGCCACATCACCGAGCGCGTTCGCATCCCGATGCTGACCGGACGACGCTCACTCAATTTGGCCAACGCCGCCGCGGTCGCCGTTTACGAGGCGTGGCGTCAGCACGGGTTCGGCGGCGCCCGCTGACGATGCAGGACGCGGAGCGTCCTGAGGAGGAGGCGGGCAATTCAATCCGCTCTAGCCGATTACCAGGCGTTCCAATGCGTGAGGCTTTCGGCGGGCAGACGCTTGGCAGGCCGGAAATCCGTGCCTTTGGTGTAGGCGATCGGAAACAGCCCGCCCTGGCTGTACTTCTCGTAGGGAATGCCCAGCACGTCGGCCACTTTCTTTTCACCGTCGCGAAGCAGGTGCAGCGTCGTCCAGCAGGAGCCCAGCCCGCGGGAGCGCAGCGCAAGACAGAAACTCCAGACCGCCGGGAACAGCGACGACCAGAACGAGACCCCGCCCAACGGCGACGTCTCCGCGCGGCCCTCGATGCAGGGGATCAGCAGGACCGGCGCCTCGTGCATGTGCTCGGCGAGATAAGTCGCGGAATCCCGGACCGCACCCATTCGCTCACCGCGGGTGTCACCCTCGGGGTACTCGGCTGACGGCGAACTGAGGTATTCCCGAGCATTGGCCAGGTAGACGTCGCCGATCGCCTTTTTCTTGTCCGGGTCATCGACGAACACCCACTGCCAGCCCTGCGAGTTGGAACCGGTGGGCGCCTGCAGCGCCAATTCGAGGCATTCCATCAGCACTTCGTGGGATACCGGCTTGTCGAAATCGAGGCGCTTGCGCACCGATCGGGTGGTGGTGAGGACTTCGTCGACGGACAAGTTCAAGGTCATGCCCGGAGACTACCTGCGCGACATGACAGACAACCAACCTCGCCTGCACCGCCATCGGCAGTGAAATGCGATGGCGCATGCGATATCACAGGGCGATCGCGATGAAAACATTGCTCGCGGCGTGGCCGAGTCCCGGGACGTGGTGTTGGTCGGCGTCACGCTTTCAAAGCGGTTAGAAGCGGTAGCGGAGGATCCGGGCCTTGCGGGCGCCCGTTTTGGTCTTGCCGGCAAGCCGGGTGGCGACTCGAATCCACCGCGGGAATAGGTTGACCTCGGAGGCGTGAGCCAGACTTGCCTCTTCGACGAGCTTCAGCTGCGGGTCCCACGCCTCCGGGTGCTGCGCGTCCTTGAATCCGGCATAGCCGCGGAGTGCACCGACATCCTTGAACATCTTCTGCGGGGAGAGCTTGACCGCGGCACGGCTTACCCAGCCGACGCCACCGTAGTCGTTGAAAGCCAGCTCGCCAGAACGGAAATGCTCGGTAATGCGGCGGAACAACGCGATGATCGTATCCTCGCTCAGGAAGGCCAGCAGGCCGTCTGCGATCAACATGGTTGGGCGGTCGGCGGGGATCGTTTCCGGCCAGCATGGATCGGCCAGCGACACTGCTACCGAGTGCGCCTGCGGACTAGCCGGTAGCACCTGGTCGCGCAACGCAATGACCTCGGGCAGATCGACGCTGTACCAGTCAACCGTGCGCGGCGGGCTGGTCCGGTCCAACCCGCCGTTCAAACCAGCGCCCAGATCCACCACGACCGCGTCGGCATGTTCCGCGGTGAAAGCACAAACGCGGTCGTCGAGCATTTTGGCGCGTAGCGCCGCCTGACAAACCACGCTGGTGAGCACGCCGAGGCCGGCGAAGTCATAGTCGATCTTGCCGACAACCTCGTCTGCCAGCGCGTCACCCAAAATGGGCCGCGGCCAACGGCTATCGAGTGCCCGCGCGTAAAGAGTGAGTAGGGCGGTTTGTTCAACCGGTGTTAATTCGGTTACCCCAATCGGCATGGCTGCCACCGTACTCCGTGATTGCGGCTGAACGATCAGTCCGAAATGTTCATTCCGGATGCGAATACGAGCGCGGTGTGGGGCGTCATGGGCTTCGACAAGGACCGAGTTGGCCGAGCGACGTTAGGTGCCGCTGTGGCTAGCGAAAGTCGCGGGACTTCGATCCGACCTTCAGGGTGAGGTTTGCCAGTCGCTCCGCCACGACGGTGACTGCGCCACTGGCATTTTGGACCTGGCCCCGGATCAGCAGCGCAGACGCTGTCTGCGCCAGCTTGCGGTGACGTGCCCATACCCCCGGCGTGCACAGCACGTTGACCATCCCGGTTTCGTCTTCGAGGTTGATAAACGTCACTCCCTGGGCCGTGGCCGGGCGCTGCCGATGGGTGACGGCTCCGGCGATCAGGACGCGGTCGCCGTCGGGCACCGACAGCAGGGCGTCGGCGGGCAGCACCCCCATCTCATCGAGATCCGACCGCAGGAACTGGGTCGGATAGCTGTCCGGGGAGATGCCGGTGGCCCACACGTCGGCGGCGGCCAACTCCAGTTCGCTCATCCCCGGCAACGCCGGGATGTGCGACGACGAGCCCACCCCCGGTAAGCGATCCGGCCGTTGGGTGGCGGCCGCCCCGGCCGCCCATAGCCCCTCGCGCCGCGATATCCCGAAGCAACTCAACGCCCCTGCGGTGGCCAGCGCTTCGGTCTGCGGCACGGAAAGCTGCACCCTGGTCGTCAAGTCCAGCAGAGAAGCGAAGAGGCCGTTGGCTTTTCGCTCCTCGATCATCTTTTCGGCCAGGTCATCTCCGATATGGCGAACGCCGCCCAGCCCCAGCCGGACTTCCATACCGGCGTTTTCCAGAGTGGCGTGCGCCAGGCTGGCGTTGGCGTCCGGGCCGTGCACCGCCACACCGTGCCTGCGCGCGTCGGCCACCAGCGACTGCGGCGAATAGAAACCCATCGGCTGCGCGCGCAGCAGCGCCGCACAGAACGCCGCCGGGTGATGCAGCTTGAACCACGACGAGTAGAACACCAGCGATGCGAAGCTCAGCGCGTGGCTTTCCGGAAAACCGAAATTGGCGAATGCCTCCAGTTTTTCGTAGGTGCGGTCGATCACCTCGTCGGTGGCGCCGTGCAGCGCGCGCATGCCGTCGTAGAACCGGCCGCGCAACCGTTGCATACGTTCGGTCGACCGCTTGGAACCCATGGCGCGCCGCAGCTGATCGGCCTCGGCGGCGGAAAAGCCGGCGCAGTCCACCGCGAGCTGCATCAGCTGCTCCTGAAACAACGGCACTCCCAACGTTTTCCGTAACGCCGGCTCCATCGACGGATGGTCGTAGACGACCGGGTCGACGCCGTTGCGCCGCCGGATGTACGGGTGCACCGAGCCGCCCTGGATGGGTCCGGGGCGGATCAACGCGACCTCGACCACCAGGTCGTAGAACACCCTCGGCCGCAGCCGCGGCAGGGTGGCCATCTGCGCGCGGGACTCCACCTGGAAGACCCCGACGGAATCGGCGCGGGCCAGCATTTCGTACACCGCCGATTCGGACAGGTCCAACTTGGCCAGGTCTACCTCGATGCCTTTGTGTTCGGCCAGCAGGTCGATGGCGTAGTGCAACGCCGAGAGCATGCCCAGTCCGAGCAGGTCGAATTTCACCAAACCGATTGCCGCGCAGTCGTCTTTGTCCCACTGCAACACGCTGCGGTTTTCCATGCGTGCCCATTCCACCGGGCAGACATCGGCGATCGGGCGGTCGCAGATCACCATGCCACCGGAGTGGATGCCCATGTGCCGCGGCAGATTCTGGATCTGGGTGGCCAGGTCGATGACCTGCTCGGGGACGTCCTCGATATCTGACGGCCGCGCGCCCCAGTGGCTGATCTGTTTACTCCACGCATCCTGCTGCCCTTGCGAGAATCCCAGCGCACGGGCCATGTCGCGCACCGCGATCCGCCCGCGGTAGGTGATCACATTGGCGACCTGAGCGGCGTAGTCACGGCCGTACTTGTCATAGACGTACTGGATGACCTTTTCGCGCTGATCCGACTCGATGTCGATGTCGATATCGGGTGGCCCGTCGCGGGCCGGCGACAGGAAACGCTCGAACAACAGCTCGTTGGCCACCGGATCGACCGCGGTGACACCAAGGGCATAACAGACTGCCGAGTTGGCCGCCGATCCCCTGCCCTGGCACAGGATATTGTTCTCCCGACAGAATCGGGTGATGTCGTAGACCACCAGGAAATAGCCTGGAAATGTCAGCTGCGCAATGATTTCCAACTCGTGCTCGATCTGGGCGTACGCCTGTCGTGCCTGTGCTCGCGGCCCGTAGCGGCGCGCCGCACCCGCCATCGCCAGTTCGCGCAACCAGCTGTCCTCGGTATGGCCGGGCGGGACGTCGAACGGCGGCAGCTGTGGGGCGATCAGCGCCAGGCCGAAGGCGCACTGTTCGCCGAGTTCGGCCGCGGCGGTCACCGCGTCGGGCCACTGCGCGAACAGCCGCGCCATCTCCTCACCCGATCGCAGATGCGAACCGCCCAGCGCGGCCAGCCAGCCGGCCGCCTCGTCCAGCGACTGCCTGGCCCGTATCGCGCCCATGGCCATCGCCAGCCGACGACGCGACGGCGCGGCGAAATGCGCGCCGGTGGTGGCGACACTTCGCAGGCCGAATCGCTTTGCCAGTTCGGCTAATTGGGCGTTGATTTCGTCGTCGAGCGGATGGCCGTGCTGGGTCAGCTCGACGCTGACCCGGTCTGCGCCGAACCGGTCCACCAGGTCGGCCAACGCCGCCGCGGCCGCATCCGGGCCCTCGGTGGCCAGCGCAGCGCGGACATGACCTTTACGACAACCGGTCAAGATATGCCAGTGCCCGCCCGCCGCGTCGGCGAGCGCATCGACATCGAACCGCAGTTTGCCTTTCTCGCCGCCAGCCAGATGGGCCGCGGCCAACTGCCGCGACAATCGTCGATAGCCTTCCGGGCCGCGAGCCAGCACCAGCAAATGCGGGCCCGCCGGATCCGGGTCGTCGGTTCGGGTGCCGGGCCCTAACGAGAGTTCGGCGCCGAATACGGTACGCATGTCCAATTCCACGGCCGCTTCCGCGAACCGCACCGCCCCATAAAGGCCGTTATGGTCGGTCAGCGCGATGGCGCGCAGATCCAGCCGCACGGCCTCTTCGACCAGCTCCTCCGGCGTGCTGGCCCCGTCGAGGAAGCTGAACGCCGAATGCGTGTGCAACTCGGCGTACGGGACGGACGAGCGAACCGTCCGGTTATCGTCCGGCGGCTGGTAGCTGACCCGCTTGCGTGACAGTGGGACGTCATCGGCCGGTCCCCACACCGATGGCGTGCCGGAACGGCGCGGTTTACCGGAAAGCACCCGCTCCATTTCCGCCCAGCCCGGCGGACCGTTGCTGAAACCCACGCGGCCAGTCTATCGAATATATGTTCGATGTCGCGAGGTTTCGCCGTCTCTTCCATTCAGCACCCCCTGGCGCCCCACGCCCTGGCAGCACTCCAAGACCTACGAACGGCGACGCAGTCCCTGACTTGAGCAGATCCCTCGCTCAGGGGCATCGCGCCTATGGCCGGCAACATCGGCCAATTATCCACTGGGCCAACGGGATCCGCCGAGATCGCCATCCGGGTCGATTCTTAGAAATTCTCAGATCCGTTGCGAACGCTGACTTTCCGTGAAGTACGTTGCCACACAATCGACCCCAGTTGTTTACATGAATTAATCTCGCCGCCACCTCTGACCACTGGTCACCGTCAATACTCGAATCAAATCCCCAGCAGTGAACGGCGGTGCTTTGTTTTGGAGCAACTCAAGACGCTCGATGCGGGCTTCCTGATGGCCGAGGATTCGGACCGGAATGTGAGTTTGGCGATCGGCGGAATCGCGATCGTCGAAGGTTCTGCTCCCACTTATGACCAGTTCAAAGACCTTCTGTCAGAACGGATCCGAGCGATACCGCGGTGCATGCAGATGCTGCGCACCCAACCCTTCGATGTCGGCGCGCCACAATGGGTCGACGATCCGGGATTCGACCTCGGCCGTCATGTGCGCCGGGTGGCGGTGCCGCGGCCCGGCGACGACAACGAATTATTTCGAGTTGTCGCCGACGTGTTGGAGCGCCGGCTGGATCGGGATCGCCCGCTGTGGGAATGCTGGGTCATCGAGGGCCTGAAGGGCAACCGCTGGGCGATCCTGATGAAAATCCACCACTGCGTGGCCGATGGAGTCTCGGCGACGCGCATGCTCACCCGACTCTGCGATGACGTCGACGCAGGCCCACCCGCTCGACCCACTGGCGTCAAGCGGGCCGCCGTCGTGCACCTGAAGCCGGTGCCGGACCCCACCCCGCCCAGCAACCCGCTGACCAACCTCTGGCGCACGGCCACCGGCATCACCGATGCGGCCACCCGGACGGTCACCGGCGCCGCCGAAATCGCCGCCGGCCTGCTGCGGCCCAACACCGACTCGTCGCTGGTGGGGCCCGTTACCGCGATGCGGCGCTATCGCGCAGTGCGCGTCCCCCTCGCTGACATCGAGCAGGTATGCCGCAAGTTCGACGTGACCGTCAACGACGTCGTGCTCACCGCGATCACCGAGGGCTTCCGCTCGGTTCTACTGCACCGGGGCGAAGAGCCTAAGCCCGACTCGCTGCGCACCCTGGTGCCGGTGTCGGTGCGCTCACCCGACACGCTCGACAAGCCGGGCAACCGTCTCTCGGTCATGCTGCCCTATCTGCCCGTCGAGCAGGACGACCCGATTCAGCAACTGCGCATCGTGCACAGCAGGATGAACCGGGCCAAGCAGGGCGGGCAGCGGCAAGCGGGCAATATGGCGGTGTCGGCGAGTAACTACGTCCCGTTCATGTGGTCCGCGTGGGCGATTCGATTGCTCACCCGTCTACCGCAACGCGGAATCGTCACGCTGGCAACCAATGTCCCGGGGCCACGCCGCCAGCTGCAGATGATGGGCAGCAGGGTCGCGAGCCTGCTGCCGATTCCACCGATCGCGCTGCGGTTGCGCACCGGTGTCGCGGTGTTGAGCTACGCCGACGACCTGGTGTTCGGCATCACGGCCGACTACAACTCCGGAGCCGACGTCGACGAATTGGCCAAAGGTATCGAAAAGGCCGTCACGCGTTTGGAAATGCTCAGCCAAGACTCCGTCTTGCTGTTCGCCAATAAATCGGTCTGACCGCGAGTACTCAGCTCAACGCCCGAGCCGACCGCACCGCGAGTTCGCACACCTGCCGCATCGCGTCTTCGTGTCCGTGAGGGCTTTGACATCCGATGCTGATTCGGACGGCCTTGTCGACCAACACGGTCCATCGGATGTCGTGGCCAGGCCGGACCTCCCGATAGCTCACCACCGGGCGGCCGGCAACACTGCCGGCCGGGTTGAAGTCGACGAATACGCCGGTCGGCTCGGCGTCGATCGCTTGTTTCAGAGACTCGGCGGTGGCGCTCAGCGCTTCGAGGGCAACTCGCGACTGCGTCACGTGCAGTGACATCTCGGGATCCGACGGCGACGTGACCTGCACTCGCGCCGAGCCGGGTCCGGCCACGACGCGCTGCGTCGGCCATTGAGCTGGAACCTCGAGGGCTACGCGACCTTCCACGAGCAACGTGGTTGGAACGCCGCCGTCCGCGGGCGCGCCGCGACGGGCCGACGCGAGCGCACCGAGCACCCCGAGCACGGCGACGGCCAGAAGTACGGCCAGCGCCAGCGCCCAGTGACGACGATAATCGCGCCCCGCAACATGGGACTCGCAGTTGCTGTCGTCAGCCTGAATGATCTGAGCAGCAGATGTTTTCAACCGGGCGTCGTCGAATACCAGTACCGTGCCGATCCTGCCGCTAGCCTGCAAGCCGTCGGCGATCATCGCCGCCAACCCGCCGGCCCCGGCGACCGTGCTCGGCGCATCAATCACTGCCGCCGCAGTCACGTCGGACGTCATCTCAAGCACCGAACGTACAGCCGCCTCGACGACACGCTGGGGCTCTCTTCGCCGGGTTTCGGCGACCACTGTAGCGCCGATGATCACCACGAAGCAGTCTGCAATTTCCACAACCACCGTCGTGCGCTGCGATTGGCGCGGGCATGCCTGGCTCAGTAGCCAGGACCGGGGGCGCATCACCACCTCACCGGCGAGGACCTGTGCTGCCGCGCCGACCACATCGATGCGCCTCGGCGCCCACCACGAGGGATGAACGACGATCGCACGTTCAGGGCTTCCGCAGTCCATCGACCCCAGCACCATCCGCCAGAGTGATTCGACAGCCACCGGGCGCAGGTCGACAAGCGTTACCCGGTCGTCGATGCTGTCGAGCGCGACCCGAACCATCTGATCGTGAGTGACTACGTCTCCCCCGCAGCATAATTGGCGGACGACCTTCGGGCCGACCTCGACTACGTGCGTGCTCACGGCGGCGGGCTCCAGGCGACCTGCACTAGCTGTGAGTCACCTTGACGAGTGATCAGCGTGCCGCGGCCAGGCGGCATGGGCGACTGGCGCACCGACCCAATCGCGAGGCCCTCGTCGGGGGTTCCGCTCATGAGCAGGGCCATACAGCCGGCATCGCGCAATCCGGCGAGGAGCGGCTCGAACATGGCGCGGGCGGCGCCGCCGCTGCGGCGTGCCACCACCACGTGCAGTCCCAGATCCTCGGCCTGGGGCAGAAATTCCAAGAGCGGCATCAGCGGATTGCCCCGATCCGTGGCGACCAGGTCGTAATCATCTATCAGGACGTATATTTCGGGCCCCGACCACCAGGACCGGGTGCGCAGTTGCATCGAGGTCACGTTCGACATTGGCACCCTTCCGCGGAGCCAGTCGGCGAGGCTCGGTATAACCGCGTCGACCGCATCCGCCGAGGCAAGATATCCGCCGAGGTGTCCGGACTCGGGATCAACGACGTCGAGGAGTGAGCGCCGGAAATCGACGATGAACAGTTGGCACTGGGCGGCGGTCGTGGTCCGCACGAGTTCACGGCAAATGGTGCGCAATGCGGTTGTCTTCCCGCAGTCGCCATCCCCGAGGACGAGAAGATGCTGTTGCTGCGCGAAATCGATTGCTATCGCTCGTAGTTCACTCTCCTCGAGTCCGATCAGGATATCGGTGCCTCGGCCGTCGCCCGCCCGCTCAACCACGCTGTGGTGATCGACATGCGCAGGTAGTAGCGGTATCGGGGGTGCGGTGAATTCGTTATCCCGGTCCCACAAGAATTCCCCGCCGGCGCCGTCCAGCCGGGGCAAGGCAATCACCATGTGCAGCCCGTCGTCTGAAAGCCCTCGCCCCGGGTTACCCTCAGGAACTTGCTGAGCCCGCCGACGGTCGAATTCGGAATCCGCGGGATCGCCGAGCCGCAATTCGATTCGGGTTCCGATCTGATCCTTGAGCGCGGGACGAATCTCCGCCCATCGCGACGCGGATATCACGACATGCACACCGAACGAGAGTCCCTGAGCCGCAAGGCTGGTGATCGATGCCTCGATCGTTTCGAATTCCCGGCGCACAGTTGCCCATCCGTCAACAATCAAGAAGACATCACCAAAGCGGTCACACGTTGGATCTCGCCGCGCCTTGAGCTGGCGATACTGCGCCATCGATTCGATCCCGTGGTCGCGGAAGGTGGCTTCGCGGGACCGGATGATTGCTTCAAGCTGAGCGACCATGCGTCGAGCCAGTTGCGGGTCAGCTCGCCCGGCGACCGAACCGACATGCGGCCAGCCTCGCAGCGATGCCAACACCCCACCACCGAAATCGAGACAGTAGAACTGCACCGAGCTGGAATCGTGGGTAACGGCCAGCGCGGTGATCAGCGTGCGCAAAGCTGTCGATTTGCCCGACTGAGGTGCTCCGACGACGGCGACATTGCCGGCCGCGCCAGACAAGTCGACGATGAGCGGCGTTCGCCGTTGCTCGAACGGACGATCGACGAGACCGATCGAAACGGTCAACGCGGGCAGGGATTCGCGCAGCATGGTGTCCAGCGCCGGCGCCACGCCGAGGGGCGGTAGCCACACCTCATGCGCACGGGGGCCGTACCCGGACAACCGCTCCACGACCGTTTGCAGGACGGTCCGCTGATTAACGACATCCAGGCCGACCCTGTCGGCAAGCTTGACCGGCCCTGCGGGTTCCGCGGTGAACAATCGAACGAGCGTCGGATTCTTGTCACCGTCTGGCAAGTCGGGCGGCTCCGCAGGGCAATGAGTTTTCGCATTGCAGGGCCCGGAAACGTATGCGGTCTGGAAGCGAATCAACTCATCCGTGCCGACCCGCAGATAGGCTGCACCCGGCGCGCCGGGCAGTTCATAAGCGTCGGATGTCCCTAAGACAAGTCGCGATTCATTGGCCGATAACGTTTTCAGGCATACGCGGTAGGACAGATGCGATTCCAACCCGCGAAGCCTGCCCTCGTCCAGACGCTGACTGGCCAGTAGCAGATGCATCCCCAACGATCGCCCGAGTCGGCCGATTGCCACGAAGACGTCAGCGAAATCCGGATGCTGGCTGAGCAGTTCAGAAAATTCGTCGACGATGATGAACAGCACCGGGAGGGGCGCTAATTGGGCAGCGGCACGCCGTGTCCGGTCGTAAGCGGCAATCCCGTCGAGGTTGCCTGCCAAGCGAAGCGCTTCCTGCCGTCGGTTCATTTCACCGGTCAGGGCATCGCGCATTCGAGCGACCAGGGCCGCCTTGTCGGACAAGTTGGTGATGACGGCCGCGACGTGCGGCGCCGGCTCCAGGCCGGCGAAGGTCGCACCACCCTTGAAGTCAATGAGGGCCAGGTTGAGCTCTTCCGGCGAATGACGGGCCATCATCCCGAGTGCGACCGTGCGCAAGAACTCCGACTTACCCGATCCGGTCGCCCCGATGCAGAGCCCGTGTGGCCCCATGCCCTTTTCGGCGGCCTCCTTGATGTCGAGCTCCAGCGGTGCGTCCGTGGCGGTCGTGCCGATTGGCACACGAAGGCGGTGGTGCGGACTTCTGCCATTCCACCGATCAGTCGGGGTGTACGACGTGAGATCGCCGATCCCGACGAGCCCTGCGCCTGGCGAGCGGCGAGGCTATCGATGGTCACATCTGCGAAGTTCTCAACCTTGAGACCGTCGGAAAAGTAGGTCGGCATCGCAGCCGCCCAATCGACCCGCACGTCGCGCAGCCGCAGTCCCTCGACGTGATTCGCATAGATGCCCGGGATGTCGCTGCTCACGATGCCTTCGCGGGGCGTGGGCGCTGTCCAGCGCAGGTCGAGGTTCCCACCGACGCTGGCGCTGAACTCCGGATTGGGCGCGATCATGTGCAGTCGCACGCCGTTCAGGTCGATGCCGCTGATGGCGCTGC
>Ga0209139_10000364_pt1 | contig 15408 bp, 14 predicted proteins | sample BogFormECP14_OM3_FD_188246 | JGI IMG/M metagenome (GOLD analysis project Ga0209139, IMG submission 188246) | Bog forest soil microbial communities from Calvert Island, British Columbia, Canada - ECP14_OM3 (SPAdes) (version 2) | ecosystem: Environmental > Aquatic > Freshwater > Wetlands > Bog ...
TCGCATTTGACCGCGGCGTCCTGCGCTATGACCAAGTCGATTGGCCAAATGGCGAGGGAGCCGATCACGACGAGAATTTTCAAGATATTGCGGGGCATCAGCGATCGTCTCCTCGGGTCCGCGCGCGCTTTCCGAACATCGGCGAGGCTCCGGTATCGGCGCGCGACGCGTGGCTATCGGCGCAGCGGCCCGGAATTATGACGGATGTCGTCTACCGGGTCGAACCCGCGGGGCGCGATCTCACTGACTCGGCCAATATCGGTGTGACGGATGAAGCCGCTGCGTCGGTATTGCCGGCGCTAAGACGCGAAGCGCTTAACCATCGTGAGGTATTGGTGGCCTCGCGGATATCCGTCAACGCGCCCGATCATTTCGAAGCCAAGTCGGCGATAAAAGTCTGGCGCTTGAAACTCGTGCGTCTCCAACAGAATTTGCCCGCATCCACGCGCCTTCGCCTCCACCTCGACCGCGCGCATCAGAGCAGATCCAAGGCCTTGCTCGCGTAGCAGCTCCGGAACGTAGAGGTTGCGAACGTAGCAAGTAGCTCCCCACGTCCAGCCAAATATCCCGCCGACCGCATTCCCGTCGTCGTCCCTCAAGAATAAGGCAAACAGCTTGCCATCCGATATTCCGGTGGCCTGGACGTTGAACTCGTAGAGGCGATCCTCGAGCAATCGAACTTCCTCGAGCTTCGGTTCCGTCTCCATTTTCACATCAACGCCGGCGCTTTTCACTATTGGTCTGTCTCCCCCACGAGGACTTCGCCGGCGGAGAGCGCGACGTCTCGGCTCGGTTTCGGTGGGTCACCAATCTAGCCCGAATCTCCGTTGCGTTCGCGAATTCCGGCATGAGCCGGCGGCGTCGGGACACCCGAAATCTCCGTGACGAGTTTCAGGATCATGGCCTCGTCGAAGTCCTTGAAATCGTCGATGCGCAGAACGAACGAACCGAACCCGCCGATCACATTTTCGCGATAGTATTTGTCGATGCCGCCCGGCGGATTGGTATGGAGGGCAAGATAGCCTCCTTCCTGCGCGGCGCGCTGATTGAATATGGACAAGCCATTGATCGTCACGCCCGCGCTCACCGCGGCGTCGCGCGCGTCCGTCACGGATCGGCCCTGATTGTTGGTTCCGTCCCCCGAGACGTCGATCACGACGCGGTCGGACACGAAAGCGCTCTCACCGAGCACGGCCATGGAGAAATCTATCGCCGATCCGATCGCGGTGCGTCCGACATAGGATCGCGGCGCCTCCAGCAGCGCGGCCGCGAATTTACGGGCGTCGTCCCCGTCGCCGATCAGCGTCCAATCGACAACGGTCTTCTGTTCGGCCTCCCCGGCCCATTCCAGGAAGCAGACCGCGATCGCGCCATGCCGGCCGGCCCGGATCGCGTCGAGCACACGCGGGTTCGTGATGGCGGCAGCATAGCCCCGGCGCTGCAGGTCGAACTCGGCGTCGTTGATGCTGCGCGAAACGTCGGCCGCCAATACCAGCTTTACGTCGAGCGCTTGCGCAGCCCGCGCAGGTTCAGTCACGCGGCCTTTGCCTGCGGCCAACGCCATGACCGAAATGCAAACAGCCAGGCAAATGTGCAAGACGCGCATCTGGAACTCCCGTTGGGCCAGGACGTTCGCGTCGCGGCTCCGACCCCACCATGACTACGTCCATGCGACTACTTCTGGCCTGCGGCGGGAGGCTTGACCGGTGCGGTGGGTGAAGGAGTCGGACAATCGTTTTGCCCGCCGCCATGGCCCTTCGGCTGCCAATAGCAGTTGGCGCCGCCGCCGCTTGCCGCCGCGGCGGGCGCATTGATGGCGTAGGGGGCGATTCCGCCGGGCACCCCGAACTGCGCCTGTGCCGCGGAGCCGAATGCCAGGATGGTCACGCCGGCGAGAAAAGCTCTGATTCGATTTCTCCCCGAGCGCTTCTACCGAAGACGCATCCTGCGCAATTTCAGCGACCGGCGCAATCTTGTCCGGCCGCGAACGCGATCGCCGCCTTACCCTGCGCCGGGCGAACGCTTTCGGCGACGCTCTTAGTCGACGCCGGAAGTTGGGCTTTTTTTTGCCGCTCGACATGACCACTTGTGAAACCGCCCGTATCTTTTATGGGTGAGGTCTTCCGTGTTAGGCTGTGATACGGGCCGGGCGGAGCTGCGCGTAAGTTACGCTTTCGTAAAGGTGAAATGGCATGGGTTTCGAGGAAAAGTCGATCGACAGGCCGAAAGTCATCACCCAGGCCGAAGCGGAAGCGGCCGTGCGGGTCCTGATCGAGTGGGCGGGCGACGATCCGGACCGCGAAGGGTTGGTCGATACGCCAGCTCGGGTGGCGCGCTCGTACGCCCAGTTGTTCAGCGGCTATCGGGAAGACCCGCGGCAATACCTCGAACGGACGTTTCAGGAGACCGGCGGCTACGACGAACTCATCGTGCTCTCGAACGTTCGCGTCGTCAGCTTCTGCGAACACCACATGCTTCCCGTCGTCGGGAAAGCGCATGTCGGCTACCTCCCGCGCGACCGCGTGGTCGGCATTTCGAAGCTGGCGCGCGTGGTGCATGGCTTTTCCCGGCGACTTCAGATTCAGGAAAAGCTGACCGCGGACATCGCCGAATCCATACAGGAAATCCTGAATCCAGTGGGTGTCGGCGTCGTGATCGAAGCCGAGCACAGTTGCATGACGCTGCGTGGCGTGAATACGCCCGGCTCCTTGCTGTCGACCAGCCGATTGCTGGGCGCAATCCGTGACGACCCCCGCACGCGCGGAGAGTTTCTGCGGGCAGTCGGCGGACTCTAGTCGAGACGGCGGAACCAACTGTTGAAGCGGGCCATCCAGCGGGTTATTGACGCCTGTCGTAAATCGAGGGCGAGACAGGAAATGCGTAGCTGATGGGCGCGTTTCGTGTCGAGGGCTACGCAATCGTCTCTTCCGACGGCATGATCGCCGGCGCAGATGGCGTGATGCCTAACTCCTTGAAATTCGATGCGGATCAACGATTTCTCGAGGCCTGCCTGGATAATGCCGATCTGCTCGTGCACGGCCGCAAGTCCCATGAGGGGCAGCCCGGTTCGGCGATCCGACGGCGTCTGATCATGACAAGGCGCGTGGCGAAACTCGAAGGCGCTAGTGATATGCCGAACGCCTGGCTATGGAATCCCGCGGGAGTTGCGCTGGAGGGAGCTTGCCGCTTGTTGGGACTATCCGAAGGCGTCATACACGTGATCGGTGGAACGGCGGTCTACGATCTCTTTCTCGGACGATATGACGAGTTCAATCTCTGCCGGGCCGGGGAGGTCAAGCTGCCGGGCGGGACGCCGGTCCTCTCGCATGCAGGCAGAGGTTTTTCGCCCGAAGAGGTGCTGAGCATGCACGGCCTCGAACCGGGGCCGACGGAGGCGCTCGACCCCGTTCACGACCTGACCTACGTGCGTTGGACGCCGATCGCACATGAAGCACGGTTCAGTGTTCGCGGCCGCGCGCGCTCTCGTGCCAACGATGCAGCAGAAGATATGACAGGCCCGTGAAGAACAGGAATATCAAAATTCCGGTGATGGAAATCAGGAACAGCGCGGCGAACATGCGCGGAATTTTGAGCCGAAAACCCGACTCGACGATTCGAAACGCCAGTCCCGACCCTGAACCGGCCGACCCCGCCGCGATTTCCGCGACGATCGCCCCGATCAACGCCAAGCCGCCCCCAATGCGCAAGCCGCCGAGAAAATAAGGCAACGCCGCGGGCAGCCGAAGCAAAGCGAGCTGCTGCCACGGAGAGGCGCCGTAGAGCACGAAGAGATCGACCAGATTGTGGTCCGCCGACGCCAGCCCCAGCGCCGTGTTCGCGAGAATCGGAAAGAATGCCACCAGGAACGCGCAAACCAGGACCGCGGTGCCCGACGAGAGGTAGACCAGCAGCAAAGGCGCAATCGCAATGATCGGCGTCACCTGCATCACCACCGCGAACGGAAAAAACGCGCGCTCCAGCGGCCGCCACAGATGAAAGGCGAGCGCGAGGACGACGCCCCCGACGATGGCGGTGAACAAGGCTTCGAACGTGATACTCAAGGTCACCATGAGGGAGCGGAAAAGCGTTCCCCAGTCTTCGTAGAGCGCGTAAGCGATGGCGCTCGGCGCGGGCAGCACGTAGGGCTGGATATCGTAAAACTTGACGATCGCCTCCCAGAAGACGATCGCAGCCATGAAGATCGCAATCGGAAGGACATAGTTCTCGAACGTCTCCTTATCCACGTAGGGCCTCGTGTCTCGGACCGGGCGCTTCCGTGTCGCCCATCGCCATTTGCAGCGCGGCCGAGGTCTCGCGGCAGCGTTCGGCGTAATAGCTGCCGAGTCGGAAGTCTTCGTTTCTCGTGAGGCTCGGGTCGACGGGAATGTCCGCCACGATGCGCCCCGGCCGAGGCGCCATCACGGTGATTCGCGTCGAGAGGTAAACGCTCTCGTAAACGGAATGCGTGACGAAAACGATGGTGGCTCCGAGCGCGGACTTGAGCTTCAGCAAGTCGTCGTTGAGGCGCGAGCGGGTGATCTCGTCGAGGGCTGCGAATGGCTCGTCGAGCAACAGCAGCGCTGGACGCATTACGAGCGCCCTCGCGATCGAGACGCGCATCTTCATGCCGCCGGAAAGTTCACGCGGAAAGGCCTTCTCGAATCCGGTGAGTTCGACGCGGGCGAGCGCCTCCTCGATCCTGGCCTTGGCGTCCGCGCGCGACATTCCGCGGAGGCGCAAGGGCAGCCAGACATTGGTGAACACGTCAGACCACGGAGCCAAGGTCGGCTCCTGAAAGACGAAGCCGAGGCTCGGCTGGCCGCCGCGCCATTGGATTGAGCCGTCGGTCTTCCTGGTCAAGCCCGCGATCAGCCGCAGGACCGTCGATTTACCGCAACCGGACGGCCCCAGAAGCGAAAGAAATTCTCCGTCGCGCACGTCGAGATTCAGCCGTTCGACCGCGACTGTTCCGCTGCCGAACGCCTTGCGGACGCCGCGCAACGCGACCAGCGGCGTGGCTCCTTCCGGCGCGAGGGCGGGCTCGGCGCCCGCCAGGCCTCGCTCAACTCCCACCGTGACCAAGTCCGCGAGGGGAAAGCGCCGGATATCGTGTCTCGAGCTTCATCGACGAGGACGAGTCCGTCCGAGCATTGCCTTCCTCCCGAATTACAAAGGGACGCGTTCTCTTCGCCCATTCCGCTCGATGGGGTCCACGATGCCATGCCGAAACTCTCGTGACAAGGCGGGCGAGAAAGTCGCGCGCTTGATCGCCGGCGCGAGGGCGCCTAGAAGAAGACCGACTCGCCATTGTCGCGAACGCAGGTCTCGGGCGAGAGTTTCGAGGGGGAAAGCCCATGACGTCCGTGAACGTCGCCGGCGGCGCCGCCGTTTTGGTGTTCGTCAGCGGCATTGTTGGGCTTTTTATTCAAAGCTTTCTTCCGGAATCTCACACGTCCGATCGCTCGCGCGACATTATCGGAGGCGTCGTCGGATTGCTGACCCTACTGTTGGCCCTGGTCCTGGGTCTGCTGATCTGGACTGCGTATGGCGTAACCAATACGCAAAAGAGCGAGTTGCAGCTGCTTTCCGCGCGGGCGCTCGAATTCGATCTGGAGATGAAGCAGTACGGACCCGAGGCCGAACGCGCGCGAGAGATGATGCGGACGGAGATCGTCTGGGCTCACGAGCAGTTCTGGGGCGACGCGACCGCGATGTCGGCCGCCTACGAGGCTTCCTACAACAACATGGGCGCGATGAGCGATTTCCTCAACGGCCTCAATCCGACGGGCGACAAACAAAAACAGCTGCTGGCCGCGGCCAATCAGCATTACGGCGCGGTCGGGGAAACCCGGCTGCTGATGTCGCTGCAGCTGGTCGACCCGATCTCATGGCCACTCATCATCACCGTGATCGCCTGGTCCTGCCTGCTGTTCAGCGGCTATGGACTGCTGTCACGCCGAAACTGGACGACGATTTGCGTGTTGGCGCTGGGCGCCACCTCAGTCGCCAGCGCGATCTTCCTGATCCTCGAACTCAGCCAACCCTACACGAGCTTGCTGCGAATTTCCCCCGTCGGCCTGGAACAGGTGATCGTCGATCTCGACAAATAGGCCGTCTCGAGCCCGATCCTGGCCGATCGATTGACAGGCAAAGACACGGGCGCCATAAAATTACATTTCTATGTCGCCGGATGGAAAACACTTGAGCTCGCGACGCCGAATAGCGGCTTGGATCCTGGCGATGTGCGCAGTCGCCCCGACATTTTCGCTGCCGGCACGTTCGGAGGCTGAAAAATCGATGCCGTCTCAAAAATCGGCAGCGAACAATACGGCCTTTTCGTCTCGCAAGGACGCCGAAGACTTCTTGGCCCGAACCCTGCCGCTCGCGACAGCCGGCAACCCCAAATATTATTCGAAGGCCGACAAGGTCGAGACGCGCTGGCTGACGAAATCGATCGCATTCAGCGACGGCGCTCCCGGCCACGGAATTCAGGTCTCCACGGACGAGGAATACACCGAAGTCCGCGCCGGCGTTCCTACGCCCGGAACGCACCAGGCCGTCTTTTCGCTCGGCGACGTCAGCATTTCCATGGAAACCAGCGATACGGACTTCACCGAGGCGGGCGAGCCGGCTCTCGGGATCATCTTCAAGTGCGCGGCGCCCAAATGCATCCAGGCGAAATGGAGCGGGCAGGCGTCTTCATCCGATCGGACCGACATCTATTTGCAGGACGCGATGCTTCGAGCTCGGATTCTGGCGGCGTTCGAATTTCTCAAGTCCAGCGGCGTCAAAGCTCCCTCCTGAGGAATGAGCTGAGGTCGAAGACCCCCTCTCCCGCTCTTGCGGAAGAGGGCTGGGGTGAGGGCCATGGAAATTACGACGACCCTCATCCGGCGCCACAGCCCGTCGAAAGACGGGCGTCTTCGACGCCCTATGGCGCCATCTTCTCCCGCAAGGGCAGGAGAAGGAACCGCGTTCGCCGTCGGCGTCGACTTCCCCCGGGAAGTCACCTATTACTGCGGCTCAGCGCGTTTCGAAGTTCGCCGAACCGGCGACGTTCGCACGACATTGGACGACTCAGCGGTTTTTTGGAATGCACGGCAGAACGCTTCTACCGGGAAAGCCCGCGGCGCCCTCCCAGACGCCAGACTATACGCTCAACCGAGCGGATGCGTCCGAGGTCTTTTCGGATCGCTTTATCACGCGATTGAAGACCCTCAACGATTTCGTCAGGGGCGCCGAAGAAGTCATCGAAGGCGGCATTTTCTACTGGGATCGCGACGCCGATTTTTTCGACAAGATGCCCGACCCGAGCTTGGCGCCCGCGCGGCGCAATCTCTGGCGGGCGACTCGTTTCAAGAAAAGCCTGCTGGAAATCGGCGTCAACGCGGGTCATAGCGCGCTTCTCAGCCTTTCCGCGAACGACAATCTCATCTACCACGGCGTCGATCTCGGCAGCCATAAATATACCGACCCTTGCGTGAATTATCTCGCCCAGGAGTTTCCGGGACGGGTGCGCTTCTATCCCGGCGACTCCCGGGAGGTGTTGCCGTATCTGGCGACACACCACCGAGAGTTGGAGTTCGACATATTTCACGTCGATGGCGGCCACACGGACGGGGCTTGCCGCACCGACATTTCCAACTGCATTCGGCTCGCACGCGCCGGATTCGGCAAACATCTGTTGCTGGACGACATCAACGCGAGCTGGATATTCGACGTCTACTGCGAATATGTGTCGTTGGGCCATCTCTCGACGGAAACGCTGTTCGCGGACTGGGAAGACGTCAATCGCAACGTCCTCGCCCGGATCTCGTGATGCGTACGCCGGTATTCGCGACGTTTTGGCACGGTCCGTTCAACCCGACAGTTTACAGCTGCGCGGCCTCTTTCCCGGCGTCTGGCGCCGGCCTGCGCATATATACGTACGAGTCCAGCCTCGACGCGCCCAGCGGCGTCGAAGTCGCGGACGCGCGCTCGATCTGTCCGGACGAGTCGCTGCTGCATCGCTACCTCAGCGCGGGGAAGCCGTCGGTAGCGACGTTTTCCGATCGCTTCCGTTACAGGATGATCCGCCAAACCGGTTGCTGTTGGGTCGACGCCGACATCATTTGCCTGACGAAGCCCGATTTCGGGCCCGACGAGATCATTCTCGGCCGCCAGACGGAAGCTCACGGCAAGGCGTTGATCAACAACGCGATCATGCGGCTGCCGTCCGATCACGCGGTACTCGTCGAGATGCTCGGGAAGGCCGAGGCGATCGTCGATGTCGACGTTTCCTGGGGCGCCATCGGTCCGTTCATGCTGACGGAGATCGCCGAGAAGCACGGAATCTATGACTTGGCGCGAGATCCCTCCGATTTTTACCCGATCGGGCCAGATCAATTCTGGCAGTTGCTGCTGCCGTCCTATCGCGAGACGGTCCGCGCCGCCGTGCGAGGGGCGACGTTTCTGCATCTCTGGAGCGAACTGCTGCGGCGCTCCTCCTACGACATGTCCCGCCGCCCGCCGGTCGGATCGTATCTGCACGATGTTTTTCTGCGTCTGGGGACCCTGGATCGATTCCGCGGCGCCTACAGCGAAGCGGAAATCGCCGTTCTCATGGCAGAATGGATCGCGGGCGAGGCCGCGCCGAAGGCAACGCGATCCGCGCCCTCGCGTCCGGCGGAACTCGAGGGGATTTTCGACCACATCATGAACGCCAACAGGTGGGGAGGTGGGGAGAGCCGGAGCGGACCCGGCTCCACTTTGAATTACACTTATAATCTGCGTCACGAACTCGAGAGCTTCATTCCGGCTTTTGGAATAAATACGCTTTTTGACGCACCCTGCGGTGACTTCAACTGGATGAACGAGGTCTCTTTCCCCGAAGGGCTGCAGTATATCGGCGGCGAGATCGTGGCTTCGTTGGTTCGATTCGACAACGAGAAACATGCAACAGCGTCGCGACGCTTTGTCGAGTTCGACATCACCAAAGACGAATTTCCCGAGTGCGATCTCTGGTTTTGTCGCGACTGCCTGTTTCACTTGCCGTTCGAATTGATTTTTCGGGCCTTGCGCGGATTTTGTAACTCTGACGCCAAACTCCTTATGATGACCAATCATCTCAATACGACGGGTTTTGCGAATTTGGACATCCCAAGCGGAGAGTTCAGACTCCTTGACTTCTTTTCCGAGCCCTTCAATTTGCCGCGAGAGGTTTTGTACAGGATCGCGGATTACGTGTATCCGTTTCCGCAACGGGAAATGTGCGTCTGGTCTCGCGCGCAGATCGTGAACGCGTTGGGTCCGCCTTCTCGCTGAGGGCGCGCGCCGCGTCGGTGGGAAACCGCCGGACCGCTCACTATATCTTTCGGTGGCCATCGAGCTGGTCGGGCGCTCCGCCGTCCGCCCGATCAAATCAGCCTCGGGGGAGATTATTTTGACCGACGTAACTTCATCCCTGGCGGACGCCAACCCTGGACCGACGCGGTGGGGCGCGTTCGGCCACCCGGCGTTCACCATCATCTGGTCCGCGAGCGTGATCTCGAACGTCGGCATCGCGATGTTCGACACGGCGTCGGGTTGGTTCATGACGAACCTCAGCGCCGACCCCCTGGTGGTTTCGCTGGTCCAGGTCGCTACCAGTCTGCCATTGTTTCTGTTCACGCTGCCGGCGGGCGCGCTGACCGACATCGTGGACCCTCGACGTCTCTTGTTCGTCGTGGGGATCGGCGTCGCCCTGGTGTCGGTGCTGTTCGCCGTCTTGGTGTCGCTGCACGTGGCGACGCCCAACGCGCTGTTGATAACCACATTTCTGCTGGGCATCGGGGGAGCGCTTTCGGCGCCCGCCTGGGTCTCGATTTCGCCGCTCCTCGTGCCGCGGCGGGATCTGGGGCAAGCGATCGCCGCCAACACCACCGGTTACAATCTGAGCCGAGCCGCCGGACCCGCGCTCGGCGGCCTCATCATCGCGTATCTGGGGATCGCCGCGCCGTTCTGGATTTATGGCGTCAGCAACATCGTGGTTCTCGCGGCGCTGCTTTGGTGGAGGGAGCCCGAAAAGGCTTCGGACAGCCTGCCCGCGGAGCGTCTCTTGAGCGCAATCCGCACGGGCATGCGCCATGCGAAGAACAATCTGCACTTGCGCGCAACCTTGGCGCGCGCGATCGCCTTCTTCCCGTTCGCGAGCGCCTATTGGGCCTTGCTGCCGCTTGTCGCGCGCGCGCAAATGACGCAGGGGCCCGAACTCTACGGGCTCTTGCTGGGCTCCATCGGAGTGGGGGCGATCGGCGGCAGCCTGCTGCTACATCGCCTCAAGAAGAAGCTCGGCGCGGACCGTCTTGTCGCGGCGGCCAGTCTCGGAACCGCTCTGTCGCTCGTGTTGTTGGGATTCGCTCATGATCCGGCGACTGCGCTCGTCGCCTGCTTCATTGCCGGCGTGACTTGGACCCTCATTTTGTCGACGCTCTATGTGTCGGCTCAGGTTGCGTTGCCCGATTGGGTGCGCGGGCGTGGGCTCGGGATTTTCCTGACCGTGATTTTCGGCGCTTCTACGATCGGCAGCGCCCTGTGGGGGCATATCGCGGGCATGCAGGGTCTGTCTATCGCGCATTACATCGCCGCCGGCGGGGCCGTGCTCGCCATTCCGCTGACCTGGCGATGGAAGCTGCTGACTGGGCTTAGCGTCGATCTCGCCCCCTCCTTGCATTGGCGGGAGCCGCGGGTCGCGTTTGAAGTCCCGTTGAATGCCGGTCCCGTCCTGGTATCGATCATATACCACATCAAGCCTGAGGACCAGATTGCCTTCCTGACCGCGATGGAGGAAGTCGGACGCGAGCGCAAGCGCGACGGCGCTTATGCCTGGCGGATTTTCGAGGATTTCACCACGGAGGGGAAATTCGTCGAATTGTTCTTGATCGAGTCGTGGCTTGAACTCTTGCACCAGCGAGAACGGGTGACGGGCGCCGACCGGATGCTGGAGGATCGCATTCGCAGCCTGCTCGTCGCTTCGCCCCGCATCAGGCATTGGATCGCGGCGAAGCGAAATCGCCAATCGCGTCTTCAGCGCGCCACGGCGCGACTCAGGGCGGCGGGTGAGGCCGCGACGGAGGCGGCGCATATGGCCGCCGGCGGCGAAGTGTAGCCAGCGAGCGAGACGACGCCGCCGGGTACTTCAGTTTTCCCCGCCCACGATCGCTCGCCAAAAGCCATTGCCGACCACCTCGATGCCGATGATGCGGTACTTCAGGTCGATGCCGGCGAGCACCTCGTAAGCGGTGTTGCAACATACGGAAAAGATGATGAGTCCGGATTCGTTGAGAAAGCCTCCCGCTTTCTCCAAGAAACGCCTGAGAATCTGACCGCCCGGATCGCAAAGCGTCGATCGCTCCAGATCGCTTTCCGGTTCCTTGTCTATGAGCGGCGCATTGAATACGATGAGGTCGAAATCGCGATCTTCCACGCGATCGAAAAGATCGGAATGCACGGGTTCGATAGCAATGTCGTTCAAACGCGCGTTCTTCCTGATCGCTTCCAGCGCCTCGGGAGCGATGTCGGTCGCAACCACCGTCGATTTCCAGCGGTGCGCGACAAACAGCGAAATGGCGCCGCAGCCGGCGCCGATCTCCAGCGTCTTGGGAATTTTCGGCTTATTCATCGCCATGATATTGCGAATGAACAGCAGGGAACTCGATTCCGGGGTCGGATGGTATACGCCCGCGGGAGCGTCGATCGTCAGCCCATCGATAATAAAACGAGCGGGCGTTCGCTGCTGTTGGACGTGCAGGCTGTGTCCCGCAGAGATATCCAAGGCTGCGGTCGTCACGAAAGACGAAATCCCCAGCCTCTCAAGAACAGACCGCCGAGCGTTCTCCTTCTCGACGCCGTCCATTCTATGGGCGCCTTCTCGCGCTCGTTTATTGATCGGCCGCGCGGGAAAGGCGCGTATCACACTGACATCGTTCATGAAGCACCCCATTGACACGCGCGGCTTCGAAGCCCTGTCCGCCCCAAGCGCAATAGCCCGCGCACCGTTACATATAGTTCTCGCCGAAACTCATGGGAATAAGGCAATTGGCCCTCCCATCTTCTCTTACGTGATTTAAAGAATCCCCTCGAAGTGCGCTTCATCTCTTGACCAGCGATTGGCTTGGATCAAATTCGCCCTGTATCGTGTGATGGTCCGGATCCACGTCCCCTGCCGCGGAACGAGGAAAACGCCACGACCGGCAAATCATAGAATGACGTAGGCGGGTGTGGTAGCCGCCACAACACTCGGCGGGATCGATGCGCGTTCTCCTTGTTTACGCTCACCCCAAGCCATCGAGTTTCGTCGGCGCGCTGCACCGGCGGGTCATCGAAATTGTGAGCGAACGCGGTCACGAAGTCGACGATCTGGACCTCTATGAGGAAAAGTTCGACCCTGTGATGTCGCGCCACACTTACGACTGCTACGTGGATACCGCCGCCAATCGCGATGGGGTCGCCCGCTACGTCGAGCGATTGCGCGCGGCCGGCGCGCTCATCCTCGTCTACCCCGTATGGCACGACGGTCTTCCCGCGATCCTGAAGGGCTACATCGATCGGGTTTTCTTGCCCGGGATCGCCTTTGAAATCGATGAGAAGGGCGTGTTTCGCCCAATTCTGCAAAATATACAGCGCCTCGCCGCCGTCGCCACCTATGGCGCCAGCCGGCGCCGCACTTCGCACGTCGGCGATTTGCCGCGCCGTTTCTTCATGCGCAACCTGGGCGACCTGATCGCTCCCGGCGCGCCCACCCAATATATCGCGGATTACGGCGTGGACGGCGCCACACAGGCGCAACGCGCGCGATTTGTCGCCCGGGTCACCCGCGCTTTCAAGGCTTGGTGAGCGGCTTGCAGAACGCCGCTCGCAGCCGACTGCGTCACGCCGCCGCGACGCAGGCCCGGTTGCTCGCTCGGCGGTGCAGGTCGGAAGCGATCATCAGCGTGATGTCGGGCGCGCCCTCGATCAGGCCGCGGACGTAATTTTCACGCAATCGATCGGCATTGGTGACACGTTCTCGCAGGTGCCTGGCCTCCAGCCAGTTTTCAATCAGGAACGTTTCGAGGAAAAGGCCTTTTTCCGCCACGTCCTCGAATATCCCCCAGGCATAGGCGCCATCCCGCCGGCGTTGATCGCCGATATCCTCGATCGCGGAAAGGAACGGAGCGGGATCTTCGCCGGCGATCCGATATTTGACGGTAACCAGGACGGGCCCGTTTTCGTCCTCGAGCTGCCTCGCCAGAATCGGCGCGCGCCAATGCATCGACGGTGAAAGGTCGATTCCCGCGGCGGATTGGAGCTTCCACCGCCACGTCAGAGGAATAGCGAGAAGCGCCCCGACGGCGGCCGCGAAATGGGCGATCGACAAACCTTCCGTGGTGGCGATCTCTCCCCAAACCAAGCTCCCCAGCGTCACCGATCCGAAGATGACGGTCAGGAAAATCGCGAGGCCCCGCGCCCGAACCCAAGCCGGCAGAGCGATCTGGGCGGACACGTAGAGACTGGAGAGCACGATCGTCCAGGCGGCGCCCGCCAGCAGCGCCGCGGCGCAAGCCACGCCAGGAAAGCGAGCGAAACCAAAAAGCGCCAACGCAACCGCGATGCCGACTGTTCCAAGAGCGACGACCCGATCGGGGCCGAATTGCTTCTTCACCCAGGCGAGCGCGAACGAGCCGACTATGGCGCCGACGCTCACCGCCGCCAGAAGGATGCCATAAACTTCCGGCCCCCCCGTCATCTGATGGCGCGCCACGAGCGGCAGCAAGGCCAGAAAGGCGCAGGCGAACGGGTACACGGCGACGGTCCGAACCAACGTGGCTCGCAAATGCTTGTTATAGACTGCGTGCCTCAATCCGGTGCGGACCGCGCTCGTCAATCGCTCGGCGGGCAAATTGTCCGTAGTCGTCTTCGGCGCGCGCCACCACAGCAGGGCGGCGATCGATCCGAGATTGGCGGCGCCGAAAATCCAATAAGGCGCCGCGGGTCCAAAACGGACAATGGCCAAACCCGCGATCACCGGGCCGACGGCGCGGCTGAGGCTATAGCCCACGCTGCTGGCGGCTGTGGCGCTGTCGAGGTCGGATCGGGGCACGAGGAGCGGCGTGATCGCCAGCCAAGCCGGCGCCGCCAAGGACCAGCCCGCGCTCAACAAGAAGATGGTCGCGAGCAAATAGGCCGGGGTATCCAAGTGAAAAAAGATCATCGCCGCGAACACGCCGATCATGGCGGTGATGAGCGTCTCCACCACGATCAGAAATCGGCGGGGCTCGACGATGTCCGCCAGCGCGCCCGCGGGCAACGTGAACAGGAACATCGGCAGACTGCTCGCGACCTGCACCATCGACACTGCCCGCGGGGCGGCATTGAGATTCGTCATCAACCATGCGGAAGCCGTGTCGGACATCGCGATGCCGGTCAAGGCGAACGTGCTCGCAACCCACATCACTGCAAAGGCCGGGTGGCCGAACGCTCCAAAGCGGGAGCGCCGGCTTTCCGTCGAATCGACAGCGGCGACAGAGGTAGAGCTCACGAAATATTCCCGTTCGTTCTCGTCGCGACGACCCCACCAAAATGTGACGTCTCGAGAACGTCGTTCAGCAGCCTGGGCGCGCGGGGTCTGGTATTTGTCTGCGATGTAGGTCTCCAGACCGCCAATTCCAAGTCGCCGGGCAGCTCCAACCCGTCACGAGCGAGTGATCGGTTTTGAGCGATTGCCGGCGATCGCGGCGGGAGCGCGAGGCGCCAAATTGCTATTGCCGAGATGTACGGTCCTCTGGCCCTCCATGCGTGGCCGCGGGCCACCTCTCGCCTCGCGATCGGCCCCTCCCTCAGGCGCCGACGCGGAAAGCTCGGCCTCCTCGCCGGACCTGAGCTTCCACCGCCACGACAGCGGAATCGCGAGCAGCGCGCCGGCGGCTGCCGCGAAGAGCGCGGCTTCCAATCCAGCGTTCGCCGCGACTTGCCCCCAGATCGCGCTGCCGAATGCCACCGACCCGAATATCACGGTCAAGAAGATGGCCAAGCCCCTTCCACGCACCCAATCGGGCAATGCGATCTGCGCCGATACATAAAGGCCCGCGAGCACGATCGTCCACGCCGTGCCCGCGATCAGGGCCGCCGCCCCGGCGACGACAGGATAATGAGCGAGCCCGAACACAACCAGCGCGACCGCGAGACCGCCGGTTCCGAGGGCGACGACGAGATCGGGGCCGAACCTCTTGCGCATCCACGCGAGGGCGAGAGAGCCGAGCACGGCGCCGACGCTGACAACTGCCAGCAAGACGCTGTAGAATAGCGGCCCTCGCTGCGCCACCTGATGGCGCGCAATCAGCGGCAGCAACGCCAGATAGGCGGAAGCGAAGGGACAGACAGCGACCGTTCGGATCATCGTGGCCTGCAGAG
>Ga0209139_10000365_pt1 | contig 15406 bp, 16 predicted proteins | sample BogFormECP14_OM3_FD_188246 | JGI IMG/M metagenome (GOLD analysis project Ga0209139, IMG submission 188246) | Bog forest soil microbial communities from Calvert Island, British Columbia, Canada - ECP14_OM3 (SPAdes) (version 2) | ecosystem: Environmental > Aquatic > Freshwater > Wetlands > Bog ...
CGTTTTCGGCAACGCAGATCAGGGTTTGTCGTCGGGAGGCGTCGAGGGCGCTCAACAGCCGATCCGCGTCCAGGTCGGAACCCGGCAGATAAGCGCGGGTGAACAGCCGGTTCAACAGCCCGCGCGCAAAGACGACGATTGCGAAAAACGCCGCGCGGCCGGCCGGCGCGCCGGGTGTCAGCGTGCTGAAGCTGTAATGGCCGGCGGCGTCGGTTGCGCATCGACCCCAGCCGGTGAACGTCGTTTCATCGCGCCGCAGCGAGCCCTCTCGCCGGACCAAGCGGCCGTCCGGACCGGGCTGCGAAATCTCCACCAGGGCGTCGGGCACCGCATTACCGGCGCCGTCGTACACCGTGCCGTGCAGCCGGATCGCGCCGACGTACGCATCGCCGACCAACTGGTTATCACCGGCGTACGGCAATCCCAGGTGCAAATAGGGCCCAACGGTTTGCCCAGGCGTGCAAGCTAATTCAGCCATGGCCACCATTTGGCTCGGCCCAGGTTCGCCGACTGCCGGCCACTACGATGTCCCACCGGTAGCCGGTCGCGTATTCGGGCTGCGTCACGTCGTGGTCGTAGCTTGCGATCAATCGTTGGCGTGCAACAGGATCCACGATGGACTGATAGATCGGGTCCAACCCGAACAACGGGTCGCCGGGAAAATACATTTGGGTGACCAGACGCTGGGTGAACGCAGTTCCGAATACCGAGAAGTGAATGTGCGCAGGGCGCCAGGCGTTTTGGTGATTGCGCCAGGGGTAGGGGCCCGGCCTGACGGAGAGGAAGCGATACGTTCCGTCCGGCTCGGTCAGGCAACGGCCCACTCCGGTGAAGTTCGGATCAATCGGCGCCGGGTGCTGGTCGAGTTGGTGGTTGTAGCGACCGGCAGCATTGGCTTGCCAGATCTCGACGAGCTGGCCCGCCACCGGCTTACCCGCCGCGTCGAGCACCCGCCCGGTCACGATGATGCGCTCCCCGATGGGCTGCCCGGAGTGACCGGCGGTGAGGTCGGCGTCGACAGGCTCGACATCCCGGCTACCGAAGCACGGCGCCCAGCACTCGACCTCGTCCGGGTCGACGCAGACGACCAGAGACTTCGGATGGCGCAACCGGCTGCTGCGGTACGGCGGGTAGTCCAGCAGCGGCTGCGGCTCATCTTTCCCCTGGTAGTCAGCCGCGATGCGGGCGATCTGTGCGGTGATCGCGGGTTGGGATTCAGCGCGGGCCGGCTCTGCTGCAGCCTTCATCAACGCTGACGCTAATGCGAGAATCGGTCGCCCTCAACCGCCTTCGCGGGATTTCCGCCGCGCATGCGCCTTAGTCTGGTGCCATGCCGCGTGACTACATCTATGACCAGGGATTCTCCGAGGAGCGGGCGCGCCTCGCGGGCATCGAGAGTCTGTGGGATCCGGGCAGCCAACGGCTGCTCGACGGACTGGGCATCGGCCAGGGCTGGCGATGCCTGGAAGTTGGTGCCGGCGGCGGTTCGCTGGTCAATTGGATGGCCAAACGCGGCGCCGCGGTGCTCGCGATCGATATCGACACCCGGTTCGTCGAGCCGCTCGCCGGCGACGCGATCGAGGTCCGGCAGCTCGATATCCGGACCGGCGAGCTACCGGAGCGTGAGTTTGACCTGGTGCACGCCCGGCTGGTGCTCGAGCACCTGACGGAGCGCCGACACATCCTCGACCGCCTGGCGGCCGCGCTGCGCCCCGGCGGGTGGATCGTCGTCGAGGACTACGACTGGACCGGTTTCGGTTTCGAGGACGACGACCCGCGGTTCGAGCGGGTGGCCGAGGCCATCATCGCGTTCATGCAGCAGGCCGGATTCGAGCCGCGGTACGGCCGGCGCGTTGTCGCCGAGATGGACGCCGTCGGGCTGACCGACGTTCACGGTGAGGGCCGCGCCCTGATCATCGACTCCCGGTCCCCCGGCTTCGACTTCTTCAGGTTGTCGTTCGAAAGCCTGCGGGATGCCGTGGTGAATGCCGGACTGCTGTCGCGTGAAGACGCCGACGCGGCGGCCGCTCGCTTCGCCCAGGACTTGCGCGTGCAGACACCGCTCATGATGGCCGGAATCGGCCGCCGCTGAACGGGTTTGCGCCGGTAGAGCGGCAGCCTCCCGGTCGCAGGTGTTGACCACGCGGTAGGGCTGCGGCATGCTCTATAGAGCAGAAATAGCCTCTGCAGTACAGACAAGTAGGTGAGGCGAGCCATGGCCGATCACCGCGGTGCCCTCGACAACGTCCTCGGTAACGTTCGGGGCGGGATGATCCCGGCGCACATTTACAACGACAAAGAGATCTTCGAGCTGGAAAAAGAGCGTCTATTTAGCCGAGCCTGGGTGTTCGTCGCACACGAATCCGAGATCCCGCAAGACGGCGACTACGTCGTCCGCCGGGTGCTCGATGACTCCTTCATCATCACCCGCGATTCGAAAGGCGATGTGCGGGCCTTATTCAATATGTGCCTACACCGTGGCATGCAGGTGTGCCGCGCAGAGATGGGCAACGCCTCCAACTTCCGGTGCCCGTACCACGGCTGGACCTACCGCAACGACGGCCGGCTAACCGGACTCCCGTTTCACCGTGAGGCCTACGGCGGCGACGATGGGTTCCCCAGGAGTAGCCAAACCCTGCTTCCTGCACCGAATCTCGGGAGCTACAACGGCTTGATCTTCATCAACATGGACCCGTCCGCGCAACCACTCGAAGACTTTCTCGGCGACTTCCGGTTCTATCTGGACTTCTACACCAAGCAAAGCCACGGCGGCCTGGAGGTCCGCGGCCCGCAGCGCTGGCGGATCAAGGCCAACTGGAAGATCGGCGCCGAGAACTTCGCCGGGGACATGTACCACACCCCGCACACCCACGCGTCGATCGTCGAGATCGGCCTGTTCCGTGAGCCGAAAGCGCAAAAACGTAAGGACGGGGCCACCTATTGGGCGCAGTGTGGGGGTGGAACCACCTACAAGCTCCCGCCCGGCGACTTCGAACAACGCATGCGCTATGTCGGTTACCCCGATGAGATGATCGACCGGATCAAACGCGTCTGGACGCCACCGCAACAGCAGTTGGTCGGCGAGGACGGGTTCATGATCTCGGCCGCATCGTGTTTCCCGAACCTCAGTTTCGTGCACAACTGGCCCAAGGTCCTCGACAGCGCCGACGGCACCGACAGCCCCGATGACGTGCGGCCGTTCATATCGATCCGGCTCTGGCAGCCGATCAGCGAGAACGAAACCGAGGTGTGTTCGTGGTTCGCGGTGGACTCCGCGGCGCCACCCGAGTACAAAAAGAATTCCTACAAGGCCTATCTGATGTGCTTCGGATCGACGGGCATGTTCGAACAGGACGATGTGGAGAACTGGGTGTCGCTGACCAACACCGCCGGCGGCGCGATGGCGCGGCGGTTGCTGCTGAATAGCCGAATGGGGTTGCTCTCCGACGACAGCCCCGTCGTCGACAAGCTACCTTCCGAAGCTTTCCACGGGCCCGGCTACGCGCAGGTCGGCTATAACGAGAACAACCAGCGCGCGTTGCTGCGGCTGTGGGCCGACCATGTGCAGATGCCGCCGGTGTCGACCGCCACGACCGCCCTCGGCACGGCGGCGACCATATGACCCGCGCCAGCGACGCTATACAAAGCAGCGATGAGGTGGGGGCACCTCCCGCTTGCGGGGGCGAGCGGCGCACATGAGCACCGCGCAACTCGGAAAGCCAGTAGGAAAGCCACTGCCGTTCAATGACAATCGGCACCTGCAGGCGCATCAGTTCTTGGTCGACGAAGCCTATCTGCTCGATGCGCAAGACTACGAGACTTGGTTGGACACCATCACCGACGACATTCGTTACCTTATGCCGGTGCGCGTCACCACCGCTCTGGGCTCCGGGTTCGACACGTCCCCGGGGATGGCGCACTTCGACGAGGACAAGTACTCGCTGAGCCGACGGGTTGCGCGGTTCGCCACCGAGCACGCCTGGACCGAGGATCCGCCCTCGCGGATGCGCCACTACATCACCAACGTCCGCACGTTCGCCTGCGACGATGACGCACACCTCGTCGTCGAATCCGCCGAACTGCTGTTCCGCAGCCGCGGCGACGTCAATGAGGCCGCACTGGTGTCGTGCGGCCGCCACGACGTGTTACGGCGGTGCACCGATCAATGGAAACTCGCGCGCCGAACCATCATGGTCGACGAATCGGTCTTGCGCATGCAGAATTTGGCGGTGTTCCTGTGACCGATGCACTGACGGGTTTACTCAACGGCGCGGCGGGCGAACCGCTCACGGTGGCAAACGAATTCACCGAAGCAGTGGTGCGCCGCGTCGACACCAGAAACGGATCGCGGCTGCTGATCCACGCACCCAAATCCGGTCGATGGATCACGCTGGACGCCCTGGAGGTCGAGGCGCTGACGCGGCAGAACGCCCGGACACTCGCCGCGATGGTCGGTAACTCCGCCGGCCCCCTGCTACCCGACGACGACGGCGGCCAACCGTGACCCAATGGCTGGACGGCAAGCGCGCGCTCATCGTTGGCGGCGGATCCGGCATCGGCAGGGCCGTCGTCGACGCTTTCCGTGCCGAGGGCGCCAAAGTCGCCGTGCTCGAGCGCGATACCGATAAATGCGACGCGCTGCGGCACAAGCTGAAGAAGGTGCCGGTCATCGAAGGCGATGCGACCATTCGCGCAGCCAACGATCTCGCGGTTGCCACCGCGGTGGACGCCTTCGACGGACTCGACACGCTGGTCAACTGCGTCGGAATCTTCGACTTCTACAAGGGAATCGGTGATATCGACGCCGACGACCTGCCCGCCGCATTCGATGAAATGTTTCGGACCAATGTGTTGAGCCATCTGCAATCGGTGAAAGCCGCGGTTTCTGCGCTGCAAGCCGAAACGGGATCGTCGATCGTGTTGGCCGAATCGACGTCGTCGTTCTATCCGGGACGCGGCGGCGTGCTGTATGTGTCGTCGAAGTTCGCGGTTCGCGGCCTGGTCGCCGCGCTGGCCCACGAGTTGGCACCGCAGATACGGGTCAACGGCGTCGCACCGGGCGGCACGCTGAACACCGACCTGCGCGGCCTGAGCACGTTCGGGCAGCACAGCATCCGCCTCGACGACACCCCGAACCGCGAACGCGATCTGGCCGCGCGCACGCCGCTGAACCTTGCTCTGACCGCCGAGGATCACGCGTGGAGTTTCGTGTCGCTGGCGTCCGACCGCGCTCGGGGTATCACCGGCGAAACGATCCATCCCGACGGCGGATTCGGGCTCGGGGCGCGGTCGTGACGCGCGCCGGCGACGATGCAGAGCGGAGCGATGAGGTGGGGGCACCTCCCGCTTGCGGGGGAGAGCGGCGCAATGTGATCGACGAGCAACGCGCGTTGGTGGCACAGGCCTGCCGGGTCGCGGCCGCGCGCGGGCTGGTCGACGGCATCCTGGGCCATCTGAGTTTGCGGGTGGACGACGAGCGACTGCTGCTCAGATGCCGCAGCGACACCGACAGCGGCGTGGCGTTCACCCGGCCCTCGGATATCCGGCTCATAGGATTCGACGGCAGCGCAGCCGCTCCCGGAGAACTGGACGGGTATCGGGTCCCCAACGAACTCCCCATCCACATCGAGACGATGTTGGCCGATCCACGACATCGGGCGGTTGCACATTTGCATCCACCCGCCGTCGTCGCCGCCGATCTCGCCGGCATCACCATCCGACCGATCTACGGGGCCTACGACATTCCCGGAGCCTGGCTTGCGCGCCGCGGCGTGCCGGTCTACGAGCGCGCGGTGCTAATCCGAAACACGATGCTGGGCAAGGAGATGGTGGCCGCCATGGGCAACGCACCGGTGGTGATCTGCCGGGGCCACGGCATCACCAGCGCAGCGGCCACCGTCCAGCACGCGGTGCTGCAAGCGATCAGCCTCGACGCGCTGGCCCGGATGTCGCTACAGGTGCGTGCCGCCGGCGGCACGCTGCGCGACATCGATGACGCGGACTGGGACGAGCTCCCGGATTTAGGGCCCGGTTTCACCACCGACGCGGCATGGCGCAGCGAAGTCGCGCGGCTCGATCACCCCAGCTGATCGCCAATCTCCTTGGCCGCCTCCGTAAGTACAGCTGCGACCGACGCGTACTGCGATCGGCTGAGCCGGTGCTGGGGGGCCGCGGCGTTGAGCGCCAACCGCAGGCCCGGCGCCTGAGTCGGAATCGGCACCGCTACCGACGCGACGCCTTCCTCACTCTCCTCGCGGTTGACCGCATACCCCTGTTCACGTATCCGGGAAAGCTCTGCTTCCAATTTCGCGCGGCTGCCGATCGACCGATCGGTGATGCGCTCCAGGTTCTCGTCGGGCAGCAACTGGCGCAATTCCGCTTGCGGTAACTGAGCCAGCATGGCCTTGCCCGTCGACGTGCAATGTGCCGGCATGGTACGGCCCAGCCGGGACGCCACCCGCACCGCGGCGGGCCCCTCCACCGCGGCGACGAAGCGGACTGCCGCGCCGTCTAGCATACCGACATGCACTGTCTCACAAACACTTTCGCTCAGGCTGCGCAGGATCGGCGTGACGGTTCCGGCTATGTCGATGCGGCCGAAAATCGCAAACGCCACACCGGTCAACGCCGGACCCGGCAGATACGCCTTCGACACCGGGTCCTGCCGGACGAAACCGCGGTAGGCCAGCATGGCCAGCAGCCGGTGTGCCGTCGATGACGCCACTCCCAGATATCGCGTGGCCTCGGTCAGCCGGATCTCGGGCTGCTCCCCCAACAGCAGCAGCAGTTTCAATGCCTTGTCGACCGACTCGATCGGGTACTGCGGCGCAAGCGAATCGGTCACCGACGCGCCGACCGCCTGTCGCGCCTTTTTCTGCATGACAGAAACGGTACCTGCGATACGGGACGAACAGGAGTGGCATTCTTAACCCATGACGGTGGATGCCCTGTTGCAGTCGATCCCTCCGCTCACGGTGTACGCCGTGGTCGGCCTGGTCGTCGGGATCGAGAGCCTGGGCATCCCGCTGCCGGGTGAGATCGTTCTCGTCAGCGCCGCATTGCTGTCGTCGCGGCATGAGCTGGCGGTCAACCCGGTCGGCGTCGGTGCTGCCGGGGTGATCGGCGCGGTGATCGGCGACTCGACCGGTTACGCGATCGGCCGCCGGCTCGGGCTGCCGCTGTTCGATCGGCTTGGCCGGCGCTTCCCAAACCACTTCGGCCCTGGCCATGTCATGTTTGCCGAGCGGCTGTTTGAGCGCTGGGGCGCGCGAGCGGTGTTCTTGGGCCGCTTCATCGCGTTGTTGCGGATCTTCGCCGGGCCACTGGCCGGGGCACTGAAGATGCGCTACGCAAAATTTTTGGTCGCCAACGTGTCGGGCGCGGTGTGTTGGGCGGGCGGGACCACCGCGCTGGTCTATTACGCGGGCGTCGCCGCGGAGCGCTGGCTGACCCGGTTCTCCTGGATTGCCTTGGCTGTCGCCGTGGTGTGCGGGTTGATCGCCGCGGTCTTGCTGCGCGAGCGGGTATCCCGTGCGGTCGCCGAGCTCGGGTCGGAGCACGCAGGCGAAACCGGCCACACCACCGCCTGAATATCGCCAGTACCGCCAAACAACGCGCATGTTATTGGTGCTCGCCCGGCGGGCCTTAGCACATATTTCGCACCGTTTTTCCATACCCGCAAAAACCGGCGAAGGAAATCTTCGCAGCGGCGTTAAACGACTTTGCCGAAAAGCCATCTGGACGTCTGGATGACCTGGCGCTTCCGCGTTGTTGGCGGCGCCGCGATCTTCGCCATGCTTAGCCGAAAAATACTGATATACCTATTTTTAGCGACGAGAGGACCTGCTTATTCCGACGCTCACCGCCTTGGTGACCACCCATCGGACGAACCGCCCGATGTAGGAGTTGGGAGTTCGCTGAGCACGCTGCGCCGTGGCCGAGGTTCGCGCAGGACTCAGTGAATTCTCAGGCAGCTTTTGATAGACATACGTAACAGTTTCTGTTATAAATTTGAAATCTGCTAATCGAGGTCGGTCTTCAGCTATGCAGGGCGGGCATCCCAAATCGCGACGCGACAGCGTCCGCCGATTAGGAGGACCACATGGGTACTTACACCATCGCGGAGCCATCCTTTAATCACCTCACGCTGAGCAGCCGCCTCATTTCCGAGCTGGCGCAGGCGCGAAGCACACTCCGGATGACCACCGAGTGCATCGACCTCGCGGTGATCGTCAGCGCCGGGGGTGAACTAGACGCCTCCAACGAGGCCACCTGGCGACGTCTGCTCAGCGAGGCCGCCGCCGCAGCGGGGCCACCGGGGCCACTTGTCGTCGACACCAGCGGGCTGGACTTCATGGGGTGCTGCGCCTACGCCGCGCTCGCCGAGGAGGCGGAGCGCTGCCGGCAGCGTGGCGTCCAGCTGCGACTCGTCAGCAACCAGCCGGTCGTCGCCCGGGTCGTCGCCGCGTGCGGCTTGAGCGAGCTGCTGCCGGTCGATGACAGCGTGGATGCTGCGCTCTCGGTCTTTGACTCGCCCGACTGGTAAGCACGCTCGCTCTTAGATGCGTTGGGCCAAATGCGCATTGCTCGGCTCGGGCAGCTGATTCAGCGCGTGGTTAACCCAACGATCGATTCGCGGCGGCACGAGTTGTAACGCCACAAGCTGCCGAGCCGAATAAGTTCTTAATAGTCAGGACGCGGCGCACCCCCGGCCAAAATCCGCCCCCACCACGGCTAGCTGGCGCACGACTTGGAGGAGTATTGGACATCGTCCTCGGAGTATCGATGTCTCCCGCAACGATCCGCATGGTGCTGGTCGAAGGGGAAAACGCCGACGGCGTCACCGTCGATGAGGACCGCTTCCGTGTCAACGATGCCAATGACCCCGCAACAGTCAGCTCACCCGACCAGGTGATCGCAGCCATCCTGGGTACCCGCGAAGGAGCCAGCCAGGGCGGCCACCAGCTGATGTCGACGGGAGTGACGTGGACCGACCCCGGCGATGCCGCCGCGCTAGCGACCGCGCTGGCGGCCCGCAAGGTCGAGAACGTGATGCTGGTTTCGGCGTTTCTGGCCGCCGCCGCGTTGGCCCAAACCGTAGGCAACGCAATCGGTTACGAGTACACCGCGATGCTGTTCATCGAAGCGGACACTGCAACGCTGGCTCTCATCGACTCTCTCGACGGTTCGATCACCGATGTGGACCGCCGCCCGCTGCATAGCGCTCACTTGGTGCCGGAGCTGGTCGCAATGATCGCCGAACTGAACGCGCCGGACACCTATGCCGAGGGTTTGTTCATCGTCGGCTGCGACGTGGATATCGCGCCGATCAAGCCGGCGCTGGAGGCAGCCTCATACCTCCCGGTCAGTGCCCCTGAGGAACCGGACATGGCGCTGGCCCGCGGGGCGGGGCTGGCATCGGCCAACGCGCCGCTGTTCGCATCCTCCACCGCCGCTTTGGCATACGCGCAAGATCCTGGCACCGGTGAAGTGGACCCGTACGCCGTCTCGCCCGGTTACCTCGAGGTGCCGGTTCACCGCGCCGGCGCGGAGCTCCGCGAAGAAGATCTCGCCTACAGCGCTGCGCCCGACCAAGACGCCGATGCAGAAACCGGGGCGGTGCCCGTCGCCGAGGCCGCGACAGACGATGCTTTCGACACGAGCGAGCGGCGTCGACCGCTGATGCTGGCTGGCAGCGCCTTGGCCGTCGTCGTCGTCAGTGCTGCTTTGGCGCTGGAAATTGCACTGGCACTTGGTATTAGGCCGGCAGTCGCGTTGCGGCCCAGTCCCGGCCAAGCTCTCATCGCGCCGGCTCAGGCGGCGCCGTTAGCGCCGGCGGCCCCGTTCATTCCGGCGCTACACCCGTTCGCCGTTCATGCCCCGCCGCTACCGCTGCAACTGCCCGCTCCCGCGCCGATCGCACCACGCGCGCCGGTGCCCGTTCCGATTCCCGTCGCACCCGTGCCGGTGCCCATCCCGGTACCGATGCACGCGGGGATTCCGGCGCCGCCGGTCCAGGGTCCGTTCGGTCAGCCGCGGATGAATCTGGGGATTCCCAGGCAACTGCTGCGCACGCCGAGCATGCCGCAATTCGGAGGGCAGATCCCCCAGCCGCCAATGAATTTCCCTGGGCCCCAAGGTTCCCAGTTCCCGCAGGGTCCCCAGTTTTCGGAAGGTCCTCGATTTCCCGACGGTCCCCGATTTCCCGACGGTCCCCGATTTCCCGACGGTCCCCGATTTCCCGACGGTCCACGGTTCTCCCAGGGTCCCCGGTTCCCCGAGGGCCCACGGTTCTCCCAGGGTCCCCGGTTCGGTGGCATGCCCGGTCCGATGATGCCTCGGATGCCGGGGCCGATGATGCCCGGTTTGCCGCATTTCAACTTCCCATTCCCGTCATTCCGGCACTGAGACAGTCGAATTCGACCTAGTTCACCGGGGCAGGCCGAACAGCTGAACCACCCCGTGATCGCGGCCGGCCGTGTAGCCGCCGTCGACGGCAATGGCCTGGCCGCTGATAAAGGACGCATCGGGCGAGAGCAGAAAAGCCGCCGTCGCGGCGATCTCTTCCGGCAGGCCCATCCGTTGCAGCGCATGCTCCTCGGTGATCGACGCCTTCGGACCCTCCATGCCAGGCAAGCCGAAGACGCTGCCCGTCATCGGCGTCTCGATGAAGCCGGGGCAAATAGCGTTTGCCCGAATGCCACTCGGGCCGTAGTCGAGCGCGATGTTCTTGGTGAGTAGCACGACGCCGCCCTTGGATGCGTTGTAGGCGCTGCCGCCCGCTGTGCCTTCCAGTCCCTCGATGCTGGCCAGCGTCACGATCGAGCCGCGCTCCCCGTCGACCCGCGGTTGGTCGATCATTTTGGCCAGCGCCGCCTTCGCGACAAGGAACGTTCCGGTGAGGTTGATCGCGATCACCCGCTCCCATTCGGCGCGGTCCAGCAGATGGATCGGGCCGCCACCGGCAACGCCCGCGGCATGCACGACACCGTCGAGGCGGTCGGGCACCGCGGCCAGCACCGCGGCGATCGCGGCTTCGTCGGTCACGTCGGCCATCACGAACCGGAAATCAGGGCCGAGATCGGGTGGGGCGGCCAGGTCGGTGCCGACGACGCTGCCGCCTTCGGCCAGCAGACGTTGGGCGGTGGCCAGCCCGATGCCAGATGCAGCACCCGTTACTACGAATGTGCGAGAACGGGCGCGATCAGCGCTCACCATGGCCGGTCCTCTCGAATTCGGTTGCCGCGCAATCAGAGTCCGAATTGGTCGTCGATGATGCCGAGCCAGATCTGCGCGACGTCCATTGCCACCTTCTCGCTGATGAACGCGTGTTGGGTGCCGGTGTAGATGTCACGGAATGCGCGCTCGAGTCGGCTCCCCTCGCGGATCGCGGTCGTCCCGGCCGCTAAATGCGCCCACTCGCCACACGCCCGTGCCGTGTCAGTGGCATAAACCGCCGCCACCCGCATGTCGGCTCGCAAACTGGGCGTGAGGTCGTTGCCCGCGTCTACGGCTGCCTCTGCTGCAGAAAAGGCGTCGATCACCAGCAGGCGAGCTGCCCGCCAGGCAGCGACGTGGTGGGCCAGTCCTTTCTGGAAGGTCTGGCGGCTGGCCAGCGTGGCCATGTCGCTCATCCGTACTTTGGTCGCCGCGAGTTCCTCGACGTCGTCGAGCATGCTCTTGGCCACCCCCAGGGCAAATGACGCGTGACCGGCAGCGGTGATGGGCATCAGACCCATCCGGCTGGCGGCCGAGGTTCCCCGGAAAGGTTCACGGCTGAACAGCGGCATGGTTCGGCATTCCGGTACGAACACGTCGGCGACGTTGTAGTCGTAGGAGCCGGTGCCTTTGAGTCCCTGGACATGCCATCCGTCGGTGAAGGTGACCTCCTCCCGAGGGAGAAATGCGACCCGCATGTCAGGAATGCCCTCACTGACCCAACGCATCTCGCCGTTGTCCATCGGGAAGAAGCCGGCACCGATGTAGGCCGAGTGCCCGGTACCGGAACCGAAACTCCACGCACCGCTCAACCGGTAGCCGCCGTCGACGACGGCGCCCTGGCCGTTGGGGAAGTACTGACCACCGATGGTGATGTGGTTGTCGTTGTGGGTGAATAACTCCGCGAAGCCCTCATCGGGAAGGTACGTGGCGGCGGCGAAGGTCGAGGGCAGGTTGGCAATGCCGATCCAGCCGAAAGAGCCGTCTTGCCAGGCCATTTCGATCCACGTCTCGATCATCTCGTGGAACGACGGTTCGACGCCGCCCGCCGCGATCGGATTGAACGCAGACATCAGGCCGCTGGCCCACATCTCGTCGACGATTGGCGCCGAGAGCGTTCGTAAGCGTTCGGATTCCGCAGCCTCAGCACGGACCAGGTCGCGCATCCCACGCGCTCGATCCACTACCCGGTCACGCACTCCGGTCATCGGCGCCGCTCTTCCTCATCAGGATCGGGGGGCAGCATCATTCGATTAGCCGGCGGCCACGTCTTCACCTGGGCCTTCGCCGCTGCCTTTGCCTTCTCCTTAGCCTTTTTTCTTGCCTCAAAGGTGTCGTCGTCATCGTCTTCGTCGTCCTCGGGGTTGTCGTCAGTCTCGAAGACGACCTCGTACCACCGCTTATGGGGTTGCACCCGCATTTCGACGTCACCAGTTGGAATCGCGCGTCTGACCTGGACGTTCTGGTTCTCTAGGCGCGGATCACGTCGGCAGATGAACGCTTCGAGCGCCTCCGCCAACGCGATACCAGTGAGATTGATGTCTGCGAGCGCCCTGCCCTGGTACATAGCCACGCCGCACATCTTGCACCGGAATCGCGCTGCACGCATCATTTTCCGGCGCCGGCATGCCTGGGCCTTCTCGCCGTCCGCACAGACGCCTCACGGCCTCCGGACTTGCATCAACAAGATCCGGAGGCCGCGAGTTTTACGTTGTCTCAATACAGCGGAATCCAGAGTCCGAAGAGCCAGAAGCCCCATCCCCCGAAAACCGGGTTGAACATCGGGATCGCGTTGTACCCATTGTAATTGAACGGTCCGAAATCACGCTGCGCGATTGCCACGTCGCGCGCTGGACCGTTCCATGGGCTGTTCCAACCACCGGGAGGCGGTGGACCGTTCCAGCCGCCCGGGGGCGGGGGTCCGTCCCAGAAAGGCGGCGGGGCTCCGGGTGGAGGCCCGCCATTCCAACCCCATCCGTGTTGTCGGGGCGGAGGCGGTGCACCGTGGTCGGGGGCGCTGAAGCCGTGCGGCACATCCCGGGGTCCGCCCATCTGGGGACCACCCCGGTCGAAAGAACCTCTGGGCGTGTACGGCGTTTGCGGTCCGCCCGGATGGCCAGGCCCGCCCGGTCCGCCCGGTCCGCCCGGTCCGCCCGGTCCACCCGGTCCACCGGGTCCAGCGGGTCCGCCGGGTTCATGGCCTGGGCCACCCGGCCCACCCGGGCCGCCAGGTCCAGGCCCACCAGGACCGCCCGGTCCACCCGGCCCATGCCCGGGTCCACCGGGTGCGGGACCGCCAGGTCCACCGGGACCGCCAGGTCCAGGCCCACCTGGCCCTCCAGGTCCACCCGGTCCTCCAGGTCCAGGTCCGCCCGGCCCACCGGGTCCCTGATGTGCGCCAGGACCACCGGGTCCACCGGGTGCGGGACCGCCAGGTCCGCCAGGCCCAGGCCCACCCGGTCCCGGACCGCCAGGACCACCGGGTCCACCGGGTCCAGGTCCGCCCGGTCCACCCGGCCCGCCGGGTCCCGGACCGCCAGGCCCGCCCGGTCCACCAGGCCCCGGCTCGTCAGCGAAAGGCCCCTGCCACGTCGGAGTGGGCTTCAACGGTGTCGCGTTGGCGGGCTCGACGCCGACTGTCAGTGCAGAAATGCCGACGCCTGCGGCAATTGCCGCGCCTGCGACGCGCTTCACATACATACCTGTTCGCCCCTTCTACACACGAAATCGGAAGCGTGGCAACCACGCTGAGTTGTGTCGTAAGAGTGCTACATCAGGGACACGTCACATCCATCTCGAATGGTTTGGTCAGCTGCTGCTGCGGGTTGGCCATGTTTACCCCCGTCGCGGTCCCCTTGATCGTGTAAGCGTTGCCGCTCTTCGTGGCCTGCACGGGGCCCTGATTCGGCGCGCCGGCCGAGTAGCCCAGCGTGACGCCGGTGAGGTTGCCGAGTCCGACCGCTTGCACGACTGGCGGATCAGCGCTGCTCACCACTGCGCCGATCCCGCTCGACGGATCACTGATACCGATGTTGACGTTGCCGCCAGCCGGAGTGCAGGTGACCTGACCAGTGACGTTCTGATTCTGGCCGTCGATAATGACCTGGTTACCGACAGGCGCCGATGAGCTTGTCGATGGGCCTGTGGGTGAGCTGCTATTGGACTTGTTGCTCGAACAGCCGGCCATACCCGCGACCACAGTGGCCGCAGCCGCTATGCCGACCAAAATCCCGGACTTTGCCACTGGACTCCTTCGTCTCGTCGCTCTAGAACTTCGGCGGATCGTTGATAAGTGCGTGCGTGAGGAAGGTCCGTTGCCGGCTCATCCTGGATGCACTCATGGCCTCCCCTGCGATCGAGACCTTACGCCCCGGGAGGCTGCAGAGGAGTAGCTCCTGGTTGGTGGCTTAGGCCGGCACCGGAGGATAGGCCGGCATCCAGCGCACCTGCGCGATTCGTTCAGCGAGTTCATCGTCGCTGCGTTTCGGGGCGACACCGTCCGCGACGGCCTGGGCTGCGACGGCATGGGCGATACGGACGGCGACGTCGGGCACGTCTGACCATGCAGGCAACAGAGACTGCTTAGCGTCGGCGAGGGCAGGCGATGCCTCGCCCAAGGTTGCCGCAGCGACCCGCATCATCTCATCGGTGACTCGGGTCGCCTGAGCGGCGGTCACTGCCAGTCCCATCGCAGGGAAGATGTACACGTTATTACATTGAGCTACAACATGTTCCACACCATTACGCTGAATGGGCGCGAACGGTGAGCCGGTCGCGATCAGCGCACGCCGGTCGGTCCATTGGTCCAATTCGGCCGGGTGCGCCTCGGCGCGGCTTGTCGGATTGGACAGCGGGAAGATGATCGGCCGCTCGGTCTTGCCGGCAAGTTCGCGCACGATCTCTTCGGTGAAGGCACCGGCGGCGGTGGACAGGCCGAGCAGGACGCCGACGTCGACATTGTGGACGACGTCGGCGAGTTGCGCCGGCCCGGACAGGCCCCAGCTCGCGACGCGGCCGGCGGGCTGAGCGAATCCCCGTTGTGCGTCGGACAGGTCCGTGCGGTCGTCGGTGAGCAGTCCCACCACGTCGACGACCCAGATTCGTTCCAAGGCAGCTTGTTCGGACAATCCCTCGGTCACCATCTCGCGGCGGACCATGTCGAGCACTCCGATGCCGGCAGAACCGGCGC
>Ga0209139_10000366_pt1 | contig 15402 bp, 7 predicted proteins | sample BogFormECP14_OM3_FD_188246 | JGI IMG/M metagenome (GOLD analysis project Ga0209139, IMG submission 188246) | Bog forest soil microbial communities from Calvert Island, British Columbia, Canada - ECP14_OM3 (SPAdes) (version 2) | ecosystem: Environmental > Aquatic > Freshwater > Wetlands > Bog ...
CCGATGTAATACATATCGTCTCTGAGGAGCCTCCGAGGTTGTTCTCTGAATCAGCCTCATCGCTGAGTTCAGCCTTTGCAACACCTCGTGCTCCTCACTGACTTAGCATTCAAACAACTCAGACAAGTGGACTACCCTCGGTTGCTTTTGGTAAATGACGACTTCGAGTCACTTGAGACTTGGGCATGACCGCGATCCCAATCTGCGTGCTCGCAATGAAAGCAACACTGCGACTCACGCAAGATTACTGCTTGGTTGGATTACTTGCCGCGCGGCTTGCAATACGCTGGAACTTTACCTGACAAGGGACAAGATATTCGAGGATTCGGCCGGACGAACAGAGCCACCAGATACTTACCGCAGTAGAGTCCGCAGGTAGCTTTCCCCTCGGAATGCAATGTCTTCGGGTGATACCTTCATATCTCCCCACAGCGCACCGAGCGAATCCGCTTCATCAGGTGCATAGCCGAAGCCTTCAATCATGAGGTAGCCATCGTATGCAACTTGCTGCAAGGCATTGATGATTGCGGGGAAATCTACATGCCCGGAACCGAGCAGCCCACGGTCGTTCTCGCTGACGTGCACGTGTTTGAGGCAGCTTCCAAGTGACCTTATAGCCTTCGCAGTGTTCTTCTCCTCGATATTGGCGTGAAAGGTGTCGATTGTAACGCCCACTCGGGGATGGCCTATTGCATCACAGAAGGCCTTTGCGTCTGTAGCGGTCATGAGAAAAAAGGTTTCGGATCGATTTACCGGCTCGATTGAGAGCGTGATTTCGTTGGCATCAAGAACTTCGCCAAGTTTCTGAAAGCACTCAATGGCCCAGTTCCATTCCTCAACGGTGCGGCGTCGACCAGGAAGGTAACCGATTGGCGCAAAGAGCGGGCCTCCAATCAAGCGTGCTCCAAGCTCTACCGATGTTTCCACGCATTGAATCAGGTGGGCCAGAGACTTCGCTCTTACTGAAGAGTCTGGACTGATAGGATTAATGCCGGCGGGAAGTATAGCGCAAACCGTGCAGTCGAGATCTGCGGACTCGAACGCCTGGCGAATCGCGGAGGTAGGAAGATTCGCAGGGTCAAACATCGGAATCTCGAAGCCGTCAAGACCGTGCTCCCGAACGCTCGGCAGGAGACGGAGATGTGAAGCTCCGAAGTCTGTTGTCCAGGCAAATGCACTAACACCGATCTTCATTGGTTGCCTCTTAGGGACGGAATACTAGAGGTGCAAAGCCGAATTCCCGAAATGTCCACTACACTTCATCCGGGGGAGACGACTCGCCCATAGGAGTGGAGGGAGGTGGTTCGCTGTGCCCATTCCCATTATTCGGAATATCTCCGTCGTCTACTGCTACATCAGAAGATTTTCGCGATCTCAGTCGAACAGGTTCGTTGGGCGCTGTCGACTTCCTGACAACAAGACGGAAGTCCAGGAGAAATTCCCTGGATGGGGCGTGCGGATGCGCGATTCGATCAAACATCGCCATCAGTGCCGTTGAGCCAATATCAAGGCACGGCTGATGAATGGTGGTGAGGGGGGCCTGCAGGAGCTGGGCATACTTTACGTCGTCGATACCAGCAACCTTGATTTGTGAAGGCACGTGTACGCCTAGGGTATTTAAGGTAATAAACAACTGCGCTGCGGTAAAGTCATTTGCACAAACGATGGCGTCAGGCCGGTTGCGGTCCAGGAATTCGCGAACCGCGAGTTCGTCACACGGATCGATCCATTGCGCCAGATCAGGAGCTGAAAAGCCGAAGTGAGCGCGAAGCGCACCCCGGTATCCTTCCATGCGAGCGTCCACGGTGCGTGCTGAGAGCGGCCTGGCAAAGAAGGCAACCCGATGGGAGCCGCAAAGCAGAAGATGTTCAGTAACCACGTACCCGGCACGGCGATTGTCGATCCCCACTAGGTCGTACTTGCTTCGCTGCGGATAAGAGAAGAGATCTCGATCCAGGAGCACGATAGGTACATTTGCTTCGTCGAGAGCGCGAACAATGGAAAGGTTGATCTCGTCCCCTCCTTCAAAGAGTTCTATGGGCGCAAAAAAGACCCCAGAAACCTTTCGCTCGATATAGTACCGGCAGAGATTCTCAGCCTGAGCTTCCTTGGATCCACCCGGGACCAGCGTAGGTCCCCAGAGAAGTTCATGCTGACCAACCACATGACCCTGGGAGATGCCCTGGCAGATTGGTTCGAATATCTCGGTCATTCCCAACTCAGGAATGAGTAAGCCGAAAACGAAGTGTTTGCGGGTGTTGCGGTTGGTCACAATCGTTCCAGAACCCATCCGCTTTTGGATGAATCCCTCGGACTCCAATTGTGCGAGGGCGCGGCGGACTGTGGGTCGACTTGCGCCAAACCTCCGCACCAAATCGCCCTCGCTGGGAAGCTTTCCGCCGTTGTCATAAGCGCCCTCGGCCAGCGTCTGGCGCAGTTCGAGATAGATTCGGCGGTATTTTGGTCCTTCCTGCGAGCCGTCCCCGTTTGCTTTGCGAATCATTCGACCGTCCAAACCGATGGTTTTGGCGCTACGTGCCCGATTCAACTGTTATCAGAGAAAATTCACGACTTATCTCGTCATGCCTTCAGACCCATTTCACTGCTATTCCGGATCAGAAGGCTCCGTAATATCGAACCAAGTCTAGAGCGGGCAAAACTGCCTGTCAATACAGGATTTAGGTAATAAGGGGAAAAACCCTCTCCATCCTGTTAGATTAAGTTATTAAAATATGTAAGAAAAATATTGACAAGTATTACAGATCCTGTCTACCCTCTTGCGTATTCTGGAATCCCACCAGAAGAACGGATCTTGGTAATCCCGACAGTGTCGGGATAAGCGATCTGAAGCACAGGAACGTGCGACTCGTGCAATGTTGCAAATTTCAATCATGTACTGATCGAAGACAACATGAGTAGAGCGGCGGGGATGGTACAGACAGATCAATTCACCAGGATCGAGATCGAGAAGACAGGTGAGACAGGAACTCCCCCTTGACTCCTTTACAGGTCCTACTTACCTGTGAAGGTTTCCCGTGAGAAATTCCCATATGTCTGCACCTCCACAGCAACTGCTTTAACAGGAGGTCTAACATGGCGAGTCAATCGAAGTTTTTCGAATCAGGAAAGATAGCAGGATCATTTTTCAGGTCTTACAGTCACATCGCCCGTTCGAGAGCAGGGCATCTCGGGCCATACCTGCAGACGGCGTTGCTCCTACTCACGCTACTGAGCGGAATTACATGGACCACCAGCATACAAGCGCAAACCAGCTATGGATCCATCATCGGAAGCGTCACCGACCCAAGTGGAGCGGTTGTACCCGACGCGCAGGTTTCCCTGAAAAACACCGGCACAAATGCAACGCAGACAGCAACGACCAGTGCCAGCGGCACATACAGCTTTGTCAACCTAAACCCAGGTTCCTACAGTGTCACTGTCTCCAAAACAGATTTCCAATCATTCACGCAAGATGGTGTGGATGTTCAGATCGGTGGAGCGACTCGCGTAAACATTACGCTCCCGGTCGGGAATGCCTCGGAAACTGTTACGGTGACAGCCGCTCCTGCGCAGCTACAAACCGATAGCGCTTCCCTTGGGGGAGTTGTAGAAGGCCAGCAGGTCGTGGAGTCGCCGCTCAACGGCCGTAACGTGAACAACTTGCTTGATTTTGTTCCAGGTGTAGTTCCCGGCGGGGGGACTCAAGGCAGCACGATGGCCAACGGCGGCAGCGGCAACTTTCAGGCTGGCGGGCAAACCCAGGCGATTGCGTATGGGAACTACCAGATCGGCGGCGGATTCAGTGGGCAAAGTATATTTTTCATCGATGGCGTCAAGTCGAACATCGCAGAGAATAATGTCAACACTCTGGTTCCGACGCAAGATGCAGTCCAGGAGTTTCGGGTTCTAACCAACAACGTGAGCGCTGAATTTGGCGGGTTCGCAGGCGGCGTTGTTCAAATCTCTACCAAGAGCGGATCAAACGATTTTCATGGAAACGCTTATGAATACTTTCGCAATACCGCGCTCGATGCGAATGACTGGTTCAGCAACCATACCGGACTGGGCAAATCACCGCTCCACCAAAATCAGTATGGAACCAATTTGGGCGGCCCTATATGGAGAAACAAGGCCTTTTTCTTTTTCTCCTGGGAGCATGAATCGCTCATCTCAGGAAGTCCAATCAATGCGACAGTCCCTGTCACTGCCGAGTTGAATGGAAATTTCTCCGGTGACCCCCAAATTATCTATGACCCCACAACCCACGCTCCGTTCCCGGGCAACATAATCCCTCCTGGTCGCATTGATGCCACAGCTCTCAAGATCGTCGAGCTCGAGACCCCGAATCAATCCAGGGTGACGCAGAACCCGTTCACGACGAACTTTTTTGCTTCTGCGCCAATTGAGGGGTACCAAAACCAGTACAACGCTCGCGTCGATCTGAATCCTACCCCGAAAGACTCGATATTCGCCCGCTACACCTACTGGAACCCGCATAACGGGGACAGTGATCCGTTCGGAACGCATACCGGCGCAGGCCCCACTGGCAACTATACGCAGGAAGGTGCTCTGGGAGAGAACCACGCTTTCAACGCAACTACCATCGCGGAGTTACGCCTGTCCTATCTCGAAAACTACAACTTTCAGTATCCACTCAGCAATGGTTACGACATGTCGTCGATCAGTCCAACCTATGGCACAATTCAGGCGGAAAGTCAGAACCAGCAAGGATTGCTTCCTGGGCTCGGCATCCAGGGCTATGGCATTGGGGCTGAACTCTCACAGCTCTACTGGAATAACAACGTTTGGGGTATTACCGGTAGCGTCACGAAGATTCTGGGGAGACATACGATCAAAACAGGTGGTCAATGGTGGCAAGTGCTGTGGGAAAACTACGGCAATAGCCAGGGCCTTGGCCTGAACGCCAGCACCTTTTATACAGCTGCCAACGCATCCGATACGGTGGATGGTAACGCTCTGGCCTCATTCCTGCTCGGCATTCCTTCGAGCGTAGGTATTAGTTCAGTGGGAACGTGGCATGCGTTTCTTCACAGCTATGCCTTTTATGGCACCGATACCTTTCAAGCGACAAATAAACTGACTGTGACAGCCGGTCTGCGCTGGGAGCAGCCCGGCGCGTATTCTGAAGAGAACAACCTGAACTCGGTTCTGCAGCCCAATGCTCCAGTTACGATCGGGGGCGTGAGTTCCGTCACAAATCCTGTTACCGGAACGTCAGTGCCATTGACGGGACAGCTGGTCTTCGTCGCCAGCCCTGAGTATTCTTCCCGCAGAGACGAGGAACTTCACTGGCTGCTGTTCTCTCCCCGTTTTGGCTTCGCGTATCGCATCACCCCTAACACCGTTGTACGCGCCGGCTACGGGCTATCGTATTTGCCGGCAGAACTTACCGCAGACTCGCCCAGTGCCAGCCCCATCAATTCCGCTTTCACCGGTATCAGCAACACGGTCGGGCAACCCCTGTTGACGACAGTTGACAACCCTTTGCCGAACGGAATCCATCTGCCCACCGGACGTACCCAGGCGGGCCTGGATGTAGCACTGGGGAATGGCGTTGCAGGTCGTATTCCCAACCAGTCTTACGGTTACGCTCAACAGTGGAATCTTGCTGTAGAACAAGCTCTCGACAGTAAAAGCACTGTCAGTGTTGCTTATGCCGGCGCGAAGGGAACGCACCTTGTACTCTCAAATGGCTTCACCGGCACGGGGTTAAATATAAATCAGCTGCCCGATAGCTATCATTCGCTGGGCTCCGCGCTCCTTACGCAAGTTGCGAATCCTTTCTATGGAGTGCTTCCTGCCGGGACAACATTTGGCGCTCCTACAATCGCACAAGGATATCTGCTATCTCCTCACCCGCAATACCAGAGCGTGAGTCAGGTGGTGCCCCGATATGGCTACTCTTCCTACAACGCGCTTCAGGCTACCTACAGTCGCCACTTCAGCCATAACGGAATTCTGCAGGTCGCGTATACGTGGTCGAAGCTGCTGAGCAACACCGACAACACGAGTTCCTTCCAGGATGGACAAGGCGGCTACGGAGTTATTCAGGATAATAACAATCTGGGCGCGGAATATTCACTGAGCCTTCAGGATCTTCCCAACAATCTGGTGATCAATTACGGGCTTGATCTTCCCTTCGGACGAGGAGAGATGTACCTCTCAAACGTTGGCCGTGTCACCGACGCCCTGGTCGGCGGCTGGCGTGTAGATGGTATTACGATCTACCGCAGCGGTATCCCGATTGCTCTTCAGGCGGCCGGGAACGGACTCAGCCAGTTCGGTGCTGGTCCCATTCGGCCAAATTACATTTCAGGTTGCCAACGGAAATTCTCCGGAAACCCGCACAGTAGTAGCAGGGCGACAGAATGGTTCAACACGTCTTGCTTCACCCAACCGGGCGCATACAACTTCGGCGACGAAAACCGGGTTGACCCGATTATGAGGTCGGAGGCAGAAGGGAACTGGGATGTCTCAATAAACAAAATCGTCGGCGTCAAAGATCGGGTGAAGATCAAGTTCAGTACTGAGTTCTTCGACCTTTTCAACCACGCGCAGTTCGCTATCCCCAACAGCAATCTGTCATCTCCCGGTTTTGGCCGAGTCGGACAACAATCGAATCTGCCCCGCACAATTCAGTTTGCATTGCGAGTCAGTTTCTAGATCGTCCTGAAAAGGAAATGAAACTCCATTAAGACTCTGCGTGGCGAGCCACTCTCGCTACGCAGAGACATCTCAATCGGTCTGAGAACAGAGGGGCAAATCCCTGTTCTTCATGCCTCACCACAACTGCACAAATCATTCCTCGGAGCGCCACTCAATGACTCTGAATCGCCGTGATTTTCTGACCAGGTTGATTGGAGCGACCAGCGTTACTGCCCTGAGTCAGTTCACGCTGCTCCGTTCGCTCCTGGCTTCGGTGTCGCCCGCAGTTCTGGCTGCAGATCCTCGACGTCCGCAGTTCCACCTACTGCCCGCCGCGAATTGGATGAACGATCCAAACGGCCCTATTTACTGGAAGGGCAATTACCACATGTTCTATCAATACAATCCAAATGGTGCGGTCTGGGGAGACATGCACTGGGGACACGCCATGAGTCCCGACATGGTTCACTGGCGGCATCTTCCTGTCGCTCTCGCTCCGACTCCTGATGGCCCAGATTCGTCCGGATGCTTCTCGGGGACATCGATCATAGACGGCGACCGGGTAGTTGTTATTTACACAGGTGTAGTTTCATCCCCAGAAAACGAAGCGACGATTCGAGATGGAACGCATAGCTTAAAAGAATCGCAATGTCAGGCATCCAGCTCCGATAAGGACTTGAGCACATGGACGAAAGACCCACAGCCTGTGATTGCGATGCCTCCGGCCGGAATGGATGTCAGCGGTTTTCGGGATCCAGTGCCGTGGCGGCATGGCGATTGGTGGTACATGGTGGTTGGATCAGGGATTCGCGGCAAAGGCGGGGCCGTGCTGCTTTATCGTTCGAAGGATTTGCGCCACTGGGATTACTTGCACTTACTTGCACAAGGCGCTGGCAACGGCAAGGATGCTGCGAACCCGGTCGATTCCGGAGATATGTGGGAATGTCCGGACTTCTTCCCGATCGGCGACAAATATGTGCTGATTCATTCCGCGGAGGGAAAGGCGTTTTGGCAAGCCGGAATTCTAGATCCCGAACAACTTGTGTTTCACCCCGAACGAGACGGTATGCTTGACTACGGCTCTTTTTATGCGCCGAAAACCCAGTTGGACGAGCATCAGAATCGTATCCTGTGGGGCTGGATTCCTGAAACGCGCCCGCTCGAAGAGTACCGAGCGTCGGGCTGGGCGGGCATGATGTCTTTGCCACGCATATTAACTCTGGATGAAAACTCGAATCTCCGCATGTCGATAGCTCCCGCCGTTGAGAAGCTTCGCCAGAGCCCCCAGATTTTGCAGATATCCAACAGCGAAGAAAAAAATCAAGATCAGATTGCTCGCATGCACATAAAGAACTGCTGTGGCGAAATTCTGTGCACTGCAAAGCCGACGCCTGGAGTGTTTGGCCTATCGCTTTTTGGGAATGGCGAAGCAAACAAAACGCCGTGGCTAACTGTGCAGTATGACCCGGCGCAACCCGATCAAATACGGCTGGATGAGAAGGCTGTCTCTCTTCATCCGAGTAAAGCGAGTGAACTTGAACTTCATTTCTACATCGATGGCTCGGTGATTGAAGCTTTCGTCAATAAACGCGCTGCCTACACAAAGCGCTTCTATTATGACGGCTCATTAGCGCCACAGTTGAACATAAGGGTCGGCGGTATGACAACCAAACTCTCCAGTCTGTCAATGTGGCAGCTCGCCCCCATCTCTATCAACCGGCTTACAACATGAACAAGCGGGTTCGTGGCTCCTGGTAAGCTCTGGAAGGATCTAACGCTGAATTGCGAAATCAGTACTGGAACATCAGCCGGTGCCGTGGCTGATGTGGCTGCCCGGACATGAGCAGATCTCGGTTGTTGTGAGCAGGGTTCAGCGTAAAGTGAGTACCGGTGGGAACCTGGTTCAAGTGGCCGTATGACCGGCTACTCGGAGAATGGCTTCCCGACACGAGGACGCCGTAAAGATCCTGCACCTAGACGAGTTGCCGACTACATGGCTAGTGACGACAAGGGCGTTCCACAATAGCCGACGCCCAGGCTCCTGAGGCCCAAGCTAGTCAGTGAAACGCAGAGTTTCAATCAAAGCTGACAGAGCGGCAGGTCGATTTTGGCGGCTGGGATAGTAGAGAAAGAAACCGGGAAATATGGGACACCAATCTTTCAGCACCTGTATCAATCTTCGCTTTGCGATGAGTTCCTTCACTGACTCTTCAAGGACAGCCCCGATTCCCACTCCGTCCAGGACTGCTTGAGCGACCAGATCGGACTCGTCAAAAGACACGGTACCTTGAGGGCTGACCGTAAGCGTTTTGCCTCTTTTCTCAAACTCCCATCGATAGAGACCATTACTGAAGCGGAAGCCTACGCAAGAATGATCTTTCAGGTCTTGCGGGTGATGTGGGAGGGTGTTCGATTCGAAATATTGAGGAGACCCGACGATCGCGAGACGCAAATCTTTCGTGACGCGGACCGCGATCATGTCTCGATGGATGAACTCGCCAATTTGAATACCGGCATCGTACTCCCCGGCAACGAGATCGACGGGATCGCTGGAGTTCGACACTTCCAGAACGATGTCCGGATACTTGCGAACGAATTGCGCTAGCTTTGGCATGAGGACCAGGTCGATGGCCGCTCGCGGAATGATGAGGCGGATACGTCCAGCCGGCTTATCCCTCTTCTTTCGTGTCTCTGCTACCGCGCGGTTGATGCGCTCCAAAGCCGGCGCCAATTCTGCGAGCAGGGCCGTACCTGCGGCAGTCGCTGAGACGCTTCGTGTAGTTCGCGCAAGCAACTGTATTCCCAAGCTTTTTTCGAGGCCCCTCATCGAATGGCTAAGGGCGGACGCCGAAATGCCCAACCGGACTGCCGCGTGTGTGAAGCTGCGCTCCTCGGCGACGGTCGCAAATGCGGAAAGCTCTGCGAGTTCGTTCCTTCTCATTGCTGAATCATACTCACAAAGCTTTGCAATAAAACCTGGATTATTGCAAGAGTCTCGGCATCTTAGAATCAGGTGTGTATGAGTGCTCCCGCCGTTGTGCCGGCTCCTCCGCACTCCAAGCTCCCGTTGAAGAGGTGATCGCTATGTTGCATCGAAAGTTAGGAAACACCGGTATTTCCATTGGGAAGATCGCACTTGGGACGATGTACTTCGGCTCCGAGACGCCTGAGGCGGATGCGTTTGCCATCCTCGACACGTTCCTCGAAGCTGGTGGAAATCTAGTCGACACGGCCAATGTGTACGTCAATGGCGTTTCGGAGGAGATTATCGGCCGCTGGTTTGCTGCCCGTCCCAAGGACCTAACCGACCAAGTTGTGCTGGCCACGAAGGGCCGCTTCAATGCAAGCCAAGAGGTGAATTCTGCTGGCCTAACACGCCGCTGGCTCCATCGTTCATTGAACGCTTCTCTCGCACGCCTGGGCGTGGAGACGATCGACCTCTATCAACTCCACGCCTCTGACATGCACACGCCGGTCGAAGAAACGCTCTCGTTCCTCGATGACGCGGTAAAGGCCGGAAAAATTCATTACATCGGCCTGTCGAATTTTACGGGCTGGCAACTACAACTCATCGTCTCCACGGCCAAGGCCATGGGCGTACAGGTTCCCGTGACGCTGCAGCCGCAATATAGCCTGCTTTCTCGCGAAATCGAGTGGGAAGTGATTCCCGCTGCACTGCATAACGGGATCGGGCTGCTGCCATGGTCGCCGCTGGCAGGCGGCTTCCTCACCGGCAAGTACCAGCGTGGTGGTAAGGCGACCGCAGACACGCGGGCCGGTTCCGAAAAGGCTCTTTATCAATCAATTTCCGAAGAGTACGCGGACTCCGACCGTAACTGGGACATCATCGATACCGTCGTTCGCATTGCGAAAGAGATTGGCGTGCCGCCAGCGCAAGTCGCCTTGAGCTGGATCGCAGACCAACCAAGTGTAATTGCCCCGATTGTCGGCGCCCGCACGGTTGAGCATCTGCGCAGCAATCTTGGTGCGGCTGGACTGACGCTGGATAAGGATGCGACGGAAGCTCTCGAGAATGTCAGCCGCCCACAGCCTGGCGGCTATCCCTATGGGCTCTTTGGCCAATGGCAGCGTGGACGCGCGATACAGGACGGGAACGATGCTCCTCCGTCTCCGGCCATCGGCTCCACAAATACCCTGGGAAAGAAAACCAACGGACGATGACTGACACGCTTGATCCGCAGCCAAGCTTTAGCTTGTGAAGCGATCTACGCGATGGCGCTGTTCGACTTCGTGTTGATCGCCTCCGAGTTCATGTCGGTCAACCTGCTCAGTCCATCGTACAGATCAGCAGACTGATGATCCCATGCTCAATATCTCCTCACGGAAGCAGGAGACGCGAATGCAGGAGACACGGAAGCAGCGAGCGGTCATGAAGCTTGAGAAGCTGAGTGGCGAAACACTCTTGTACCCAATCATTGGCGATCCCATTGGCTTCGTGAAGTCACCTCAACGCCTAACGGCCAAGTTTGAGGAGATGGGTCACAACGGTATCTGTGTTCCGATGCTGGTTCCGGCGGGGGTGCTAGAAAGTGTCTTGCGAGGTCTCGGTTCCGTCCCCAATGTTCGTGGTCTCTTGATCACCATGCCGCACAAGAACGCCATGTATGCTCACTGCGCCACCTTTTCTCGAACCTCAAAGTTGTTGAGCGTGGTGAGTATAGCGAGGCGCAACGCGGATGGCTCTTGGCACTGGGACATGCTTGATGGTGCCGCTTTTGTCGCGGCACTGAAGAAAGAGGGCGCGAGGCTGGAGAGAGCAAGGGTTCTTCAGGTGGGCGTTGGGGGAGCCGGCAGCGCAATCGCCATCGCGCTGCTCGACGCGGGCGTTCGGGAACTGATACTGCACGATGCCAATCAGTCGCGGCGTGATGAACTGGTTCAGCTCTTATCGTGCCTAGACCGAGGCCGTGTAGTCGCCGGGCCGCCGGACCCGACCGGTTATGACATCGTGGTGAACGCAACCCCGATGGGCATGTCCCCGAACGATCCCCTGCCCGTTCCCGCGCATCTGCTCACCTCGTCAATGTTTGTGGGCGACGTCGTCGCAGGGCACGGAGTCACACCATTCCTCCAAGTCGCCCGCGCCGCAGGTTGTAAGACGTCTGACGGCTTTCAAATGGTAGAGGCCGGGATTGAGATCATGCCTGACTTCCTACTCCCTAAGTGATCGGCGAATTGCCCATTCAGATCGCTTCGAATTCCGAACTGTTGAGTCCGGAGTAACGAGAAGTCGGCTTCGGTTTACCGATCCTCAGCAGTCCACTCGGGCGATAAACCGGCTGCTCGGACAAGTGCAACTTTACGGTCGAAGTGAAAGTCATGCCGGTGCTGTTGGGCGAAGTGTATCGCTCCTGCCACCTCTGTTCAGCGCTGGAACTCGGTAGACTGAACTACGGATGAAAGCCATCGAATCCAGTACCATTGCGGTCCTGGCCGAAAAGCCGTCTGTCGCACGAGACATTGCTCGTGTCCTCGGAGCCGACAAGCGGGGCGAAGGTTATCTCCAGGGAAACGGCTATGTGGTCACCTGGGCTATTGGGCATCTAGTTTCCCTGGCACAACCGCACGAGATCAATCCTGAATGGCGGCAATGGCGGATCGATCTATTGCCGATCTTGCCCGGGAAGTGGCCTCTGGTTGTCTACGAGCGAACTAAAGATCAGTTTGAAGTAGTGCGAAAGATCCTGACGTCGCCACGAGTGTCGCGGATTGTGTGTGCAACGGATGCCGGGCGGGAAGGGGAACTGATCTTCCGCTACATCTACGAGGCAACTGAGAGCAAAAAGCCAGTAAGCCGACTTTGGATTTCCTCACTGACTCCGGATGCCATCCGCAAGGGGTTCGACAAGCTTCGTCCAGGCAGTGAGTATGATCGATTGGCCGACGCCGCCAGTGGACGAAGCCGAGCCGATTGGCTTGTTGGCATGAATCTGTCGCGCGCCTATTCGATCGTCTACAGTGAGGAGCTTTCGGTCGGTCGGGTGCAGACGCCGACCCTGGCCATGGTTGTCGATCGCGAACACACTCTCCGGCGCTTCGTCCCCGAAGACTACATCGAGGTCGTCGCGACTTTCCAGGGACGGGAAAATCCGAATCAGGAAACATACGAGGGTACATGGTTCCGTTCGGAAACCGAGTCGGGAAAGGACAAAGACGCCCAAGCGAACATCTCTCGATTGCCTGGGGATGGCCAGGAAGCCCACAGCATCATTCTTCGGGCTCGTGCGGGAGATGCCGTCATCGAGTCACTTTCATCTGAGACGCAACGGATGCAACCACCCCTGCTGTACGATCTGACAGAGCTGCAGCGGCATGCCAATCGGCTGTACGGCTTTAGCGCTCAAGAGACCCTCGACACGGCGCAGACTCTCTATGAGCGGCACAAACTGATCAGCTATCCCCGGACGGACAGTCGTCATCTTTCCGCAGATGTTGCGTCTACAGCTTCAGGCATTGTCGCCGCAGTTTCGAAAAGCTATGAGAAGCAACTGGCTGCTGGAACGGGACAGCGGCCTCTGGGAAAGCGGTACGTCGACGACAGTAAGGTCAGCGACCACCACGCCATCATTCCCAATGCGGTTTCCCCCGAGAGGGCCCAGCTCACCGAAGAGGAACGCAAGATTTACGGTTTGATCTGCCGCCGCTTCCTCATGATGTGGCATGACGATTACCTTCAGGCCGTCACGACCGTGATTACCACAATCACACAAGGAACATTCGTCGACCACTATCGATCCAGCGGAACCGTGGTGCAACAGATGGGTTGGAAGGTCCTGGACATTGGGACGGAAGGACGAAAGCGAGAGACGAAAGGTAGTGCCGAGGAGAAAACTCCGGAGCAGATCCTGCCGGTGGATCTTGCCCAAGGACAACTCCAGGACATCGTAGATATCGAAGCCCGAAAAAAGAAGACCAGACCCCCGAAGCGATTCACGGAGGGCACGCTCTTGACCGCGATGCAGACGGCAGGCCAAAGCCTGGACGAGAGAGAACTGTCCGACGCGATGAAAGAGACGGGCCTCGGTACGCCTGCCACACGTGCGGCCATCATCGAAGTGCTGTTGAAACGCGGCTATATCGTTCGTATGGGCAAGAGCCTGGAGGCGACGGAAAAGGGAATCCACCTCATTGAAGTAGTTCATCCCGAAGTTAAGAGTCCCGCGATGACCGGCCAATGGGAGTCATTTCTCAAGAAGATCCAACACGGTGAATGCCAACTTGATCCATTCCTGGCTAACATCAGTCAATACGTTCGTTCCGTCGTCGGAAAAGTTCGTCAGGCTTCGCCCGTTCAACCAGCGTCGGCGGTTCCCTCCACACCTAAGATCTCCGATCCTCCTGATTTACCAAGTCCAAAGACTATTCCCAACGGCGCAAGTCTCACCGAGCTGTTGCAGAACGCATTCGGCTTCTCTGAGTTCAGGCCCAATCAGGAAGCCGTCTGTCAGGCGGTGACGGCGGGGAAAGACGCGCTGCTTGTCATGCCGACCGGCTCGGGCAAGTCGCTCTGTTACCAGTTGCCGGGATTGGCACGAGGCGGGACGACTCTCGTGATCAGTCCACTCATCGCTCTGATGGACGATCAGGTGCAGAAGCTAAAGGCGCAAGGGTTCGCGGTTGAGTGCATTCATTCAGGTCGCGATCGTGAAACTTCCCGCCGTGTCTGTTCCGACTACCTGGGCGGCAAACTACAGTTCCTCTTCATTGCTCCAGAACGGCTTCGGGTGGCCGGCTTCCCCGAAATGCTCGCCAAGCGAAAACCCTCGCTGATCGCCATCGACGAGGCGCACTGTATCTCGCAGTGGGGCCACGATTTTCGACCGGACTATCGGATGCTTAGCCAACATTTGCCAGGTCTTCGTCCTGCTCCGATACTGGCGCTCACCGCCACCGCGACGCCGCTGGTTCAAAATGACATTGCAACTCAGCTAGGTTTGACCGCGCCCACGCACTTCATCCATGGTTTCCGCCGCGAAAACATAGCGATCGAGATCGTAGAAGCTTTGCCTTCACAACGGCCTCAGCTCGCTCGGGAGATCCTGCTCGAGGAGAAACACCGGCCAGCCATCGTATATACCCCGACGCGCAAGCAGGCGGACAGCCTGGCGGAAGATCTTGCAGGCGAATTTGCTGTAGCTACCTACCATGCAGGGCTGGATGCCGAGCGGCGACGACGAGTGCAGGAAGAATTCATGGCAGGCAAGCTGGACGTCATGGTGGCAACCATAGCGTTCGGAATGGGGATCGATAAGCCGGATGTTCGAACCGTGATTCACACCGCGCTGCCCGGCAGTCTGGAAGGGTATTACCAGGAGATTGGCCGCGCCGGGCGCGACGGAATGCAGAGTCGCGCCATCCTCATGCACTCGTATGGAGACCGTCATACCCATGACTTCTTCTTCAGTCGAGATTACCCGGATGTTGCGCTGCTCGATCGATTGTTTGCCAGGCTTCACCCTGAACCCCAACCTAAGGAGGCCCTCCGCAAAGCCTTGGCGATGGAGGCAGATCTCTTCGACAAGTCTCTCGAGAAACTTTGGATTCACAAAGGGGCAGTGCTGGACTTTGCGGAGAACGTAAGCCAGGGCGACGGACTATGGCACTCGTCCTACATTCAGCAGGGTGATCAAAAACGGGCGCAGATCGATCAGATGATTCGCTTTGCGGAGAGCAATCAATGCCGCATGACCTCCCTTGTGCGGCACTTTGGTGATA
>Ga0209139_10000367_pt1 | contig 15398 bp, 9 predicted proteins | sample BogFormECP14_OM3_FD_188246 | JGI IMG/M metagenome (GOLD analysis project Ga0209139, IMG submission 188246) | Bog forest soil microbial communities from Calvert Island, British Columbia, Canada - ECP14_OM3 (SPAdes) (version 2) | ecosystem: Environmental > Aquatic > Freshwater > Wetlands > Bog ...
AGCTGTGGAAAGCGGGCCCGGATCATCCTTCTTCTGGCTGCGGGAATTCAATGCCCGTGCCGAACGTCTGCTATGCCCCTGTTGCTACCTGTTAGATACCTTTTGCAGCCCGTGAGATGTGCGCGGCGCGGCTGGTTTGGCCGGCACAAAGCAACCGTTTTTAGTCAGCGCGGGATTGTCGCTGATTGAAGCGAAGGGGGCAAGAGAAAAGTGAGCAACGCCCCGAAGCACGATGCACATGGCGTGCACAGTTTTTCCACAAGGTGATTTTTGCGGCGTGATTCGGGGCGCATGCGAGTTTTTACGGAAATATTACAGAAATTTCTTGCCGAGCAACCGGCGCGATGCAAAAAGAAATAAATTGGGCCTGAGGAAAACTTGTTCATGGTGATGATTTTTTTTCGGCGCTGGAGCCAGCGGTGGCTTTATCGGTCTTAAATTTTTCCGTTGCGTCGGGGCGCGCGAATTCGTAGACGCCCGTAGCTTCGCTGCCGGCGAGAATATGGTGCGAGTTCACGAGGATGGAGGTGGCTTCGATGCGGCCGCCGTCGGGTGTGTACAACAAATAGGTGGCTAGGCGATTGCCATCTTTATTGAAATGCAGCAGCTTATTGTGCAGAGCGATCCACACTTCTCCCGTTCCGCGATCGACGGTCACGGCCGTGAGATTGCGTTTCAGATATGGCTGCTCATGGCGTTTTTCCTGGCGGTCAATTTCCTTGCGCGCCGCTTGCGCTACCTGCAGAGCGTCGATGGAGGTGTACTGAATCTCTTGTTCGGCGACGCCGAAAGGCTCGTACACGCGGACGGTGGGTTCGGGCAGAAAGGGAAAGGCATAAAAAAGCTGACCTTGCGCGTTGGTGGCGAGCAGGCCGGTGCTTAGATAGCGGTTCAGTTCGTCGCGGTCGGACATGGGCTCGGGATCGCCAAACTCGCGGACGTCCCGGCCGTTCTTGTCATAGACAGAGATGAGATGGGTTCCGTGGAGTGTTGCGACGGCCACTTCGCCATCGGCGAGGGCCGCGAGCGAGACGGGTGCCGTAACGGGAATCGAGCGGAGAAGCGTGCCTTCTTTGGAGAAGATCAGTACGGAGTTGGCGCCACGGTCGGCGACGTAGATGTTGCCTTGCGCGTCGACGTCGCAATCTTCGCCAAAGACGATGGCCGCAGGCCGGGCCTTCACGTTGGCGTAGGCCGATAGGGCAGCACCGATCTGCATGACCGGCTTGAAGTTGGGTTCGTAGATCAAAACGCCGGGCTGCGGGGAGACGAGCAGGTAGAGGCGACCGTCAGAGCCTTCGCGCATGGCGCGCAGACCCGGACCTACGTCGGTGAAGACGCGGCGGCCGGCGGTCAGATCCTGGCTTTCTATGTCCAGCTGAGGAGGTTCCTGCGCGGCCAGCGTGCCGCCGAACAGCCCGCATGAAACAGCTGTTAGAAGGGCGGCTAGGAGACGGGATAAGAGATAACTCTTCAAAAATGGCCACCTTCGGCTTTAAGCGTCAGACGCAAGAAACTGCTGATCTGTACTGAACTTTGTTGAACGGGCACGACTTACTGTCTGGCTGTTCAGAATGTGTAAGACGCGCACAGGTTGCCCTGAGCTACGCGAGCAGCTGCCGGGACCACGCGGACCCAGATTCCATCCGGCGCTTCCAACGTTTAGTCGATGCGCAGGCGGAGCCGTTCGATGGACCGCGCACGCAGTCGACCGGCGCTGTTCCGGGCGCCTTCGTCGTCGGTTTCGATGAGCACGGCGTTCAGCTGCACGTCTCCGCTGGCGACTTCAAAGCGCGCCGGTAAACCATTGATAAATTTGCGGATAATGGCTTCGCGATCCATGCCGATCACGCCAGAGTGGGGCCCGGTCATGCCCACATCGGTGATGAAGGCCGTGCCTTGCGGCAGGACGTGCTCGTCGGCGGTAGCTACGTGAGTGTGGGTGCCCACGACCACCGTCGCTCGTCCGTCCAGATACCAGCCGAGGGCAATTTTCTCGCTGGTGGTTTCGGCGTGCATATCGACAAAAACCACGGCGACGTCCGGAGGCAAGGACGCTAGTAACTCGTCCGTCTTGCGGAAAGGATCGTCGATAGCCGGGAGGAAGACGCGCCCTTGGACGTTGATTACACAATACTTAACGCCATTCTTGGCCACGCCGATATACACACCGCTGCCTGGACTGCCATCGGGGAAATTGGCTGGGCGCAGCAGGCGCGGCTCATGCGGCAAGTAGTCCAGAATCTCGCGCTTGTCCCAACTGTGATTGCCACCGGTCAGGACGGCGATGTCGGTTTGCAGCAGCTCTTCAGCGATGCGCGGAGTGATGCCAAAGCCAGCGGCGGAGTTTTCACCGTTGGCGATGACCAGATCGATGTGCCGCTGCGCCACTAAATCGGCGAGCCGGTCGTGGACGATTTGGCGCCCGGGCGAGCCGACAATGTCACCGATGAAAAGTATGCGCATAGGGCGGGTAGACGGCCTAAATAGAGAAATGGAGCGAACCGCTTAGCCGTGGGGAGCTAGGCCGTGAACCTCTGAAATAAAGTGGGCGCCACGAGCCAGCCGTTAGGCTTTCCTGCCCCGTTCGAGTGTCCCACTTGAAGAAAATCGGGACGCCCCAACGGGACAGGCCGTGCACACAGGATGGCTATCCGCAGCACCTCAGAGATTCGTCATTGGTTCAAACAGCTTTCGCACCCACACCTGCTTCGAAGAACGCTCCGCATCCATTGTAGCGTTGCAGCGGAACGCGCGTCCAATCGCGTGGCGAAACGAATTCATTCCGTGCGCTCTGAGACCAACCCCTCTTGAACAGATCTGGGTATCAGCAAGCTGCGGATTCGAGCATTGAGCGGCTCGGAATACAGCCGGGCAATCAACGCGGCCAGCAGAGTCGCGAGTAGCAGGAACAATAAGAGCCACAAGGGTTTATCGCCGGCCCGCAAGGTATGCCGATCGTAGATGTTGCGCATGAACGCCAGCACCACAATGTGAAACAGATAAAGCTCATAGCTGTGACTGCCAAACCAGGCCAGCGGCGTGAGCAATCGCTGAAGGAGATTCTGGGAGTGGACCTCGGCGGAAGAGCTTTGGCTCGCGCCTTCCACAAAAAGAAAGAGTGCCGCGCCTCCAGCGACCAGGGTCGGACCAAAGATCGCGTTGCTGTCGATGTCCTTCGACAGATAGATCCAAGCGATAAACGCGCAGGCGGCGAGCTGTACCAAGCGCCTAACCACTTCACTGACCTGAATTTTTCGAGAAAGGAGCGCCACGCAGCAACCCATGGCGATCGCGTCAAAGCACGCGAAGTAGCCGTACAAAAATTTGATTTCGTCGTCCGCATGATGGCTGCGATAGATCGGCCCAAAAATAATCGCCGCAGCCCAAACGCACAGAATCAATGCGTCGCGGCGCAGCAACAGGCAAAGCAGCGGGAACAGCAGATAAAAAACCTCTTCTACCGACAAGGACCACAAAATATTGAGGCCGTAATTGAAGTAGCCGACCTTGGCCATGAGGACGTTGTGCCAGAAGGTCAGCACGGAAAAATCGGCGGTCAGAAAGGAAACGTCTTTCGCGCCATCGCTCTTGAAATACGGAACCCCGGCGAGGCCGAGCGAGGTGATGACCGTCAAAATCAGCAACAGACATGGGAAAATCCGCGCAAAACGAAAGGCATAAAACTTTCTGGCGGAGATGGTACCCAGAGAGCCGAAACGCCGCAGCGACGTGGAGGTGATCAGGAAACCGGAAATGACGAAAAAGATCGTGACGCCATAGTTTCCATTGCGCGCCACGGCTTCAACGAATTTGGCGCTCATCACTGAGGCGAAAGGGCCTTTGGCAAGGTTGTAGGCCAGATGAAAGTGCAAGATGAGAACAAGAAGAATCGAGATACCGCGCAGGACATCGATGCGGTAGTCGCGAACATTTTGTGTCCGTGGCGCTGGTGACGGTAACACGCTGGAATTGTCTCACGGTCGCCCGTGCGTATTTAGTTGCCATATTCCACGCGCCTTAACAGACTATGGTACGGATGCGACGGTTGAGATGAGGGAAAAGAGGGAACGGATTGAACGATCCGCGAGCTGAATACACCAAGCGTTTAGAAAATTATGCGCAGAAGATGGCAGTGGAAAACCGCCGCCACATCGCTTTGGGAAACGCCAAGCTGGCTGCGATTCTTGCCGGGCTCGCTAGCCTGTGGATGGTGGTGGCCCAACATTGGTTGCCGCCGTATTGGCTGATTGTCCCCGCGGTGGCGTACGTGATTTTGGCCACGGTGCATGAATTTGTGCTGCGCAGGAAAAAGCGGGCGGAAGTCGCCGGGGATTTTTATCAGCGGGGTATCGCGCGCATGGAGGATCGCTGGGCGGGCACGGGTCAGACCGGCGAAAACTTTCGCGAGCGAAACTATCTGTGCGCTGAAGATCTGGATATCTTCGGCCCAGGCAGCCTCTTTCAATTGTTGTCGCAGGCGCGCCTGCCAATGGGCGAAGATCAGTTGGTCGAATGGCTATGCACGCCGTCAGAGTTGCCGGCGATTCTCGAGCGGCAAAAGCTGGTCGAGGAATTGCGCGCAAAGCTAGACCTGCGCGAATATGTGGCCGTCACCACGGAGGCGCTGTGGGCGCGGCTCGATCCGAAGACGCTGGTCGGTTGGGGGGAAGCGCCGGCGCTCTTGCCGCGCGGAATTTGGCGCGGGGTTGCTGTGGTTTTGCCGCTGGCATTCCTAACTACGCTCGTTGTTTGGTATACCTCCCACTTCTACGCTCCGTTGTTGTTCGTGCTAGCTCTCGAAATTATGATGCGCCGCCGGCTGCACCGCAGCGCGGATGAAGTGATGCATGGCGCCGCGTGCAATGCCGAAGGCTTATTGTTGTTTGCCGATGTGCTGGGGCGGTTCGAGCGGGAGCCGTTCACTTCTCCAAAGCTGGCCACCATGGCCGCCAGGCTGCGCGGCACCAACAGGTCCGGGGATGTGGCTGCGTCCGTCGCCGTACGAAAACTTGCCGGGATTGTCTATTGGATTGATACGGCGGACAGTCTGTTTGGCCATATCGCGGAGCTGCCGTTTCTGTTCGGCGTGAATGTGGGTTACGCCACGGAAGCTTGGCGGCGTCGCTGGGGCGGCAAACTACGCGAGTGGGCGCAGATCACCGGCGAGATGGAAGCGCTGCTATCGCTGGCGGGCTATGCGTATGAACATCCCGCGGATCCGTTTCCCGTGTTTATCGACGAACCGAATCACGTAGCGGAATTTCACGGCGAGGAGCTTGGCCATCCGCTGATCGCCGCGGCGAGTTGCGTGCGCAATTCCGTTTTTCTGGAGCAAAAGACCCGCGCGATTTTGGTCAGTGGCTCGAACATGTCCGGCAAGAGCACGTTTTTGCGCACTGTTGGAATCAATACGGTGCTGGCGATGGCAGGCGCTCCGATTCGCGGGAAGTCACTACGCCTGACGCCTTTGGCGCTGGGAACGCGGATCCGCAGCGGCGATTCGCTGCAGGAAGGGCGGTCCAATTTTTATACGGAGATTTTGCACATTCGCAGAGTTTTTGCATTGCTGAAAGAAAGCAAGTATCCGTTGTTGTTTCTCTTTGACGAACTTCTTGAGGGGACAAATTCCAAAGACCGGCGCATCGGTGCGCAGAGCCTGCTCGACGTGCTGCTCAAAGCCGGGGCCATTGGAATTGTTACCACGCACGATTTGGCGCTGACGGAAATCGCTACGGCCATCGGTGCTCCGCTGCGCAACATGCATTTTCAGGATCAAGTGGTGGATGGCAAGATGGTTTTTGACTACCGGTTGCAAGATGGCATGGTGACAAAAAGCAATGCCCTCGAGCTCATGCGCTTGGTTGGCCTGGAGATGTAATCGGCTATTTTCCTGCGTACAATGCTCCGGTTACCGCAAGGAGTCCTCTATGCGTGGCAGCAACGCGTCAAAATGTAATTGCCAAATTTTTCTGCTGGGAGTTGCGCTGGCGGTGGGGCCGCTCTGTCTGGCCCCCGCGAAATCGCTGGCCCAGAATGCACGGCCGGCCGATCAACTTGGCCAGGTGAAATTTCCCACCAGTTGCCAGGGCAGCGTGCAATCCACGCTCGAAAAAGGCCTCGCGCTGCTGCACTCCTTTCAGTACACGCAATCGGAAGAGACGTTCAGTGCGGCCGCGAAGCAGGATCCGAAATGCGCGATGGCTTATTGGGGTACAGCCATGGCCCGCTATCACGAGCTGTGGGAATTTCCGCAGTCCGAGACGCTTAAGAAAGGTTTGGCTGACGTGCAGACGGCGCAGAAACTTGCAGCGCCGACGGAACGCGAGCGCGGGTACATCGCGGCGGCCGCAACGTTTTATCAAGAGGATGCCAAGTTGTCGCAGGAGCGACGCACCGCGGCGTATTCCGCGGCCATGGCGAAGCTGCATGCTGCGCAGCCGCAAGATATCGAAGCCGCCGAGCTTTACGCTCTATCGCTGGTGGCGCTTGCCGAGCAGGACGTGGATGCGCGCGCCAATCGCGAAAAGGCCATCGCGATTCTCAATCCCATTTTTGCCGCGCAGCCGAACAGTCCGGGCGCGGCGCACTATTTGATTCACGCAGCGGATACGCCGGAGCTAGCGCCACAAGGACTCGCGGCGGCGCGTGCGTATGCAAAGATTGCGCCAGATTCGTCGCATGCAATTCATATGCCGTCGCACATTTTCAATCGTCTTGGTCTGTGGCAGGAGTCGATCGCCTCAAACGTCGCGGCGTCGGCGGCCGCCGAACACGCGACGGATATGCACATGGCCGAGCCGCGCTACCAAACGCACGCGATGGATTATCTCGATTACGCCTATTTGCAAAGTGGCGAAGAAGCTAAGGCGCGCACCATGTGCGTGGCGGAAATGAGCGTTCATGGATCGAACGACGAGCAGAGGACCGAGCATCGCGCGTTGCTCGAAGCGCGCAACGCCGTAGAGTTGCACCGCTGGAAGGAGGCTGCGGAACTGGAAATCCCGGATAGCGTTCGCGAATTGTGGCTCGATACAACCTATTGGGCGCGAGCGATTGGTGCGGCGCGCAGCGGCGATGTCGAGGGCGCGAAAAAAGATGTTGAGAAGTTGACGAAAATCGTGACGCAGCGCGAAGAAGAGAGCCGCGGCGAAGGTTATAAGGTGTCCGCCGAAAAGGCGACGGACTTGCGTGAAGCGGAAGCGTGGCTGGCTTTCGCGGAGGGAAAATCCCAGGAAGCGATTGCCGAGTTGACCGCCGCCGCGCAACGCGAAGAGAAGGAAGGCGCGGAATCGGTGCACACGCCGGCGCACGAAATGCTGGCGGATATGTACGCGGAAATGAGAAAGCCGGCGGAGGCGCTGGCGACCTATACCCAGGCTTTGAAATATTCGCCGGACCGCTTTGACAGCTTGTACGGCGCGGCGCTCGCCGCCAAAGCGTCCGGCGATGCCACCGGCGCGCAAAATTATTTTGCGAAGTTGTCCGCTATCGCCGGTCCCGATGCGGACCGCCCGGAACTCGCGGAAGCAAAGACCGTTCTGGCGCAAAAATAGCCCGGCATAGGCAAGTCAAAGAAACTCGGATGCGTTTCGCAGGGGCGCGCAGCTGAACAGAATCTGCCTGCTCAGATAGCGCGCCCCCACGCGCGGGGAACTTCTATCTAAAAGTGGAAGCCCAACTCGGCGGTCAGCGCGCGCGGCGTGACGTAGTGCGTCCCGCTGAAAGTGGAGAGAAAGTTATAAACCGCCACTTTGTTGGTCACGTTAATCGCCGTTAGCCGCAAACTCCACTTGTCACGATCTCCGTGAAACAAGTTGTCTTGGCCCACGGTCACGTCAAACAAATTACGTGGCGCCACGCGCGGAGGATTGTGATCGTCATTCTCGGTGCCCGCCACCGGTATGCTCAAATATTTTGAGCCGTAGAGCGACGCCGGACATAGGCCATTCGGACTAATTCCGGTGGTCGGCGTGGCGAACACCGTGCCGCAGAAAAGTCCCGCCTGGAACTGTTGATCGGGCGTCAGCCCGGAGACATTCACCGGATCCGTTCCGTCACCGAAAGGTATGGCGCCGGCCACCAGTCCGCTGTCATAGCGCCAGTTCACGCCCACGAACGGACCCGCTTTCCACGGCTGATATTGCACGTGCGTGGTCTGGTTGAAATGTTCGTCGTGGTCGATGCGAAATACTCCCCCCGCGCCCGCAGGCGTGGCGCCAATCCCGCTTACCTGGGGGTCGAAGAAACGCGCGGCCACGCTGGACAGCACCACAAACGCCGTGATGCCATGGAAGTCCGGGACGGTCGCGCGGATGGCGTAGCCGGGGATTTTTGAGCTGGCCCACTCGATGGGATAGGTGATCGGCGTATCGCCCAGCACGCTGAAGTCAAATGCCTTGTGCGTGTACTTCCAAATGTACTCGCCGTCGATCACCAGGTACTTCCCGAAGGCTTGTTCGAGCCCCGCGTGAAATTCATTGCGGTGGCCAGGGCTGAGCGGTGGCACCGACGACGATACGCACTGACCGCCGGGCACCGATTCCTGCAAATCGAAAATCACCGGGTTGTTGCAGCCGGTACTGGCCAGGATCAGGTTTTCGTTGAAGGGAGTCTCCATCGTGCGGGCGTAAGAAATGCGCAACACCGTGCTCGTGGGTTTAAAGTTGTAGGCGATGCCCAGGCGCGGTTCGAGTTGCTGGGCGCTGGCAAGGCCCCGGTAAATATCGGCGCGCAGACCGAGGTTGAAGCTCCAGTTCTTGATGGAAATCGTATCCTGCAGATACAGCGCTGCTTCCTTGATGTTGGTGTTGCCGTTGAAGGTAAACAGTCCGCTCGTGGTCTGTCCCGTGGGGCAGCCGTCGGATGCCGGCAGTGCCGCCGTTCGTGTCAGATCGTAACAGCCGAGCAGCGGAATGAACGCGGGATTCGGCGTGCCTCCCGCGTTGCCTAGGCCTCCGCAAGCCCCCGGGTCGGTCAAGGATGGATTGGTATCGATGCTGCCATCGGCATTCAAGCACACGGCGTTCACCGTCGGGTCCACGATGCCGAATTTATCGTTTTCCGCGAGCGCGGTGTTCTCGAAGGTGATTCCCGCCTTTACGTTGTTGATTCCCTTAACGTACGAGAGCGTGGCGCGGCCTCCGGCGTTGGTTAAGCTGCGGTTCTGGCCCACGGTGCTTAGCTGTAGGTCCGGCGTGGCGTCCGCGAAGGGGTTGCCGCTCGGGTAGTAGTTATATTGGTCCCGCCGTACAAAGGCGCCCAGGGTGAGCACGGTTGTGGCATTGATTATCCGCGTCCACGAAGGCGCAATGTTGAACGTTCCGATCTTCGAGCGTTGATCCTGCGGACCAACCGGTTGTCCGTTCGGTCCCAGTCCGCCGCACGAACCGATTTGCCCCGGGGGACAAACCGGCGTTGCCGCCAGAAGCGTCCATTCCGTGCCGTCTTGTGCGTCGTAGGAATTGGGTGTCTGGAACCACGACCGGCTGTAGCCGAAATTGATACTGAGGGTATCCTTCGACGAAAGCTTATAGTCGACGCGATCGAAGAAATTTTCCTCATTGCCACGATCGTGGATCACGCCGATTTCCGGTCCGTCAAGAAACCGCGCGGTGTTCAGGCCGCTGCCGGAAATGTAGTTGCCCCACTTATCGCCGCCGTAAGCCAGGTCGAAGCCACCGGTTTCCGATCCAAAGGAGCCGTAGGAGCTGGTGATCTGCCCATGCGGCGGCGTCACACCCAACCCCGAGCGCGTGGTCACGACAATCACCAGGCTGGTTTTGCCGCCAAATTCCGCTGGCGGCGCGCCGGAAATCACTTCCAGCGATTGAATCGAATCCTCGGGAATCTGATTGGAGAACACTTTGCTTTGCTGGTCGGTGATGGCCTGCCCATCGATAGAGAAAGAGTTGGAGGCATGGTCGCCCAGTCCATGAAAGAGGCCGTTGGAATCGGCAGCCACGCCAGGCGTGGTCAGCGTCACCAGCGAACTAACTGAAGAAGAAGCGCTCTCCAGCGGCAGCTTGTCGAACAAGCCGCGGTCCACGTCGGTGTGGAACGTTGAGTCGTTTTCCACGAGGTCCGCGCCCGAGGATTCGACGGTGATGCTCGTCGCCGCAGTCCCCAACTTCAAGGTAATCTGCGCAATCGTGGGGACCGAGGAACGCAAATCCAGGTCCTGCGTGTATGACGTGAAACCCTGCTCGCTTACCACCAGGTGGTACGGATTAAACGGCACATTGCTGAAGCGGAACGTGCCGTCGACTTCTGTAGTCACGGTGCGCGAATAGCCGCTCACGGGATTGGTTATCTCCACGGTAGCTCCGGCGATGATCGCGCCGGAGGGATCCTTCACCGTGCCTTCGATGGATCCGGAATTCCCCGATTGCGCTTTCACGGAAATACTTGCCAACGACAAAACACATCCCAAAATCAAAAGCGAATAAATGCGCCAATTCTTTAACATTTTTTCTCCATCCCCTCGAGGGCCCGTTGCGGGCCATGTGTGTGCAGTTGTGGATAGAGGCCGCCGGAAAAATGGCGGTGACGCGGGCTCACGCGTTAAGCCGGCGCGTCAAATTAGACTTCAAGATGGGAAGGAATTAAGCGACAGGCGGGGCGCGGGAAGGCCGGTGCAGGGAGAAGGAATCGTTCGGTGCGTGGTACTGCGGGGTGGCGGTAAGCCAGACAATCGGCGCTGGTGCAATCGAAAACGCTAAACGCGCCGAAGCCAGCGCCGGCATATGCAGCGCCTGGCATACGTGGCAAGCGGTATCCGGGCCGGCCGTGTGCTCGTGCAGGAGCGCGCCGCCACAAGCGAAGTACAGGAGTGCCGCGCAGGCGAGCAGGGCTAGAGCGCGTTGCAGTTGCGTTCGACCGGATTTGCGCTGAAAAACTTCCATTTTGCGGGCACGGCAGCGCGCCAACTACATTTTAAGTCAGCTACACATCACCGTGCCCTCTTAGACGTGAGGTTGGCCCTTTTGGTTACCCGCGATGTTTGGCTAGATACCATCGGTTTTTGCGATAGGGACTAGGATTTCTTGCGCAATAGCTCAACGATATCATCGACCTGCGCGTGCACATGAGTAAGGGTGCGCGCCAAGCCTTGAATTTCCAATTCCGCTCGGCGGTTTACGTCATAATCCAGCTCGCCCCGCAGCCGGTCTTTCTTGTCCTGGCGGTTTTGGCTCATCATAATCACCGGCGCCTGAATGGCGGCCAGCATGGAGAGGAACAGATTCAGCAGAATGTACGGATAAGGATCCCAGGCCTGCCCGCGTAAAATCACGTTGGCCGCCACATACACCGACAGCGCAACTCCGAACAAGATAATGAAGCTCCAGGAGCCGCCAAAGCGCGCCACCGCGTCGGCAATGTGCTCACCGAAAGTAGCCTGTTCTTCGATCAGCTCGTTGGGATTACGCGCCGCGCGCACGCGCACCAGTTGCTGCGAAGCGTGGAACTGCCGGCCCAGCACGGTAAGCATATCCACCCCGGCGAGCGGTTTGCGCTGCAGCAGCACGGTGATGTCGCGGTGGTCCACTTCCACGGCGGTACTTTCCTCCGTGGCCATGGCCGTGGTCTGGTGCGGCGTACCATCGAGCATGGACGCAAAACCAAAGAACTCGCCATGCGCGGGCCGATCCACGATCACTTCCTGATGGTCTTCGTCGACGGTGCTTACCTGCACCGCGCCGGACACCAGCACATAGGCGCGCCCTCCCGGGTCACCCATTTTGTAAATACGCTGGCGCGGCGCAAACGTTTTGAGTTCCACCTGGCTCGCCAGCACCGAGAGCTCTTCTTCGTCCAGCAAAGTAAACAGCGGAACGTGCTTCAAGATTTGCGGATCGCAGGGCATCGGACACCTCAGAAATGGAATTCTTGATGCACGAGCATTCCATAAAAATGGATACGGGAACAACCCGCAGCGGCGCGAAATGAGCGCCCGCTTTTCTCCGCCGCCGGCGTGATCTATTGACCACACCACCGTTCCGGCCTAAGCTCGTTCGTGCTAACGGGATGTCCAAAAGTAGTCGTAAGGCCGCATTGCTGGCTCTGTTTTTCGCGCTGATTTTTCTTGGTGCGCAGTTGCACTTCTGCGCGGACTTGACTGGCGCGACCAGCGGCACGCACATCTGTCCGGTGTGCTCGGCGACCGGCGCGGTGGTGCTGACGCCGACCGCGGCGATTGCGGTTGTCTCGCAGGTTCGGCCACTTCAGGTACCCAGGCCCATTGTTTCCAGTTCTCTGGAGATTCCGCGCGCCACTTCTCCCCGGGCTCCTCCCACAATCTAGTCGCCCTGCGAGTAAATTCATTTTGCTATCGGCTGGATTGGCTGTTGGTTACTCCACGGACCGCTAAGGACAATTTCCATGAAGAAAGGATTGGCTATAGCTGCGCTGACGGTAGCGTTGCTGCCGGTGATCGCCGCCGCTCAAGGGGCGGCGCCCGGGAACGTTCCTCCGCCGCAACCCGCCACGCCGCCGCGCGCGGATACTACACAGCCGCCGCCCTTGCGCATCACGCTCGATGACGCCATCCGCCTGGCGCTGCAGCACGACCATGCCTTGGCCGCCGCGCGCACCACAATCTTGCAGAATCAGGCCCAGGAAATCACCGCCAACCTTCGCCCCAATCCCAACATCTCCTGGGACTCGCAATTTTTCCCGCTGTTTCACCCCGAGGAATTTGGCACCAGTTACTTGAATACCCAAGCACAATTCGATATTGGCATCAGCTATCTTTTTGAGCGCGGCAGAAAACGCCAGCATCGCCTGGAGGCTGCGCGCGATCAGACCGCCATGACGCGCGATCAGGTAGACGACACCCAGCGCCAGCTTGTATTCAATCTAGCGCAGCAATTCGTCGCCGTGCTGCTGGCGCAGTCCACCATCGATCTTGCCAATAAGGACCTGGACAGTTTTCAGCAGACCGTGGACATCTCCAACGAGCGTTACAAGCTGGGAGACCTGAGCGAAGGCGACCTGCTGAAAATTCGCCTGCAATTACTGCAATTTCAGAGCGATCTTTCCTCGGCGCGCGTCGCCAAAGTGCAGGCGCTGGCTTCGCTCCGCCAGTTTCTCGGTTTTGAGTCCGTCCCGGACAATTACGATGTGGATGGCGAACTCGCATACGCCCCGGTGCACGAAGGAATCGACGACCTGAAATCTTTGGCGTTGCGTTCCCGCCCGGACTTGCAAGCCACGCAACAAGGCGTGGTGGCGGCGCGTAGTCAGGAAACTCTCGCGGAAGCCAACGGCAAGAAAGATCTGGATGTCACCTTCGATTACACGCACACCAACGGCCAAAGCAGCGGAGCGTTCTACTTCAATATTGATTTGCCGATTTTCGATCGCAACCAGGGCGAAATCGCGCGCACCAAATACGCCATCACGCAGGCGCAAGAGCAGGAACTTGAATCCGCGCAGCAGGTCTTGACCGATGTTACGAGCGCCTACGCCAACCTGAAATCCAACGACGAAATTATCCGCCTTTATCAGGGCGGCTATGTCGATCAAGCGCGCGAGTCTCGCGACATCAGTGAGTACGCCTACAAACGCGGCGCTGCCAGCTTGCTGGACTATCTAGACTCCGAACGCACTTATCGCGCGAACCAGCTTGCGTATCGCCAGGCGCTAGCCAGCTATATGACCGCCGTTGAACAGATGCGCGAAGCCGTGGGAACGAGGACGCTGCCATGAAATTGTTTAGCAGTCGAAGCACCGCCGCACGCTACATCGTTACGCTCGTTGCCGCACTGGCATGCGCCGCGATTTTTGCCGGCTGCGGGTCGAGTGGTCCGAGCGAATCCGAATCAAAAATGACCTCGTTCTCCACGAACGAAAGCAAAAACGATACCGCGTCACTGTTCACCGTTCCTCAAGACCAGATGGCGCATCTGCAAGTGATCACCGTCGAAAAATCGCATCTGCCGCGTGTTTTGCGCCTCACCGGAGCGGTCGCTTACAACGCCTTTGCCACCACGCCCGTGTTTTCCGCAATTGGCGGACCAGTGGAAAAAATTCTGGTCGACCCTGGTCAGGTCGTGCATTTGAATCAGCCGCTCCTGGTGGTCAGCAGCCCGGACTATTCCGCTGCCCGCTCCACGTATCTCAAAGCCAACGGCGTCTTTCTTCTCGCCGATAAAAATTATGAACGGTCCAAGGATCTTTACGAACACAAGGCCATCGCCGAGCGCGACCTGCAGCAGGCGGAGGCCGATCGCGCCGCCGCGCTGGCGGATTTGCAATCCGGTGAAGACGCCTTGCGCGTTCTAGGAATTAAGGATCCAGAGAAATTCGCTGATACGAAAGCCACTGCGGAAGTTCCGGTCCTCGCGCCTGTGGGCGGAGAGGTTGTCGAGCGTCTGGTGGGCCCGGGCCAATTACTGCAGGCTGGCGCCACGCAGTGTTTCACCATTTCGGATATGAGCACAGTCTGGGTGCTCGTCAACGTATATCAGAGCGATCTAGCGTACGTGCATGTAGGCGACACCGTGGAGATTGATACCGACAGTTATCCCGATAAATTTCACGGCAAGATTTCCTATCTAGCGCCGGCGCTGGATCCGAATACGCGGACATTGCAGGCGCGCATCGTGGCCGGCAATCCCGGCGGCAAGCTGAAAAAAGACATGTACGTCACCGCCGTGGTGCAAGCGGGCGCGATGAACGAAGTGCTGACTGTTCCCGACGCCGCGGTTCTGCATGATTCGGAAAACGTGCCCTTCGTCTATTTGCAGCAAACCGAAGCCAACAAGTTTGCGCGCCGCGTCGTCAAAATCGGCGACAGCAACGACGGCCGCACGCGCATTGAAAGCGGCTTAAAAGAAGGCGACAAAGTTGTAGGCGATGGCAGCCTGTTTCTGCAATTCAAGAATTCTCTCGAGCACTAAGCGCTTTGAAAGACGTGAACATGTTTACGGGCAAACATTCGTGATTCATCGCATCGTACAATTCGCGCTCAAGCAGCGCTTCGTGGTGCTGCTGTTCACGGTGCTGGTGGTCATCGCCGGCGCGATGTCCTTCCAGCGCATGCCCGTGGATGCTTATCCCGATCTGTCCCCGCCCATCGTCGAACTCATCACCCAGTGGCCCGGTCACGCCGCCGAAGAAGTGGAGCGTCTAACAACCCTGCCGCTCGAGCTCGCCATGAATGGCACGCCGAAGCTGCGCGTCATGCGTTCCATTTCCCTGTACGGGTTGTCGGACGTGATTCTCACGTTTGAAGACAACACCGATCCCTATTTCGCGCGGCAGCAAATTTTTCAGCGCATCGCCGACGCGTCGCTACCCACAGGCGTAACGCCCAGTATGGCGCCGCTGTTTAGTCCCAGCGGCCTGGTGTATCGCTATGTGATCGACAGCACCGATCGCAGCGCGCAGGAATT
>Ga0209139_10000368_pt1 | contig 15379 bp, 16 predicted proteins | sample BogFormECP14_OM3_FD_188246 | JGI IMG/M metagenome (GOLD analysis project Ga0209139, IMG submission 188246) | Bog forest soil microbial communities from Calvert Island, British Columbia, Canada - ECP14_OM3 (SPAdes) (version 2) | ecosystem: Environmental > Aquatic > Freshwater > Wetlands > Bog ...
TGCGACCGCAAATCCCTCGTTGCCACACCCGAGAATCTGCCGATCCGAGTCCTGAAAGGGCCGGGTCGGATGGTTCCCCCCGCGAGACTCTGGTCGCAGCGACGCGGGTGCTGCAAGTCGGTTCCTCCTGTTGTGCACGAGCGACGAAGCAAACGCCAACCCCTGGAGAATGAAACATGACCGTTGAAGACTCGCGTTCAGGAGAGAGGCCACAAGACGGGGATGAGGCCAGGCGCTGCTTGGGGCCCGCTAGTCAACAATCCCGGATAATTGGGGATTCGGTCGCTGTCTCGAGAGCTCATGATGAATGTCGGTTGGCGGTCGTGCCCACCATAACGAGACGAGATCTAGAGCTGAGACGGGAAGTGGCCAGGTCTGATTACCTGCCCCCCCGAGGGAGGATCGCACAATGAACGAGTTGGGCTACCTCGATGGACGCATGGCCTGGCTGAATAATGGCGAGTGTCGCTACGGCGAGGCCATGGCGGCAGCGGAGCAGGGAAGGCGCTACCCCGACGACCTCGGTCTAGGGACGTGGTCAGTCGTTGAACTCGTCGAGGCGGCGGTACGATCTGGTCAGATGGACAAGGCAAAGACTGCTTTTGGCCAGCTCTTAGAGGCAACCTCGGCGATCGAGAGCGACTGGGTGCTGGGCATCGCGGCCCGGTGTCGTGCGCTCGTCAGCGAGGGAGATGAGGCCGAACGCCTCTATCGAGAGGCGCTCGAGCGCATAGGTCGTACCGGCGTCCACGTGGAACTGGCCCGTGCCCATCTGCTCTATGGCGAATGGTTGCGACGAGCCGGCCGTCGGGTAGATGCCCGCCGAGAGCTCCGAGCCGCCTACGGCCTGTTCGCTGGGATGGGCGTCGAGGGTTTCGCCGAAAGAGCCCGGCGCGAGCTCCTGGCCACCGGTGAAACCGTACGTCCACGCAACGTCGAGGTCTTTGCCGAGCTCACTCCTCAGGAGACAGAGGTATCCAGACTTGCTGGTGCGGGCTACACCAACTCAGAGATCGCTCGGAAACTGTTCCTGAGCGAACGCACGATCGAGTGGCACCTGCGCAAGGTATTCACCAAGCTTGGCATCCGCTCGAGAAGGCAGCTCCGTGACGCAGTGCCCGAGAGCGAACCGGTCTTGGAGTCGGCATGAGGGCACGTCGGGTCCGGAACGCAGAACGGGTGGCGCCGCGCGGCGCCCAGCGACTTCGGAGGACGGAGTGAAAGAAGCTCCATGAATCGCCGCCTGGACCGGTCGAAGTGTGAAAGTCGTTTACAAGTCCCATCCTGGCCTCCTCGGTTGGTTCCGAGTGCCACACCCCCACGTGACCTGGACCCTAGGCCCAAAGACCTGGCTCTCGTTATCCAACTTCGCCGCTTCCCAAATGTTGGATTCTGGCTACATTGGCGGCCCCAGGTCGGGGCAGAGTCTCCAAGAAACCCAGGACGGTTCACTTGCCCGCCCCAACGTGGTTGGCCTTGACATAGGTCTTGGGCCGCCGCATGGCCCGACCGCTGCGCAGGTGCAAATGCAGCTCTTTGCGCAGCGCACCACGGCGTCCAGTTCCGAGATCGTCTAGGAGACTGTCCGAGAAGTGATTCGGATTCAAGAGGGAAGCGTCATCACTCCCTCTTGAATCCGCAGCCTTCTGCGCACCACACGTCGCGCCAATTCAAGAGCCGCTGGATCAGAGCGCAGTACGAAGTTGGTGTTGGCCGCCAGGATGATGCCGCTCAGTTCGAATGTGAGTTGGTCCGGATCCTCGTCGGCGGCAAGTTCGTGCTGATCAAGCGCAGTTACGACGAACTCTCGGATCAGCCCAGAGAACTTTAACTGAAAGACGGCGATTCTCTCTTTGACCGGACCAGGTCGGGTTCCCATCTCGAGTGCCGCTCCGGCAAAGAAGCAGCCTCCGGGGAACGTGTGGCGCTGCAAATGATCGAAGAACGCGTCACAGATCGCGACCAGCTGGCTCAAGCCGGCGGGAGCACGAAGCGCGGGCTGGATCACCTCGGCCTCGAACATCTGGTCGGCTTGATCGACGGTGGCCAACTGAAGCTCTTGCTTGGAGCCGAAGTGGGCGTAGAGGCCGCTCTTGCTTAGGCCGAGTGCGGAAGCGAGGTTGCCGATCGTCAGTCCCTCGAGTCCCACCACGGTGGCCATGGACAGTGCTTCGTGGAGGATCGCCTCCCTGGTCCGCTGACCATCGGCTCGGTGCTTTCTCGGAGTGTCCACCTTGACATTATAGCACGATCGGTCGTACTATCTCTAGCACGAACGATCGTGCTTACTAAGGAGAGATCTCATGCCCGACAAAGCAGTGGTGAGCCTCACAACGGGCCTCGAGGATCCCGAGAAGGTGACGGTGGCGCTGCTGGTGGCCGTTGGCGCGGCCGAGGAAGGTCGCGCCGCCATGATGTTCCTCACCAAGGAAGCGGTGCGGCTCGCCACCGACGGGACCACCATCGGGACCGCGTGCGACGGTCAACTGTCCGATCGCGAACCCTTGCCGGACCCGTTGCCTCTGGGCCCCCGGATAGAGGCCAGTTTCCTGCGGCAGGTTCGAGAGATGCCGGCTGCCGCCCAGCGGCTGCTGCTCGTGGCTGCAGCAGACAAGACCGGGGATGCGGCAGTCCTGGCCCGGGCTGCCAGCTGGCTTGGCCTTTCTATCGACGCCATGCAGGAGGCCGAAGCGTCCGGACTGCTACACGTCGGCTCGAATGTCGAATTCCGACACCCATTGATTCGATCGGCTGTCTATCAAGGAGCCTCATCCTCGGAACGACGTGAGGCAAACCGTGCCTTGGCCGCAGCGCTCGACGGCGAGGGCGACAGCGACCGTCGGGCTTGGCATTCGGCCCTCGCGTCACCTGGTCCTGATGAACTTATTGCCGCAGAATTGGAAAGTGCGGCACTGAAAGCGAGAGCTCGAGGCGGGTGCATCGCGGAGGCAACGTTCCTCGTCCGCTCCGCTGATCTGACGCCAGATGAGTCCAAACGAGTTTCTCGGCTACTCGGCGCCGCACGGGCGGCTCTGTTGACGGCAAATGCAGCGTGGGGTGAGACAATTGTTTCCCGTGCAGCTTCGCTGGCTACGGATCCCTTGCAGAAGGCGCAGGTCCAGATGCTCGACGGCGAGGTCCGGACTCTCCAGGGACAGAACCTAGAGATTCCGGCTCTGTTCTTGGCGGCCGCTCGAGGATTCGCCGACCTCGACGACGATCTCTCGCTCGAGGCATTGATTGGCTCTGTTGACGGATTCATGCGCTCATATCACTTCACGACGGACAGAACAGGATCGGAGATCGCCAAGACTGCTCTTCAGGCCCTTGAAGTCCGCGACGCTGACGAGCTCTTACCAAACCGGCAGCTCAGAGCGGCGGCCACCCTCATTGCTTCGGGTTACGTGGAGGCCGTTCCGGCACTTCGAGCAGCCAGTCTTTCGTACCGAAATGACCCCGCGTCAGCGGAAGAGATCTATCATTTTTGGGGAATCGCCACGATGGCAGCCGCCGAGCTTTGGGATGACGAGGCCTTCGAAGCTATAGCGAGACGGATGGAGAATGCAGCACGCGAACGAGGCGCTCTCTCCGCGTTACAGCGAGGGCTCCTTGGTCTGGCGAAGTCTGACCTGATCTGTGGGAGATACGAATCATCCGCATCGAGGTATGCCGAAGTCCAAGATATTGCCGTCGCCTTGGGCGGGTTTCCGGAGTTCTTCGGCCTTCTCAACGTGGAATTACTCGCTTGGCAAGGTGATGACACCACCACCCGGTCGACGGCACTGACGCTCTCCGACATCGCTGGGAAGATGGGACTGGCACAAGGTCTCATTGAGTCCCAGATCGCTTTGGCGGTGTTGGAGATCGCGCGGGGCAACTATGAAGATGCCTTTGCCGCCGCAAAAGCCGCGGTCGATGCGAGGGCCATCGGTTGGAGTATCCAGGGATATCCGGACCTGATCGAAGCGGCAGTGCGGAGCAACAAGCAAGCGATAGCAGAGACGGCCCTAGACGAGTTCGCAGTGATGGCATTGACGACCGGCACACCGGTGGCTCTCGGATTACTCGCACGCTCACGTGGTTTGGTGGCGAATGACGACTCGTCGAGGAGCCATTTTGATGAGTCCATTGCGCACTTGAGCCGTTCTGTTCGCGTGCCCGAGGTCGCTCGAACACAACTGGTCTATGGCGAGTGGCTACGGCGCAAAAAGCAACGATCTCTTGCTCGGGAGCAACTGAACGCAGCGTATGAACTATTCAGTGTGGTTGGTGCCAACGCCTTTGCCGAACGTGCCCGACGTGAGTTGATGGCAACAGGCGCACGAGCACGCCTGCGACAGCTGAATACAACAAAAGACCTAACTCCGAGGGAGTATCAAATCGCTCAGCTAGCGGCCAACCGGGCGACAAGCCGAGAGATTGCTGCTCAGCTGTTTATCAGCTCGAACACCGTCGAGTATCACTTGCGCAAGGTGTTCCAAAAGCTCGGCGTCTCATCCAGACGTCAGCTGTCGTCCGTGCTACCCGCTGATTTAGGTGAAAATGAAGACGCTTGTTAACCAGAATTATCGGTTGGAAGCGTGTCATGGAACCACTTCGGACCATCGGGGCGCTGAGCGCCCCGGCTGACCTTGCGATTCAAATCAGTCGGGAGTCATAGTCACGATTGAGACGGTCCGAGATGCCTTTCGGTGTCGCCAGAAAATGACCCGAAGATTGCCCGAAGGTCGGTGGGATCCCACAAAAATCCGACGGATTCAGAATCTCATGTCAGAGGTCGGTTCCCTGGTGGGCGTGGGTGGCGTCCCGTTATCCCAGGTGGAGAGCCAAATCGGACGAACTCGATCAGTCCGTAAAATTCAGTTAGACGGAACGAACCCGTCTCATAACCCCAAGATCGGAGGGTCGCATCCTTCCCGCGCCACCATCGAAACGCTCAGCGCGTGAGGGGCGGTAATGAGTCATGCGCTTCGACCCGGCAATCCGCTGACGGGGGCCGGCTCACGCTCAACCCAGGACGATTGATCAGGTCGGCTGATTGTCCAAGTCGCAATGTCATCCTTGCGGGCCCACCATACGTCCTCGCGCTCTCTCAATTGTCGAAAGATCCGGTCAAGAACCCGAACTCGTGACGCGTGCCCAGAGATTCGTTCGTGAAGCGCAACAGCCATCAGCCGACGACGAGAGTCCCCTTCCTCGTACAGCTGATCGAACTCGTCGACGAGCTGCTGCTCGTATGCCGCAGGATTGAAACCGGAGAAATCGAAGCTTGTGATGTCGTTCAGGTGAACCGAATATGGGACCGTCGCGAATGGTGCGCCATTGATCGACTGAAGAAAAGGCTCGTCCGCTGAGAGATCGTCAATGTGGTAGATGAAACCGAGCTCAGCAAGGATCTCGAGGGTGTTAACTCCAGCTCGGATCCAGTAGTTGTTGTAGCCGGTAGGACGCGTTCCTGTGGCTTCTTCGATAGCCTGGACACTGTCCACAATCCATGCCTTTTCTTGTGGTCGTGACAGCTGGTACTGACGTTGCCAACCATGGCCATGCGCAGCGGCCTCATGTCCGCGACTCACGATCTCAGCCGCCAGATCTGGACGCTTGCGAACAGCATCCCCAACCATGAATGAGGTCATTTTGATGTCATGCTTGTCAAGGAGATCGAGGAGGCGCGGCATACCCTCGCGGACTCCGTATTCGTAGAAGCTGTTCTGACCCAAGTCGGGAAATCCCGGAAGGATGGGTTCGCTTATTGGACCCCCGGCACCGCTGATCGGTTGGCCGCCCGACTCGAACTGCACGGACACGCTTACGGCAAGCCTCGCTCCGTTCGGCCAGAACTCCGATTCATTTGCCATCGCAATTTTCCTTTTTCTCGATGCCGCTACTTTCCACATCCACTTTCATTCCGCATTACACGTTCACAGCTACCCCAGCCGTGTGTTGGTGCTGCAACGAGCACCGCGTCTGGCAGAGACTGATCGGACCCTGGCAAAGCTTGCCCGTAAGCTCGCGCTCGATCCGACTGGGCGAATAGTTGTGGCTGCAGCGATCGAGCCCTAAGCGGGCCTTTCCAAATGGATTCATAACGCGGGGCGGGTACCGGCTCCCCCTCCTCCGAATTGAGTCCGGAATCGGATCCATCGGATCTCACGAATGCGTGCCCCGGTTCCCGTCAAGGTGCATCAATAGCGCACTTACTCGGAGCGCTCGCACGCCATTCGGAATGGGTCATCGGCTCACGTACCTTGACGAAAGCCAAGAGGCCTCCGACTCCTAGCACGAGAGACGCAATTGTCATTGCCTTGTGGAATCCTTCAGAGAGAGCGACGGCGTGTCCCAAGCTCTCGTTGGTAAGTCCCGCGGCGAACGGGATGACGATGACAAATACCAACTGTGCGATCCGGGCGACGTCTGTGTTGACAGCCGACGCTACGCCGGCGCGTTCTGGAGGAGCCGAAGCCAGGACTGTCGCGGTCAGCGGTGCGACCGTGGTCGCCAATCCGAGCGCTAGGACGCTTGTCCCAACGAGGACCACCGCGAGCGCGGAGCCATTCTCCAAGTGAGACAGGAATAGAACTCCTGCTCCAGAAACAATCGGCCCGACAGTCATCGGAATTCGAGGACCGATTCTCGACGCCAACCGGCCCATCCGAGACGAGAGCAGCAACATGATGACAGTGATCGGCAGGAGACAACTTCCCGCAGCGATCGGCGAGTAGTGGAGCACCTGCTGAAGCACGATAGGAAGTAGGAACAAGGTGCAGCCAAGTGCCCCGTAGACAAGGAAGGTTACGGCATTCGCCGCGCTGAACTGGGTTGAATGGAACAGGGTCAAAGGCAGGATGGGGTTGCTGGATCTCCTTTCCAAAAGAAGGAAGACCCCAATGGCAGCAATTCCGATCAGTCCGCTGAAGACGACCGCCCCATCTGCCCATCCCGATGTGAGACCCCTGGTTAATGCGTAGGTGCTGCCACTTAACGCGATGACTGCCGCGCAAGCGCCACCAAAATCCATCTTGTCCGTTTTGGATTCATTCTTCGTCTCGGGAATATGCCGCACTCCGATCCTCAGCACGACCACCGCGATCGGCGCATTGATGAGGAAGATCAACCGCCACGACACGCATTCAATGAGCCAACCGCCAAGGAACGGACCGATGGCGATTGCGATTCCCGCAAAGCCGGACCAAGCTCCAATCGCGGCAGCTCGATCATCTTCGACGAAGCTGGCCTCGAGGATCGCAAGGCTGCCAGGGGTGAGAAGTGCCGCACCAATGCCCTGGAGTGCTCGTGCCCCGATCAGAAGCCCTGACGTAGGCGCCACAGCGCACACCAACGATGCGAGAGCGAACCAAACCACCCCGACCAAAAACACGCGTCGATGTCCAAGCCTGTCTCCCAGGGAGCCACCGAGCAACAGGAACGCCGCAAGAGTCAATGTGTACGCATTTACCGTCCACTGTAAGGCTTCCAAACCTCCACCTAGGTCCTGACCGATGCGAGGAAGTGCGATGTTCACGACTGTGGAGTCGAGCGATGCCATCGCCGAACCGAGAATTGTGGCCAAGAGAGTCCAGCGGCCCGGAGCCGACTTCATTCGCAGTGGCACAAACGCTTCGCTCACGATGGCGGTTCCTAACTTGATGTCCATTGCGTCCTTCGAGGACGCTCAATCTCAACCCTTCGGCGGCCAAGCCGGCGCGGAGAAAAAACACGTCCTCCAAACCGCCCACTTTGCTCAAGGCTGTGCAGAGATTCCGTACTCTCTGATCGCTCTCGCTCGATACCGCACCTAATGCACTCTGAACCGATCCCCTTGGGCATTGAATCCACAAAATTCAGTAGTCGGGTCGACCGTTCCATCTCGCTGGGAAGCGCACGTGCCCAGGCGAAATGATCCTGTGGAATGTCGCAAGGCGCCGATCGTTCCCTAGACTTCACACGTGCGTCCCTCAGGTGCTCACGCAGTCGGATCCCTGACGCGGCGGCCTATCCGGCCAAGTCCTGCGTACTGCAACATCTCGTCCCAGGCTGACGGGCAACGGACTTCGGCTGGGCAAGTTACAAGCGTCGAACAGTGACTCGCGCCGATCCCATGCTCAAGGAAGACGCGTCGTCGACTAGGCGATTTGTAGTGCAGCTTCACGACGCGACGACGCTGCATTTCGACCTTCGGTTGCAATTTGGAGAACTACTGCGTTCCTGGGCTGTGCCGAAAGGTCCGTCATTGGATCCCGCATTACGACGTCTGGCTATTCCCGTTGAAGACCACGAATTGATTGCAGGAGAGTTCGAAGGCGTACGCAGCGGACGAGCTCGAGGCTCTGGGGCGGTGATTATTTGGGATGAGGGGCCTCTGACCGTTCATCGGAGTTCGACAGATCACCTGTCGTTCGATCTTTTCGGTTCGAAGCTCCAGGGCGGATTTGCTTTGACCAAGACCGGTCCTCGGAGATGGGTACTCGTAAAGGTCCGAGACGAATATGCGCGTCGCGGTTCGGATATTGTGCTGGAGCAACCGCTAAGTGTCCGTTCAGGTCAAACCTGGCAGCAAGTCGCCCGGTCTTAGACACGGGCCTAGCCCACCGGACCCCCGTGGCGTTCGTCTCGCACAAGCAATCGGATCGCAGCGTGAATGATCTCCGCACGTATCGACTGCTGAACCTCGAAGAGGGGTTTCGGCGCTTCACTGGTTGACGTCCCCGATCACACTTAGCTTAGTTTCGCAAACCCCAACCCTGCCGAATCACTCAAAAGAACCAGTCTGGCCATCGCGGGACACCTCGTGGATCGCCCCACGCATGTACCGGCTGACTGCTCCACGCTCCACCAGATTCCGTCGCCCATGCAGGGAGAAACCGACACCTCACCTGGCGACGAGAACGCGATCTTGCTTCAGCGACACTTCGGTGCCGAATGAACCACCGCGTTCAGTAGCGATTTTGAGCATTCCCGGCACCGTTTCGGACCGTTGCCAATCGCGCTGAAGTTCGCAGAGGACGGAGATCCAGCTGACTGGACGTCCGCCCGCCTGGACGATGCGCTGAAGCGCCCACTCGTGAGCCTCGGGGGTCGTTCCGGCCACTGCGTCGACGACGGGATAAACCTCAAAGCCTTCGCTCAAGGCGTCGAGGCACGGGAAGACGAGACAGACCTCAGTCCACAGGCCGCCGATGACCAACTTCCGGCGGCCGGTGGCCCGCACCGCTTCGACGAATTCTTCGTCCTCCCATGCGTTAATGCTCATCCGGTCATACGATGGTATGTCTCCAAGGACCTCTCGGAGCTGTGGGATCGTGTCGCCGTTCACGCCGTTGTCGTGTTGGATCGTCGATAACACGATCGGTATGTCGAACAACTTCGCCACCTTGGCAAGTGCAACGACGTTCGGTACGTAGGTCTCCGGGTCCGATGAAATGGAGTAGATCTGCGCATCCTGGTAGTCCACCAACAACAGCGCTGCGTTCTGCGGAGTGAGTAATTGATCCTCGTACGGATTGCGTATCGGCTGACTGGTCATGGTTCCTCCGTTTGTCCTCGGCTAAGGGCAGCCAGGTGGCTATGACCCTCTTCATTCAATAACGGTAAGGAAAACCAGGTGCACTTCGAATCCCCATGGCCTGGTAGTCGGCCATTCTTCTCAAGTCGCACCTACGACACGTGACTCCGACGTGTCTTGCCGTCGACCGAGTACTGAGCCCTGTGGAATTGGCAGCGTCGGTACCGATCTCGGTTGGAATCTCGAGCACGGCTGGTCGCACGAGACGCCCGCACTTGGTCCAGAAAAGCCCAGTTCAGCTCTACGAACTCTCATTTGTATCCTGAGCGCACGGCAGCAGGAGTCCCGCACCAAAAACAAGCGCTCGGACGCTCTCACCTCGGGCGACGGGGGTCTTGCATCGGACCTCTCCCGACCGTGCTGCGGGAACCTGTCGTACAACCACTACCCGGTTTCGGGGATGCGAGCCCACTTGTTCAATGGTCACCCTCTAAGGAGACGGGGGGACTCAAGATATCGACCAAGAGGAGATTGACGTGATCATTCTTGAACCAGAAGCACAACAGGTGGTTGATGCCGAGGCAAACCCGCCCTTCGCGTTCCAGCTACCGATAGCAGAGGGCCGTCAGAGGTTCGTCACGGCCCAGTCTGGGGAATTCGCGAAGCCCCCGGTCGATATGAAGGACATCAGGGTTGCCGTGGGCGAGTCGGATTCTGCGCCAGTGCGTATCGTCCGCCCTCAGAGTCTTGACGGGCTGCTTCCCGTCATCTTGTACCTGCATGCCGGCTGGGCCTTCGGTGACGTGACTACCCACGATCGATTCATCCGAGAGCTCGCTGTCGGCGCCCAGGCCGCGGTGGTGTTTCCGAGCTACAGCCAATCGCCAGAAGCGAGGTACCCCACCGCGATCAACGAGATCTACGCCGTCTGCGAATGGGTGGAGTCTGAGGGCGCGAAGTACGGACTGGACAAATCGCGCGTTGCGATCGGTGGTGATAGCGCCGGTGGCAATATGGCAACCGTCGTCGCCATGATGTCGAAGGAGCGCGGAGGACCGTCCTTCGTGCACCAGTTTCTCCTCTATGCGGTACTAGACCCCACATTCGACACCGCCTCGTTTGACGAGTTCGCGACGGGTTTCCACGTCCGTCGTGACCACATCCAGTGGCTGTGGGATCAGTACGTTCCAGACATTGCAGCCCGGGACGAACGAACAGTGTCGCCATTGCGCGCGACGACCGAAGAACTCGTCGGCTTGCCTCCCGCCACCATCATCACTGCGGAGGCGGACGTCGTCAGAGACGAAGCAGAGGCTTATGCCAACAGGTTACGGGAGGCAGGAGTACCTGTGGCGGGAACACGATACCTGGGCACGATTCATGATTTCATGGTGCTGAACGCACTCCGCGACACGAGGGCTGCCGGGGCAGCAACTGCTCAACTTATCGCCGCGCTGCAGGAAGCATTCGGAAGCGGTTGAGAGCAACTGGTGCGGATTCCCCACCGCGGTGCTCGGGAAACCCAGAGAGCGAGTTGGAGCACGGCGTTCAGTCTTGAGAGCAGGTCGCTATTGGCTCGACTGATGTGTCGCCTCACCGTAATTGGCCCATTGTGGCGCGATCTGCCAAAAGCGCAGCGGAACCGCTTGAAGCTGGACCCCCTGGGTCGATAGAGATGGAGATCGAGGGAGCGGGTTTCTGTTGCTGATGGCCGGAACTCGGCACCCTGGTCGGTCATTGGCTGCAGATGTGGACTAAGTGCGACGGCTCGTCGATTTGCTTCATGTGAGTGCTGTCGTGGCGAATCAAGCAAGGTGATTTGTGGTCTATCACCGAGGGTTTGCAAGTTCGTCATGACTATCAGGACAAGGGGATTCGAGCGTATTGCGGCGTGCTTCACATTGATGACGGGAAGGGCATCGTGTCCGTACGTCTGATGTAGGACGATCCCGAACTTAGACAGGAGGTGGCGTGATGCGCCATCATCAGTTGTTGGAGTCGCGCTCGTTCAGTACGAGAAGCGTGATTGGCAGTGTTGTTGCGGGCGTGATGTTTATGTTCATTCCGTTGCTGTCGTTGGTAGGAGTTTCCCCGGCCTCGGGGTCTACGACGAGTGGGCCTAAGCCGACGATCGTGCTTGTTCACGGAGCATGGGCCGATGGGTCGAGTTGGAACAGGGTGCTCCTCAGGCTTCAAGCTGACGGCTATGTGGTTGACGTACCACCGAATCCCCTTCGCGGGCCGAGCGAGGATTCCGCCTATCTCTCGTCCTTCCTCGCCACGATCTCGGGGCCCATCGTTCTAGTGGGTCACTCCTACGGAGGCTTCGTGATTACCGATGCTGCGACGGGGAATTCCAACGTCAAGGCTCTGGTGTACGTCGATGCGTTCATTCCAGCTGCCGGTGAGACCCTTCTGCAGCTGACCGCTGGATCGTGTCTCAGCGGCAACCCTGGAAACGTCTTCAACGCAGTTCCGTATGCCGCCGGAGTCGACCTCTATATCAAGGGTGCGGCAAGCTCGACCTTTTCGGGATTCGACAAGTGCTTCGCGAACGGTGTGCCGGGTCGCAGGGCGGCTGCTCTCGCGGCGACGCAGGAGCCGATTGCTCTCAGCGCTTTGAGCGAGCCTTCGACTAGCCCAGCCTGGGCGTCGATCCCCTCGTGGTCGGTCATCGGAACCCAGGATCAGGTAATCCCACCAGCGAGCCAGGAGATGATGTCGAAGCGGGCCGACGCCCAGATCACGACGGTGCCCGCAGGCCATCTTTCCCTGATCACCCAACCCTCAGCGGTTACCCACGTGATCGAGCAGGCTGCTGCGGCCTCGTAACCCCTGGAGGCCTTCCCCCAGATCCCCACTCGGCTCGCCGCGTTCCAAGCGAGCCGAGTGGGGGAGGGGGAGTGCTGCTGGGACCCTGCGCAGACTCAAGGGAATGAACCGCATCCAGGGGGAACGGCGAGGGTCCAAGGAAGGAAAACGAGGCGGGTTCCCGTCACCAAGGGGGCCGGAACCCCGAATCGGCGGCGGCCCCGACCACCTGAGGTGTGACGCGATCCCGATCTCACGACTACCGAACTTCGGGGATTCGATGGGCGGAACTCTCAGGTCATTGTGAACTAGAAGATCTAGTGAAGGAGCTGAGATGAGCCAAAAAATGGTGTTGATCCACGGTGCGTGGTTAAGTGCCAGGAGCTGGGAGAACTACGTCGACTACTTCGGAAAATTGGGCTATGAGGTGTCTGCGCCAGAGTGGCCACGCAAGGACGGAGACGTCGAGGAGCTCCGGGAAGACTCGAGCGGACTGGCCGGGCTCGGAGTAGAAGAGATCGTCGACCATTATGACGGGCTCATCCGAGAGATGGACGAAGCGCCCGTCATCATGGGGCATTCCTTCGGTGGCCTCTTCGTCCAGCTTCTGCTGGACAGAGGACTGGGATGTGCCGGGATTGCCCTCGACCCTGCTTCGCCTAAGGGTGTCCTCCGGATTGCCCCGTCCTCCCTCAAGTCCGCCGGACCGGCTATCAACCACCCGTCGGCCCGCCACGGAGTAGTAACGCTGACGCCGGAGCAGTTCAACTACGGCTTCACCAACACTTTTGAACCAGAGGCCGCTGCGCAGGCCTATGAAAGGTACGCGGTACCCGAGACCGGCAGGATCTTCTTCGAGGCGGGTTTCGCGAATTTCGCACTTCACTCTCCGCTGAAAGTCGACTACGACAACAGCGAGCGTGCCCCGTTGCTGTTCGTTGCCGGCGACAAGGATCACACGATCCCAGCCGGTACCGTCGAGTCGAACTACAAGAAGTATCGGCACTCGAGTGCCCGCACCGACATCCTGACCCTCGAGGGACGGTCGCATTTCCATATGGTGCAAGAAGGTTGGCAAGAGGTAGCCGCGTCAATCGAGCAGTGGCTGTGCACGGTCAAGGACGACAGTGCGGTGGGAGCATCCACCTCTGAAGCGGTCGCTCCGTAGTCGGACAGTACGACGGGCCAGCGGTGATGTTTCGCCGCTGGTCCGTGCGCGTTGAATAGTGGAAGTTGAAAAAAGATCCGACCGGCGGCCAGCACGAGAAAGGGTGACAATGGATCTCATGTTGGCGGGCAAGGTGGCCGTAGTGACTGGCGCGAGCAAGGGCATCGGAATGTCCGTGACGCAGACGCTTGCCGAGGAGGGAGCTTTTGTCGTAGCCGCTGCACGCAATATCTCGAGCCTGCAGGGACTGGACAACGTGACTGCGGTCTCCTTGGATTTGTCGGATCCGACAGGACCCGGACTATTGGTTGACCGAGCTCTTGAGGACTACGGGCGGGTGGATGTGCTCGTGAACAATATGGGTGGTGTGAAGCTCCGGCTCAACGGGTTTCTCGAGACGACGGATGCCGACTTCCAGTGGGCGTTCGACCAGAACTTTTTCACAACGCTCAGGGCTTCACGGTCTGCTCTTGTGGCAATGGTGCAGCAGAAGGGTGGATCAATAGTCAACGTGGCGTCGGTGAACGCGATGTTCCAGCCCGATGGAGCGACGGTCGACTATGGCGCGGCCAAAGCTGCCGTGGCGAACCTGACCAAAGCAATGGCGGAGGAATTCGGATCACAGGGGATCCGCGTCAATGCGGTGTCGCCCGGGCCGGTGAGTACGGATCTGTGGCTGGGCGAAGACGGCGTCGCGGCGACGGTGGGTAAGGCGATGGGCGTGGACGCCGATTCGGCACGGGAGGCCATTGTGGCGGGGATGGGGGGCATCGCGACGGGTCGGTTCACGACCCCGGAAGAAGTGGCCACCCTTATCGCCGTGCTTGCTTCTCCGCGCAGCTCCAATATCACGGGCGTCAACTATGTGATTGACGGTGGCCTGATCAAGTCGACCTGACCGTCACAGGCCGCGGATCTCCACCATTGCTCTTGGCACGTGGACCGGTCAGCACGACATTGGTCGATCAGATCATTGAGGTGATGAGTCTCAGGTTCACTACCTGCGTTCCGGGATGCGATCGTCCGCTAATCCGTAGACCATACGAAGGGTGACGTTTCCCAACGAAAGGTGAGGTGGATAGTGGACGGTCGTAGAAGATTCAATCGATGTGGTGTCATTGATCCGACGTGCAAGCCGCAGCATTGCTCGGAGGCATGTAGAGGTCACGCGCAGGCGTGCAAGGCCACCGTCGTGGCGGACCACCTCTGTGGCGACAGTATGTCGTTCGGGAGAGAAGTTCGAGTGCCGTTGGGCGCAAGACCGGGAGGATTGGGGCACTTCGAACTGGTCGGATTCGCTCTGGGATACCTGGTGCGCGCCCGGTGGGACGGTGTCGAACTGAGCGTCACTGAGCAGCTCTACAAGATGGCCCTGATGTCAGCGGCCGTCGAGGAAGTGTTCCGAGCCGATGAGGAGGAGGAACTCGACTGGTCAGGTGGGTTCGGGCAGCGAGTCGCCCTCGATCTCGTTGGAAGCATGGATGTCGTCGCGATGGTGGAATACAGCATGGAGGGGCAACGTGATGTCGTAAGAAGGACCTGGTATCTGGGAGGCATGCCCGGTAGAGCGCCGAGTGACCCTCCTCACGCTGAGTGATGAAGGTCGCCGCAATCACCCATTCGGATTCAGTCGGCACGGAACGTGTCGAAACGGGTCCGATTTTACGACACTTAACGGGAGCCCTCATCGGCTGGTAGAACCGATAGCAGATCGCGTCTTGAGGTGATTCCGAGCTTATTTAACACCTTACGTAGGTGGTACTCGACCGTATTGGGGCTAATGAATAGCTGAGCAGCGATCTCGCGGCTCGTTGCTCGTTGAGCTGCCAAGCGAGCGATTTGAAGTTCTCGCGCGGTAAGTTCGACGGCGGTATCTACCGCGCGACTGCGACTGCGAC
>Ga0209139_10000370_pt1 | contig 15328 bp, 16 predicted proteins | sample BogFormECP14_OM3_FD_188246 | JGI IMG/M metagenome (GOLD analysis project Ga0209139, IMG submission 188246) | Bog forest soil microbial communities from Calvert Island, British Columbia, Canada - ECP14_OM3 (SPAdes) (version 2) | ecosystem: Environmental > Aquatic > Freshwater > Wetlands > Bog ...
GCAGGTAAAAATCCGCATCGCGCGCTCGGCGATTGCCCAGGTGGAGGCATCGGAAGATGCGAAATAAACCCGCCTGCAGCCAGAGCGTGCGCTCAACTCTCTGACCATGAACCCCAATCTGAAGTGGAAATTCGTATTCATCCTTCTCGTCATTCTGGGCTGCATCTATGGGCTCGTTGGGCTCCCGACGTTTCCAACGTCCGTGGCGCAGTTGAAAGACAACTTCTCTCATCAGATCAAGCTCGGCCTTGACCTTCAGGGCGGCACGCATCTCGTACTGCAAGTGCAAACGCAGGAAGCCATCGCGCAAGAGACCGACCAGATGGTCGAGCGCATCTCGACGTGGCTGCGCAGCAAAAACATTCACTACGACGAAGTGCGCCGCGTGGACGACACGCACATCCTGGTGCGCAACATTGATTCCGCAGGGCTCTCGCAATTTCGCGATTACGTCAATGCGCAATTCGCGAATTTTTGGGACATGTCACCCGCTGCGGGAGATCCTACCGGTTACACGCTGACCCTGCGCGCTGCGGCCATCGCGCAGATTCAGGAAACGACGATGTCGCAGTCGCTCGAAACGATCGATCGGCGCATCAACGCGCTCGGTCTGACCGAGCCGACGATTCAGCTCCGCGGCGGGCAAAACAGCAACGAAATTCTCGTGCAACTGCCGGGTGAAGGAGATCCCGCTCGCGCCAAGGAAGTGATTAGCAAAGGCGGACAGTTGGAGTTCAAACTCGTCGAAGATCCCGTCGTCTACACGTCGGAAACCGACGCATTGAGCAGGCACGGAGGCGTATTGCCGCCGGGCACAGAACTCGTCCCCGGTCGTTCGGCGACGCGAAGCCCTTCTGGCGCTCCGGACTCGAGCGAAGGCTGGTATATCTTGAGCCGCGTGCCCGCGATTACGGGCCGCGATTTGCGCAGCGCCACCGAAAATCGCAATACCAATAATCCGGGACAATGGGTTGTGGACTTCACAGTATCGCCTGACGGAGCCCATCGCTTGGGTCCCTTCACCCAGCAGAACCTGGGCCGCCAAATGGCCGTGGTCCTCGATCATCGCGTTGATTCCGCGCCAGTGATCAATGGCCGCATCGATGATTCCGGCATGATCGAAGGCAGTTTTAGCCAGGACACCGCGCATGATTTGGCGCTGGTGCTACGCGCAGGAGCGCTTCCGGCTTCGATCAAGTATCTCGAAGAGCGCACCGTTGGACCGTCGCTGGGGGCGGACTCCATCCGCCACGGCGTGCAGGCCTCCGTTTTGAGCTTGCTGGTCGTGATGATTTTCATGCTCTTTTACTACCGCCTTTCGGGTGGCAACGCCGTTCTCGCCCTCATCCTGAACCTGGTTATCCTGTTGGCAGCATTGGCCTTCTTCGGTGCGGTCCTTACGTTGCCAGGCATCGCCGGCGTGATTTTGACCATCGGTATGGGCGTGGACTCCAACGTCCTGGTCTTCGAGCGCATCCGCGAGGAATTGCGAAACGGCAAATCGGCAGCTTCCGCCGTCGAAGCAGGCTTCGACAAAGCCTTTCTCACCATTATCGATACCCACGTCACGACCGTGGTCTCCGCCTTCTTTCTCTTTCTGTTCGGTACCGGTCCGATTCGAGGTTTCGCCATCACGTTGACGATCGGTTTGATCGCCAACGTGTTCACCGCCATCTATGTGTCAAAGACGATTTTCCACTATCACCTGGCCAAGATGGACCGTCAGGCCGAGCTAAGTATTTAACGTGTCACGCGTAGCGGTACTAGAACGCATAGGGCCAAAGATTTGCTGAATCGAAACGACTGACTTATAGGGTTTTCCTCCAGCCTTCTCGATACTTAGGCTAGGAGGCGCGCGGGAACTATTCGATATAGGTTGGAGTCTAAAGAAGGGAAGTAAAGAGCCGCATGATCGAGCTATTCAAAGAACCCAACATCGACTGGATGGGTAAGGCCAAGTATTTCTATGCCCTTAGCGGCATTCTGCTCATCGCCGGCTGGACTTCCATCTTTCTCCATGGCGGGCTTCGTTACAGCATCGACTTCAAGGGCGGCACGAACGTCGACGTGCGCTTCGCGCATCCTCCCAATATCGATCAGATCCGCAACGGCTTAAACGCTCAAGGCCTCCCTAATAGTGAAATCCAGTCCGTAAGCGACATCGCGAACCCCAACTCCAACGAAGTGCTTATCTTCGTCGAGCAGAAAAATCAGGGCGATGAAGCCGGTGATGCCAGCAAGACCCAGGTCATCAATGCGCTGAACGCGATTTACGGTGCCCCGAACGCTTCCAAGCCCGATTTCAACGCCGCTACCCAAACATCTCTCACCGCTTTCCTCGCACAACGCGACCCGCTGTTGCTCTCGACGAACGCCGGCGACCGCTATCAGCAACTCGCCAAAAGAATTCTTGCTTATCGCGACACGAACGCCCAGGGCGTACTGACGAATTTCGACGACCTCTCGAAGGTCGATGGCGTGACGCCAGGCGCTCTCGGCGCGCTGAAAGACAACTACGCACTGGGCTCTTTCGCGATACGCGGCGCGGAGATTGTCGGCCCCAAAGTGGGCGCCGAGCTGCGCCGCCAGGCAATCATCGTTACCCTCTATGCTTTAGCAGGCATGCTGGTATATATTGCCTTCAGATTCGAGTTGGTTTACGGGGCAGCCGCGGTCCTTGCCGTCTTTCACGATGTTTTGATCACCCTGGGCTTTTTCTCGCTGCTGCATTTCGAGATATCGCTGACGGTTATCGCGGCCCTTCTTACACTGGTTGGCTATTCGATGAACGATACCATCGTCATCTTCGACCGCATTCGGGAGAACAATCGTTTGCTGCGCCGTGAGCCTTTTCCGGACGTGGTGAACAAGTCCATTAACCAGACGCTTTCCCGGACGATACTAACTAGTGGATTGACTTTCCTCACCGTGCTTGTCCTGTTCCTGATGGGCGGCCAGGTGCTTCGTGCATTCTCCTTTGCTCTGGTGGTGGGGATTGTGGTAGGAACGTACTCCAGTTTTGGCATTGCCGCACCGTTGGTGGTCGCCTGGAATCGCTGGCGCGGCCAACAGGGCGTCGCAGTTGGCACCGGACCCGCAGCCGGAAACAAAACCCGCGGTAGCGATGGCGTCGCCGGACGTCTTGCTCCTTCGGGGAGGAGGTAAGGTTCATGTTTGAAGATATGGTGCTTTCAGGCAAGACGCAGCGCACGAACAAGCCGTGGACTGTCGTGCTCTCCATGGTTGTGCAAGCCGTAATTCTTGGCATTCTCATCCTGATTCCGCTGATCTACACAGAGGCGCTTCCCAAGAGCTTCTCGGCCACAATGCTCACCGCTCCTCCCCCACCTCCTCCCCCTCCCCCTCCGCCGCCTCCAGCGGCGGTTATCCACGTCAAGCCACAAGTGCATCTGATGGATGCGGGCAAGCTCGTGCAGCCCAAGTCTATTCCGCATGACGTGAAGATTATTAAAGAAGACGCGCCCGACATGGATGCCGGTGTACAAGGCGGCGTTCCGGGCGGCGTGCCCGGCGGTTCAATGGGCGGCGTGATTGGTGGCGTCATCGGCGGTATGGGCGGAGCGCCCCCGCCTCCGAGGCCGACGCAGGGTCGCATCCGTCAAGGCGGCAACGTAACCGCTGCCTCGCTGATCAACAAAGTGCAACCGGTCTACCCGCCGCTCGCTCGCCAGACGCGCATCTCCGGCACCGTGCGCCTCCACGCGATCATCGCGAAGGACGGCTCGGTCAAGGAACTCGAAGTCATCTCAGGACATCCGTTGCTGGTGCAGTCCGCGCTCGACGCGGTGCGCCAATGGCGGTACCGCCCGACGCAATTGAACGGCGAGGCGGTTGAGGTCGACACGACGATCGACGTGATTTTCTCTCTGAACCAGTAAGCGGTCTGGCACGCCGGTCGTGGGACAGGCGCGCTGGTCCGGGCGGCAAAGCTTGGCAAACTCTCGCGTTGGCCTCGGTAAATCCGTGGCCATCAGAACTAAGGAGCAAAACGAATGGTAGCGACCCTGTACGTGCACGCGGCCCTGTTCTTGCAATCCCAGGCAACCTCTTGGGATCTCCGGAGCATGTGGTCTTCTATGAGCACCCTTCCCCGGATTGTTGTGGCGATCCTTTTCATTCTTTCGATCTATTCCTTCGGCGTGATGATTGACCGCGCCCTGATGTACAGCGCGGCTCGCAAGCAGTCCCGCGTGTTCGTACAGCAGGTTGCCGGCGCCCTCAAGGAAGGCAAACTCGACGAAGCGATTGCGATCGCCGAGCGGAACAAGAAGAGCCACATCGCCAAAGTTGTGGCGACGGGTCTCTCTGAATTCCAATCCGCCTCCCAACAGGTCACCGACGCTGACGTGATTGAAGCGGCTAAGCGCGGTCTCGAGCGCTCCGTCGCCATCGTTCACGCGGAAATGAAGCGCGGCCTCTCGGCGCTGGCCACCATCGGCTCGACGGCTCCGTTCGTCGGACTGTTCGGCACGGTCGTCGGCATCTTGAACGCCTTCAAGGGCATTGAGACCAGCAAAGCGACCGGGTTGTCCGCAGTCGCCGGCGGTATCGCTGAAGCTCTCGTCACCACGGCTCTCGGTCTTCTCGTGGCCGTCCCCGCCGTGTGGGCCTACAACTATTTCACCAATAAAGTCGAAGCTTTCGACGTCGAAATGGACAACTCCTCGATGGAGTTGATCAACTACTTCATTTTGCGTCGTGGCGCGAAGAAATAAGGTAACCCATGAGCTATAAACCAAAAGTCGGAGCTCAGATGGCGTCGCCGAACGTTATTCCCATGGCCGACATCATGCTCGTCCTGCTGATCATCTTCATGGTCGTCACGCCGATGTTGCAGAAGAGCCTGCCGGTGGATATGGCCAGGGTCAACAATGCGCACGAGATGCAGGATGCCGACAAGGATGACGCGATTATCGTAGCGGTCACGCGAGACGGAACTATCTACCTTAAGAACACCAAGATCACCAAGGAAGATATCACCGGGCAGATCAAAGACATGCTGTCCGCCCGTCTCGATAAAACTGTCTACGTGAAGAGCGATGCACGGGCCAAGTATGGCGATGTTGTCGCGGTGGTGGATGAAATCCGCTCCGCGGGCGTCGATCAGCTCGGCCTTTTGACGGAACAGAATCAACAAGAACGCCGGACACCGGCGCCGCCAGCGGGCTCCACCACTCCATCGGGTGATTGAGCCTCTGGAAAAGGTGGTTCGGAAAGTGCCGGACATGTTTGCATCATTCGTTTGCTGAGTCAGAAGGGCCGCGCCGGATCCCACCTGGCGCGGCTTGATGGCCTGCAAAGCTCGCGGAACGCAGGCTGATAGGAGATTCACAATGGGAATGTCTGTTGGAGAGAATAAGGGCGGTGCGATGGCGGAAATGAACATCGTTCCGCTGATCGACATTTTGCTCGTGCTGCTCATCATTTTCATGGTCATCACTCCGCTCACTCCTCATGGTTTGGACGCGCTGGTTCCTCAGCCCAACCCGAATCAAAAGCAGGATGTCGAGCTGGAGAATAAGACGGTCGTCGTTCAGGTGCTCACCAACAACAAGCTGAAAATCAATAACGAAGACACGACTTGGGAAGGTCTTGGTCCGCGTCTCGAAACGATTTTCAAAGAGCGCGCCGAGAAGATTGCTTTCGTCAAAGGCGACAACGATGTACTGTTCATGGAAGTTGCGCGCGCCATCGACATCATGCGCGGCGCGGGAATCGACCGAGTCGGTTTGATCACGGCCAAGCTCGAGGCCGGGCAGTAGGAAGTAGAGATTTCTTTTTCACCTCGGCCGCGTCTTGGCCGGCGCAGGGTGTGAGAGTCCTCCTCGCGGGGAAATTATGTTCGTGCGAGGTGGCTCATGGCAATTTCGCTTGGCGGTTCAAAGCTGGGTACGATGGCGGAAATGAACGTGGTTCCGCTGATCGATATTCTGCTGGTGCTTTTAGTCATCTTTATGGCGGTTCGTCCGCAGATGGAGTATGGTCTTCCGGCGGACTTGCCCCAGCAGACGGACAGCAAGACAAAATCGGAACCGCCGCCCGGTTTAGTTGTCGTGCAAGTTTTGGCGGATGGCACGGTCCGCATCAACCAGGAACCGGTGCAGTGGCAGGATCTCCAGAGCCGGCTCCAGGGAATTTTCAAGATGCGGGCAAGCCGCGTTGCTTTTGTGCGCGGAGACAATGCTCTCGAATTTGGCGTCGTCGCCCGGGCCATCGATGAAATGCGTGGCGCGGGAATCACGACGGTGGGCCTGATGACGCCGGAACTCGAAAATTTTCACTAGATGGTGTAGATTGGCCCCTCGCAGGGCGGATCTGAATCCACGCAGGGATGGATGCTTCGATGACTTATGCATCGGTTCGTATCGCTCGCCGGATCGCAGTTCTGGCAGCGCTGTTGATCTTCGCCGCCGGCGTTTCTGGCTGCAACAAGCTTAAAGCTCGCGACCTCTTGAACAAGGGGGTAAACGCCTTCAAAGCCGGCCATTCGGACGAGGCCATCGAGGATTTCAAGAAGTCCAAGGACCTCGACCCGAATCTGACGATGGCGCAAGTTTATCTGGCCACGGCCTACGCTAGTTTGTACATCCCGGGCGCGCCCTCTCCGGATAACAAGGCTCGCGGCGAACAGGCCGTCAACGAATTCAAGGCCATCTTGCAGAATGACCCGAACAATCTGACGGCCATCGATGGCATCGGCTCGCTGCTCTTCCAGATGGCGGGCACGCCTCCCGTCAACACGGCAGGTTTCGAGGACTCGAAGACCTACCATCAGAAGCACATTCAGATCAAACCCGACGATCCGGAGCCGTACTATTGGATCGGCGTGATTGACTGGACTTTGGCGTTCCGCGGCAACGGCGAAATGCGCCTGGACTACAACAAGAACAATATCAAAAAGCAGGTCAAGGAAGGGGACCCGCTGCCGCCTGCTGTCCGTACGGACTACGCGGCCAAGTACGGTCCGGTCGTGGATGAAGGTGTCGCCGACCTGCAGAAAGCCATCTCGCTGCGTCCGGATTACGACGATGCGATGGCCTACCTCGGCCTGCTCTATCGCCGCAAGGCGGACATGGTCGAGAGCGCCGACGAACGCGCTTCGCTGCAAAAGCAAGCTGACGACCTGCTAGACAAGATCAAGGAGATCAAGCAGAAGCGCCTGGACCAGCAGCAACAGCTCAACTAGCCGAATTTGCCACGTCGGCAGTAGTAAATCGATTTTCTAATGGTTCTAACGAAGGACGCCCTCGAAGGCGTCCTTCCCGTTTAAGGCCGGCCTCGGGGGCGCGCCCCCTCTCGCGTGCCGCCTATTTTCCGTCGTATACTAAAACATGCCGTCTCCCAGTAACGTCCCGCTGAGCTTCCAGCGCGATCGCGCCATCCGCCAGCTGGAATCTCGCTTCGAAGAACTCCTCGAAAAGCTCCGCAAAAACCGTCCCTCCGAAGACCCTTGGACGGTTCGCCGCGCCTACGAAATTGCCTGCGAGCGCCATCGGGACCAGTTCCGCAGCTCCGGCGACCCCTATATCTCGCATCTTCTGGAGGTAGCCCACATCCTCGCGGACATGCGCATGGATGCCACCACGCTCACCGCCGCGCTTCTGCACGACGCGATCGAAGACACTGAGTACCCCGTCAGCCGCATTGAAGAGCGGTTTGGGCCGGACGTCGCCCGCCTCGTCGAAGGCGTCACCAAAATCAGCCGGCTGAATATGACCGCGCCCGAGACCCGCCAGGCGGAAAACGTCCGCAAGATGCTGCTGGCGATGGTCAACGATGTTCGCGTTGTCATGGTCAAGCTCGCCGACCGCCTGCACAACATGCGCACCCTCGAATATCTCGCGCCGGCAAAGCAGCAGCGTATTGCCCGCGAGACGATCGACATCTACGCGCCGATCGCTCACCGCCTCGGTATGGGCGTCATCCGCGGCGAACTCGAGGATCTATCTTTCCGCTTCCTTGAGCCGGAAGCTTTTCTCTCCCTGCAGAAAGAAGTCACGGAAAAGACTCCTGTGTACCAGCGGTTTCTGGAAGAAGTCCAGGCCACGATTCGCACCAAGCTGGTGGAAGGCGGGATTCCCGCGGAATTGGAAGCGCGCGTCAAAGGCCTCTATTCGTTGCACGGTAAGATCCTGCGCCAGCAAAGCAGTGTCGAACAGGTGTACGACCTGCTCGCCGTCCGCGTCATCACCGACACGGAGCGAAACTGCTACGCCGCTCTCGGCGTGATGCATCACATCTGGCGCCCGGTCCCGGGCCGTTTCAAGGATTACATCGCCATGCCGCGGCCCAACCTGTATCAGTCGCTTCACACCACGGTCCTGCATGGCGGCCAGCCCTTCGAAGTGCAAATCCGCACGCAGGAAATGCACCGCATCGCCGATGAAGGCGTGGCCGCTCACTGGAAATACAAAGGCGGCAAACCCGCCTCCGGCGATGACGACCAGCGCATCGCCTGGATGCGCCAGCTCATCGAGTGGTCGCAAGAGCTGGAGGAGCCCGGCGAATTTCTCTCCACGCTCAAAGTGGATCTGGCGCCCGTCGAGGTTTATGCCTTCACTCCCAAAGGCCGCGTCCTGGAGATGCCGCGCGGCGCCACCCCTGTCGATTTCGCCTATTCCGTGCACACGGAAGTCGGCCACCAGTGCGTCGGCGCCAAAGTGAACGGCCAGATGGTCTCGCTGCGCCATGAAATCGTCAGCGGCGACGTGGTCGAGATTCTGACGAACAAGGGCCACACGCCGAGCCGCGACTGGCTGAGCTTCGTCAAGTCCTCGCACGCGCGCAGCAAAATCCGCCAGTGGATCAATCTGCACGAGCGCGAAGAAGCCACGGACATGGGCAAGAAACTCCTGGAGAAGGAGTCCCGCCATTTCGGCCGCGGCCTGAAGAAAATCCCCGACGCCGATTGGAACAAGCTGCTCGAGGACTACGGCCTCTCGAAGCAGGAAGACCTCTACGCGGCGGTTGGATTTGGAAAATATTCCGCTCGCCAGGTTCTTTCGAAACTGCTAGGTGAGCCCGAGAAGACCGCGGAGACCGAAGCGGAAGATTCCAAGCCGACGCTGGTCAAAACCGTCAAGCGCATGCTCGGTTTCGGCGAAGCGCCCTTAATCGTCAAAGGCCACGACGACTTGCTGGTCTACCGCGCGAAATGCTGCAACCCGATTCCGGGTGACGATATCGTCGGCTACATCACGCGCGGCCGCGGAGTCGCCGTGCACACGCGCGCCTGTCCAAACGTCCAAAATCTCATGTATCAAACGGAACGCCGTATCGCCGTCGAATGGGGCGGCGAGAGCGCCGCGACTTTCCCTGTGCAACTTTCCATTCGCGCCAAGGATCGTGCCGGCCTTCTCGCGGAAATTACCGCCGTCATCAGCGGCGCCGGCTCCAATATCCGCAGCCTCGAAAGCCGCCCGGACAAGCAAAACGCCCGCATCGAAGCTAGCCTCGAAATCGTGGACCGCCGCCAACTCGAGACCATTCTTGCCAACATCCGCAAAGTCACCGGGGTCTTCGGCGTCGAGCGCGTTTACCAGATTTGACGGCCACCCTTTGTAGGGGCGGGGCTTGCCCCGCCCTCCGATACGCGAGCTGCCAACACCTGTCCTTTCAGCCGGGTATCACCCGAGCACACGCGCCCGTTTCCCGCTTCCCGCCACCTACAATAGAGATATGCGGGATCAACGATTGTTTCTCGGCGCATGCGTCTGTGTCCTCGCGGCCGCAGGGTGCCACCAGCACCCTCTCACGGACTACCGTCCGCTCGACGCCGCAGGCATGTTCTCCGCCGATATCGAGCAGCTCAAAGGGCTAAACGTCTCCGAATCGGAAATCGCGCAAGTCGTTCAGCTCAAGCACTCCGGCGTCAGTGATGACACGTGCGTCGAACTGGTCAGCTCCGCGCACGTTCACAAGCATCTTTTCATCAGCGCGGAATCCGCTTCCGATCTCGCTGGCGCCCGATTCACCGAGGCCCAAATCCTGGATATCGCTCGCGTCGATCAACTCGATGCCATCAGCATTGACGCGGTCACTCTCAAGCTCATTCGCCTTTCTGACTCGACCGTGCAGCTCATCCTTCAGCGTCATCTGAACAACCAGCCCGTCATGGCCAGCGCCGAAATCTCTCGCCTCATAAACACCGGTTTGACCGAACGCCAGATACTCGATCGCATCAATGCCGGAATGACTGACGCGGAAGCCGAAAAAGAAATTCGCGCCCGCGAAAGCGCGCGCAATCACAAAGGCACTTCCTTCGTGCGCGTCCGGGGCCGCAAGCGCTGAAGCGCGCCTCATTTTCCAATCACCCAAGCTGAATTTGTTGCTTTTGCTTCTTCCGATTTCCTAGTTACAATCGACTCGCCTTGCTGCCACGGTCGCATCTTCGCCCGCTCATCCGCCTGTTTCTCGCCGCGGTTGGCTTTTGGGTTTCGTCCTGTGCCGTCGCGCTGGGGCCGGGCTATTCCGTCGACAGCCAGGAAATTCGTGTGCAGTTTGTGCCCGGGCCGGATCCGCGAATCCGCGTCGAATCCACCTACCAGCTTCGCAACGTAGGCACGACGCCTCTTTCCTCCCTCGAGTTGCGTCTGCCCGGCAGCCGCCGCTTCCATCTCGCAACGGCGCAAGCCACGTGGGATGGTTCGGTCATCGCCGAGCAAAGCTCTCCACTCTTTCCACGCAACACGTCCCTCGCCCTTCCGCAGCAGTGGAAAGTCTCCGAGCGCCACACGCTGCACCTCTCCTCCGAATTCCAGAATCCTGCCCCCGGAGAAACCGGTTTCAGTTTTTCCTCCGAGGCCTTTTTCCTGCCCTCGGAAAGTTGGGCGCCGGAACTGCTCCCGTCGCGAGGCCTGTTTTCCGTCGGCGGCGTTCCTCCGAAAAAGTGGCAGCTGGAGGTTCGCGTGCCGCGGGGATTTCTCGTGCACACCAGTGGCGGCTCGACAAAAACTTCGCGCGGCGGCCGCGAGATCACGATCCGGTCCTTGCAACGAAAAGACGACCCTTACCCGTTCGCGTTCGCCGGACTCTACAAGGAAACCCCGCTCGATACCGGCTCAGGCACCAAGATGTTTCTCTGGACGCGTGCGCAGGAAGACTCTGCAACCTTGCATCAATCCGCCGATGCGCTCGCCCGTGCCGTGCAGGCTTACGACGCCAGCTTCGGCGCTCGTAGCAAAAAGTCCGAACCGTTCTGGATTGTGGAATGTCCCGTGGTTGCGGGCTGTTTTGCATCCACGGAATCTTCGTACGCGAATCTTCTCAGCGCGGAGCCCGCCGCCCCTTCCTCCGAACTCGCCTCGCTGGACACCTTGTTGATTGATTTCAGCGGCGGAGTGCCCAAGCTGGCCGCGGCTGCTCCCGCGCTCGCCGCCAGTTGGCTCGGCTACGGCCAGAATCCCGGTTTTTACGAACAGCTTCCTCCGCTCTCGGCTTTTCCTGCTTTTGCTTCCGCGCTGGGACAGGAAGCCATCGAAGGTCCCGCTTCCCGCACGGAGACAATTCGCCGCGCCTTGCGTATGATTCCGAAGGGCACTGCCGGCCCGGGGCCGCGCAAACCGGAGCCGGATTCCGTTCTCCGCGCAAAAAGCTTCCTTTTCTTCTACGCCCTTCAAGACCGTTATGGGCGGGAAGCGTTTCGCAATGCGACCAGCCACATGCTTTCTGCCCGTCAGGGCAGCGGCTTCGATCTCGACGATTTCATCGCCGCGTTCGAAGAAGAAACTCATCAGAATATCGCCGAGTTTGTCCGTCTGTGGATGAAGCACCCCGGCGTTCCTGACGATTTTCGCGCGCGTTACGAGAATGCTTCTATCGCCGTCAATTTCAAGGAGACCATGCCATGAGGGAAATCGTTCTGACCGATCGCGGCCCAAAACCCATCGGACCATACTCGCAGGCCATTAAAGTGAATGGATTGCTCTTTGTGTCCGGACAAGTCTCGATCGATCCTAAGACGAACGAATTTGTCTCCGGAGATATCACCCAGCAAACGGAACGGGCGCTGGAAAATGTGAAGGGCATCGTCGAAGCGGCGGGAGGCAAGCTGAGCCACGTCATAAAGACGACGGTGTTTCTGAAGAACATGAACGAGTTCGCCGCGATGAACGCAGTCTACGCGCGCTACTTTCCCTCGGCTCCGCCCGCCCGCTCCACGGTAGAAGTCGCACGGCTGCCAAAAGACGCTCTTATTGAAATGGAAGTGATCGCTACGGTTTGAACTGCAACTGCCCCAAAAACTACGGCCGGTCGGGACTCTCCAGCGCGGCGTGGATTCCTAGTGCTGTCACGATCGCGACCGCCGCGATGGCGTACCACACAAACTTGCTCCTCGCGGCCTTCAGCGGTGGCCCGCCAGAACCCTTGGTCCCCGCTCCCTGCGGCGGCGGCTGGTCTTGCGCTTCTTCTGCCGTCGGGTCCAGCACTACGCGATACGCCTCGCCTTCCGCGATCTCGCGCGAATCGTCGCCCACGGTAATGGTCAGCGTGCCTCGCGTGCACTTGACCAGCAGCTGTTTCTTTCCTAGCACGGTCACTTGACCGACCGTAGCGTCGTCCGATTTTGGTTTGATCACCGCGGTGATTGCGTTCAACGCAAACCCTTTTGCGTTGGCCGTCGAGAAAGTCGCCGATCCCCGCACCAGCGTTGCTTCCGCTGTCCCGCCTTCTTCATTCACGATGGCCGTGGAAGCCGCGCCGAGCTGAAACCGTGCCGCGCTCGTCCGCAATTGCACGCTGCCCGCGTCTGCTGTGCTCAGATTATCGCCGGGAAAAATCGTAGTGCCCACGGCGGCGCCTGCTCCGCCGACGCTTGCGCGGTCCGACGCCACAACGGTGCCAAGCGGGCTGGAAGAAGAAGCACCCCAGACCGGGCTCATCAACATGCACGACGTCAAGACTGCAGCAACAATTTCGCGCGAGCGCGCCATTGAAGTCTCCAAGAGGGCTACGGGAAGGATACTCACGCCCTTTCCCGCCGTCAACAAAGAATCAGCCCGATGCGCAAAAAAGCTTCTTCCCACCGCGTCTCCGGTGATGGGCCCTTTCCGGTAAGGAGACTAAACAGCCAAATAAAATCGGAATCTCCTCATAGTTGCGACCAAAAATATAAAGCACATCAGGTAGCCGAGTATTGGCATCTCATCAGCCGACTGCAGACTGCAGATTCCTCGGTTAAGAAAGCCTGCGTCGATGAGAAAGAGTCCCAAATGTCAGGAGTAAGAAACGTAGTGTTGGTGCATGGCGCCTGGGCCGACGGTTCCAGTTGGTCTAAAGTCATTCCGCTGCTCGCCGCAAAGGGCTTACACGCAGTCGCGGTTCAAAATCCCCTCAATTCCATCGCCGACGACGTGGCATCCACGAATCGCTTAATCAACGCGCAAGACGGCCCCGTTCTGTTGGTTGGACACTCTTACGGCGGCGCGGTCATTACAGAGGCCGGCAACAATCCGAAGGTGGCTGGCTTGGTCTATGTCGCTGCATTCGCTCCCGATGAAGGGGAAACCTGCGGAGGTTTGGCTGCAAAATTCCCGGCCACGCCCGCGTTCTCAGAGATCAAACAAATCGAAGATGCCTTCTTGATGCAGACCGAAAAGGGTGTAATGGAGAATTTCGCGCAAGATTTGACGACCGAAGAACGGAAACTGGTGTTTGCTGTACAAGGCGCGACGCAGGGAGCCATCCTATCCACTCCCCTGAAGAAAGCAGCTTGGCACGACAAGCCCACGTGGTTCGTCATTGCATCGAACGACCGGACGATCGCGCCCGACCAGCAAGCTTTCACCGCCAAGAGAATGAACTCGAAAACTCTGACTGTGCCATCCAGCCATGTGCCCATGCTCTCGCAGCCCGACAAGGTAGCTGAGTTCATCGTCGAGGCAGCTTCCTCGCTCGGCGCGGCCAAAGCGGCAGCGAACTAAAATACGCAGTAGTTCCCGAAAACCGCCGCTGCAAATCTGAACTTTGCAGCGGCGGTTTCGTTTAGAGAATATTCACGGCGCGCGCGGCCAGCAAGGCAACAATCATGAGCGAAATCAGTGACTGGACCATCATCCCTAGCTTTGCCCAGCGTGATAGAACCGCTGTATCCGTCGGCGAGAAAGCCGTACTCGTATTAAAAGCGAGAAAGAGGTAGTCCACAAAATTGGGCTTCCATGACGGATCCTGATTTTTCCGGCTTAACATCTGCGGGAAAAGAAACGAGCTATCGGGGGAGCTGTGTGAATGATCGCGCCCCAGCGGACCGCCGGCATCAAGCTTCCAGTACCACAGCGCGAACACCAGAATATTGGTGATCCACAGCGCAGCCGCAGAACGCAGCAGTGCCTTTGGCGCCTCAAGATGCTCGGGAATCCCCTTAACGAGAAGAATCAACGAGGCGATCATCGCGACCGTTATGATGCCATTTGCCGTCAGTGTCAGAATCCGGGTCGCCTTGTAAAAGCCGCGGCGATAGGACTCCAGGATCGGGATCAACAAAAACACAATAATGGCCAGCAAGAGCCAGCTCGGCCCCACGGAAAGAGGTTCCGGCAACGCCAAGTACACTCCGGCGGCGGCCAACATCGCTACGAACGCGGGCCAGCGGGGTTCACGGATAATCCGATCGCTCATAAAGTTACGGCGAATCTTCGCGTGTCCAGTCTAATACAGACTTTGTTTTTGCGAGCAGACGCAACCGTGCTAGTTTCGACTGAGATAGGATCTGGATTTCCTGGTTTGGAGGGCTGCGAAAGTTTCGTCAGTGACTCATTTCGTTTCTCGCGGCTTTGTAGGCGCGTCAACGAACGCCTTGTACTCTTCAGACAGGACGCGGATCTTTTTCATGAGTGCTATATACTCGCTGGTATGCGGCGGCGTTCGCTCTAGTTTTTTCCACAATTGTTGGATGGGCTGTAATCGATCCAAAACTCTATCGAAAATTCTTTCCATTTTCGCCTCGTTCTTCAGACCGCCACTTTATGCCGAACGTATCCAGAAGGCGTAATGGTGACTTTAGCCCTAACCCCGGCTTGACGAGATAGTTTCTCCTTTGCCGTCTAAAAACGAGAGAATCCCTTCGTTACTTATCGGATGAAATCCTCACTCTGCCTATAGGGGCTGCGAAAATGTATCCGGCACTGAGCGTCTTTCCCTAAGAGATTGCGCCGAACGAGATCGTTATTTTGCTCTCGATGGAGTCATAAGATATCCCACGAGCAAAATGACAAAGCCGGTGGAAAAGAGAGTCAGGTTGGCATCCCAACCGAAGAAGATGGGTGGAACTCCATTGAGGTCAGAAAGCTCACCACCGTAGAAATGTCTA
>Ga0209139_10000373_pt1 | contig 15284 bp, 10 predicted proteins | sample BogFormECP14_OM3_FD_188246 | JGI IMG/M metagenome (GOLD analysis project Ga0209139, IMG submission 188246) | Bog forest soil microbial communities from Calvert Island, British Columbia, Canada - ECP14_OM3 (SPAdes) (version 2) | ecosystem: Environmental > Aquatic > Freshwater > Wetlands > Bog ...
TTTGCGAATTTTTTTTCAGACTCAAAATCAGGGTAAGGGTGCGGCTTTGCGGCGCGGGTTTGCGGAAACGACGGGAGATATCGTTTTGGTGCAGGATGCGGATTTGGAGTATGACCCGAAGGACTATCCGGTATTGCTCGGCCCGATTATTGATGGGCGCGCAGATGTGGTGTTTGGGTCAAGATTTCTTGGCGGGCCACAGCGGGTGCATTACTTTTGGCACTATGTGGCAAACAAAGTTTTGACGCTGTTGTCGGATGTGATGACCAATTTGAAGTTGACGGACATGGAGACTTGCTACAAAGTTTTTCGCAAAGAGGTGTTAGAGGGGATCAAACTGCGGTCGAATCGGTTTGGATTTGAGCCGGAGATTACCGCGAAAATTTCGAGGGGCAAGTGGAGAATTTATGAAGTGCCGATCAGCTACGCGGGCCGCACGTATGAAGAAGGAAAGAAGATCACGTGGAAGGATGGCGTGAAGGCGTTGTGGTGTATTTTTTGGTTTAAGATTGCGGATTGATGGGAAGTGAGTAGTGGGTAGTGAATAGTCAGTAGTGGCTCTGCCGAAACGAGATTTAGGGTGGGGCTGGACGCCGAAAGAAAATTCCGACAGATTATTGTGAAGTTCGCCGATTTCAATAGTCGCGCTGCGGACTAGTGTGCGGCAGCCTCCGCGTAGCCCTGAGGATGTTTTTGTTTCCACAGCCACGCTGAGGTGATGATCTCTTCGAGGGAAGAATGCTGGGCTTCCCAGCCGAGGGACTGGCGGAGTTTTTCTTTGCTGGCGACCAGGACGGCGGGATCACCGGGGCGGCGTGGGGACATTTTGCGAGGAACTTTGCGACCGGTGATTTTCTCGGCTGCGTCCAGGACCTCGAGGATGGAGAAGCCGCGGCTGTTGCCGACGTTGAAGGCTTCGCCGGAGATTTTTTCGAGGGATTCGAGGGCGCGGACGTGGGAATCGGCGATGTCCAGGACGTGGATATAGTCGCGGACGCAAGTGCCATCGGGAGTCGGGTAGTCGGAGCCGAAAATTTCGAGTTGCGGGATTAGGCCGAGGGCGGCGTCGAGAACTTTTGGAATGAGGTGGGATTCCACACGGTGGGCCTCGCCGCGCTCGGCGGAAGCGCCGGCGGCGTTGAAATAGCGGAGAGTGGCGTAATCGAGGGCGGTGTAAGCGCGATAGTCGGAGAGAATTTCTTCGAAGCGGATTTTGGATTTGCCGTAGGGATTGATGGGATTTTTGGGGTGATCTTCGGGGATGGGAACGGTCTGGGGTTCGCCGTAGGTGGCGGCGGTGGAAGAGAAAATTAGTTTTTTTACGTTGTGGCGAATCATGGCATCGAGGAGATTGACGCCGGCGGCGATGTTGGCGGCGTAGAAGGTGCTGGGTTCACGGACGGATTTGGCGACGAGAGCTTCGCCGGCGAAATGCATGACGGCATCGATTTTGTGTTTGGAGAAAATTTCTTCGATTTGGGCGCGGACGCCGAGGTCGGCGCGACAGAAAGCGGCGGCAGGGGGGACGGCGGCGGCGTGGCCTTCCTGGAGATTATCAAGGGCGATGACCTGGTAGCCTCGGGCGAGAAGAAACTCCGAGCAGATGCTGCCGATGTAGCCGGCTGCGCCGGTGACTAAGACGTTCAAGGGAAGACCTCTCTATTGCGCGCGGGAAGGGACGTGGGAGCGCGCGAAGATTAAAATTAACAGGAAGCGGAGGCGTTGTCAGCGTGAATTCGGGACTTTGCTTCAGGCCTGTTTTAACACAGAGTTCACAGAGGGCACAGAGAAGAAAGAGGGCGGGGCAAGCCCCGCCGCTACGAACATTTCGAGCTGCGAATGCCTAAGAATGCGCGTGCTAGGGTTGAGACATGCGGCGCTGGAAGGTGAGCAGGATCAGGTCGGCGCGGCGGCGTACGCCGAATTTGCTGAGGAGGTTGGAGACGTGGAATTTAACAGTGCGCTCGGCGATGTTGAGTTTGCTGGCGATTTCCTTGTTAGAGAGATTTTCGAGGAGCGAATCCAGGACTTCCTGCTCGCGTCGGCTGAGATTGGTTACGGAATCGGTTTTGAGGCGGCGGCCCTGGCTGGTCAGGACGGAATCGACGAAGCCGGATAGGACGGAGCGCGGAACCCAGAAGCCACCGTTGGCTACGAGCGGAAGAGCGCGGGTGAGTTGTTCGCGCGCTTCGGTATAGGTTAAGAGACCTTTAACGCCGAGGCGGAGGAGTTGGTAGCTGTTAGCGTCGGTGTGCTGTTCGCCCACAACGATGAGGCGGGCTTCGGGGTGGCGTTCGAGAATGTTGGTGATAAGAGCACCAGTGGCTGGGCGCGCGGCGTGGCCGTCGATGACGTAAACCTGCGCGACGGGCGGCTCAAAATTGCGCATGTCGGGAGCGAGCGTGGATTCGAGCTGCTTGGCGGAAACTTTGAATTGCGCCTTGGACAAGACGCGTTCGAACTCGCTCAGCACCAGAGGGTGCGGCGAAAGGATACAGACGGAGAGTTTAGCAACTGCGCGTTTGGTAGCCACTATGGCCAGCGTATTGAAAACTGTCCTAAGGGGCAAGTTTTCTGGAAGGGGTTGTTCTCGAATTGTTACTGACATGTAGGGTGCTTTTTAACGGGGCGCGGGGGGTGGATTTCGTACCAGGATTTCGACAATGCGTTCGGCGGCGTGGCCATCCCAGAAGGGAGGGATGCGGCCGGGCTTGCCTTTTCCTGAGAGGATCAGGTTTGCTGCGGCGATGATTTTTGCGGGGTCGGTGCCGATGAGCTGATTGGTGCCTTCGGAAATGGTGATGGGGCGCTCGGTGTTTTCGCGGAGCGTGAGGCAGGGGACGCCGAGGGCGGTGGTTTCTTCCTGGATGCCGCCAGAGTCTGTCAGGACCAGGGTAGATTTACTTAGGAGGCAGAGAAAATCGAGATAGCCAACCGGAGGGATTAATTTTAATTGGGCGTGGTGCTTGATGCCGGCTTGGGCGAGGCGTTGTTGCGTGCGGGGATGGACTGGAAAAATCACGGGGATTTGCGCGGCGATGGCGTCGATGGCGCTCAGGAGTTCGGCTAGTTTCTCGGTAGAGTCGACGTTGGAAGGACGATGGAGGGTCAGGACGGCGAAACGTTGCCAGTCGGCGCCGTTTTTGAGGGCGAGATCTTCGCCGATGGGGGATTTTTGCGCGATCGGTAGAAAATGGCGGAGAGAGTCGATCATCACATTGCCGACCAGATAGATGGATTCGCGCGGACGGCCTTCTTTGAGGAGGTGCTGGATAGCTTCTTCTTCGGTGACGAAGAGATAGTCGGCGAGAGCGTCGGTGAGGATGCGATTGATTTCTTCGGGCATGGAACGGTCAAAGCTGCGGAGGCCGGCTTCGACGTGGACTATGGGGATGCCGAGTTTTGAGGCGGCCAGCGAAACGGCGATGGTCGAATTGACGTCGCCGACGACGAGGACGAGATCGGGCTTGTGCTCGAGGAGTACGGGTTCGATGCGTTTGAGGACTTCGGCGGTTTGAGAAGCGTGCGTGCCCGAGCCGACCTCGAGATTGACTTGCGGGGCGGGGATGCCCATTTGGCGAAAGAAAATGTCGGAGAGGGCTTCGTCATAGTGCTGGCCGGTGTGGACGAGGATGGGATCGATTTCCGGATGGCGTTGCATTTCGCGCATCAGCGGAGCGATTTTGGGGAGATTGGGACGGGCCCCTACGATGTTGATGATTTTCAGAGTGCGGGTCATGAGATCGTCAAAGTTGTCCGAGGCAAAAGTATAGCATTCGAGTTTGGACCGTTCGCTGCGGGTAAATGGCCGTTCAATCCTAAAAAGCACTACTTCGATGGAAGGTCGTTCGTATCGCAGGGGGAAGCTGCGTAAAATAGAGGGGTACCCTTGGCGCGGTCTTTCCTGCTGGTGTCCCCATACTTCAGGAAGTACGGTACGGAGTTTGGTTTCCTAGAGATGCGAAATTTGAACGAATCGACGAAGGCTCTGCGAGAGCTGCTCTCGGAGCGGATACTTGTGCTCGATGGGGCTATGGGGACGATGCTGCAACAGCGGCACCTGACGGCGGAGGATTTTGGCGGCGCGGCTCTGGAGGGTTGCAACGAGAACCTGGTGCGGACGCGGCCGGACGTGGTGCTGGACATTCACCGGAAATATTTTGAGGCTGGGTCGGACATTGTTGAGACGAACAGCTTTGGAGGGGCGCCGATTGTTTTGGCGGAGTATGGGTTGGCGGGGGAAGCGCATTGGCTGAACCGGCGGTCGGCGGAATTGGCGCGGCAGGCTGCGGATGAGTTCTCGACGGCGGGCAGGCCACGATTTGTTGCGGGGTCCGTGGGGCCGACGACCAAGGCGATAACCGTTACTGGCGGCGTGACATTTGAAGGGCTACTGGATGCGTATTACGCGCAGGCCAAAGGGCTGGTCGAAGGCGGAGTGGATTTGCTGCTGGTCGAGACATGCCAGGACACGCGGAATATCAAGGCGGCGTTGTTCGCGATTCAGAAACTTTCCAAAGAGATTGGAATACAGGTGCCGGTGATCGTGTCGGTGACTATTGAGCCGATGGGGACGATGCTGGCTGGGCAAACGGTGGAGGCGTTGTGGGCTTCCTTGCGGCATGCGAAGCCGCTGGCGTTTGGGATGAATTGCGCTACGGGGCCGGAGTTTATGACAGATCATATCCGGACTTTGAGCCAGGTTTCGAGTGAGTTTGTTTCGTGCTATCCGAACGCGGGGCTTCCGGATGAAGAGGGGAAATATCTGGAGACGCCAACTTCGCTGGCGGCGCAGCTTGAGAAGTTTGTGGATCATGGGTGGTTGAATTTTGTGGGTGGATGCTGCGGGACAACGGAGAAGCACATCAGGGTCATTGCGCAGATGGTGGAGGGGAAGAAACCGCGTGTGCGACCGGGCGAATCGCACCGGGCGATTTATTCTGGGATTGAGACGATTGAGGCGGAGGACAGCACGCGGCCCCTTTTGGTGGGCGAGCGGACGAATGTGATTGGCTCGCGGTTGTTCAAGAACCTTGTGGCAGAGGAGCAGTGGGAAGAAGCCAGCGAGATTGCGCGGCGGCAGGTGAAGGGTGGGGCGCACATCGTGGATGTGTGTTTGCAGAGTACGGAGCGGGATGAGAAGAAGGATATTCCGCTGTTTTACGAGAAGTTGATTCGCAAGGTGAAGGCGCCGGTGATGATTGATACCACTGACGCTACGGCGATTGAGCTGGCGCTGACGTATTGCCAGGGGAAAGCGATCATTAATTCGATCAACCTGGAGGATGGCGAGGAGAAGTTTGAGCGGGTGGTGCCGATTGCGCATCAGTTTGGGGCAGCGGTGGTGGTCGGGTGCATTGACGAGGACAAGCTGCAGGCACAGGCGTTTACGCGAGAGCGGAAGCTGGCTGTGGCGCAGCGCAGCTACAAACTGCTGACCGAAAAATACGGGTTGGGGCCGGAGGATATTATTTTTGATCCGCTGGTGTTTCCGTGCGCTACCGGCGACGAGAATTACATCGGCGGGGCGGTGGAGACGATTGAGGGGATCAGGCTGATCAAGCAGGCTTTGCCCGATGCGCGGACGATTTTGGGGATTTCAAATGTGTCGTTCGGATTGCCTGCCGGCGCGCGCGAAGTAGTGAATTCAGTATTTCTGTACTACTGCACGAAAGCTGGGTTGGATTTGGCGATTGTGAATGCGGAGAAATTGGAGCGATTCGCGTCCATTCCGCAGCATGAGCGAGATTTGGCGGAGAATCTCTTGTTTTCGCACCCGCCGAAGGATGTGCCTGCGGATCATTCGCAGGCGGAGTTGCTGCGCAACGTGCCCGCGGATTGGCGCGAACAGAAGAAAGAGCAGCGGGCGGCGGTGAATCAGTATCACATCGCGGCCATCGCGGAACATTTTCGAACGGCGACGAAGAAGGAAAAAAAACGGGCGGCGGACTTGCCCCTGGACGAGCGATTGGCGAATTACATCATTGAGGGGACGCGAGACGGGCTGGTGGCGGATTTGGAACGGAAGCGGGCGGAAGGAACCGCGCCGCTGGACATCATCAATGGACCGCTGATGGCCGGGATGTCGGAAGTTGGGCGGCTGTTTAATGCCAACGAACTGATCGTGGCGGAAGTGCTGCAGTCGGCTGAAGCCATGAAAGCGGCGGTGAATCATCTCGAGCAGTTCATGGAGAAGGCGGACACGGCGAAGCGCGGGAAAATCGTGCTGGCTACGGTTAAGGGCGACGTGCATGACATCGGGAAAAATCTTGTTGAGATTATTTTGAAAAACAACGGGTATGACGTGGTGAATCTGGGGATCAAAGTGCCGCCGGAGGAGTTGATCAAAGCTTATCTGGCGCATCACCCGGATGCGATTGGTCTATCGGGCTTGCTGGTAAAAAGCGCGCAACAGATGGTGATTACCGCGAGTGACTTGAAGGACGCCGGGATTATGGTGCCGCTGCTGGTTGGCGGGGCGGCGCTTTCCGCAAGATTTACGCAGACCAAGATTGCGCCGAGCTATGGGCAAGCCGTGTGCTACGCGAAGGATGCGATGACCGGGTTGCGGCTGATGAACCAACTGATGGATCCGGCCACGCGGGAACAAATTTTGCAGGAGCACACGGGCAGCGGCGGCGGCGTTGCGGTTGCCACGGCAGTGCACGTCGTGGAGATGCCCAAAGTTGCGCGGTCGCCGAAAGTGCGGACAGATTTGCCGATTCCAAAGGTAGCGTATCTCGACCGAAAAGTGCGGCTGGTGCCGGATTTGAGTGAGGTTTGGAGTTACATCAACCCGTTCATGTTGTATGGGCGGCACATGGGATTTCGCGGGGATTTTGAGAAGCGGTTTGCGGAGCGCGAGCCGAAGGCCGTGGAACTGTTTGAAAGCATGGAAGAGGTGAAGCGGGAAGCGGCGGAGTTTATGAAGCCGCGAGTGGTTTGGCAGTTTTTTGAAGCAGAGGCCGAGGGAGAGGCGATGCATTTGTTTGCGCCAGGCGCGACGGAGCCTGTGCATACGTTTCGCTTTCCGCGGCAGAGAGTCGGGGACTTTTTGTGCTTGAGCGATTTCGTTTTGCCACCGCAGAGCGGGCAACGCGACCACGTTGCGCTGTTTGTCGTGAGTGCGGGCGAGGGCGTGCGCGAGCGATCGGAAAAAGCGAAGAACGACGGGTATTACTTCAAGTCGCATGGGATGCAGGCGCTCGCGATTGAATCGGCGGAGGCTTGCGCGGAGTGGCTGCACCGAAGGATTCGCGAGGATTGGGGCTTCCCTGACCCGCCGGCGATGACCATGGCGCAGCGATTTACTTCGCGTTACCGCGGGAAGCGCTACAGCTTTGGGTATCCGGCGTGCCCGAGTCTGGACGATCAGGCTGGGCTTTGGAAGCTGTTGCAGCCTGAAGAGATTGGCGTGCAACTGACGGAAGGATTCATGATGGACCCGGAAGCCAGCGTTAGCGCACTGGTGTTTCATCACCCGGATTGCATGTACTTTTCTGTCGGGGATGTGGGCGAAGCGTAAAGAGTTCTTGCGAATCCGCGCGGTTCGTTGCCAATTCAATAAATTAATTACGACTTTTGGGCGGGCATTAGATCCCAGACACGCCAGAATTCCTGCATTTGCGGAGGCGTGCCAAAGGAGACGCGGACAAATGTGTTCATCGAGGGGAAAAGACGGGCAATGAGCACGCTGTTTTTGCTGAAATGATCGATCACTTCTGTGGCGGGGCGGCCGGCTTGCAGCATCGCGAAATTCGCGTGGGAATCGATGAAGCGGACTTTTCGGGAGCCGGCCTGGTTGAAGAATTCGCGGCGATCGTTGGCGTTGCGTTGCTCGCTCATTTGGACATATTCGAGATCGTCGTAGGCAACGAGAGCGGCGCGAGCGCCGACGGCGTTTAGACCCTCTGCAAGGCGCCGGGCGGAGAGAGCCTGGATTTTTTCCGGTGCGCCGACGGCATAGCCAACGCGCATTCCTGCCAAGCCGAAAACTTTTGAGAAGGTGCGGGCTACCAGCAAGCGATCGTCACTGACCGGATTGTCTATGAACGAAGAATAGTCCGCGGTTTCCTCGACGAAGTGATGGTAGGCCTCGTCGATGAGCACGGTGGTGGTGCGAGGAAGCTTTTGAATGAAAGCTTCCAAATCTTTGCGCGGGGTCAGGCTGGCGGTGGGATTGTTGGGGTTGCAGATGTAGACGAGGCTGGTCGCGGCGTCGACTCGGGCGAGCATTGCGGAGAGATCGTGGGAATAATCTTTCGCGAGCGGAACTTCGACGACTTCGGCTCCGAATGTTTTCGCAAACTTTCCGATGGCTTCGAACGTGGGTACAGCCGTGACGAGTTTCTTGCCGGGACCGAGGAAAGCGGATGCACTGGTGCTGAGGATTTCGCCGGAACCGCAGCCGAGAACCAACTGATTGGGCTTGATGCCATGAGATTGCGAGATTCTTTCGTGAAGGGCCTTGACCGTTGGATCGGGGTAGCGATTCGCAAACTTTAGGGAGTCCTTCATGGAGGCGATTACTTTTTCTGAGGGGCCGTAGGCATTTTCGTTGCGGCTCAAGATGATCGGGCCGCCGAGTTCGCTGGGGCGGGAAGAAGGCACTGGCTCGCCGAAGGCGAGTTCGGCTACCGCAGGCAGACTCGCGGTTATGGCTGCGCCAGCCCCGATATTGCGAACGAAGTTTCGTCGTGTGATGGGCATCGGGATCCTCGTTATTCGTTGAACGTTGATAGCAGAGAATGGTGGGAGAGGTCAATCAGGCGCTGTTCGTCCGGCGACTGGCTTTGGTGCGCCAAGTCGCCCATGCTATCTGAATCGGAAGACTTGGTGTCTGGGACTGGAGGGACCTAGACAAGGCTCCCGACCCAACTGAAGCTTGCGGGAACCTGTCCGTACTGCACCAACCCCTCAGGATGGAACGGAGAAGGGTGAAAACAGAAGGATTGAGTCACACCGATGAGCAGATAGTTCTCATCGGAAGCAACTAAGTATCCAGTTCCTGGTTGTCCGGGTTAAGATTCTTTTAAGGCTTGATTACTTGGCCCGAGCATCGGCCTTCGCAGTGGCGTTCACGCCAGCTTGGGCTGAGGAAAGGATCCGCCTTATGAGGAAAGCTGAAGAAATTAAGCCAATCCCCAGGAGCGCCAATCTTCCGGCTTCGGGGATGGTGTTGAATAATGCCATGACTAAGTTCATGCCAAGAGAGAGGCAGTCTGCTTGCCAAAGCGAGCCAGCTTCTAACCGCTTATAAATCAACAAGATAGAATTACAGCGACCTGATGGAATGGTCGTACATTGGAAAATGTTTGTATAATTAAGGCAGCCGTCTTCCTCATGGTATTGGAAAGAGCATGGTTCGGGGACCGAGGATTTCCTTGGAGGGCTGAGGGAGTCCGGTTGGCTGGAGCCTAAGACGGGCACGTCGAGGGTTGTGTAGGGAGAGGGGACCTAGATTCCGAGGAACGAGGCTCACAGGCGCTTAGGACTGCTTGAGCTTCCGGGCCGTTTGGGAAGCTGCATCAGTCAATTCGCGGAGATAAGTGCGCCACCCCCAAATGAAACAGCGCGCCTGAAAACCGTAGATGCGCACCTTTTCTAAGAATGCAACCGGAGATCTCCAGACAGACTTGAAATGGGCTCCCAAGTGCACCCAGTTGTAAAGAAAGAGCTTTTCGCGTTTCGTGGGGTCATAGAACGCCATGACGTCCGCACTGCTCTTGAGAGCAGTGGAGGCTCCCTCATGCATGCGGCGATAAAAGAAGGCATCTGATATCTCGTAAAACTTGCCATACAGGGACATCTCGGCAATGAGAGGAAAGTCGCCGCCACTGTAGTTGCGAAGGAGTCCGGTTCTTCGGAACAAGTCAGCGCGGTTGAGACCATACTGGAGATTACCAAGCCTGACGTTCTGGATGACTCCTTTCCATCGCGTACTTGGGCGGTCTTCCATGAGATGAAGCCGCTCTTCAAAATCTTGAAGAAGTTTGCCTTCTCCATCGATCAACTTGGTGCGAGGGTAAGCCACAAAAACAGAGTGGTCCTGGTCAAGAATCTGAACGGCGCGCTCCAGGAGATTTGGGCTGACCAGGTCATCGGAGGGGGTCCAACGGAAATATTCGCCGGTAGAGAGTTCAAAACATCGACGAAAGTTGCCCGCGGCCCCGAGGTTCTGGGGATTACGGAAATACTTGACGCGGGGGTCTCTGGAGGCGAAACCGCGACAAATCTCCTCGCTGCGGTCCGTTGAGGCGTTGTCTGTGATTATCAACTCGAAGTCGATGTAAGTCTGATTGAGATGGGAGTCAATGGACGCGCCCACGTACTTCTCGGAGTTATAGACCGGCATCCCGATGCTGACGCGGGGTTTTGGAGGTGCGCTAGTGGGTGTGTCGCTCAAATGATTCGCCTGTAGTATTCGTTCAATGGTGGTCAGTAGTGGGTGGCGCGGGCGCGGGCGCGGAACGAGGATTTGCGGGGCGCGCGGAAGCCGGGAGAGTAAAAGTAAAAACGCCACGACCTGCCACCAAGGACAAATACTGGCTGCCGTCCAACTCGTAGGTGACCACTGGAGCGTGAATGGTAACACCCAGAGGGGTCTCCCAAAGCCTTTTTCCAGTATCAGCGTCGAGAGCAAAGAACTTGCGAGCGTAAGCCCCGAACACCAAGTCTCCATCGGTCGAAAGCAAGCCCCCCATTTCGCCGCGGACATTTTCCGTGCCGCTGGCAAGGGTAAGCTCCCAGCGGAGATCTCCCGTGGTTACGTCGATGGCCCGGATAGCTACGGTGACGAGGACGTTTGCGGTTCGTTGATAGGAGCTGCCGCTGTAGTTTTTGCCCAGTTCGAAAGTGGGTTCCTGATCGTGAAAGTAGATGGATGCGGCATCCACCGAAGGAACGAAGAGAAGTTTGCGGCGGGGATCAAAGGCACTAGGCCACCAATTGGTGGCTCCGCCAGCTGCGGGCCAGACAACAGTGCCGGAACGGCTAGGGTGAGAATCCGGCCGCACGATGGCATGGCCGTCCTGAGTAAAGCCATCTGACCAAGTCTGCTTTGCAAAGGGCTTGGCAAGGAGAAATTTGCCTGTGCGGCGATCCAAGGAGTAGAAGAAACCGTTTCGATTAGCCTGAAATAGAGCTGGGAGGAGTTCGCCCTTAAAGGGTATGTCCGCGAGGACCAATTGCTGAGTGGCGTCCCAATCGTGGTCGTCCGTTGGAGTAAATTGATAGTACCAGCGCAATTTGCCAGTGTGGGCCTCGATCGCGACTACGGAGGTCGAAAACAGGCTGCCGTTGGCACGGTTCGTAGTGGAATAGACCGGAGCCGGATTGCCGGTGCCCCAATAGATGAGGTCGAGTTGGGGGTCGTACGAGCCGGTGGTCCAGGTTGCTGCGCCACCGTGTTTCCAGGCATCGCCGACCCAGGTGTCGTTACCGAGATCCCCTGGTCCGGGGACAGTATAAAACCTCCAGAGAAGAGAACCGTCCTTGGCGGAATAGGCAGCGAGGAGGCCACGGATCCCCATATCGCCACCGCCGACGCCGACAATTATGCGGTCATCGACGGCGAGGGGGGCGCCGGTCATGGAATACCCTTCCTGCCATTTGGCAACGGTCGTGTCCCAAAGCAAACGGCCGGAATTGGCGTCGAGGGCAAGCAGGTGAGCGTCGAGGGCGGGCACGAACACGGTGTCACCCAGAAGAGCAATTCCACGATTTTGCGAGCCGCAGCAAAGGGGGATGTTGTCGGGAACAGGGCGATGGAATTCCCATAAGATGGCGCCGGTTCGAAGGTCGAGGGCGGTAACTCCGTCGGGTGACTGCGTTACGAACATGCGGTCTCCCCGGACAATTGGAGTTGATTCCAAGGCAGGGTCGTGAGAATTGAGCTGGGCGGCCCAGGCTAAGCGCAAATTTTGAATGTTCTGGCGGTTGATCTGATTCTGTGAGCTATGACGTTGAGATGCGTAGTTGCCTCCGTGAAGGAGCCATTCGTTGGAGTGCTCCGCCGAGCGCAACATTTCCGGGGTGACCGGGGAGAGCGGCGGCAAAGCCGAAGCAGATGCGTGCTTCGCGAGCGTCGCGTCAATGGCGGCCTTCTTTATGAAGGCGTTGACTAGCCAAATTTCGTGGTCGGTCAGAGGTTGAGGCGTCATGATCGTCTTGGGCCGACCCCATTTGACGGTGGCGAAGAATTTCCAATCCGTGAGATTGGAGACGGCATTCAGAAGACTTGGGCCGGCACGCCCATTCGCGTCATCGCCGTGGCATTCCACGCAAGCGCGGCCGTATACCTTTGCACCTGCATCTGCGGCTTGAGGACCTTTGAGAAGATTGGTGACAGACATATTAACGTTAGGGTTTTCAGCGAGGCCACCAAGGTAGACAGGGCTGCCCGGGCGCAGCCACTTGAGAAGCAAACTCGCAGGGATCTCGGGGATCTTGCCAGTCAGTTTGTCTTTGAGGACGATGAGCCGCCATGCTATGTCGTTGGAAAAATAGGCGGAAACAGCAAGAAGGATAACGCCGAGGACCATCGCTACGACGAAGATCCGCAATAGACGCTTGAGGATTCTCACGATTGGACCTGGATCAGGCAAACTACGTGGCAACGGGAAGCCGAGTTCCGTGGCGCAGCAACGGGTTCAGAAGATTTGAAGAGGATTCTCACCATCGCAAATCCAAAATACCGCAGTTCAGCGCGAGCCAGCGAAGGCGCGCAATTCCTTGTGTCCGGAACGATAATTAAATCTCTTACACACAGAAAAAACGCACCGATTTGAAATGCGGCATTCCTGGAGCCGCCGACCGGTGTCAAACGTCTATGGGCCAAGAACCAGCTTCCTGGAATAAAAGGCTTCGGCGAAGCGACCAGGGGAACAAGCCTCCACACCGCGAATCCGCATGAGTCCAAAGAAGGTGTCCTCGGTGAACCACTGTTTATCGCGCTGGGTGCCAAAACATCGCATCAGGAAGCGCACCTTGCGCGCGGCGATCCTGGCATCCAAAGGGACAAAGAAATTGGGAGACCCGAGATCGCCATCGTATTTGGGAATTTCGTACTCCAGAATGAGGTGATTCCGCCAAGTGTTCCAAGCGAGCTGATTGAGGACACGGTGGTCCTGATGCAAGTCATGACGGGTATGGGTGAAAATGACGTCAGGAGAAAATTGCTGTTTGAGTTCTTCGAAATAGTCTTTAATTTCCGCGAGATCCGATGGAAAGTATCCGTTGCGGAAATCCTTCACAACGACATTGCTGTTCTTGGCGCCTCTGAGAAAGAGCGCTGCGCTGCGGCGCGCTTCACGTTCGCGTTGTGTTCCCGAGCTGAAAACGACCCAATGAAATTCAATGTTGCGATGAGTCCGGATGAGTTCAAGAATCGTGCCGCCGCAACCGATTTCTACGTCGTCGCTATGCGCGCCGAGGCATAAGATCTTGAGTGTGCTTTTTTTAGCTGACGGGAGTAGAAGAGGGAGCATGTCTCAAAGTATCAGACGAGCGGCCCGTTTTTCCAGACCTGCCAAGGGGCATTGCCTTTGGCGTAGAGGTCATCGAGGTGCTGTTTGTCTTTGAATGTGTCCATGGAAGCCCAGAAGCCACTGTATTTGTAAGCGAGAAGCTGCTGCTCTTTAATCAGCCGCTGGAACGGCTCGCGGACCAATTCTTCGCCATCGCGAAGATACTGGAAAATATTTTTTCGGAAGATGAAGTAGCCGCCGTTCATGCGAACGTCGCTCTGGCTCATGTCATGAATATTCTCGACGAGGTCGCTTCCTTCCGCGCAAGAAACGAGGTGGTAGCTGAGATTGGGCTTCACGCTGGCAAAGCTGGCGACTTTGCCGTGCTTCTTGAAGTGTTCCATTTGCTGAGGAAGTGGGAGGTCGGAAAGTCCGTCGGTGTAGTTGGCCAAGAAAGTTTCTTCGCCTTCGACGTATTTTTCGACGGCTTTCAAGCGCTGGCCGATATTGGAGTTAATGCCTGTGTCCGCAAAGGTGATTTTCCAATCGTGCGTGTCGGTGTGAAGCAGCTCGACGTTCTTGACGCCGGGCTGCAAAACGAAATCGTTGGAGAGACACTCGTCGTAGTTTAAGAAGTAGTTCTTGATGTAATCCGCGCGGTGCCCCAAGCAGAGAATGAAATCCTTGTGGCCGTAATGAGCGTAATACTTCATGACGTGCCACATCATGGGGCGATAGCCAATCGGAACCATGGGCTTCGGGACGGATTCGGAATATTCCCGAAGCCGCATTCCCAAGCCGCCGCAGAAGAGGACAACTTTCACGGCATTTCTCCTTAACGGCTTGCCATCTGCGCCGGGACGGCCGGGGCAAAATGGGCGTTCTGTTCGGCGCGCAGCTTATCTACCAGTCGACCTTCAGGCAAAATCACATCGGCATACGAGAGCGCCTGATCTTTCGGAACGTCGCGCTTCAGCTTGCAGCCTTCCGAGAGGCCCATGGGAAGCAAATCCTGGGCGTAGAAGACATCCGCATTGTCGATGAGGCCGTAGGTCATGAAACCGCCGATGCCATCGAGAGCCTCGCCAGCTTTTAAATCGCGCTTGGCGGTGGTGAGAACGCCGCAGACGGGCGCACCGATCGGCGCAACCGTAGCGTCGTGAAACAAAACGGCGCGTGCGACAGACGACGGCAATTGAAGCGGCGGCAAATGGTACGGGGTGTAGAAGCAGAAGAACGGGCCGCTGCCGAGTTTAAAAAGGTCCAAGTAAAACTTTTTGACTGGGTGTTCGGTGTAACCGAGGACCCAAGCACCGGTGCGCGGCTCGGCACCAAGAACATAATCCACCAAGCCCCCATTCAGAAGTTGCTCGGCGGGGAAGAGCTTGCTGGCTTCACGGACGTCCGCACAACTGGGACCGTACATGCCGCGTTTGCCGACGCGAAACCCGGTGGCATTGGCCAGGATTGTTTCTTCGAGGGAAAGCTTGGTGCCATCAGCAAAGGAAGTAACCATGCGGGCGGACTGATTGTATTTTGCGGCAAATTCCCGTTGCGTCTCAGGAGTGCGGTAATGGTCTATGAGTCCCTTGATGTTGCCGGCCGCATTGAAGTTGTTCTGCGGGTTATACCCTGAGTCGCGTAGATTTTTGTCATACATCGCGCGGTCACTGCTACTCACACCGCCGGTCCAGACGACCGGAGACGCACCCACACTGGTATTTGCATTCATCGCGTGGCGATGATGAGTCGGATGCGCGGCCCAAGCGGCAGAAGTACGGTGAGTTCTGTGGCCCGTGCCCGATGAATCTTGGCCTC
>Ga0209139_10000374_pt1 | contig 15278 bp, 13 predicted proteins | sample BogFormECP14_OM3_FD_188246 | JGI IMG/M metagenome (GOLD analysis project Ga0209139, IMG submission 188246) | Bog forest soil microbial communities from Calvert Island, British Columbia, Canada - ECP14_OM3 (SPAdes) (version 2) | ecosystem: Environmental > Aquatic > Freshwater > Wetlands > Bog ...
TCAATCGGCAGCGCACCACGCTCGGTTCCCATGAACGTATCGGCGTCTTCCGCATTTTCGGCCGCGATGCCGGCTTCACCGCGCTTTACACTTCGTACATCACTTCCGCGCGCTGCCTAATCCCGGAAGTTCCGTTCGATCTCGATAGCGTCTGCAAGATCCTGGTGGAAGACAAGCGCAACAATTCCAGCCATTACTCCCTGGTGATCGTTTCCGAAGGCGCCACGTGGACCAACCGCGTCGTGGACGAGTACGGCGAAGCCGACGCCTACGGCCATCGCAAGAAGGTGGACATCGGCCACGCGCTGGCGGATGAGCTGCAGCGGCGAACCGGAGAGGAAACCATCGAGAGCGACCTGACCTACGATTTGCGTAGCGGCGAACCCGATGCCATTGACCAGATCGTGGCCATCACCTACGCAAATATTGCGCTCGATCTGATCCGCGACGGCGTCACAGGACGCATGGTGGGCGTACAGAACGGCTGCTACGCCTCGGCGCCCCTGCCCGCATCGTCCGCCGGCGCGCGCAAAGTAGATGTGGCCACGCTCTACAACACAGAGCGCTATCGCCCCAATTACACAGCCAAACTAGGCGCGCCGCTGCTCTTCGGTCACGACTGAAATTGCAAAGGTTCGAGATTTCTGAGGTTCCGCGCGGTGCGTCGCGTTTGCCAGCCGTCAGGCGCAATGCATCGCGCAAAACCCTCTCACTGCAGCGGAATGCGATACAAGTTTCGTCGTGTGCTGTTCACCGTGTAAGCGTATAACGAAGTGCTCACAGCCGAATTCACCTGACGCGGAATCACCAGCGCTTTCATCTTTTTCAATATTTCCCCGTCCAACGGCGCGTCCGTCGGCAGATCCGCCAGCCCGCCCGCCTGCCGCAACCGCAGCACGTACGTGTTCTGATCTGACGTAACGAAAAATTGCATGTACATCGATTCGCCACGCATATCCCAGCCCGGTATGCAGAAATTCAGGCAAACCCTGACCGGATCCCCGCCCTCCACCGGAAATGCTGTTATTGCTGCCGCATTCTCGTCGCCCCCGCCCCCCGCCTGAACCAGCGCCCACTTTCCGTTCGGCGACACATTGATCAAATCAAAAATGTGCGCAGGACTGACTTTCCTGCGGCCGCTGCCGTCGGCGTGCACGCGCTCCAGAAAGTTCGATTCTCCCTCGACCGCCCGGAACAGCAAATCTCCGTCCGGCAGACAGTGGACGCTATCGTCGATCGATGTGGAGGAGATCGGGCGCGGTGACGAGCGGCGGTTCAGCGGCAACACCCAAAGTTTCGAGTGGCCATTCTCATCCGCGTGGGCAAACGCCAGTTCTTTCCCGTCCGCACAAACATCGTAGTCCTGCATCCCATAACCGGGCAGCGCCCGCTCCGTCGCGCCGCTGGCAACGTCCCGCACCCATAATTCGTAACCTTGCGTTTGGCCGTTATCCATCAGGTAGTACAGTTTTTTTCCGTCCGTCGAAAATCGTGCCGCTCCCGCATTGCCCTCGGACGAGATTTGATGATCGCCGTCGGCATCGTGAATCCAAATCGTGCCGGTCTCGGTCCCCACCGACGTGATCAGCGACTTGCCGTCCGCCGCCATGGCGATGCCCTCTTCTGCGGTCGGCCCAGACGTCACCTGCTCCGGCTGGCCGCCGGGAAATCGTTGCCGCCAAATGTGAAACTTGCCGTCGACGAAGAGCGTCATGTACACCCACTTCCCATCCGGCGACCACGCCCCCGATGTACAGATACTTTTCGGCGGTCCCACCTGTTGCGCCGCCCCGCCTCCCTCGTAAGGCATTACTTGGCAAGGAGTGAAATTGGTCTGGCTATTCATTTCCACCACCAACAGTGATTTCCCGTCCGGTGAAAGATATGCGTGGTGCGCCATGCTCCGTTCGCCCGGCGGGGAGTAAACTTCCCGGCTCTGCCCTCGCCCCAAATCCGTGCTCACCACGATCATGTGAATTCCCTCTTTGATCTGGGAGAACAGCAGCCGCTTCCCGCCATCGATCCACGTTAATGATGACGCATTCGGCAGCATCACATGCGCTTCGCCGCCCAATACGGGCACTTCCCAGGTGTCGAACGGAATTGCAGTCCCATACGCGACCACCGATCCGTCGGGCGAAAATTCCGGCGTCATCTTCGCCGTCTCATCGTGCGTCAACGCTACCGGCCCGCCGTCCGGCAGCATTTTTATGTAAACCTGCCCGGGCCCGAAAAACGTGTCGGCCCCGCGAATAAACGCCAGCATGCGTCCATCCGGCGACAGCGCCGGATATACCGCCGAGTCGGTGAAAAATGTCAGCTGCTGCCAACTCGTGCTTGCCGGTGGCGTGTGTCGCGCCGCGCGATACCACCAGATTGCTCCGCCTGCGGCCGCCAGCACCGCCGCGATCGCTACGATCGAAAAAATCAGCCGCTTTGCATCGCGCCTTTTCCCTGACGCTAATTCGGGGGCTGCCATCATCGGCGGAGTGCCGCCCGATTCCGAATCGCGCTTCAGCCGCCGCAGATCCGACCGCATCTCGCCTGCCGACTGGTAGCGCAGCTCGCGGTCCTTCTCCAGCGCCTTGTGGATGATTTCTTCAAACTTCGGCAGCACTTGCGGATTCAGCCGGCTCGGCGTGACCGGCGCGCGATTCAGAATGGCGTCGAAAATCACGCCCGTGGTGTCGCCCGGGAACGGCGTCTTCCCCGTAGCGATCTCGTAAAGCACCGCGCCGAACGAAAATAGATCGCTGCGCGCGTCCAGCTGTTCGCCGCGCACTTGCTCCGGCGACATGTACGTCACCGTCCCGGCCACCGAACCCGTCGCGCTCCGCAACGCTTCCGCATTCCCCGGCGCCATACTCTGCGTATGCTCCACTCCTTCGCTTTCCGCGTTCCCCACTTTCGCCAGGCCGAAATCCAGCACCTTCGCCTGTCTCCCGCTGGTCACAAATATATTTGCCGGCTTGATATCGCGATGAATAATTCCCTTGCCGTGCGCCGCGTCCAGCGCGCTAGCCACCTGAATCGCAAATTCCAGCAATTCCCCAGAAGAAAAACCACCCTGCGCGATCCGCTCCTTCAGCGTCTGGCCCTCCAGAAACTCCATGACCATGAACGCCCGGCCACCGTCTTCGCCAATCTCGTAGATCGTGCAGATATTCGGATGATTCAGCGCCGAAGCCGCGCGCGCTTCGCGCCGCAATCGTTCGATGGATTGAGGGTCTGTAAGAGAATCCGCGGAGAGAAATTTCAGAGCCACCAAACGCTGCAACTGCAAATCCTCAGCCTTGTAAACGACGCCCATCCCGCCGCTGCCAAGCTGTTCCAGGATGCGAAAGTGCGAGACTGTCCGCCCAATCATCGCGGCATTATACGACGTGTAGAGTGAACGGTCGCAGATACTCTCCCGTTGGAGGCGCAGCGGTAACTTTCTGTGTCCAACGCGGTGGCCACGCGAGTTGCTGGTGCGCCGTACTACCTTCAAAAGCCGATTGTAATAGAACGAACGGTCGTGCTATTGTCTCGCGGTCGCCATGAAACACACCGCACAACGTTCCTCAAGTTCGCGTGACCCCCAGCGGGTCGCTGCACCTTCCACAAAACATCCGCTACGCCGCCCGCGCGGTTTGAAGACGCGGCGCGCCATCCTGCGCAAGGCCGTCAACATCGCTTCCCTGGAAGGCCTCGAAGGTTTGACCATCGGCAAGCTGGCCTCTACTCTGCGCATCAGCAAGAGTGGCCTTTTCGCGCACTTTGGCTCCAAGGAAGAATTGCAATGCGCCGTGGTGGACGAAGCGCGCGACATCTTCGTCGAAAAGGTTGTGCTTCCGGCTGGGCAACTCCGCGGCTTGCGCCTTCTTCGCGCGCTTTGCGAAAACTGGCTCTCCTATGGCGAGCAGAAAGTTTTCCCCGGAGGCTGCTTCTTCTCGGCCGCGTCGCTGGAGTTCGACGATCGGCCCGGGCCGGTTCGCGAGCGCATCGTGGGATTGATGAAAAAATGGCTTGGGAATTTAGAACACGCTGCGCGCGACGCACAGGCCGCCGGAGAAATCCGCAAGGATGTGGACGTGCACCAGTTGGCCTTCGAAATTCAGGCGCTGGCTATGGGCGGCAACTGGAGCTCACGTCTGTTCCGCGATCAAACTGCTTTCCGTTCGGCGAGCTCTGCGATCCTAAGACGCATTGACCAGGTCACGGTATCGGTGCAATCGAGGAAGTGATGCGAATTGGTGCGGGATTGCTTTCAGGGGCCGTTGCGAGCTTGCTGCTTTCGTTCGCCGCGCAGAGCGCCGGCGCGCAAGTCCCAGCCAATTCCAGCGAAATCCCGCTGCAGCGCTGCGATCGCCTCCCTGTGGTAATCCTCCAAGTAAATAACGCCGACAAGCGCTTCCTGGTCGACACCGCGGCCACGTCAATGCTCAACGAGAAATCATTCACCTCCGGACGTTCGAAAGAAGTCCGCGTGCAATCCTGGAATCAGACAACCGCGCTTAACGCCCGCGTGGTTTCTATTGGCGAGCTTAAGTTGGGCAGCCACATTCTGCGAGACGTCACGCTGCCGGCGATTGACTTGACCGCTCTTGCCAAAGCCTGCGGCGCGCCGCTTGATGGAGTCCTGGGCATTGATCTGCTCGAACAGCTCGGCGTAACCATTGATCTGCAGCGGAGCGTCGCGCGACTGGGCATCGCCGCACCCAGTTCCTCGGAAGTTTCGGTCATCGCAGACATGGAGCGAGCCATGCATGCCTGCTCGGAAGCGTTCAACAATGCGGACGCCGCGACGCTGGCCGCCTGCTTCGATCCGGATTTTGTACTCAGTTCTCCAGCGGGCGAGCTGCGTGGGCGCGAGCAAGCCACCAATCATTTTCGCGAAGCATATTTTGGCGCGACTCCGCGCGTGCATCTTTCCATGACGATGAAAGATCAACGCGCCGTCGGAAACGTCGTGTGGAGCCTGTACGACTACACGATCGAGTCTGCATCCATTCACAGCACAGGCCGCGGCATGATGCTCTGCCGTAAATCCGATGACCGCTGGTACATCCTCAGCATGCACGAATCGCCGATTGATTCCGCTTCTAACCGCGCGCGTTAAGGAAAGACGTTGAAGAGAGGGGACGCCCCGGCCCTTGCGGGCCGAGGCGTGAGGGAGGGAGTCCTACTCGTGGTCTTCTGCAGCTAGCTCGGCTCCAACTGGCGTGAGCGTGCCGAACAAGCCGTCGGCGTAACCGTTGATGCCCGCCGCGAAGAAGAGAGCTGGACCCGACGAAGGACTGGCCGTGCTGCCGGCTTCGTTACTGCCGCGGTTATCGAATTCCAGACCCCACAGACCACTGATGGCAATCGGTGCGCCACCGGCGTCGAGCAGGTTGCCCAGGAAATGTCCGGTTACGGCGTCAAACGCTGCGATGGTGCCTCCGAACCGGTTGCCGATCAGCAAGTCGTGGCTGAAGAATCCAAAATCCTGTGGAGCGAGAGCCACTCCCCAGGGAGCCTGCAGCCAAGGGCCATCCTCGAGACGCTGCACCAGCCGGCCTTTCGCGGTGAAGACGTCCACAAAACCGCACTGCTCTGCGCAGCTGGCATCGGCGGCAGTCTTGGTGGAATTCTGCCGAGCGTACGTCACCACCACGGTGGCGCCCACGGCTTGCACGTTGTAGGGAGCAAAATCGCGCGGGATGCGGTAGTCATCGAACGCTTCTTCGGAAATTTTCACGCGCTTGAAGTTCTTATCGAATACCTCGATGCGATTTTGGCTGAAATTGGCGGCGAGCAGGAAATGATTGCCCTCGATTTCCACCCAGGTGAGGCCCATGAAAACCGCGCCGTTTTTCGATTCGTCCACTTTGTTGATGGCGAGCGACTGCCCTACGCCCGCGCTATTGGGAGTGATCGGTGTCGCGGGCGGGCCCCATGCGGAAATCGTGCCGTTTTTGGTCGCGAAAATGAATGCCGCGGGATTGTTGGCAGCCAAAGCAAAATCAGCGGTGCCGTTAAAGATGATGCCGGTTGGGCTGGAGGGACCTTTCGCGCCGGCGGCGTTGGGAACGGTCACCACCAGGGGTATCGTGGCACCTCCGCCGCTATACAATGTGGAAGTGGCGGTTCCTTCGTTATTCACCCACCAGGGACTAGACGCGCCACGCGCCAGGCCCCAGGGATTTTTCAGGTTAGGATCAATGCCTACTTTTGTCCCGTCGGCGTTGTCGGGCTGCGCGATGTCAGACACCAGATTTTCCTGTGTGTAATGCTGCGCGAGCGTGCTTAGCGGTAACGCCGCGAGCACGCTGCCAGCCAGGAATGCTCTTACGGCTCTTGCGGAAATTCTCATTGCCTGTACCTCCTTAGGTAGACCGTTAAGAATTCGACTGGTACGGCCCTTCGGCCGAATCATGACGAAGCGCATCTGCCAGACTTCACGCAATTCTGGATACGCCGTGCGAAGGCTACACCGATGGGAAGGTATTCATTGTTTTGCAGGGGTCATAAGCTCGTAAACAAATTGTCTCCGCAGCGTCCAACGGAATTGACAGCCTTAAATCGCGTATTAACAATGCGTCCCGGAACCCCAATCGCGGTGCGCAAATCCCCGCACGCCACTTAGCAATTACGAACCACTTCGTTTGCGCATCCGCCGAACCTCTGCGAAACTAGCTCCATGCGAAAACTACTCAAAATTGTGACAAGCGTATTGGCGGCAACCGTTATTTTGGCTGGGGCTGCAGCGGCACAGCAGGCTCCGGCGACAAATTCTTCACAAACACCCGCAACGCCACCGGTCGGCGCACCAGCCACGACGAAGACGCCAAGTTCTGGGCAAAGTTCAACTGCGGCGAAAACCCAAACTGGCGCTGCGGCCCAGCATCACCCCGCTGCGCCGGCTCCTCTGGTATTGAAAACCGACAAAGATAAGGAGAGCTACGCGATTGGGCTGAACATCGGCAAGAGCATCCACCGGGACGGCGTGGACGTGGATCCCAATATTCTATTGCGCGGGATGAAGGATGCTCTGAACGGCAGCAAGCCGGCGCTGACGGATGACGAAGCCAAGGCGGTGATGACGAATCTACAGACCAGAGTGCGCAAACAACAGGCGGAACAGGCGCAGGTGGCAGCAGAAGCCGCGAAGAAAGTGGGCGAAGCTAACAAGGCAGCGGGCGACGCATTCCTGGCGGAAAATAAAACGAAAGAAGGCGTGGTAACGCTGCCCGACGGCCTGCAATACAAAGTCCTGACGGCGGGCACCGGCCCGAAACCCACGGCCACCGATACCGTGGTGTGCCACTACAAGGGCACGCTGCTGGACAACACGGAATTCGACAGCTCCTACAAACGCAACGAACCGCTTACGATTCCGGTGGGCGGCGTGATCAAGGGATGGACAGAGGCGCTGCAACTGATGCCGGTGGGATCGAAGTGGGAATTATTTATTCCGTCCGACCTGGCGTATGGCCCGCAGGCCAAGGGTCCCATCCAGCCGAACTCCACGCTGATTTTCGAAGTGGAGCTGCTTTCGATTCAACCAAAGGCCGAACCGGCGAAGTAATTTTCGCGGAAGGGCGCGAGGCCTCTGTAGCGGCGGGCTTCAGACCGCCAGCGGTTATAACCGCGCCTCCGACGGCGTACTAAATCGCGTCGCTACGAATTCAAAGGCTCACGTGCGGCGACGCTATGCAGGGACTTTGGCTTCGCGCAGGAAGCGTGCGGCCTCCTCGGGCGGCGTGGGATTGATGTAAAAGCCTGTGCCCCATTCGAATCCGGCGACTTTGGTGAGTTTGGGCATCATCTCAATGTGCCAGTGGTAGTGGTCGTTGACCTCTTCGCCGATGGGCGACGTATGGATGACGTAGTTGTAGGAAGGAAAGGCCAGCGCGGCATCCAGGCGGCCCAGAAAATCGTGCAGGACGCGGGCAAGGTGGCCGTAGTAAGGCGCGGGCATATTTTCGAACGACGAACTGTGCTGGCGCGGCAGGATCCAGGTCTCGAAGGGAAAGCGCGGGGCGTAGGGCGCGAGGGCGATGAAGTGATCGTTCTCGATGATCATGCGCGAAGCGGTTTCGATTTCCTGGCGGATCATGTCGCAGAAAATGCAGCGTTCCTTCTGTTCGTAGTAGCGTTTACAACTGTCCACTTCGTCGCGCACCCGATTGGGAACGATGGGCAGCGCGATCAGCTGCGAATGCGTATGTTCCACAGTGGCGCCGGCCGGCTCGCCGTGATTTTTGAAAATTAAAATGTAGCGGAAGCGGCGATCGTTCTTCAGGTCCAGCATGCGGTCACGGTAGGCCCACAGAACTTCTTCCACGCCTTTTTCGTTCAGCATCGCCAGCGTCTTCTGGTGATCCGGCGATTCGATGATTACTTCGTGCGCGCCGACGCCATTCATGCGGTCGAAAAGGCCCTCGCCTTCGCGGTCGAGTCCCCCTTCGATGCCCAGCGCCGGAAATTTGTTGGGGACCACGCGAACCGTCCATCCGGGAATGTCTTTGCCGCCATTGCGCCCGTAAGCGAGGATTTCCTTGGGGGTCTTGCCTTCATTTCCCGGGCAGAAGGGACAGATGGCTGTGTTGCCTTTAATGTGCACACTCTCCCGAACGAAATCCATGGGGCGCTTGCCGCGATCGGTGGAAATGATGACCCAACGTCCGGTGATGGGATCCTTGCGAAGCTCCGGCAAACTTTCCTCCTTGTTGTTGCGTCCGCATATTCTACTACGGCCGTTATGAGCCGGCGCGACGCTAACTCATTCACGGCGGGCGCCAACCTCAACGAGCAGCTAATTCTGCGCGGCGTTGAACGCGCCTTTGTGCAGGCGCACGACGGGCTTCACGCCGGGCCGCGTTTCGATGGCCAGCACGTCGAAGCGGCATGCAGCGGTCGGGATGTGTCGCGCGCGCAGAAATTGCCGGGCCATGCGCGAAATATTGCGGCGTTTTTCCCAGTTCACCGCTTCTTCGGGCGTGGGCTGCGCGGGCTGAGACAATGGCACGTGTTCGACCATGGTGCGCGTTTTGACTTCTACAAACGCGAGCGTCGCGCCGTCGTAACCGACCATATCAATTTCGCCCTTCATGCCGGGCGACGTGAAGTTGCGCGCCACCAGAACGTAGCCGTGGCGGCGGAGATACCAGTAGGCGTAGGTTTCGCCGCGGACGCCGGTTTCGCGCGCGCGATGTTTCGCAGGATCGCCGGCCGCGCCCGGCGCAATTGCAGCAGGCGCCGCGCCCAGGCCTTTGCGGGCGGCGAAGTCCACGATCGCGAACATGAAACGCGCTAGCACTGGAACGCCTACTTCACGACCTCGAGCTCCCACTCCACCGTCTTGCCGCGAATGACGAAACACAAATAATACTCCCAGAATTTGCGGAACCAGCGGAAATGATTCACCAGGAACTGAAAGCCCAGAGCGCGCCAGATGCGCAGCAAGGTGACGTGCACGCGGCGCTCGCGAAATTGCGCCGGAGCGTAGTAATCATATTCGGCCGGCTTCTCGCTGAAAAACCACAACGAAAAACTGGAAAGATGCCAGCGATGCGCCGGGCTGCAATACGAGGCATGGTCGGTGTAGTGCGGAGTGACGATCACCACGCGCGCGTTGGGCTTGGCCACGCGATGCACTTCCGCGAGCATGCGGAAGATGTCGTCAACCTCTTCGATCATGTGGACCAGGCGCACTTCGTCGAAGGTGCTGTCGGCAAACGGCGTGCGCGTCCAATCGCAGAGCACATCCGCCTGACCCGCGGCGCTCATATCAATGCCGATCGAGCCGGGATATTTTTTTCTGCCGCAGCCGACGTCCAGGATGCGCGGTTTGGTGCTAGTTGGCATGGTCGGGTGCGCCTTCGCAATTTGGGGAGATTGCGGCGATCATTTCTTGCGGCCTCCGATCCACATCATCGGAGTCCACTCGCCTGCAGTGTCGAGCACTTGCAGTCCTACGGATTCGCATTGCTGCACGGCCTCATCGGGTCGGATGGAGCGACCCTGCCAGGTATCCAGATAGCGCAGGCGGACAAATGGGATTTTGAACTGCGACGATTTTTGATGCGGGCCGCGGTCTGGAAATCCCGCCTCCACCATCAGGCGGCCCAGCGGCAAAGTCCAGAGGCCTTTCATGTGCAGGCGAAAAATTCCGCCGGGGCGCAGCACGCGTGCGGCTTCCTGAAAATAATTGAAAATGGCGCGCTTGTCCGGCACGTGCTGGAACACAGCAAAGGACCACACGAAATCCACGCTATCGCTCGCGATGCCGGCGAGGTCTCCGCCGGAAACAGCCTGAAATTGCGCGCGCGGCAAATTATAGCTGGAGGCTTTGCGAATCATTTCCGGAGAGACGTCCACGCCGATGTATCGCGCGAAGTCCTGGGACATCCAGCGCGCGATACGTCCGATGCCGCAGCCGATTTCGAGCGCGGTTTTTTCGCCCGGATCGAAATTCATTTTTTTAAGAAATGGCGTTACGTACAAGTCGTAGTCCGCTTTTCCGGAAGCGAAGAAGGCGTCCTCCTCGTTGGGAACGTCCGGCCAATTAATGTAGGCGCGAGCGTTTTCGCGTGCGCGGGTGTCCCAATCGCGGCGGATGGCATCGAGCCAGTTTTTCGCGGTGGTTGGAGAGGCGTTTGTCATGCGCCATTCCAGCGTTTGTTGCGCGATTCACAGCAATCGCTCGCAGAGGGGCACTGCGAAGGAACCAGAAGCGAGATCACTTGATGACCTCGAAGGTGAACTCCATTAACTTGCCGCGGATCACGAAGCTTAGATAGTGCTCCCAGAATTGGCGGAAGAAACGGCTGCGGTTCACCAGGAATTCGAAGCCCAGCGCGCGCCACAGATTCAGCAGCCGCAGCTTGAGCTTCACTTCGCGCATGCGCACTTTGGTGTACCACATATCGCGGCCATGCATTCCGCCGGGATAAAAATAAAGGAACGAATAAGTGTTCAGGTGCCAGCGATGCGTGGGATCGCGGAAGGAGCTGAAATCGGTGTAATGCGGAGTGGCAATGAAAATGGTGCCCCCCGGCTTGGTGACGCGGTGAAATTCTTCCATGGTCGCGATGATGTCCGCGACGTGCTCAATGATGTGCTCGGCGCGAAGTTGATCGAAAGAATCGTCGCGGAAGGGCAAGCCGCCGCGGTCCAGATGGCAAATCACATCGGCGGCCGTGGACGGGTTCATATCGAGGCCGATGGAGCCGGGGTATTTCGTCGGCCCGCAACCTACATCGAGAATGCGCGGCACAGCGTCTCCTGCGGAAGATTTTGCAGTCAATTTTTAGTGTCTCAGCAACGCGAAAAAGGATGCGCCAAACAAAATAGCACAGGCTCGCGGTTGCGAGCCTGTGCTATTTGCAAGACGGTTGAGCGATGGCGCGCCTACATGGAGCGTTCGATTTCAGTGAGGCAGGCGTCCACCGTGCGCACCGCGAATTCGGCCTGCTGTTCGTCAATCAGCAAGGGTGGGCAGAACCGCAGCGTGGTGTCGCCCGAACCCAAAATGAGCAAGCCTTTGTGAAACGCCATCTGCACCAGGCGGTTGCGCAGATCTGGGGCGCGTTCTTTGGTCTTCTGATCGCGCACGATTTCGATGCCGATCATCAACCCCTTGCCGCGGACTTCGCCGACGATTTTGTGGCGCGTGGTCCAATCGGCGGTCAAACGCTTGATGAATTCGCCCATTTGCGCCGCGTTGGAAATGTAACTCCGCTCGAGCAGGCTGATGGTGGCAAGCGACGCAGCAATGCAAACCGGATTGCCGCCGAAGGTGGAAGCGTGCGCGCCGGGAGTCCAGTTCATGACGCTGGCGCGCGCGATGATGGCGCTGAGCGGCATGCCGGAAGCAATACCCTTCGCGGTGCAGATAATGTCTGGCTCGATCCCGGCGTGATCGGAAGCCCACCACTTGCCGGTGCGTCCCATGCCGGATTGCACTTCATCGGCGACGAGCATGATGCCGTGCTTGCGGCAGATGCGCTGCAGGCCTTGCAAAAATTCCGCGGGCGCGGGCAGGTAGCCGCCTTCACCCTGAATCGGCTCGATGAAAATTCCGGCGACTTCGTCCGGATCCACGCGGCGGCGGAACAGCTCGTTCTCGAGATACGCGAGAGAATCGGCGGAAGCATGTTCGGGACGAATGCCATACGTGCCGCGATAAGTATCCGGATAAGGCATGTGGAAGACGCCGGAAAGCAGCGTGCCGAATCCCTTGCGTTGGACCGCGCGGCTGGCGGTCAAAGAAAGTGCCCCCATGGTGCGGCCGTGGAAGGCTCCGTGAAAGGCGATCAATTTGTCGCGCTTGGTGTGAAATTTCACCAGCTTGATGGCTGCTTCGATGGCCTCGGCGCCGGAATTTCCGAAGTAAACGCGCTTGGCTTCCTTCCCCGGCGCGATGGACGCTAATTTTTCGGCGAGCTCAACCATGCTGGGATAGTAGAAATCCGTTCCGGACATGTGAATCAATTCCGCGGCCTGCTTCTGGATGGCGGCGACAACTTCCGGATGGCAATGCCCCGTGGCGACGACGGCGATGCCGGCTGCGAAATCGAGGAAGGTGTTGCCGTCCACGTCTTCCACAGTGGCGCCACGGCCGATCTTGGCTACCAGTGGATAGTCGCGAGTGTAGGACGGCGAGACTACATGATGGTCGCGCTCGACGAGCTGTTTTGCTTTGGGGCCGGGCAATTCGGTAACGAGATGCGGCAATTTCGAATCAACTTTGATGTCCGTCGCTTGCATAACTTCCTCCAGAAATGAATTTGGGATTCAGCGCGCACACCGGTTTCCGCCGGGCGCAACGTGACAACGGGAGAGGGAGGAAGCTTACTTAATCAACGCCGTAGAGATTCGGGCGTTCGTGAGAAGGCTGGCTATGCAGCGACAGGTCGTGTTTTGCGGAGATGGTCATTTGTACTTCCAACGGACAGTGCCGTCACGCGTGTCCTCTACGATGATACCAGAGTTCAGAAGTTCCTGGCGTATTTCATCGGAGCGTTTGAAATCGCGGCGTTTTTTGGCGGCGTTGCGCTCTTCGATAAGCTGCTCGATTTTTTCGGCGGTCAAGCGCGGCGGCCCCGAGCCGAAGCCGAGTTCACGAAGTTTCTCATCGTCGTCATCGGCGAGGACGGCGAGGATCGCGTCAAATTTTTCCAGAGCGGCGACGAGGATGGGCGCGTCCTGCTGCAGGAACTCGCCGCGGTCCATGGCCGTGTTCACGTCGCGGACCAGATCGAAAATGGCGGCCAGCGCGAACGCGGTGTTCAAATCGTCCGCGAGGCCGGCATCGAAATCGGCCAGTGCTTTTTCAGCGCGCTTGGCCATTTGCGGATTGGAGCCGGCGGCGAACTGTTCGGTTTTCAGGCGCGCCGCAAAATTGCGCAGGCGTTCGACGGAGTTGGCGGCCTGGGTCAGGCTATCGGCGGTGAAATTCAGCTGACGGCGATACGGCACGGAAAGCAGCAGATAACGGATGGAGGAGGGCTTGGTGCCCTTGGCGAAAAGATCGCGCAGCGTGAAGAAATTGCCGAGCGATTTCGACATTTTCTCGCCGTCCACAATCAAATGTTCGGCGTGCAGCCAGATTTTTACGAAAGGCTTGCCGGTAGCAGGCTCGCTTTCGGCGATTTCGTTTTCGTGATGCGGGAAAGCGAGGTCAATACCTCCGGTGTGAATGTCCAGAGTTTCGCCTAGATACTTCATAGCCATAGCGGCGCATTCGATGTGCCAGCCGGGACGGCCGGGGCCGATGCTCGTCTCCCAAAAATGTTCGCCGGGTTTGGGGGCTTTCCACAAAGCGAAATCGCGTGCGTCGTCCTTCTCGTAGCGATCATTGTCCACGCGCGCGCCGGCTTTCATGCCGCCCAGGTCAATTTTAGAAAGCTTTCCGTAGGCAGGAAATTTCGCGATGCGGTAGTAGATGGAACCTTCGCTCGGGTAGGTGAGGCCTTTTTCCTGCAGGCGCGAGATCAGGCCGACCATGTCTTCGATATGGTCAGTGGCGCGAACAGTTTCCTCGGGCTGCTGGAGGTGTAGCGCCTTCATATCTTCCATGAACGCCTGCACGTATTTTTCGGTGTATTCGCGGATGGTGACGCCGGCGGCGGCGGCGTTCTGGATGATGCGATCGTCTACGTCCGTAAGGTTCATCACTTGCAGGACGCGCAGGCCGCGGGAAAGCAGGAAGCGGCGTAGTACGTCTTGGAAGACGAAAGTACGAAAATTGCCGATATGAGCATAGTCGTAGACCGTCGGGCCACAGCTGTAGATGCGGACTTCGCCCTTGTGCAGGGGCTGGAGAGGCTCCAGCCGGTTGGAGAGCGTGTTGTGAAGGCGTATGTCTGTCATTTTCAGCGTTATGGCAAGAGGAAGATTGTAGCTGAGCCACAGGCTAGCGGCAAACCCGCGAATGGAAATGCGATTGCAGATAGACAATACGGCATATACGCGAGCACGCCGGGAGCTGCACAGGTCGCTCGTAGTACCTAGAGTACGAACGTACCATTTTCAAAAGGTTGTGCTCAGTTAGTCTATAGGCAGAGTTGAGGGCTCGCAGCCGGGAATCCGGGGCGTGGTTGCAATGGGGAACATATGAAAAAGACTCTGTTGCTGGCTGGAATGATCTTATTTGCGGGGACGGCCTATGGGCAGTCCATCAACTACGCGGGAAACATGAACGGCACCGGAAGCCTGGGCGGTGCGGGCAGTATCAATGCGGGATCCGTGACTGCCGTGAACCATTCCAGCAGTCCAGCCGGTCTTTCAGATTTCCAGGTGAACCAACAGTCAAAAAATCCCGGGGAATACGTACCGTCCACGTTTTCAGACTATCGCGAAGCCGTGGCGCTGGGGGTGCTGGAAGCGCACACGAAACCGCTGACGATAGTCGAGGCGGCGCGGTTGGCACAGGAACAAAAGAAGAGCGCCACTCAAGCGCCGGTGATCGTGGTGGAACAAAATTCCAAAGGCAAATTAGTGATGGCGCCGGCGGCCAAGCAGTAGGCGATTCGGCTGCGTTCAGCTGGGGGCTATGGCAGTAGCTGAACGCGGCGGCTGGCGATAGTGCAGTCGCCTTCGCCGAAGGGGGTCGCGGTCAGTGGACGGGACTTAAGCAGGAACATGCCCTCCAACGGGAGGGCGTAGGTAATGTCGAGCACGTAAACCTCCACGGATTTTCCTACCGGCAGCGTAAAGCTCATCTCCACGCCCTTCGCGGGCATCGCGTAAAAATCGTAGGCATACCAACCGTTCTGATATTGGCGAACTTTTTCAGTTTGCGGCTG
>Ga0209139_10000375_pt1 | contig 15270 bp, 12 predicted proteins | sample BogFormECP14_OM3_FD_188246 | JGI IMG/M metagenome (GOLD analysis project Ga0209139, IMG submission 188246) | Bog forest soil microbial communities from Calvert Island, British Columbia, Canada - ECP14_OM3 (SPAdes) (version 2) | ecosystem: Environmental > Aquatic > Freshwater > Wetlands > Bog ...
TCTGATCTCGCCCAACGCATGGACTTCACCGAGCCCTGTTTCCGCGACACGCCCGAAGACCTGATCGCACAGGCCCTTCGCACAACCGAGCCCGAAAAACAGGACCAGTGGCTCGCGGGTATGACCGAAGAAACGCTGAACGCCGCCGGGGGCCACCAGCGCCTGCAATTCGCCTCCGAGAAAACCGGCGAACCGTTCTTGCCTTTTACGACCGGCCCGTTCAAGACACCCAGCGGCAAGATCGAATTCTTCTCGGAAGCCATCGCCGCCCTGGGCGTAGACCCGCTGCCGGCCTTCGTGCCTCCGATAGAGTCGCGCCACACAAAACAGTCGGCGTATCCGCTCGAATTCCTGCCCCGCAAGGCCGATCACTACATGAACTCGACTTTCGCCAACCTGCACGGGCATCAGCTTATGGAAGCGGCCCACACAAATCGTCTCGAAATACACACGACCGATGCAGCCGCGCGCGGGATTTGCGAAGGCGACACCATCGAGATCTTCAATGACCGCGGAGTCCTCCGAATGACAGCGCATGTCAACGGCAACGTCTCTCCGGGAGTCGTCGCCAGCCGCCTCAACTGGAACAAGCTTTCACCCGGCGGCAACAACGTCAATCTCCTCACCTCGCAGCAGCTGACTGACTTCGGCGGCGGCCCCACCTTCTACTCCACGCTCGTCGAAGTGCGAAAAGTCTGACCTACTTATGGGTACTGGCCGCCTTCTCTGCCAGCCACACCTTCATCAGCGATTGATACGGCACATCGAGCCTCTTTGCTTCAGCACGGATTGTGTTCAGCAGGCTCTCCGGCAATCGTAACGAGATGGTTTGGGTCGAGCGGCGAAGATTCGGAAAAGCCACAACCTGCGCTTTGCTCCAGTCAACATATTCGGTGCTGTCATTTCCCGCAGCCTCCCAGAACGCTCGCTCCTCGGCCTCAGTCCGGAACTTAGGAATAGCTTTTGAGTGCTTCTTCATAAATCGATCTCTCCTTCACGCTCATGTCACGCGCAGAAATGGGACGAATCAGAGTTTGGTTCGCACGCAAAGTGAACGTGATGTGCAGGTTTCTGCCAGAATCGGTTCTGCCCAGCGCGTGATGCCGATCCTCCTGCTGGCTGTGTTTTATGTCTGACGCGACTATGAGAGGGGCGTTATGAAATACCTGTTCAATTTCCGTCTGCGTGACGCCATGTTTCTCGTTTTTGCGTGCATTACCCCTATCCCACTCAAAGCCAGTAATATGCGTCCAATCCACATGTATATTATATACATATACATATTAGAAGGAATAATAAGATTTTCCATGCTGTCTTCCATTCGGTTCCGCAGCGAAAACTCGTTCATTCCGATAGACTAAAGGCGGACCAATCGATGCCGTTCGCTGCGGGTTTCCAATGCGCTGGCTGTGGAGAGTGGAATGAAACTGTGGTTGACGAGTCAGCCGGCGGAAAGCAGTCCTATGTCGAGGATTGTCAGGTCTGTTGCAAACCAAACCTTCTCAGAATCGTCTGGAATGGTGAAGGTTTCGATATTCATGCTGAACTGGAAAGCTAGCAGGGCCTCCTCAAGTCGCTGCACGGGGATCAGCATCCCCCGATGACCGGCAAGAGACGCAAAGATACTCCGGAGTTGGGAACTGCGCCTCCGGTCACTTATAATCGCCTTTTCCTCAAGTTTCATCTGATTTTTTGCAGTGAGGGTGTGCCTATTTTTCCCGTCATGCGAGAGAGCGTGAGCTCTCCAATCAAAACAAGCCAGAATGCGAGCCGTACATTCCGCCGCACGCTGAAGCCATTGGCCTTCGTTCTTCTTTGCTTCACCGTCTTTTCGGCATGGGCACAGCAGCAGACGATCACCCAGATCCGCGTCATCGGCAACCGCCGCATTCCCAAGGAAACGATCGTCGCCCGCCTCTTCAGCCACGAAGGCGAGCCCTTCGACCCGACCACTATTGAGCGCGACTTCAACTCCCTCTGGAACACTGGGTACTTCGAAGACGTCCGCATCGAGCGCGAAGACAATCCCAAGGGCGGCATCATCCTCGACATCTACGTTCGTGAAAAATCCACGATCCGCGAAATCAACTACAAGGGGCTGAACTCGGTCACGCAGTCCGATGTACTCGACCGCCTCAAGAAGGAAAAGGTCGGCTTCTCTGTCGAGAGCCAGTACGACCCGACGCGCATCGCCAGGGTGGAGAGCGTCATCCGCGAGCTGCTCGCCGAGCACGGCCACCAGTTCGCCACCATCAAGGCCGACGTCAAGACCATCCCGCCCGCCTCGGTGCAGGTCAACTTCATCATCAAGGAAGGCCCCAAGGTCAAGGTCGGCAACATCAGCTTCACCGGCAACCAGCACGTCAGCTCGCGCGACCTTCGCGCCGCGATGAAGAACCTGCGGCCCATCGGCATTCCCCATTCCATCATCTTTGAGAACCTCTTCGCCAAGACCTATGACGCCAGCAAGCTTGAAGAAGACGCCGAGCGCGTGCGCCGCGCCTATCAGGACCGCGGTTACTTCCGCGCCTCCACTGGCGAGCCGCTGACACACCTCCGCAATGAGAGCGGCCTGTCCTTCTTCACCTTCCGCCCGCGCAAGGGCAAGCGCATCGACATCCGCATTCCCGTCGATGAGGGCGCGCGCTACCGCCTGGGCAGCATCACCTTCCAGAACAGCAAGATTCCTAACCTGAACGTAAAGGCCCTGCGCGCGCAGTTCCCCATGAAAGACGGTGACTGGTTCAACTTCACCGCCTTCGGAAAAGGCCTGCAGAACCTGCAGAAAGCCTACGGACAGCTTGGCTACATCAACTTCTCGGCCTCGCCCGTGCCAACCATTGATGACGACAAGAAGACCGTTTCCTTCGCCGTTGATCTCGAAGAGGGTAAGCCGTTCTACGTCTCCCGGATCGAATTCCAGGGCAACACGGTCACACGCGACTTCGTCATCCGCCGCGAACTGCTTCTCGAAGAAGGCCAGGTCTACAACAGCCACCTCTGGGAACTCAGCCTCCTGCGTCTCAACCAGCTCGATTACTTCAACCCTTTGAAAGTCGATCAGGACTCCGAGACACATCAGAACCCTGAAGCCGGTACCGTCGACCTGCTTCTGAAAGTGACGGAAAAGGGCAAGAACTCCATCGGCCTGAACGGTGGCGTCAGCGGTCTCTCGGGCACCTTCCTCGGCCTGAACTATCAGACCAACAACTTCCTCGGCTTGGGCGAAACGCTCAGCGTGCAGGCCAGCGCCGGAAACCTGTCACGCAACCTGCTCTTCGGCTTCAACGAACCATACCTGCGCAACAAGCCCATCGGCCTCGGCTTCCAGATCTATTCGAGCAAGTACGACTACAACTCCGCGAAGGCCTACAACCTTTCGGGTGCGGACGCTAATACCACCGCAGCCGTCACCTCGCTCACGCAGAACTACAACCAGTCCGTCACCGGTTTGACCACGTCCGCACGGTTCCCCATCCGCCACACCTTCAAAAACATCGGCGTCACCTACTCGCTCAACCGCTCGTCGGTCACAACCTTCAGCGCCGCATCGCAGAACCTCTTCCAGACACTGGCATTCCGCAGCGGCATCCAGGGCGGAAACTCGCTTGAGGGCATCATCAACAGCATGGTCTCGCTCAGCTATTCCTGGAACAGGCTCGACTCCAGCTATATGCCGCGCACCGGCTCTTCGTTCTCTGCCGCGATGCAGCTCGCCGGACTGTGGGGCAACGTCCGCTACTTCCAGCCGGTCGTCGAGTACAAGCAGTTCCGTCCGATCAAGTGGTTCCATTTCAATAACGAAGGCCGCAACATCCTCGGCTACCGCGTGCAGGCGAACTACATTCACGGCATCAGCGGCGATGTGGCCCCGCCATTCAATCGCTTCTACGCCGGCGGCGAAGCCGATCTTCGCGGCTTCGATATCCGCACGGCAACGCCTTACGGATTCGTGCCCACGCGCGTCCTCTTCAATCTCACCAACCCCGACGGAAGCTGCGTACCGCGCGATCCCACCAATCCGCAGACCAACCAGTGCGTACAGGTTCCGATTCCTGTCTACGGCATCGGCCCCATCGGCGGCGATACGCAGATCACCGGCAACCTCGAATACCGCATCCCGCTCGTCGGCCGCACCGCAGCCCTCGAGTTCTTCGACGACTTCGGCATGAACATGGCCACCAGCAGCGGCCAGCTCAAGCAGAGCCCGCAAGGCTTCGATTCGCTGAATGCCCCGCTCTATGGCTGCCCGAACTACATCAACGGCGCGTGCACTGGTGGCCAGGCCATCCAGTTCGATCGCTACATCCGGCCCATTCCCGGAACCAACTACGTTCCGCGCATGTCGCTCGGCGCGCAGGTCTCGGTCATGATGCCGATCATCAACGCGCCCTTCCGCATCTACTACGCCTACAATCCGCTGCGGTTGTACGACAACATCAACGCCCAGAACCTGATCACGCGCAGCATGTTTCCCGCCGGCGGCGCAGGCGATTACAGCTATGCACAGGCGACCCAGCTCTACGGCTCGCTTTACGAACTCCGCGAGCCCAACAAGACTTTCCGCCTGACCGTAAGTACAACCTTCTAAACCACGAAAGCAAACCAGAAAAAGGCCATCCTCACAAAGGGTGGCCTTTTTTCTTGTTGCGAATTGATAACCCAAAGGAGCGCGGAAGTGTGTATATTGGCGGAGGCTGCCAGCGAGAGCTGCAAGTCCCTTGTTGTGGCGTCTTTGGGAGGGTCTGGTTATGCAGGGTCCCAAGCAAGCACTGTCCATCTGCCTCAGCATCAGTCTTACGTTCAGCGTGGTCCTCGACGGCTGCAATAAGAAAACGGAGCAGGCGCCGGCAAGCCAGGGGCAGGCGCCAGCGACCACATACGCTACTCCCACGCCAGACCAGCTTTATCAACTCGTCGCTCCCATAGCGCTTTTCCCCGACAATCTTCTGGCGCAGGTCCTCGCCGGTTCAACCTATCCCGACCAGATCACCGCTGCCTACAACTGGACCAAGCAGAATCCAAATCTGAAGGGCCAGCAGCTGATGCAGACCGTTGACCAGCAGCCATGGGACGCCAGCGTCAAGGGCCTGACACAATTTCCGGACGTCCTCAGCCAGATGGCAACCAACCTCTCCTGGACCTCAGCTCTCGGAGATGCCTATTTCAATGTCCCGCAGGATGTCATGAACGCGGTTCAGGTGATGCGTCAGCGGTCATACCAGTCCGGGAATCTGAAGAGCAATCAGCAGCAGAACGTGACGGTGCAGAATCAGGCGCCCGGCGCAGCGCCCGCACCAGCATCGTCAGGCGAGGCGCAAACTACGGTGGTAGTGCAGCCGCCGCCGCAGACAATCGTCATTCAACCGGCGCAGCCAGACGTGGTCTATGTGCCCACGTACAACCCCACAGTCGTCTATGGAGCGCCCGTCGCCCCATATCCCGGATACTCGACCGGAGCCATGGTGGCCACGGGCCTGATCTCATTCGGGCTGGGAGTCGCTGTAGGCGCGGCGATTAACGGCGGCGGCTGCTGCGGATGGGGCTATAACTCGTGGGGATGCGGGTGGCACAACTCGTCGGTAACCTACAACCGGAATGTCTATGTCTCGAATTCGAACACCTTCGTCAACCGCAACAACTACTACCACAACAACAACATAAACAACATAAACAACATAAATCGCAATAACATCAACACGAATGACATCAATCGCAACAACATAAATCGAAACAACATCAACACGAACGACATCAACCGTAACAACTTGAACCGCGACAATCGCGCCAACAATTTCAACAACAACAACACTGCGCGCAACAATAACTTCACCACTCCGCAGTTCAATCAGAAAGACAATCAGCCGCAGTTTCGCAACAATCAGGCGAACCCGGGGCAGAACAATCGCCAGCAGTTGGGCGGAGCCAACCAGGCCAGACCGAACCAGCCGACCGCCGGTCAAGGAAGATTGAACCAGCAACCCGCCGGCACAAGAGAAGCCGCGAACCGCGGTGGCGGCAACTTGAACCAGCAGCAGCGCGACCCGGCCCGTGGGTACGGACAGCAGCCCAGTCGCGGAACCAACACTGGCGCGCTTAGCAACTACGGCCAGGGAGGCAATACCCGAACGAACAGCGCCCGCGGACAACAGAGCCTGCAAGGGAACCGGAGTGCTGGTGGCGGTGGCGCTGCTGCACGCCCGGCTTCACGGCCGACTCCACAACCTTCGCGCCAGGCATCACACCCGCAACAGCGCCCAGCAGGCCACCGGCGCTAACGGTGATAGCGAGTCAACGACAGGAGGTAATTTGATGGCTTCGGAAACACCTTCGCACAAACCCATTCTGTTGGCCTGCCTCTCGCTGATCGCAGGCGGACTGACGCTTCTGCCCGCGCTCGCGCAGCAGAGCAACGAGAAGACCTTCGCTTCGCCGGGCGACGCCGTGCTGGCGTTCTACAACGCGGCAAAAGCCAATGACGCCCAGGCGATGAACGCAATCTTCGGCACGAATGGGCAGAAAATTCTGCACACAGGCGACGACGTTGCGGACAAGAACATGCTCGCCAATTTCATTCGCCGTTACGATGAGATGCACCGCGTCGTCGTCGAGCCTGACCAGACTGTGACGTTGTATGTTGGCGCCGATAACTGGCCCGCGCCGATTCCCATCGTGAAGAACAACAGCGGTGCCTGGTATTTCGATACCGAAGCCGGGATGAAAGAAGTCCTCTACCGTCGCATCGGGACCAATGAGAACGACGCCATCGAGATTTTGTACGGGATGGTCGACGCGCAGCGCGAGTACGCCTCCCAGCCGCGCGACGGTGGCAAGACAAAACACTACGCGCTGAAGTTCGTCAGCATGGCGGGCAGACAGGATGGTCTGTACTGGAAGACAGGGGACAACGAGCCGCCGAGTCCCATTGGACCGCAAATCGCCGACGCAAGCACTGCAGGCTACGAATTCCGGCAGGGCCAGGCATCGCCTTTCCACGGATATTACTTCCGCATCCTGACCAAACAGGGCGCGGCGGCAAAGGGCGGCGCTCGCGATTACGTCGTCAACGGCGACCTCACGCGCGGCTTCGCCTTCGTCGCTTATCCCGCCGAGTACCGCAACTCAGGGGTCATGAGTTTCATCGTCAACCAGGATGGCGTGGTCTACGAGAAAGACCTCGGTCCGGACACCGCTAAGCTCGGCGCCGACATGTCAGAGTACAACCCGGACAGTACCTGGACTCGCGAGGACTAATCCCCCGTTTTCGGTCTCCCGGAAAATCCGGCCGCAGACCGCAGCGCATCCGCATCCATCATCTTTCCATCCATCATCACCATGCGCGTCTGCCGAAGATCCCCGATATGCTTCGAAGGATCGCCCTCGACCAAATCAAGGTCGGCATTCTTGCCGACTGCAATCGAACCTGTCTTGCCATCTGCCCCAACCAGATGCGCAGGAACAATCGTGGCGCTCTCCAGCGCTTCTTCGGGGGTGAAGCCAGCGTTCACGTAGAGTTCAAGTTCGCGCACCAGCTCGAGACCCGAACCATCTGTACCCGCGACAATCGGAACTCCCGCTTTGTGCATGTCCTCGACAAGCGCGGATAGTTTGGCGAAACTGGCGCGATAGTCCGCCCGCGTCAAATCCGGCGGCACAGCCAGGCCGCCTGCGCGAAAACCGCGCTCGACCGCTGGCGGGAGCGTCCCCACATACGGCGCATAAGCAGCCGAGAGATCGCCGTTGTCCGGCACCAGCAACGCTTCGACAACGACCAGCGTCGGATCGGATTCGATCTTGCGCTGCGCCATGGTCGCAATGAGCGATTTCATCGGATCGGCATTCAGGTCCACGTCTTTCGCATATCGCCCCGGGCCCTCCAGGCGAGCCATGCCGTTTGACTTGTTCACAACCGAATCCGGCATCGCCTGCATAATGACGAAATAGATATGCGTGATCTCGTCATAGCCGTCGTTAATCGCATCCATCGTTCGCATTCCCGCGGGAAGATGCCCGTGTACGTGCAGACCGAGCCGATGCGCTTCCGCGGCCGTCGCCTTCACCCATGCAGGATTGAACGTGCCGTAAAACTTGATCCCGGTAAAGCCCTCAGCCTTCGCTTTGCGCACAATGGCGATGGCTTCCTCCTGCGATGTCGCGACACTTCCCAGCTGCGCGGTATTCGGCCCTTTCCCGTCGATCAGCACCGACGGATAGACGTGAGGCATCAGCAACTCGCCCTTCGCCCTGCGTGCGGTACGGGCCAGGGTCAGCGCGTTATTGTTGCCCGGATCGCGTGCGGAGGTAATGCCCAGCGACAGTAGGAAGGGACCGGCCGAATCGTCGCCCACGTGCTGGTGTGAGTCCCAGAGGCCCGGAACCAGCGTCTTGCCCGCACCGTCGATAACCTGAGCATTCGCCGGCGCGGCGGTTGTGGCAGATGGTCCGACTTGCGTAATGACTCCGTGATCGACAACAACCGTCTGATCGTCAACAAATCGAGTTCCATCGACAAAAGCCCTGACATGCGTAAAGGCAACCGGCCCTGAAGGCACCTTCGGCAGACTCTTCGCGGTCGCAACAAAGCTCCCGGCCAACGCATCGTCCTGCGCCTTGTCCAGTGACACCAGTTCGCCTTCATATCCCGCGCGTATCCACGCGAGCCCCTGATCGAGAGCGAAGAATTTTCCCTTCGCATCCATCCAGATGGGTACAGGGGAATTAAAGAGACCGGTGATCGCATATGCCTGGACTGTCTGTTTCATCGCGCCGCTTCCCACCGTGAGCGTAGTCAAAGGCGCAGCATGCGCCTCTCCACCTGGTAGCAGGTGCAGCGATTTGCCGGGCGCCGAAATCAGCGCTTCAGCCATGATGATGGTGAGATCCATCGGTCCGCCGAAAGAGACGTACATCGCCGGCTGTTGATACTTAGCAGACCCGACATCGACAGGGCTCTTCCAGCTTGCGACGCCGTCCTTAATGTCGAAGCTCTCGCCCGCATCTCCTGAGGGAGTAAAGCCGCGAATCACCAGGTGCTCGATCATCCCATCGGATCCAAGACGAGTCTTGCTGTCCGACTCGGAAACCTGCCCGCGAAGCAGCAGGCTTTCCCGCCCGTAACGCGTTCCATCAGCGGCAACCCAGAAGGAGGAGTGGCCATGCGTGCCCACTGTCGAGATGATCGAGAATTGCTGCGCATCCGCCGGTGGTTTGGCCAGGTCTGCGACCTTCACTGGTTGAGACAGTGCCGACGGCGCCGCAATCGTCAGCGCAAAAAAGAAAATACAAAGACGCATCATCCCTCCCGATGCCGAAAAACATCACCAAACTAATGAGCGCAAAAAGCATACCATGCGCCGCAGCGCTGGCTTCCTGATTCGGCTTACCTTTCGCTGTGGTGATTTTGGAGTGAAGCTCGAGTCCGCGCGTTCTTAATCCGAAAATACCGGGACCACCAGCCCTACCCGCGCCAGTTCCATAACCTCAGGAAAGTGCTGATGGCATGCTCCGTCTTCCTGAATACGCAAGAGAACCCCACCCAGCCTAGTGTCCAGTTGCTTCAGTTCAATCTGCTCCTCGGCAGCATCGAGAACGATGAAGAACTCTCCGCCCGGCACTTCCCCTGGGGGCAACTGCTCCTCTTCCAGATACTTCAGCAGTGCGAACGGCTCATGCCGGAAACGTACAACGCGAATCAGTGGATTCAATTGCAGCGGGCCGGATTCCGGACGCGACGTCGCGCTTTGGATCTGCGCAAGTATCTTCTGCCGGGAAATAAACTGAAGCGCATTGACGGCCAATTCGTAATCAAGCACTTCGTCCAGAAAAGGATTTGTAATAGCGCCGGTTACAATTCTGCTTTTCAGAAACCGTCCAAAGCGCTCGACCTCCGGCTTGAACTGTAGGTCCGGCGTATCGGAGCTCGCCCAATAGCGATCCACTTCCGTCTTGAGGCCGTCAGCCAGCAGCAGACACGAAAAATGTAGAAGAGTGTAGAGGGGAGTAATCCGGTTCGAGCGGTAGATGGAACAGCTGACTGACATGCCTTTTTGCCAGACAACTTCCTGGAGACGCTTCTTCTCCCTATCCGACAGATCGAAGCGGCCGAAGAAGTCATCTCCTCCTGCGCGAACAGCAAGACACGAGGATGGAGACGAGACCAACTCAGAGAGCGCGTGTTCGAAGGCTCGGAGCGTCAATGTCGGACTCACTGTGGCGAGCGAAGATGGAACGAGCCCGCGTCAACTGCTCGCGCACTCCCTCAGGCCCAAGGAATGGGTAGTACGAGTCGTGAAACTCAAAGGTGATCGCGCGCAGGTTTGGCGCTCGGGGAACTACATATTCGAGCAACTCCCAGACCGGTTCCGGACAGGGTCCCGAATGCGCATCTGTATACATCCCGGCAAACTCCGAGCCACCGGCAATATGCGTCTCGACCACCCTCGTCAAGTCAAGCTCTTGAACAAAGTCGCGAGCGTCGAAGTGGTGATTTCGAGCATTGGCATACAAGTTGTGAATGTCGAGCAGGATGCCGCAGCCGGTCCGCGCGGTTAATGCATTCAGAAACTGAGGCTCCGTCATATCCTGATCAGGAAAAACGACGAAGTAAACATTGTTTTCGAGAAGAAACGGCACCGGCACAATTTCCTGGACCTTGTTCACGCGCTCCACGAGCATGTCGAGAGCTTCGAAATCGTAGGGCACCGGCAAGGCGCTTCCTGCATTGCGGATGTGCCCATCGGCGCCGGTAACATCGGCAAACGCCAGGTGATCGCTGTGCCACGGAAAGCGATAACGCCGATGCCAGCTCTCAATATGTCGAACGTAATTCTCGTCGAAGCGGCCGGCGTTACCGATGGAAAGGCCGATGTTATGGGCTACCACCGGTCGACGCTCAGCGATCCAGTCCAGAAACTCGACCCAGGATTCCAGCTCTTCGTATTGCGGATCGCTCCCCGCCCCGTGGTCGGTCCAGAACATGTCCGGGGTGATTTCGAGGTAATCGACAGCTTCGAGTTCGGCGCGCAGAAACTCCGGAAGTGACGGGTTATACAACACGCCGACACCCAGGGTTGGAAGGGCGCTTAGTCTGTCCATCAAAAGGTCCCGGAGCGGGTCCGTTGGGGGAACGGCCCGCAGTGTATCTTGCTCAAAATCAAAAAGCGGCCAACGACAGCAGACCGTTTACTCTCCCACAACCTTATAAGTTTCAAGATCGACGCTGATCACCTCCTGCAGTTTCTCGCGGATATTGAACTGTGAGCCGGAGAGGCAGGTATTGCAACCGCGCGGCAGCCTCGCAACAATACCGCCTTTTTGGAGGGAAGTGATGATATTGTGCAGGTCGGCCGTCTTCGTGCCATGAGGAACGACGAGCTCGAGCTGATTGGTTTGCTTGGAGTAACCAAGTTCCGCTATGTTTGGCATACATCTCCTTCTGCGGCCCGGAAGGGCCATGCTTGCGATGGTCTGATGGACTGGAGCGTGGTTTTTTGGTGAGCCTGGGGTGAGCCTGCTCCGGGGCAATCGGCAACTTAATCTTCGTCCCCAAAGAAGTCAAGTGAATTGCGCCGCACCCGCCGTGGCTAAGTCCGCCTGCTCGGCGAGAACTTCAGAATCTCAATGATGCCGGCAGGGTTTTCCCTCGATGGAGAATGATTCTCTTCAGCATAACCAGCTAACTACTTGTATTTGGAATAATTTGCTAAGACGCCAGTGTGCGGGTATGGCAAAGAAGCCCTCCTGGACAAGGTATAATCAGAATTGCAAGCCACGCAGCGCAATTGAGCGCACGCAAGTTTAATGCAGGCAAAGTTTGACCTTGCCCTTTCAGACACCTATAATTCGCTTGAGTTCCTGAGAATGTCCTCTGTCCGTGTTTCTGCTCTGCGTCTCCGGCTTTTCCGGCCGGAAAGCCGCCTCCACGAAGCGCATCAGACGGGAAAGCCAGGAAGCGAAAGTTCGCTTCCGCACAGAAATGCGGGCGACCACACCCAAGAACCGAAGGAGTTTCTGATTTCCATGAAGCGTTCGTTAACACTCGTATGCATGCTCGCGTCCGGGCTCGGCGTCAGCGCCCTTGCCCAGACAGGCAGCGCAGCCACCACAGATCCGGCGCCCAGCACCGCGTCTACCACTGCCGTTGCCCCCGCAGGCCCGACGAAGATTGCCGTCATCATGTTCCAGCCTGCTGTCATGCAGACCAACGAAGGCCAGCGGAACTTTGCCGATCTGCAGAAGAAGTACGATCCCAAGCGCACCCAGCTCAAGGCGATGAGCGATGAAATCGACTCGCTCAAGAAGGGCATCCAGACCGCCGGAGCCAACCTCAGCGAGACTGAGCGCGCCAATCGCCTGAAGTCCATCGACGAGAAGGAAAAGGCCTTCCAGCGCCTCGGAGAAGACACGCAGAACGACTTCCAGCAGGATCTGCAGCAGACCTATACCCAGCTTGCCGAGAAGGTTTTCACCGTCCTGCAGGCTTACGCACAGCAAAATGCCTATTCCCTCGTCATCGACGGCAGCACCCAGCAGAGCCCGGTTCTCTGGGCCAACCAGGGCACCGACATCTCGGCCGCCGTCATCCAGGCCTATAACGCGAAGTCAGGCGTTCCTGCCCCTGTCGGCGGTGCAGCAGCGGGTACTCCGTCGGCCCCAACGCCACGCCCGACCACCCCGCGTCCGGCGACCACAGCTCCGAAGCAGTAGTTTCGCTTTCCGTTCTAAGCAAAAAGACCCCGTTTTCGGGGTCTTTTGTTTTGCCTTTTTAATGCCGGAAGTTGATCGCTAACACTGCACCAAATTCTGTGGAAAAAACTGTGGAAGAAATTCTGCCGCCCATGCAAAATTTTCTTCAAAAAACCGTAATTTTTCTACGGCCATTTGGAATAGTGCGGCAACTTCTTTGTTTTCAATGAATAACAGTTACGAAAGTACTCTTGCCCTTGAACAAAAACTTGCTGCCTATTCACGTGTATTGAAGTTGCACTTTCCACAGTTCGGGTTAAAGGACCGTGACAGTGCAAGCCCCGCCCGATGAGTGATTTGGCCCTAACGGTTGCTGTCTTCGCCTAGTTTGAGGACGGCAAGAAATGCCTCCTGCGGGATGTCCACTTTCCCCACCCGCTTCATGCGCTTTTTGCCTTCTTTTTGCTTTTCCAGCAGCTTGCGTTTGCGGGAAATATCTCCGCCGTAGCACTTGGCGATCACATTCTTGCGCAGGGCTGTAACCGTCTCGCGGGCGACGATTTTCGCTCCGATAGCTGCCTGGATGGCAACTTCAAACTGCTGCCGCGGAATCAGCTCGCGCATCTTCGAAACCAGCGCTTTGCCCCGCTCGTAGGCAAATTCCCGGTGAACGATAATCGAGAGCGCATCCACCGGCTCGCCCGAAACAAGAATATCCATCTTCACCATTGGCGAATCCCACGTCCCCGCAAGGTGATAGTCCAGCGAAGCATATCCGCGCGAAACCGACTTCAGCCGATCGTAGAAATCCAGCACGATCTCATTCAGGGGCAGCTCGTACGTCAGCATCACGCGTGTCGCCGAGACGTATTCGAAATTCTTCTGCCGCCCACGTTTTTCCTCGACCAGCTTCAGAATCCCGCCAACATACTCTTCATTCGTCAGGATCGTCGCCGTGATGATCGGCTCCTCGATCTTCTCGATCTCGCTCGGGTCGGGCCACCGCGAAGGATTATCGACTTCGAGCACAGACCCATCGGTCATCGTGATCTTGTAACGCACACCCGGAGCAGTCGTAATCAACTCAAGGTTGTATTCACGCTCGAGCCGCTCCTGAATGATCTCCATGTGAAGAAGGCCCAGGAAACCGCAGCGAAAACCAAAACCAAGCGCCACGGAACTTTCCGGTTCAAAGAAAAACGACGAATCGTTCAGTCGTAATTTCTCCAGCGCATCGCGCAGCAACGTGTGCTCATGCGAATCCACGGTATAGAGCCCGGCAAAAACCATCGACTTGATGTCTTCAAATCCCGGCAACGGTTCGGCAGCGGGCCGATTGTCCTCCGTAACCGTGTCGCCGATCTTCGTGTCGGCAACATTCTTGATGGTCGCGGAAAAAACCCCCACTTCCCCCGCAGAAAGCTGATCAATCTCAACCGGCTTCGGCGTCAGCACACCCAGCGTCTCCACATCGAAGACCTTGCCATTCGACATCAGCCGAATCCTCGCGCCCTTGCGCAGAGTGCCATTAATCACGCGCGCCAGCACAATCACGCCGCGATACGCATCGAACCATGAATCGAAGATCAGCGCCTGCAGCGGCGCACTCGCATCTCCCGCCGGCGAAGGCAGCCGGTGCACGATCGCCTCCAGAATATCCGGCACGCCCTGCCCCGTCTTGGCACTCACCGGAATCGCATCCGTAGCATCGAGTCCCACAGCCTGCTCAATCATTTCCTGCGTGCGCAGAATGTCGGCGCTGGGCAGATCAATCTTGTTGATGACCGGGATCACCTCAAGCCCGTGGCTGATGGCAAGAAACGCATTCGCCAGCGTCTGCGCCTCCACGCCCTGCGAGGCATCGACTACCAGCAGTGCGCCTTCGCACGAAGCCAGCGAGCGCGACACTTCATAAGAAAAATCAACGTGGCCCGGCGTGTCGATCAAGTTGAGCTGATAGGTCGTCCCGTCTTTTGCCGGATACATCATGCGCACCGAATGCGCCTTGATCGTGATGCCGCGCTCGCGCTCAAGGTCCATTGCGTCGAGAACCTGCGCATGCATCTCGCGCGCAGTAAGTGAGCCGGTCAGCTCCAGCAGCCGGTCAGAGAGCGTGGATTTGCCGTGATCAATGTGCGCGATGATCGCGAAATTGCGGATAAGCTTGCTGTCCATGAGAAAAAGCGCGAGGCGGAAGAGCCTGCGTCCGGTTATCGGAGGCAATCAAACTTCTCTAGCTCACGCCTTATTATCGCATCCGCTATGGCGAGCAAGCGCTCGCAACCCATACAATAAAGCAGTAAATCAGGTTGCTGAAAAAATTGCTTCCGGTAGGCGAGGGCTTCAGCCCTCGCAATCACTGCAATGAAATTCGATGGGGCTTTAGCCCCTGAGGTATGTGACTTTTCAGAGCCTTAATACATCCGAATGGTAGTTGCCAAACTTTCAGGCGCCGCTCTTGTTGCGGCCATTGCATGTCTCTTCAGTTGCGACGCTGGCGCCAGGGCCTACGTTTCTCCAGCTGCTCCTCAAACACAAAACACATCGACGCAACAAGCACAGCCACCGCAAAAGACCGCCATCAAC
>Ga0209139_10000376_pt1 | contig 15230 bp, 12 predicted proteins | sample BogFormECP14_OM3_FD_188246 | JGI IMG/M metagenome (GOLD analysis project Ga0209139, IMG submission 188246) | Bog forest soil microbial communities from Calvert Island, British Columbia, Canada - ECP14_OM3 (SPAdes) (version 2) | ecosystem: Environmental > Aquatic > Freshwater > Wetlands > Bog ...
GCGTGAGACGCCCCGCAGCCACGAGTGTCGTCTTCTCGCGGATGCAGGCGAGGACGTCGGCGAGCGCGCGTCGCTCGGGCGCATGCATCAGCGCGTCGTTGGTCGCGATCAGCGGCGCGCCGACCTGGCGCGCGAGCGCCGCGCGCAGCGCAAGCCCGCCGCGCATGTGCTCGCCATAAGTCAAACTCGCGCCGATCCACAGGCGCTGGCCGAAGGCTTCACGCAGGCGGGAGAGAGCCCTGCCCTCACCCCAACCCTCTCCCGCGTAGCTCGTCGAGAGACGGGCGTCTGTCGACGCCCTATGCGCGAGAGCGGGCGCACCCCCTCTCCCGCCCGCGGGAGAAGAGCCTGCCCCCGGGCGCAGACCCGGGGGTGGACGCGCATAGCGCGGCCGGATGAGGGGAAGCGCCACGACCTGCAGCCCTTCGCCCCGCTCCACGAGGTCATCCAGTCGGAGCCGGCATTCGCCCTTGGGCGCGCGCAAGTTTCCCGCGGTCAGGATGCGGCAGAGCCGGCCGTAAGCCGCGCGATCCTTCGGATAGGCGAGCACGTCCGGCGCGCCGTCGTCGAAGGCGAGCCGCGCGCCAGGAACGACGCGCGTTGCGCCCATCGTCCCGGCGTTCTCGCGCGCGAACACATGCGCGCGCACGACGCCCGCGAGCGTATTGCGATCCGCGATCCCAATTCCCGCAAGCCCAAGCTCGGCAGCGCGCGCGACCATCTCCTCGGGATGCGAGGCCCCGCGCAAAAACGAAAAATTCGTCATCGCCGCCAATTCGGCGAACCGCGGCTCGAGCCGGATCATGCGGGCCCCCTTGCGAGCGAGGGATCGACGCCGAGATCGCAACGACGTTCGTCAGTTCGGACCCCCTTCTCCCCTTGCGGGAGAAGGTGTCGCCGAAGGCGACGGATGAGGGGTCCGGCGCCGCCAGGCGCCTCTGGATAACGCGCCTCACGGCGCAGACCCCTCACCCCCAACCCCTCTCCCGCAAGGGGAGAGGGGGGTAGGGCGCATCTCCTCACCATGGTAGGCCGCACCGAGCGAGAATCGTATTCAGCACGTTCTCTCGTTCACGCAGAATCTCGTGGTTCCAAAAGCGCGCGATCGCGAACCCCTGCGCCTCAAGCCAAGCGTCACGCCGAACGTCTCGACGATTTTCGGCATGTTGAGAGCCATCGCATTCGACGATGAGGCGATATTCGAAGCAGGCAAAATCGGCGATGTAGATACCGATTGGGACCTGACGACGCCACTTCGTCGATTGCAGCCGCCTGTCCCGTAAGAGACGCCACAACGCCCTTTCAGCGCCCGTCTGCTGAACACGCAACGCGCGAGCGCGAGACTGAGCAGCTGGAGAAATGAGATGATGATGAGTCGTCATAATCTCCTCATACTTTCGTCGGCGCGAACCCCTTCTCCCCTTGCGGGAGAAGGTGTCGCCGAAGTCGACGGATGAGGGGCCGCGCCGCAAGGCGCCTCTGCATCGCGCCTGACGGCGCGAACCCCTCACCCCGGCCCTCTCCCGCAAGGGGAGAGGGAGTCTCGGCGCCATCTCCTTTCGCCCTCACCCGAACACCCCATGCACGAACCATTTCGCCTGCGCCGTCTCGCGGCCCCATAAGCCCTCGCGGTAGAGCCAGAAGCGGCGGCCTTGAGAATCCTCGGCGCGGAAATAGTCGCGCGTCGGCGCGCCAACGCGCCGCCACCAGGGCGCGGCGATGCGCTCGGGCCCCTCGATGGCGGCGATGTCGTGCAGGACGCGCCGCCAGCGGAAGCGCAAGGGCGGCCCGTCGGGTACTTCGGCCAGGGCCTCGATCGGCTCCGGGCGCACGAACAGGCGCAATGGCCGCGCCGGCGCGGCCTTTGATCCGTCATCGCGAGCGAAGCGAAGCGATCCAGAGATCGAAGAGCGCTCTTGGTTCTTCTGGATTGCTTCGTCGCTGCATTCCTCGCAATGACGACTTTGCCCCCGCATCCGCGCCTGCCCGAGCGTCGCCGGCGCGGCCGCCTCGGCCTGCTCGGGCAGATGCGCTTCGATGAGCTCGCGCCGCGTCACCGCGCGGGCGCCGAGCCGGGCGCTCAACCGGTCGAGAAGCTCGGTGAGCGCCCGGGCGCGCTCGGCCTCGTGCGCGCGCTCGAGCTCGGCCTGCGACGGCGCGAGCGGCTCGGCCGCAAGGCAGGCGAGGCGCATGAGGTCGACGCCGTAGCCAGCGTCGATGGGCTCTTCGTCCCGGCTCGCCAGCCGCTCGGCGATGAGCCGCACGATCGCGCGCGCTTCGTTGAGCGGCCGGGAGGCGCCGACGCGGATGCGGCGCACGTCGCCGTCGACGCGATAGAGCTCAAGCTCGATCCGCCGCGCGCCCTTGGCCTGGCGCTCGAGCATGACCACGAGATCGTCGGCGAGCTTGCAGAGCGTCGCCTCGATCGCCTGAAACGTCTGCACGGGCGAGGCGAACCGCCGCTCGGCGCAGAAATCCGGCGGCCTGAAGCGCGGCGCGATCGAGGAGCGCTCGAGGCCTTTGAGCGCGTCGAGCCGGGCGATCGGCATGGGGCCGAATCGCGCCGCGATCGGCGCCCGGGGCCTCAGCGCGATGTCGCCGATGCGCCTCAGGCCCGCCCGCGCCAGGTCGGCGACGGTTTTGTCGTCGAGGCCGAGCGCGGCGAGCGGCAGATCGTGGAAGAGCTTAGCGAACGCCTTGTCGCTTAAAGGGTCGGAAGCGATTTTCACCTGCGAAAACCGCGCCAGAGCCCAGGCGGCGCGCGGATTGCCGCCAACGCCGGCGGCGACGGTGAACCCCTGCGCGGCGAGCCGGGCGCGACAGTCCTCGATCAGCGCCTCTTCGCCGCCGAACAGATGGGCGACGCCGGAAATGTCGAGCATCAGCCCGTCGCGTCCGTCGAGCGCGGCGAGCGGGGTGAAGCGCGAGCACCAGTCGCAGAGGCGCTCGAGCAGCCGAGCCTCTTCCATAGGCTGCGCCTCGACCGCGACGAGGTTCGGGTGACGCGCGCGCGCGTCGGCGAGGGACAGGCCAACGGTCAGTCCGAGCCGCGCGGCCTCGGCGTCGACGCAAACCAGGCGCTCGGCGTTGTTGGTCTTGGCGACGGCCGCGAGCGGCGCGCGCTTGTCAACGCCATTGAGACGCCGCGCGCGGTCCGTCGCCAGCCGCGGTAGCCACAGGGAGAGAAATCGCCGGATCGCCAAAAGCCAATTCCTCGAATTGATTGTCCTGGCTTCGCCATTCCAGACGGATGACGCGCTTAGCGTCGAAAGCCTGAAGAGGCGCCTCGGGCCCGGCGCGGGCAAGGCGCGCCTTGATAAGCCGCGCCCCGCAGGCGAACGGCCCAGGCAGGTCCCGGCCGGCCGCCGCCTTAGGCTTGACGCTCGGCGCGGCGGCAATCTCGAACCGCGTCTCGGCGGCGCTGGAGAGGCGCTCCGCCTGGCCGTAGGCGCTGGCCAGGATCAGAAGCGCGGGCGTCCCCCCTTTGCGCGCCGCGAGCAAGAGGCGGCGCGAGGCGGCGAGGCTATAGCCCTTGAGATTCCAGATCTCGCCCACGACCGCGGCCGGCGCGCCGCATTTTAGCGCCTCCTCCATCGCCCAGAAGGCCAAAGCGGCGTCGGGGGCATTGACGAACACGAGGCGGCTCAACGGCAGCCCGTGGGCGATCAGGCCCGGCCCATAGAGGGCGCCCGCCTCATGGGCGGCGAAGCCTTCGCCGATCAGGAGCGCCGAGGCCGGCCGCCGGCTTAAGAATCGCGCGGCGAGCGCGAGCGCAAAGCCCATCGCCGCCGCCCCGTCCTGAGGCTCGGCGGGCGCGATCTCATGCAGGCCGTCGTCCGCGAGCCCGCCGCCAAGGGCGGCGTCGAGCGTGCGCCCGAGCGGGAGGCGCCGCGCCGCGCGCTCGCCCGTGGGGCGTTTGCCGGCAGAGCCGGCTTCAGCCTCGATCTGGGCGACGGCGCGCCGCAAACGCGCCATCCCCTCCGCCCTGTCGCCCGGCGACATTCGGTCCGCATCCTATAGGTTCGCTATTTGTTCTTGTTTTGGACCGAAAGGGCAAGGGGAGTCAAGAGCGATGGATCGCAGGTAGTGTCTCAGTTTGACGAACTGAATTTTCATGCTTGCTTCCGCTTCCGACCTTCGGCGAGGCGCATCGCGCGCGTCCAGCAGTCCAACAATGTCCTCGACTGGATGAGATTAACGCCCAAGGGCGAGTTCGGATCAGTTTGAACATGTTCGGGCGCGTCACGGCGACGGAGGTTTCGGCGGGGGAGTTGGAGAAAGTTTGACGCCTTACTCAACGGCCCGCCGCCCGACCCTTGCACTCCCCCTGCTATTGCGCCATCACATGCGGACGCCATCTACCCAACGAAAGCCGCGCGCAGATAAACATGCTCCCGCTGCTCACCATCAACTTCGGCGATCTCCGGCGTACCTCACCGATCGATGATAATTTCGGCTTCGAACGGGGGACTCCAATCGATCGTGTTTACATCGATCCCTTTCTTGAGAGCCATCGCGACGATATTGCCGGCTCCGTTCTTGAGATGGAAGACCCACAATATTCTCGGATGTTTGGTGGAAACAGGGTCACGCGACAAGAGGTATTGCACCTCTACCCCGGCAATCGCCAAGCCACGATCATCGGCGATCTCGCAGTTCCCGGAACACTCCCGTTGTCGGCATTCGACTGCATTATTTTCACCCAAGCGCTTCAATTCGTCTACGACGTCAAATCTGCTGTCACCAATCTTCACGCAGCGCTAAAGTTCGGCGGGGTTATCCTTGCGACGCTGCCGGGGATCACCAAAATTGATCGAGCCGTCACTTGGAGCGGGGTGCAGCATTGGTCGTTCACCGCCGCCTCCGCCGCGAGGCTGTTTGGCGAGGTTTTCGGGTCAAATTCGATTTCGGTCGAGAGCCACGGCAATGTGCTCGCTGCTATTGCTCTATTGCACGGAATCACCGCTGAGGAGATGGGACATGAATATCTAGCCGCTCAAGACCCGGCCTATCCGGTGATCATCACCGTCCGAGCGGTCAAGAGCGCAGCCGCAAAATGAAGGGCGATTGCGACTTGCGCGCGCGTCAAGGCCCTAACTTGCCGCCCGAAACGCAGGACGCCCTCGCGCACATCCTCAAGCAATTGGTCGGCGACGACCCATCAATCGTCACGTTGAGCCCGGAAGAAGAGGCGTCCTTTCAGACCTCCTTCGCGCAAGCCAAGCGGGGCGAGTTCGCGACCGATGAGCAGATCAAAGCGGTTTGGGCGAAGCACGGCCTGTGAAGCTACGATACACGCTGCGCGCCGCTGAAGGGCTCGATCAAGTCTTGTCGTATATCGACTACCCGGTCTCGAAATCGCCCTTCTGCGGCGGGGCGAGCGGTGTGAACAGGCAACGATCCGGTTTGAGGTCGATCAGCGGCGACATATCCAGGCAATCGAGGCCCCTCACCTTGAGGACCGGCCCTTCGCGCGTTACGAGCGTGGCGAGCGCCGTCCCGATCGGGTTCGGCCGGACCGGCGAGCGCAGCGAAAACGTGCCCCGCGTCGCCCCATCGTTGGCCGGGCTTTGGCGCACCAGGTCGCGACGCGACTCGTGCAGCCAATAGAGAACCTCGATCCGTTCGAACGCTTCGATCCCGTCGAGCGCCGCGACCCACGGTTCGAAGACTTCGATCCGGCAGACCGGCCCGTCGGCGCGCCCCTGGCGCGGACAGTCGAGGCGCGATGTCCAGGGCGTGCGGACCAGCCCGATGAACGTAAGGCCAGCGTCAAACGATTTGGGCGCGTCGATCGCGACCTCGTTTCGGCGAACCTCGTTCAGCCTGACCATGATCCGACGGCCTTTGCCTCAGGCGGCCTCGTAGCCGCGCGACTTGGTTTCGACTGCCTTGCCGCTCTCGAGACTCGTAAGGAACTCGTCGTGCGTCATCGGCTTCGAGAACATGGGATAGTTCTTCTCGACCGCGGCGCGCTGTTCCTCTTCGCTGACGGTCGCGGTGCAGTCCTTGAGCGTGACGACGTCGTAGCCCTTCTCGTATCCGGTCCGCATCGTCGATTCGACGCAGCAATTGGTCAAAAATCCGCCGAGCGCGATGGTCGATATGCCGCGGGCGCGCAAGATGAAGTCGAGGTTGGTGGTGGCGAAGCCGTCCAGGCCCCGCTTGCCTTCGATGACGATGTCTCCGGGTTCCGGTTTCAGCACGTCGACAATCGCCGCGCCCCAGGTTCCCTGACGGAATGACTTGCTGTCGACCACGCCCTTGAGGATGCCATATGGAGTCTGGCTGAGTTCGCGATAATCCTCGGTAAAGGTGATCGGCGCGTAGACGATGGTCGCGCCGAGCTCACGCGCTTTTTTGACGGTCTCGACCGTGTTCGCCAGCATGTTGGTCTTGTCCATCACCGTCTTCACCGCGCCATGCAGCGTGCCGCCATCGGAGGTGAAATCGTTCTGGTATTCGATCAGAACGACCGCAGTCGATTTCGGATCCATTAGTCTCTCTCCCTTTGTTCCGGACGGGCGCTCGCCTCGCGGGCCGCGACCGGCGTCCGCGCAATATATGGACCGATAGCGCGCTGAAGGCGAGAGGGGCCGCCCTCCTACCCCGTCACCTCGAGCGCGAGCCGCCCGCTCAAGGGCTGGCCGTATTCGCCGGCCGCCTCGACCACCACCCGATAGGTTCCCGGCGCCAGATCGGCGGGCAGGCGGGCGGTCCAGATGTGGGAGGAATTGTCGGCGCTGACCCAGGGTTTCTTGCTCGCCTCGTTGCGGGCGAACACCTCCTGGACGAACGGATCGGGCCGGGCGCGGCGGGTCATCTCCACCGGAGCCCGGTCGCCGATGACCATCTTGACCCTGGTCTTGTCGCCGCCGTCGAACACGTTGGCGATCAACGTAGAAGCGCCCAGGGCGTCGCGCGGCGCCGGCGAACTCAGGAGCTGCAGCTGACGGAAATCGCGGTCGGCGTCCTTGCTGATCCCGTGGAAGCGGCTGTCGATCGACAGTCGCATCTGCCGTCCGTTCGGCTCTTTGGCCGGAACGAAGCGGGTCCGATAATCAAGACCGTCGACCGAAAGGATGTGGAAGCCGTTCGGCGAGCCGTCGCGACTGTCGGCCGAGGCCACTCCGCGATGATCGTAGGGCCCGCTCCACCACGACCCCGACAGCGCCGTCAGAACGTGCTGGTGGTGAGGCTTCCCGCCGATCCAGCCGTCGGCGGCGTCGAAGTAATGATGCTCGGTCGTGTGGGTGTGGCCGGCGAAGCTGACGGTGAAGCGGCGGCCTTCGAACAGGGAGAAGAACGCCTCCCGATCCTGGAGGTTCTGATAGGGTTCGTCGTCGAGAAAAGTGCGGATCGGGATGTGCATCACTACGACGACCAGGGTGTCTTCCGGCGTGTGGGCGAGCACGTTGCGCACGAACTCGAGTTGCCCCTCGTCGAGCCTGCCCTCGTACTTGCCCCCTCCCCCGGGCTTGTGTGGATCGAAGCCCAGATAGTTCACGTCGTCGAGCATCAGGAAGAGGGTCTGGGCATAGAAGAACGCGTAGTAGTTGGGGCCGAAGACGCGCTTGAAAGTCTCGCGGCTGTACCGGCGGTCGGGCGCTTCGAAATTGAGATCGTGATTGCCGCCGATGTTCCACCACGGCAGACCAATCGTGCCGAATATCGCGTTCGAGCGCGGATAGAGCGACAGGTCGTCGAACATGATGTCGCCGGCGGTAAGACCGAACCTGGCGTCGACGCCCGCCAGCGCCTGGATCAGATCCTCGCGGATGAAATCGACTTCCGCCCCGGTCTCGGGCTGCGGGTCAGTCACCAGCACGACGTCGAACGCCTTTGGCTCGTCGTGGCGGCGAAGCGCGAAATCGACCGAGGCCGGCAAGGGCCCGGTCGGCGCGAGACCTTCGAAGGTCAGGTTCAGCTCCGGCGGCGAGCCCTTGGGCTGATGATGGCGGTAGAAGCGGGGCAGATTGGTCTCAGGCTCGAGCGGCGGCATGAAGCCTGCGGGCTTGACGACGAAGATTGTCGCCTCGTCCGGCAACGGCAGCGTGTAGCGGCCGTCGGCGCCGGTGACCGCGATCTCGCGGCCGTTGGAGACGAGGACGCCGGCGAGCCCCGGGTTGGCTGCGCTGGCTACGCCCGAGCCGTCCAAGTCCTCGAACACCAGCCCCGAGACTTGCGTTCCCTGCGCTTCCTGCGCCGCCGCTCGCTGCGGCTCGACCGCCGCCAGCGCCAGGCCGCCCGCCGCGCCGATCAGCACCTCGCGCCGCGTCACTCCATTGCCAAGCCATTCGGACATTGCCGGACCTCCGATTCGTTGGTCTTGAAGAAATGACCCGAGCGTGACGCCATCATGAAGCGCGCCAGCCGACGTGGCGAGGCCTTCCGCCGACCTGCCCCCCGCGCCTTCCGGCTTAGGCGCCCACCTGCCCACGATGCCTCAAGAATGCGTCGGCCAGCACGCAGGCGACCATCGCTTCGCCGACCGGCACGGCGCGGATGCCCACGCACGGATCGTGGCGGCCTTTGGTGACGATCTCCGTATCCTCGTTGGCGCGCGTGACCGTGCGGCGGGGCGCGAGGATCGAGGACGTCGGCTTGACGGCGAACCGGGCGACGATCGGCTGTCCGGTCGAGATGCCGCCGAGGATGCCGCCGGCGTGGTTGGAGAGAAAGCGCGGCTGGCCGTCATTGCCCCGGCGCATTTCGTCGGCGTTCTGCTCGCCGGAGAGTTCGGCCGCGGCGAAGCCGTCGCCGATCTCGACCCCCTTGACGGCGTTGATCCCCATCAGCGCGGCGGCGATTTCCGCATCGAGCTTGCCGTAGATCGGCGCGCCCCAGCCTGCCGGGACGCCCTCGGCGACAATCTCGATCACCGCGCCGATCGAGGAGCCGGCCTTGCGGATGTCGTCGAGATAATCGGCGAAGCGCTCGGCGGCGGCGGCGTCGGGGGCGAAGAACGGGTTCCGCCCGACCTCGTCCCAGTCCCAGCGCGTCCGGTCGATCTTCACCTTTCCCATCTGCACCAGCGCGCCGCGAATGTTGACGCCGGGCGTCACCTTGCGGGCGATCGCCCCGGCTGCGACCCGCGCCGCCGTCTCGCGCGCCGAGGCGCGGCCGCCGCCGCGATAGTCGCGGATCCCGTACTTCGCTTCATAGGCATAGTCGGCGTGGCCAGGACGGTACTTGTCTTTGATCTCGCCATAGTCCTTCGACCGCTGATCGACGTTGTCGATGAAGATTCCGATTGGCGTTCCGGTCGTCATCTGCCGGCCCGTTGTCTCGTCGATCATCACGCCGGAGAGGATGCGCGCCTCGTCCGGCTCGCGGCGCTGGGTGGTGAAACGCGAGGCGCCGGGCCGCCGCCGGTCGAGTTCGGCCTGGATGTCGGCCGCTTCGAGCGGAATTCGCGGCGGGCAGCCGTCGACCACGCACCCGATTCCCGCGCCATGACTTTCACCGAAGGTGGTGACGCGTAAAAGGCGCCCGAAACTGTTATGGGACATGGCGGAACCTGAGGGTACTTACGGGAGAGCCGCCGCCTGCGTCAAACTCGGCCGGCCCGGCGCCGAATCCGCGCCCAATTCCCGCCACGCTATATTCATTGCCAATTCATCTTGACGGGCGCATGCCGCGCCCCGCAAAAGCCAAGAGTCGAACGACTCGCATGGAGACTGTACAATGCTGAAGACATTCGCCGCGATCGGGATCTGCGCCGCAATCGCATTCGCGCCTCTCGCCGCCCTCGCCCAGACCGACACGACGGCTCCGGCCGCCCCGGGCGCCGCGCCTGCGGCCTCCGACGCAATGGCGCCCGCCAAACCGGCGAAGAAGGCCAAGAAGCACATGGCCAAGAAGGCGAAGAAGTCAACCGACGCGATGGCGCCGGCCGCTCCGGCCGCCCCCGCCGCCCCCGCGCAGTAGTCGTCAAGCGACAATCGAAGTCAGCGAAACGAGCCGCCCCATCCGACCGATGGGGCGGCTTTGTTGTGCCCGGGCTCGCCACTTCCCCAGCGTCCTGCGTCATGACAGACTCCCGAGCGATCCGGGGAGGCGCAATGGCGGGGGCGGAGTTCTGGTACGAGTTCGCGAGCACCTATTCCTATCCGGCGGCGCTTCGGGTCGGCGCGCTCGCCGAGGAGCGGGGCGTGAGTCTCGTGTGGCGCCCGTTCCTGCTCGGGCCGATCTTCGCTTCGCAGGGCTGGCGGGACTCGCCGTTCAACCTCTATCCCGCCAAGGGCCGCTATATGTGGCGCGATCTCGAGCGAACCTGCGAGGCGATGGGCGTGCCGTTCAAACGGCCGGAGCCCTTTCCCCAACCGAGCCTGCTCGCCGCCCGCGTCGCGTTGGCGCTTGAGGGCGAGGAGCGCGCAAACTTTTCCCGTCAGGTCTACCTGGCTGAATTCTGGCGCGGCTTGTCGATCGCCGATCGGACGACGCTCGCGTCTTTGCTCACCGCATGCGGCATCGATCCCACGGCCACGCTTGAACGGGCAGAAAGCGACGCCAACAAGGCGGCTCTCAAGGCCGAGTGCGCCCGAGCGGCGGAGATCGGCATCGTCGGCGCGCCGTCGATCGTGACCGCAGACGGCGAGGTGTTCTGGGGCAACGATCGGCTCGAACAGGGGCTCGATTGGGCGGCGCGAGCGCGTGTCTGAAGCGCGCTCAATGGCCCCGGACGTCCGGCGACAGGGCGGGGTGTGACATGGCCTTCGATTCGATCCTGCGCAACGCCACGCTCCCCGACGGGCGCAAGGGGCAGGATGTCGCCATCGCCGACGGCCGCATCGTCGCCGTCGAACCCAGAATCGAGGCCCAGGCGGCCTGGACGATCGACGCGCGCGGTTACCTCCTCGCTCCCCCTTTCGTCGATTGCCACTTTCATCTCGACGCGACGCTGTCGCTCGGACTGCCGCGCCTCAACGTCTCCGGCACGTTGCTTGAGGGAATCGCGCTCTGGAGCGAACTCAAGCCGCTTCTCACCCATGAGGCGGTGACGGAGCGCGCGCTTCGATATTGCGATCTGGCTGTGTCGCAAGGGCTGCTCGCGATCCGGAGCCATGTGGACGTCTGCGACGACCGGCTGCTGGCGGTCGAGGCGCTGCTCGACGTCAAGAAAAGAGTGAAGCCCTATCTCGATCTCCAGCTGGTCGCCTTTCCTCAGGACGGCTATTTCCGTTCTCCGGGCGCAGCCCGCAATCTCGAGCGCGCGCTCGATCTTGGCGTCGATGTCGTCGGCGGGATTCCTCATTTCGAGCGCACGATGGCGGACGGCGCGGCCTCCGTTCGCGCTCTATGCGAGATCGCGGCCCGGCGCGGACTGATGGTCGACCTCCACTGCGACGAGAGCGACGACCCGATGTCCCGCCACGTCGAAACCCTGGCCTACGAAGCCCAAAGGCTCGGCCTCGGCGCGCGCGCGACCGGATCGCATCTGACCTCGATGCATTCGATGGACAATTATTACGTTTCGAAGCTCCTGCCGCTCATCGCCGAATCCGGCATCTGCGCGATTTCCAATCCGCTCATCAACCTCACTCTGCAAGGCCGGCATGACGCCTATCCGAAGCGGCGCGGGATCACGCGCGTTGCGGAAATGCGCGCGCTCGGCATTCCGGTCGCGCTCGGGCAGGATTGCGTGATGGACCCTTGGTACAGCCTCGGCGGCGCCGACATGCTCGATGTTGCGCATATGGCCGTCCACGGCGCGCCAATGACGAGTCGCGAGGCCATCCGCTGGACTTTCGACGCGGTGACGGAAATCCCGGCGCGAATACTGGGGCTCGAAGGTTACGGCCTCGCCGTCGGGGCCCACGCCGATATGGTGCTGCTGCAAGCGGCCGATCCAATCGAAGCGGTGCGGATGCGCGCGACCCGGCTTCTTGTCATGCGCCGCGGCGAGATTATTGCTCGCACGCCCGCGCGGACCAGCGAGCTTTCGCTGAAGGGAAGGCCGGCGACGCTCGATCGGGCCTCCTACGCGCCGCGAGCGGCCGGTTAGATTGATATTGGCGCTCTGTGCCAGCGGCCGCAAAGGCAAGCGCAGCCCGCGCGTCGACAATTCGCTATGGTGGCGGACTGTGAAGATGTACAGTTTTTAATTGGGCCTTTTCCCGAAGTTATAAGTCAGATAGATTGGCTTCCAGTTCGGCGGCGAGGGGTAGGGCGCCGCCGCGGCGATCGCCGTCATGACCGCCACGTCGAGGTTCGGCGACCCGCTCGAACTGATCAGCTTGCGGCCAACCAGATTGCCGCCCTCATCGACGTAGAAATCGACCACGCCCCGCTCGTTGGCGCTTTCGAGCTGTAGGTCAGGCGTCTCGCGCAAATGAGACTTGATCATCCCGTAGACGACGGTGAGATAGCGTGAATTGGCGGTTCCGTTCGCGGGCGGGGAATGCTCGTCCGCCGGCAACTCGCCCTGCGGCGTCGGCGCGAGATCATGCGCCGGGGGCGTGTCCTGCGGCTTCTTCTCGTCGGCCGGGGCCGGTACCGCGGACCCCGCTTCACTCTTCGTCGGAGCACGGGGAGTGGGCGGCTGCGGAAGGGGAGAGGACGACCCTGAAATTGTGGGCTCGCTTGGCGATGAAAGAGTCGGCTGTTCGCCGACGATCCATCGGCTCTGGAAACCATGTCCAGTTTGCCAGAGCTTGATTGCGCCCTCGTCTTCGCAAACGGCGACGAAGGGCTCGCGCGTCATATTAAACTCTGGGTCGGCGATGCGCCCGAAGACGAAGCAGGCGTCCTTGTATTCGCCGAGGATCGCGTTCTTGAGCCGGATTTTGACCCGCGCGAGGGCGGTATCTAGCGGGCGGCCTTTGAAATCCGAGGTTCCGTAGTCCTGAACATCGGAGTCCGTGGTCATGATTTCCCAATGGTCGGCCTTCATTTCAGCAAGCCAGGCGGCGTAGGTCGGGTAATCGACCCCGATCGGCCCGTTCTGGCCTTGTCCCCAGCTCGTGACGTCGGCGACGATCGCCGCCACGGCGGCCTTGGCAGACCCGTCGTATTGGGTGCGTAGGGTCGCCTGCCGGGCCGCCCAAGTCGCGGCCTGATCTTTGCTGCGCTGATCCCTCAAGCGCTGCGCGTCGGCGGCGTCTTGCGCCGCCTTGGCCACCCGCTCCGCCTCGAGGCGATGCTTCTCGACGACCTCGGCGTCTTTGGCGTCGAGTTCGGAGAGCGTGATCCAGAGACTCGAAAACTCAAAGGGAATGCTGGCGTGGTTCAGGTCCTCGCTGATCGTCTTGAGGTCGGCGGCCGAGGCATAGATTGCGCCGCACTCGGCTTTTTGCGCGCCGATGAAGGCACCCTCGGCCGACTCGACGATGAGCGCGGGCGCCAGGCGCATGTCGAACGTCAGCTTGTCGGCGTTCTTGAGGATGAGCAGCTTATGCGCTTCGACCTTGTCGCTCACCGCGCCACAGAGATTGGGCGAGTCGGTCTTGAGCAGAATAATAATGCCGAAGCCGTTTTTGGCGCCAGCGGCGACGTCTTTGGAAATCTGCTCGACCGCAGCCCGTTCAGCCGCCGACGCAGCGGCTTGGTCGGCAGCGCTGACCAGCGTGAACTTGCGCATGGCGCCGATTTCGATTTGCTTGATCAGCGACAAGGCGTCCTCTGGAGGGTTTTCAGGAACGCGCCGCGCTGCATGGCGACGACGTCGTACGCATCGAGGCGCTGCGGATCGCAGGGTTGGTCGAGCCCGGTGACAGCCTTCAGGTTGTAGGGTGCGAGCGCCCCGCGGACCATGAGGGCGACGCCGTCGGGATTGCGGCCGAACAGGCAGACGTTGGCGCGGTCGTCGGCGAAGACGAGCTCGCCGCGCAGGTTGAGCGCGACATGCGGCGCTTTGGGGCCGGAGTTGTAGAGCGCGACCACGTCGGCAAGGTCGCCCTCGATCAGGAACCGGTTCTTTTCAGTGGTCGGCAGGGTTGTGCTTGGCGGCTCGCTGGGCTTGGCGCCGGCGGCTGCTTGAGCGGCTTGGTTGGCGCGGGCGACCTGTGCGGCTCGGAACGCGTCATCGAGCTTGGCCTCGCGAATGACGTTGCCAATTTGATCGGTCAGCGGCTGAAGTTGGTCCAGGCTCGGTTTTTCGAGCGCTGGCCCGATCTGCTTAATCAGCGGCATCAGCGAGGCGACTTCCGGCGCTAGCGGGTTCTTGCTGACGTGGTCGACGAGGAAGTGTTGCTGATCTCGAGCAAGCTGAATCGTATCGCTGAGATGCTGCGCCGCGGCCTCGCTCCGCTGCTTGTCGAGCGCGACGGCGAACTGCTGGTAGTCCTTGTCATTGGCCAGAGCGGCCGACAAGTTGGCCATCTTGTGCTCAATGTCGTCGGGGTCGCCCTGTCCGACGGCGGCGTTCAGCGCGGCGATGCGGTCGACATAATCGAGCAGCTTAGGATTCTGCGGGGCCTCCTTGATGAACTGCGCGGCATCGTCCAGTTGCTTCTTGGCGGCGGCGACGGCCTTTTCGAGGTGGTCGGCGCGTTCGCGTTCGAGGCGCGCCGCGTCTTCGGGGCTCGGAGCCGACGGCGATGCGGTCGAAGGAGGGGATGCGGCGTAAGGCTGGGCGGTCGACGGCGCGGATGCGACTGGTTCAGGCGGGGCTGGGACGACCGGCGGGGGTTGGGGAGCCGAGTTCAATGCGCTGGCATCGACGGCGATGACGCGCAGCACGCCTTTGCCGGAACCGTTGTAGTCGGCGCTCCAGATGAAACCGGCTCCGCCGCCGAGGCTGTAAACCGGCAGACCGAGGCGCGCGGATGCGCGCGGATCGCCGAGGACGCCCACGAGCAGGCCGTTGTGAACAGGCACCCCCCGGCGCAGCGCGTCCATGCTTGCCGCATCGAGCGCGGTGAGGGCGACAGCGCCCCAGACGGCGACGATAGCACGTCCTCCCGAGGTGAGATCGGCGGTGACGACACGCGCCTGCTGGCCGAAATCGCGCGACAGACGTTGAATTTCGCGTTCGGCGTCGCCTGGCTGGAAGAACGCTGGGTCGATAGCTTCAGTGATCTCGACCGCGGCGTTGGTCTCCGCTCGGAACACCGACATCCAGATCGTCTCGGGGCCGAACTTGCGGGATTCGGCGTGGTGCGACTGGCACCAAGTAAAGCCGGTGTAGTCGTCGCTGGCGTGGCAGGCGTAGCCGGCCGCGGAATGCGCCTGGGGGCTGAACGGCGCGCCGAGCGCAAGACCGTTGACGACGTACTTCGAACTGGGCG
>Ga0209139_10000377_pt1 | contig 15211 bp, 12 predicted proteins | sample BogFormECP14_OM3_FD_188246 | JGI IMG/M metagenome (GOLD analysis project Ga0209139, IMG submission 188246) | Bog forest soil microbial communities from Calvert Island, British Columbia, Canada - ECP14_OM3 (SPAdes) (version 2) | ecosystem: Environmental > Aquatic > Freshwater > Wetlands > Bog ...
CAGAAGGTCAGACCGTCAAGCACGAAACCTACGGCTTGGGCATTGTTACCGCTTCCGATCAGGAACGCACCGCGATTGATTTTGACGATCACGGCCCCAAGTTGTTCGTTACCAGCATCATGGTAGCCGAGCTCATCGGCGAAGCTCCAGCCACGCCGCCGAAGACCAAGCGCCGCCGCAAAGCTTCCACGGCCGCCAAAGCCGCAAAGAAAGCCGCTGCTGCTACCGCTGCCGCTACCGCAGGCCATTCGTAGTTCCGCACTCGCTCCCGCTCTGGAAGTCTGCACTTCCCCTACGCCAATCCGGCGCAGGGGTGTGTCTGAAAATCCCCGCGCGGCCAGAAATTCCCGCTCGCGCGTTTTCCTCCATGCCCATATCTGGCCAGGAAACACTTCGTTCCGGTACTCGAGCTTGTCCCCGCAAATAGCACCGCTTACTTCTACGCTACCCTCAGACTTCAGAGTTCTTTGAAATCCCACATCGGGCCGCTAAGGTAACGAATATACCCTTGGGCTTCACGACTTCCCTCTTCGCGGAGAGCAAAATGAGGATCCTGCCCCTGAAACACGCGCGGGGATTCAATCTGTCTGTCTTCCTTCTTCTAGCTCTTCTGAGAAATGCTCCTTCCACCTTTGCTCAGAACGCCCCCGGTGTCTCGGATAACGAGGTCCTGATCGGGTCGTGCTCAGCTCTCGAGGGCCCGTCCCACTTCCTCGGCCAGCAGACCGTAACTGGCGCAAAGGCCTACTTCGCTCTGGTCAACGACGAAGGCGGTGTCAACGGCCGCAAGCTCAAGCTCATCTCCGTCGACGACAGCTACGACCCAACCAAGGCGCAAGCCTGTTTCGATCACTTGATGAGCGAGAAAGTCTTCGCACTGGGCTTCTTCGTGGGCACTCCGACTGCCGTGAAATATGTACCCCTCGCCGAAAACGCGAAGATTCCCGTCATAGGTCTGTTCACCGGCGCGCAAACCCTCTACGTGCCATTGCGCCACTGGATCGTCAACGTGCGCGCCTCCTACTTCGACGAAACCCGCGAGCAGGTCGATGGCCTGTGGAAAACTCTCGGCTACCACAAGATTGCCGTCATTTATCCCGACGACGCCTTCGGCACCGCCGTTCTCGAAGGCGTAAAAGCTGCTCTCAAGGAACACTCCGCCGAGCCCGTCGCCGCAAGCTCCTACCAGCGCCAGACCGCGCAGTCAGCCGCAGCGATCGACTCCGTCCGGGGAGCAAGTCCCGACGCAGTGGTAGTCGTAGGGCCTGCCAACACCGTGGCGCCCATCCTGAAGCAAGCCCATGACAAGGGATGGAAGCCCATGTTTCTGACCGTCTCCTTCGTCGGCACGGACGAGCTAATCTCCGAAGCCGGCCAGGACGCCGAAGGCATGGTCATCACCCAAGTCGTGCCCCCGTATTACATAACCGAGCAGAAATCTGTCGCTCTCTATCGACGCGCTCTAAGCAAGTATTTCCCCTCCGAGCAACCGAATTTCGTCAGCCTCGAAGGCTTCGTGGACGCCATGGTAATGGCCGAGGGTCTAAAACGAGCAGGCAAGGATCTAACGCGCGAAGGCCTGATCCACGCAATCGAATCCATCCACGACCATGACTTAGGTCTAGGCCCGCAGCTCAAGCTCAACTATTCCGCAAAAGAACACAAAGGCTTCGACCACGTCATCCCAACAGTGATTCGCGGCGGCCGCGCCGTCCCCTTCACCGATTGGTCCACAGCGTCGCCAAAGCAGTAGGACAGACATTCGTGTTTACCCTGAGGAACGAAGGGTCTGTCCGCCTTTTCTTGAATCGTTAGAATTTTCCGCTGTCCAAACGCGCAATACGACAAGCAGGAATGCCTGTCCTACTTATGCGCAGATTCCGTCTGCTCGAAAGCGTGATAAGAAGATCGCACCAGCGGCCCGGCCTCGACGTGTTTAAACCCCATAGCCTCACCCAAGACTTTGAACTCGGCGAACTCATCAGGATGCACGTACCGGACGATCGGCAAATGCTCGCGCGTAGGCTGCAAATACTGCCCCAAAGTAAGAATGTCAGTCCCCTGCGCAGCTAAATCCCGCAAAGTAGCAAGCACTTCGTCCTTTTCCTCCCCAAGCCCCAACATAAGCCCCGTCTTAGTAGGCACATCCGGATGCGTTTCCTTAGCCCGCCGCAATAATTCCAGCGAGCGCTCGTAGAGCGCCCCCTTGCGAACCTGCCGATAAAGCCGCGGCACGGTCTCCGTGTTGTGATTCAAAACGTCCGGCCGCGTAGCCAGCACCACGTTCAAAGCGTCCCAATTCCCGCGAAAATCAGGAATCAGCACCTCGACTTTGCACCCAGGCACGCGCCGCCGAATCTCCTCAATCGTCCGAGCAAAAATCTTCGCCCCACCGTCAGGCTGATCGTCCCGATTCACCGACGTAACCACCGCATACCGCAAACCCATCCGCGCCACAGCTTCCGCCACGCGCAAAGGCTCGTCTTCATCCGGCGGCCCAGCCGGCTTGCCGCTAGGCACAGCGCAAAATCCGCAAGCCCGCGTACAAATATCGCCCAAAATCATGAACGTAGCCGTCCCATGGTCCCAACATTCACCCATGTTCGGGCATCGCGCACTCTCGCAAACAGTATGCAAGTCGAGCGTCCGCATAATCCGCTTCAAATCCTGGTAGCGCTCCCCACCAAAAAACTTCACCCGCAACCATTCCGGACGCGGATGCGCATTCGGCGAAGGAACCGGAACCTGCGGCGAACCCGAGATAATGTTGAAAGGTGAGGCCATCAAGGAGACTCGAATCCCTATTTTACTCGCATTAGCCAGATGGAACAAACGAAGCGTTCGAAGAAGTAGTGGTCTAGTTTTGTTGTGGCACAGCCAATCTTGGCTGTGCAGGCATGTTGGACGACGATTCGGCGACGCCCGTTCATGCTGGCGCTGAGATGGGGTCAAAAAGTTGAGGGCGCAACAAGCCGTTAAGCTTGTTGCGCCCTCTAAATCGAGCCGTAAAGTTTCAGGCTTCCGGGTCAATCCGGCTCCGCAACTCGCCTTGCGGCTTGCTGCGTCTTCCAAACTGAGGCGTACTGCCTTTCGAGCTATTCCGATTCGGTTTAACGTTGCAACAGCGGTGAAGCTCTTGCAACCTATAAACCGAACCGCAACGCCCACGAACTTTTCGATTCAGCCCAGCACCGCGGGAACGGTTAGGCTCCCACAGTTTCCAAACCGAACCGCGAAGTTCCGGAACTCTCCAGTCCAATCTGAAAGCGCAATCGTGGTTAAACTCTCGCGGCTTCCAGCTTGAACCGTAAAGTTTTTCGCTTCCGGTTCAATCTGAAATGGAAGATAGACCTCGTTCGTTTTCACGTCAACGAGAATCGCAGAAAACATCTGTGCATATCTGTGAATCAGTGTGGAAAAAAACAGCACTGGAAAAAACAGCAGCAGAAAAAACACAGCAGTGGAAAAAACACAAGAGTGAAAAAACCAGCACCCGTGTCATCCTGAGCGCAGCGAAGGATCTTTCTTAGTCTTTGCCTTCCTCTTCTCTGCGCTCTCCGTGTCCTCAGCGCCCTCTGCGTAATGTTTTTTCCTTCTTCTCTCTCTTCTCTCCGAATCACCCTACTTAATCTTCGCGACCCGCCCCTCCGTCGGATATTTCTGAAACTGTGCCGGGTCGTGCCCGGGAATCACCCGATCCGGATTACCCCCAGCCAACTCGATCATCCGCGACTGCGCCGCAACATTACCGGCATGGTCAGCATCGCTGAACGTCGCGCTAGGCAAGTGCAACGAAAGATTCAGATAGAAATAGCAATTGTCCGAAGCCAGCACAAACGCCGGATTCCCTTCCACGCGCAGATACTGCGATGCAAACGTATGCCGCGAGCCCGTATAAGCCCGAATCCCAGGAAAAATCTCCACGTTGTCTCCATCCACAAGCCGGATCCGCCCGTCCGTATTCAATTGCAAAAGTTGTTTCACGTCTTCCGGATCAATCCCGCCATGATTCCCCCCCGGCTGCCACGCATCCATCGTGTAATAGCGATACTCGTCCTTCTGAATCCACACATTCGCCTTGGGAAAAAGATCGATCCCGCCCATGTGGTCCCAATGCGCATGGCTGATAACAATGTCCGTCACCTCTTCAGGCTTCACGCCCGCAAGCTTCACCGCCTCGTCCGGCCGCAGATAATCCTTCATCGGAAAATACTTGAGAAACGTGTCGCGGTGAAATCCGCTGTCAAAAAGAATCGTGTGCCCCCCACCGCAAATCAACCAAACCACCATCGCGATGTCCACTTTCTCATCCTTCGGGCCGCCCACCACAAGCGCCGCCACCGGCACATCCGGCGAACTGGCATACCGAATCGCCCGGATCGAATACTCCGGCGCAGCAGCCCGCGCAAAAAGCCCCGCGCCCAATCCCAATGAGGCCGCAAAAATAAGTACCAGCAACTTTCGTTTCACGATGTATTCTCCCGGATAGCCGCACGAGTCTATGCCAAGAGACAGCCTTTCGCCCAGCTTCTCGCATCCCACCACGTCAGGCCGCGTATCCTATACTCTTTTGGAGTGCGGCGGCTCGACGCCGCTTTTCTTAGTCGCCTGACCCTATAATCTGCAAGTTCCGCAGTCTCGCACTCTTGCACGGTGGAGAACGTGATAAAGCCCGCCCTCATCGTCCTGTTAGCGTTTCTCGCAGCCTCATCGTGCGCCGCACAAGCTCGCCTTCCGGCGTCCGACACGGCAAAGCCAACCTCGTGCAGCGTAACGGGCATGGTAGTAAAACTCGCGGGCGGCATCCCGCTACCCTCCTCCACCGTCCGCCTCCAAAGCATCGACGACCACTCCCACACCTTCTCCGGCGTCACCGATGCCGGCGGACGCTTCGAAATCCGAGGCATCGACCCAGGCCGCTACCGCCTGCGCGTAATCCGCAACGGCTACGTCACCCAGGAATACGGCCAAAAAACTCCCAACGATTCCGGCGCCACACTCGTTCTCAGCTCCGGCCAGGATTTGAAAGACTTGCTCTTCCGCCTCCTCCCTTCGGCCGTCATCGGCGGCCGCATCCAGAATGAAAATGGCGATCCTCTCCCATGGGTGCGCGTCAGCGCTCTCCGCGCAACCTACGCCCGCGGAAAGCGAACGCTCTCCACCGAAGTAACGGTAGTCACCAACGATCTCGGCGAGTACCGCGTTTTCGGCCTGCGTCCAGGCCGCTATTTCCTCAGCGCCGTCTATCGCCCCGGCCAGCGCCTCGAACCCTCCGGAGAAGACGACGATGCCGAGGGCGCCGGCAAATCCGGCTACGCACAAGCCTACTATCCGGGCACAACAGATCCAGCCAGAGCCACCGCCCTCACCATAAAAACCAGCGACGAAATTTCTTCCATGGATTTTTTGCTCGAACCCACCACGGTCTACAGCATCCGCGGTCACGTCAACATCTTTGGCTCTCGCCGCAACCCGAACGGCGTCGTCCTCATTCTCGAACCCCGTTCCACCGGCCTCGGCTGGAACATTCCCGCCCGCCAATCGATCGTCGACAAACCCGACGGCACATTTGAAATCGAAAATGTCTTGCCCGGTTCCTACACCCTCAGCGCATTCTTGTTCGACGACGGTCGGCGCTATCAATCCCGCCAGACCATCGATATCAACAACAGCGATGCGGACGGCATTCAGCTGACGCCGTCACCCGGAATGGAAGTCCGCGGCCAAGTCCTCTGGGAACCCAAACCAAGCCTCGAAAAAGACTCCCTCGTGCTCAACGTCAGGCCCGCCGACTCCACCTTTCAATTCGGCGCCCAGGCCCGTATGGCGGCCAACGGAACTTTTTCTCTTCGCGACGTCCCCGAAGGGCTCTATCGCCTCACGACCATCGGCCAATCGCAGGATTGCTACCTGAAATCCGTCCGCTACGCTGGAATGGAAGTTTCCGATGACGAATTCAACGTCGTCCGCGGCACGCAAGCCACCCTCGAAGTAACCATCAGCGCCCACGGCGCGCGCGTGCAAGGCACGGTGAAAGACGCCGACGGCCTGCCCGCCGCCGGCGTCTGGGTCGTGCTAGTCCCCGACGAAGCCCATCGCAACGAGTTTCGTCTCTTCAAGTATCGAACGACCGATCAATACGGCCGCTTCGATCTCCGCGGCATCGCCCCGGGCGACTACAAACTTTTCAGCTGGGAAGAAGTGGAACTCAACGCCTGGGAAGATCCGGATTTTCTAAAGCCCTTCGAACCGAAAGCAGAGACCATCTCGCTGCAAGAAGGCGATGGAAAGTCGGCAGAACTAGTAGCCATCCGCTCCGCAAGCCGCGAGCAAGAGAAATAGCAAAACTCACTTTGGAATGCGGTTTATCCTGAGGTCCGCGAAGGGCGGCCCGACGCCGCTTTTCCTAGTCGTGTGACTCTGCACTTTGTAATGCTTGGCAAAAAGGAAGGAAATAAAGAAATTACAGCGGTTGCCGCGAAGAACGCACAAAATCCCGCAAAACGGTCACGTTAGGACCATAAGCCCCGATGCGCCCCGCATCGACAGGCAAACCAAGCCGCTCGGCAAGGTCGAGGTCCACCCCCGCATCATCCAATTCCGACAAGCTAAAACCCTGCGCAGGCAACACGCGATTCAACCCCGTCGGATACACCGGCCGAGGCGGCCGGTGACGCTGCCAGGGCCGGCGCGCCAACTCGTAATATTGCTGCCAATCGCGTTTGTGCCACGTAGTCATCGTACTCTTTATTATTACGTCCTCTGCTTCGGGTTGGATGCGCTGTTCGGCCAGAAGGTTCGTCTCGATTTTCTCAGCCATCGTTCCACCCACGTTCAGCCTTACAAACCGCTAATCCGTCCCTGCAAGGCCGACCATCAGGCGCTCACAATACTTCACATTCAGCGCCGTGCGTCATTTTCCTCGCCTATTGTTTCAAACACGTTACCCAGCGATATGTTTCGCACTCACCGCTGAGCCCTGTGAATAACCAGCTTTCTCGCCAACAGTGGCTGACGAACTCCGCGAGCCTTTTATCCGCTGGATAGCATCTCTAATAGTAAACTTCAGCCAGCGCCAAACGCGCCCCTGCAATCGCCGCCCAGCCCCAACCGCAAGCTGTGCGCACAGTTCCCCGCGGAGCCGATTCCGCGACTGACGCAAATCGGACATTGCGCTATTCTCTTAGACGGATTCGTATCTCAAATGTTGCAAACGAAAAATGCACCAGGCCGGCACGCGCCTATACCCTGAAGAAAAAGCCCAACCGCAGACACACGCCTATCTCGAAGCAGTTTTGAGGAAGTTTCCAGCACCGTGCCGAGGAATGAATCCGTACGCTTGGCGTGCGCAGACCTATAAACCCAGGCGAAAGCGCTCCGTCGGCAAAGCTGCAACTAGGCCCAACCTACGGCTCCTTGCTGTTGCGCTGACGCGCCTTGAGGAACTAGTCCGTAGCCTTGGCCTACACGCCCACTCCGCTTTTTGAACCAAAAGGCCCGTTTTACCAGCGGTTTCCGCGATCTCCACGATCTCCGCCACCGCCGCGTCCACCCCCGCCTCCGTGGCCCCCACGTCCGCCGCCACCTCCGCCGTGGCCACCGCGCCCGCCGCCGTAACCCCCACCTCCTCCGGGACGCCCGCCGCCTCCGCCGCCACGCTCAGCTTGCGGCCGCGCTTCATTCACTACTAGGTTCCGCCCGCCGAAATTTTGCCCGTTCAACGAGTTGATAGCGCGATCTGCGTCTTCGTCGCCTTGCACCTCCACGAAGGCAAAACCACGCGACTGGCCCGTAAAACGGTCACGAATCAGATTGACACCCGAGGGAGTAACGCCGACTTGCGCGAACCATTCCTGCAGCTGCTCTTCCGTCGCGGAAAACGGGAGATTGCCGATGTAGAGCTTCTTCACCTGCCCACTCCTTCTGCCCGGAACCCAAGTGAGAGTCGCGGAGCGCGCTGAAGGACAGCTATCGTTCACGGGCAGTCGGAAAAGCCGAGCCGCGGGGAGCGAGACCGGCACTTCAGCGGTCAGAGGCATCCTCTCGAAAATTAACCCCTTTTGCAATGAGAAAGAGTCTGTATGGCGGGCTTAGGCAGGGGGCTCACGGTATCGAAACAGGACCTTGGCCAAGGCTCTCCTCTTGCCTTCCGCTCGCGGTTTGCCACTTCTGCTTCCGATTAGGGAGCATTGCAGAATATAGAGTCATACGACGTAGAAAAGCGGCAGCAGGGCTGCCGCACTCCACAGTGCCGTCGCCGCAATATCTTGCAAGACTCAATAGTGATAGGATGCCGCGGGTTTGTCCCGACAGGAACACTCTAATGCGCGGCACGATGATGGATTTTCCGCTGACGCTCCCTGTAATTCTGGAGCGCTCCAGCAAGCTTTTTCACCGCGTCGAGATCGTTTCGCGTCGGCCGGACCGTTCCACCGTTCGAACGACCTACGGTGATTTCTACTGTCGCGCGCGTCGTCTTGCGGACGCCCTTACTCGCCTGGGGCTGCGTCCTGGCGACCGCGTGGCCTCCATGATGTGGAATCACTCGGGCCACCTCGAGGCCTTCTTCGGCGTGCCTTGCGCCGGCGGAATCCTTCATACGCTCAACCTGCGCCTCCATCCCCACGAAATCGCTGCTATCGTCAACCACGCCGCCGACCGCTTCCTGATCATTGACGACGTGCTCCTTCCCACGCTCGAGAAATTCAGCGCTCATGTCTCGTTCGAACGCGTCATTGTCGTTCCGTACTGCGGCGAGAGCGTTTCTATACCCGACGGTTTCTTGAAATACGAAGAACTTCTTGCCAACGCCAGCGACGATTTCCAGTACCCGGCGATCGACGAAAACGATGGCGCCGCGATGTGCTACACCTCCGGCACCACGGGCACCTCGAAAGGTGTCGTCTACTCTCACCGTGCCCTTGTTCTTCACTCCTTTGCGGAAATGGCCGTCGACTGCTTCGCGATCAGCCATCACGACACTGTGCTGCCTGTCGCGCCCATGTTTCACGCTAACGCCTGGGGCCTGCCTTATTCCTGCACGATGGCAGGCGCAAAACTGATTCTGCCGGGGCCAAACGTCGACGCGGAAAGCGTGCTCGACCTTATCGGCCAGGAACACGTCACCATCGCCTGCGGCGTTCCCACGGTGTGGCTCAGCGTCCTTGCGGCTCTCGAAAAAAATCCTGGCCGGTGGAAGTTTGACTGGCCTGTGCGCCTCGTCGTCGGCGGCTCTGCACCGCCCGAACGGCTGATGCGTGCGCTCGACAAGCACAACCTGCATATCCTGCACCTTTGGGGCATGACCGAAACCACTCCCGTCGCCACTGTCGGGAAACTCAAAAGCCACATGCGCGACTGGACTCCCGACCAACAATATGAAGTCCGCACTAAGCAAGGTTGGCCTTGTCCCTTCATCGAGCTGCGCGTGACGCGTCCGGAAGGCCCGGACGAAATATCGGTGGAAGCTCCGCGAGATGGCATCTCCGCGGGCGAACTGGAAGTCCGCGGGCCGTGGGTCGCGTCCAGCTATTACAATTCGCCCGACCAGGCGCATCGCTGGACCGAGGACGGCTGGTTCAAGACCGGCGACGTTGCCACCATTGATGACGAAGGGTTTATCAAAATTGTCGACCGCGCCAAGGATCTCGTGAAGTCCGGCGGCGAATGGATTAGTTCGGTCGACATTGAAAATACGCTGATGGGCCATCCCGCGGTGAAGGAAGCCGCCGTCGTTGGCGTCCCGCACCCCAAGTGGCAGGAGCGGCCGCTGGCCGCGGTCGTCCTCAAAGACGGCGCGCAAGCCACGGCCGAGGATCTACGCGCCTTCTTGGCCAAGTCCTTCGCCAAATGGCAGCTTCCCGACGCCTTCGTCTTCGTCGACTCCATCCCTCGCACGTCGGTCGGCAAATTCAGGAAAACGGCCCTCCGCGAGCAATTCGCGGATTGGAAGTGGGATTCCTGACCCGACTGCAAGGTAAGATCGGCAACCGGCAATGTGCTAAGATGTGTCTATGGCGAACACACGAAGCGCAACTCTTAGCATCCGCCTGAAACCGGAAATCAAGAGGCGACTGGCAAAGCTCGCAAAAACTTCCGGTCGAAGTTCTAATTTCATTATCTCGGACGCAGTCGAGTCCTATGTCGCCGACCAGGAAAGATTACTCTCAGAAATGCGACTAGCCGATCGTCAGGTAAAGTCTGGCCACTACGTTCCGCACGCAGCGATGAAAGCCTGGCTTCTTTCGTGGGGAACAGACCGCGAACTTCCTCCTCCAAAATGCATCTGCGGGAAGACGCACGATGAACGGCAGTGAAAAAGACGCCCCGTGAGGCTGTGGGGGCGCCACTAGAAATCGTTTGGTCTCCGCTGGCGCGTCTAGAAGAAATTCGAGCCTTTGTTGCCCGAGACAAACCCCTCGCGGCGGAACGTTTGGCGACCCGCATCGTCGTCGTTGTCGAAACTCTCAAAGAGCACCCTTACCTCGGCCGCGCAGGGTCGGAACCTGGAGTCCGTGAATTGATCATCGGTGGAACGCCGTATTCCATTCTTTACAGGGTACGCGGCAATAGCGTCACGATCGGCACGATATGGCACGCCGCACAGGCGCGGTAGCCGGTAACTCTCGTCGCGGATTGACTGAGATCCGATGAAAGAAAACTTTCTGTCCTTCGTTAGCGCACGCCGTTGACACTTCCGGTTCGAGTCGGGGCATCATGGAGACTTGTGGCTCGATTTAGAGACACTGTGTCTGCACTCGCGCGAAATACGGGAATTCGCCGCCCAGCTCGCGGCAAAACTTTCACGCCACAATGTGGATGTAGTCTGCGGGCCGCTGGTGGAGGGCGCGTTTATCGCGTTGCTGGTCTCGCTGGAGCTGGGCTGCGACTTCGTCTACGCGGAACGGTTTGCTCACACAGAACGGGCAGAGTTATTTCCGGTCGAGTATCGTCTTCCGAAAACACTGCAGGCGGCCGTAAAAGGTAAGCGCGTGGCTATCGTAAACGACGTTATCAGCGCGGGCTCTGCCGTTCGCGGAGCCTTGTCCGATTTGCGGGCGATCGGCGCGGATGTTGTGGCCATCGGCGCGCTTCTTGTGCTTGGCGATTCGTTCGTCGATTTCACGGCGGACGATCATCTCGCCCTCGAAACTCTTGAGAAGATGCCGCACAACTCATGGACGCCTTCGGAATGTCCTCTATGCGCCGCGAGGATGCCGCTCGAATTTCTGGCCACATCCTGAGGAAGCGGAAGCAGCAGGAAGCGGCGCGAAAGAAAAGTCAAAGTCCGCACCCTAAAAAAACGAAAGGTGCGGCACCCGATTCTTGCCGGGAACGAGCGCCTGCCACCCGCCCACCCGGCCCCCTAACTCTAGTTGGAGTGACTTCAGGGTTTACGCCACTTATCTCGCGAACCCTGAGACGTATTCCTTACACGCTCCACAAGGATTGTTGCGTTAGGATCGATCTCCTCGGCTCTCTCTATCGCTTCCGCCTGCGTATCACAGACATCGCTGGCCTTCTTTGAACCGCGCCGCCGGATTGCATAATCGCTCGTGTCTTCCCTTCGTTCAATAAAAAATTCGGTCATTTCCGTCTCTCCTTAAACTCAGTTGCACAACGACAACACACGCAAACGAGGGAAGGCGATTGGGGACGCAAACCGCCTTCCCTCCCGGTTTGCTTACCGCCTGACGAGTTGGCACTGGTCCAGCGAAAGCAGATTGTTATTCCAGTCGCCGTCCGCGTGAGTTCGCAGGTAAGGTGCCCTGCCTGCCGAACGCACCACTGCTACGTCGGAACGCTTTCCCGTGCGAGGGTCAAGAACATAAAACGTGTTCGTCTTCGCTTCAATGGTTGCGATGACCTGTTCCCGAGGCCATTCCCATCCGAGTTGTGGATTTCCGACATGGGTGATGTGCTCGTGAGGACTCAGCGGGTGCGGTTTCCTAATGCAAGTTATCTGAGCGTCTGCCATCTCAATTTTCCCTTTCGGAGCGTTTGCTCACGGAATTTGGTGTAAACTGCTTTATGACGAGAGCGTATACTGCTAAGGAATTACGCGACCGTCACCACGAACTATACGGAAACGTCTATAGCAAGTCAAGGAGAAAATGGCCGATATTTTTGCCGAGAGACTTCGTGCCGCACGGGAACTTCGCAAGATGAGTCAATCCGATTTAGCCAAGGAAGCAGACCTACAACCGTCCGCAGTCTCGCATTTTGAAACTGGGCGCAGGTCGCCCTCGTTCGCGAACCTCAAGGCGCTGTCCGATGCCTTGAAGGTCACGACGGACTACCTGATTGGCAGGAGCGACGCCATGAATGTTTCTAGTGTCGTCGCGATCAAACTTCTTCGCCACGCGGAGAAGATGTCAGACGAAGACTTGAACACTCTTACTCGCATGGCCGAGATGATGGCGAGGAAGCAGACGAAGAAGGACTAGCTATGGCACTACGGGAGTTTTGGCAGGCCGAAGCGCGAGCCGGAGAAGTCATCCAGCAGCACAGAGTCTCGGCTCTTCCCGTAGACCCCTTCGCTATAGCGAAAAGCGAAAGTATTCTGTGCCGAGAATTTGAGGCCATAGCGCCAGGAATGTCCGGCTGCTTGATGAAAGTGGGCGATAGATTCGGCATTTTCTACAGCGACCGCTTTGCCAGCGATGGTTTTCGTCGGTTTACCGTATCGCACGAACTCGGCCATTACTTCCTGCCAGGGCACACGGAGTATCTTTTCTCCCGAGGAAACGAACAACACGATTCTGAGAGCGGATTCGTATCCGATGACCGCTACGAACGCGAAGCCGATACGTTTGCGGCCGCGTTGCTCATGCCCGAAGAACTGTTCAAAAACATCTGCGCTCAGGCTAAGCCCGGATTAAGTGCCGTCGAAACTCTGTCCGCGCAGTGCGGAACATCGCTGACAGCCACGGCTATCCGCTATGCAAAACTCAGTGATGACCCGATCACGGTAGTGTGCTCGAAGGACAATCGCGTCCAATTTACGTTTATGTCGGACAGTCTCAGGGCAAGGCGCGGCCTGACTTGGATTGTGAAAAACTCGGGCATACCAGAAGGGACTGCGACGTTTAGATTCAACAGAGAGCCAAAGAACGTGGCGCAGGCGAAGCGCGTGACTTCCAGCTCTACCATGGATGCATGGTTTGACTGCGGCGGCAACTTGGAGGTCGTCGAGGAGGTGGTCGGTCTCGGGAGCTATGGGCGGACACTTACTGTGCTCTGGGGAGAATCTTTTCCCGACCCAGAAGAAGAGGACGAAGAACGCGAGGAGAACGATTTGGGGAACATGCTGCCCTCCGATCGCTGGCGTCAGCCTCGCGAAGACTGACCTGCCCCCGATGACTTGCAGTCGCCGCAATTGTGCGCCAAGTTTATCCAGAAAGAACTATCTGGAATGGCGCCTAGGCGAGGGAGGGTACGCGGTATCGCGCCGCCGCTAGTCTTCCGAGGTGGGGAGGGATTTGATTAGGGTGGAGAGCTCGAGGACTTCTAGTTGCAGAGGGTGGTCGGGCCAGTTGTGGCGCCAGCAGACGATTACGTCGCAGCCGGCGACGGGGTGGCCGTGGTCGCGGAAATTGCGGCTCTCGAATTCGAATTCGAGGTGGACGCGCTGCCAGCGCTCGGGGCCGATTTGGCGCTTGGCTTCGCAGTCCGGGAAGCTGGATTGAACGGCTTCGACGATGTAGCCCAGTTCTTTTGCGACGATGCCGAAGAGGAGGACGACGCCTTGTTCGTTGACGGGTTCGTGGCGGAGGCCGCGGAAGTCGATGGGGCGGCCGTAGATAGGGCGGCCACGCAGGTGCGGGTGGCGGACTTTGACGGGAGACGGAGAATGATTGCCGGATCGCAGCGGCGTCCGCGGGCGAAAGGCACCGGAGTTTCCGCCCTCGGAACGGGGTACCAGTCGGGGCCGAGGCTTTAGCACGGGAGGCGGCAGAAGGGCCAGGACGTCGGCCCATTCGGGTTTGCTCCGCGCGAACTTGCGAAACGCCTCTCCAATTTGCGACCAGCGGCCGAAACGGCGGGCGACGGTGCGCTGGTCGAACGTTCCCAAGTGGCGATAGGCGCGGCGGGAAGGGATTTTGCCCTTTTTACGGGCCGCGCGCGCCCAATCTTCCAGAAGTTCACGATCCTCGCGGCGCTGGTTGCGGGTGTTCGGCTCGAGTCCGGCCGCGCGCACCGCGGCGTTCCAACTCGGGAAGAACCGCATCACGGTGCTCTCGGGAATTCCGGAGTAGCTGAGGAATTCGCGGCGCGAAGGCGAGTGGCGAGTGCGGCGAGCGAGGGCCACGAGCGATTTGAGCACACCTTGCCTGTCGGGCTGGGGCGTCATGACGTTTGGGGACGTTCAGCGAAGAGGAGCCGGGTAGACCCGCAGGGCCTGTAAACCCGGAGGGCGGGATAACCCGCCCGTAAAGAAAAAACGCCTCGCGATAGTCGCGAGGCGTGGTTTTCTACGCGTCAATCATAACAGAAGCAGGTATGTATTGCCAAGTAAAACTGGCGGCGCCTGATGCAGGTACGAATACGGCAGTGCCGCAGCGGGCGGGGCCCCTCGAAACTTAGGATAAACAAGACCCGCCGCGACAGAGAGTCCTTAGGTGCGGTAGCTGGCGTTGATGCGGACGTACTCCGCGGTTAGGTCGCAAGTCCAGTAACGCGCGCTGGCGGTGCCGGCGTGGAGATGCAGGACGACGGGAACGTGGTCCGCGAGGAGGCGGTTGCTGGCGGCGCGTTCGTTGAAATCGAGCGGGTTGCCACGGCGCAAGACGGGAACGCCAGCCATGGTGATGTCGACGCGCGCGGGATCGAAGGGAACGCCGGCGCGTCCGGCAGCGGCGAAAACGCGGCCCCAGTTGGGATCGCCACCCGCGAAGGCCGTTTTGACTAGCGGGGACGTCGCGATGGTTTCGGCGATTTTTTTGGCGGCAGCTTCTGTTTTTGCGCCGCGCACTTCGATTTCGATTACGCGCTGGGCGCCTTCTCCGTCGGCGACGATTTGCAAGGCGAGTGACCGGCAGACTTCTTCGAGCGCCGCTGTGAAGGCACGGTGCGCCGCGCTTCCGGTTTTAATCGCGGGGGCGCCGGCGGCGCCATTGGCAAGGACGAGCAAGGTGTCGTTCGTGGATGTATCACCATCGATGCTGATGGCGTTGAAGGTGCCCGCGGTGACATCGCGCAACGTTTTTTG
>Ga0209139_10000378_pt1 | contig 15205 bp, 14 predicted proteins | sample BogFormECP14_OM3_FD_188246 | JGI IMG/M metagenome (GOLD analysis project Ga0209139, IMG submission 188246) | Bog forest soil microbial communities from Calvert Island, British Columbia, Canada - ECP14_OM3 (SPAdes) (version 2) | ecosystem: Environmental > Aquatic > Freshwater > Wetlands > Bog ...
GAGCATTCCCGCCGGCTCGACGCTCGCAATCGTCGGCCCCACGGGCAGCGGCAAAACGACCTTGGCCGCGTTGGTTGCACGGCTCTGGGAAGCGCCCAACGGCTCCGTCCTGATCGACGGCCGCTCCATTCGCGAATGGCCGCTCGACACGCTGCGCCGCTCCATCGGCTACGTCCCGCAAGACACCTACCTCTTCAGCGAAACCATCGGCGAAAATATCGCATTCGGTCTGCCGAAGTTTGATCTCGATCGGGTACGCGAAGCCGCCGAAGTCGCCAGCTTCGACAGCGAAGTTCAGGAATTCCCCGCAAAGTACGAAACCATGGTCGGCGAACGCGGCATCACGCTTTCCGGCGGCCAAAAACAACGCACCGCCCTGGCCCGCGCGATCGTGCGAGACCCGCGCATCCTTATCCTCGACGATTCCCTCTCGAGCGTCGATACGCAAACCGAAGAGCGCATTCTCAGCCGCCTCCGCGGCATCATGCGCGGCCGCACCACCATTCTGATCGCGCACCGCACGTCGACCGTCCGCGACGCCGATCAAATCGTAGTCCTGCGCGACGGCCGCATCACCGAACACGGCACGCACGACGAACTCATCGCGCGCCGCGGCTATTACGCCGATCTTTACCAAAAACAATTGCTGGAAGAAGAACTCGAACGGGCATGAGCAACATTCACGAAGAAGAGAAACTCGGCAAAGCTTACGACGCGCGCCTGATGCGGCGCCTGCTGCAGTATCTTCGCCCCTACAAGTGGCGCGTCGTCCTGGCACTAACGCTCGTAGCCGTAGTGACGCCTCTCGAACTGGCCCCACCGTGGCTCTTCTGGCGCGCCATCGACGGTTACTTCACGCCCACGCTGAAACATCTCATTCCCGAAAGCGTCGCCTGGCGCGGCATCGAGTGGATCAGTCTCGCGTTCCTCGTCATCCTCGTCTCGGACTTCCTCGCCCAATACGCACAAATCCGCATCATGCAGCGCGTCGGCCAGCAAACCATGTACGACATGCGCACCGAAATCTTCGCCTACATCCAGCGCATGCCGATGAGCTACTTCGACAAGAACCCCGTCGGCCGCCTCGTCACTCGCGTCACCACCGACGTCGACGCCCTCAATGACCTCTTCGCCGCCGGTGTCGTCACCATGATCAACGATTTCTTCCTCTTGGCAGTAATGGCCGGTCTGCTCTTCACCGTCGACCGCCGCCTCGCTTTCGACGCCTTCGCCGTTCTCCCTTTCATTTTCGTAGTCACCTATTTCTTCCGCAAATTCGTGCGCGACGCCAACCGCCGCATCCGCACCGCTATCGCCCGCATCAACGCTTTCCTCCAGGAATACATCTCCGGCATGAGCGTGGTGCAGATCTTCAACCGCGAACGCAAAGCCCGCATCGAATTCGCCAATCGCAATCGCGACAACATGCTCGCGTGGCGCGACGCCATCCTCGCCTTCGCGCTCTTCTATCCCGCCGTAGAATTTCTCAGCATTGGCACCATCACCCTGATCTACTGGTCCGGCGGCAATCGCGTACTCTCCAGCGGCCTAAGCCTTGGCGTGCTCACCGCCTTTACCATGTACGCCACGCGCTTCTTCCGCCCCATCCAGGATCTCAGCGAAAAATTCAACATCCTGCAATCCGCGATGGCCGCTTCCGAACGCATCTTCAAACTGCTCGACGAGCCCATCACCATCGACTCCGCCGCTCAATGCATCCGCCTGGAATCCCCACGCGGCGAAATCGAATTCCGCAACGTCTGGTTCAGCTACAGCGGCGTCCCGCAGCCCACCGACGAAGACTGGGTCCTCCGCGATGTCTCCTTCCGCATCGAACCCGGCCAGACCTTCGCCATCGTCGGCCACACCGGCGCCGGCAAAACCACCCTCATCTCCCTGCTCCTCCGCTTTTACGACGTGCAGCGCGGCCAAATCCTCCTCGACGGCGTCGACATCCGCACCATCAACATCCAAAATCTTCGCCAGCAATTCGGCATCGTCCTGCAAGACTCCTTTCTCTTCACCGGTACGATCGAATCCAACGTCCGCCTCGGCTCACCCGGCATTGACCGCGCCACGGTCGAAAACGCCATCGACGAGATCGGCCTCGGCGAATTCGTCCGCGCCCTACCCGAAGGCGTGAACACCAGCGTCAACGAACGCGGCTCCACGCTCTCCGTAGGCCAGCGCCAGCTCATCTGTTTCGCCCGCGCCCTCGCCCACAATCCGCGCTTCCTCATCCTCGACGAAGCCACATCCAGCGTGGACACAAAAACCGAGCTGCAAATTCGCGAAGCGCTCGACCGCCTCCTTTCGGGTCGCACCTCGCTAGTCATCGCGCATCGCCTCAGCACCATTCAATACGCTTCGCGCATCCTCGTCTTCCACAAGGGCCGCCTCCGCGAACAAGGCGCCCATCAGGAACTCCTCGCCCAGCGCGGCATTTACTACCGCCTCTACCAACTCCAATACAAAGAGCAGGAACTCGGCATCCCGGAAGATTCACGCGATGCCGCCAACCAACTCGCGAACGAACCTCGCGGTCCGCTACCTGCTCCCCAACCCGCATCCGATTAGCGCCGCTTCCGACGCCGCCGCGCATGCCACCGATTCCGCTCCTAATCTCCGCAGGCGAAGCATCCGGGGACATGTACGCCGCGCGCCTCGCCACCGCGCTCCAAAAGCGCATGGACGTCGCCCTCTTCGGCATGGGCGGCCCGCAAATGCGCGCCGCGGGCGTCGACGTTATCACCGACTACTCCGAAGTTTCCGTAGTCGGCATCACAGAAATCCTCAGCCACCTGCCGTCGCTAATCCGCGCCATGCGCCGCCTCGTTTCCGAAGCCAAGCGCCGCAAACCGCCCTTCGCCATCCTCACTGACTTCCCGGGCTTCCATCTCCGCCTCGCCCGCAAACTCCGCCCGCACGGAGTCCGCAATATTTATTACATCTGCCCGCAATTCTGGGCCTGGCGCCCGTGGCGAGTCCGCGTAGTTCGCCGCCGTTTCGCCCAAGCCCTCTGCATCTTCCCTTTCGAAGAAGCCTTCTTCGGCGGTGCAGGCGTCCCCACGAAATTCATCGGCCACCCGCTAGTCGGCGCCGTCCAAGCCACACAAACCCGCGAAGAATTCTACCGCCAACACAATCTCGATCCGGGCCAGCCGATCGTCACGGTCCTCCCCGGCAGCCGTCACGCCGAACTAGCCCAGCACATGCCCGTGATCCGCGAATCCTGCAAGCTCATCCACGACCAGCGCCCCACGCAATTCGTCGTAGCCGCAGCCGCCCACAGCAACCTCACCGACCTGCAAACCGGCTGGTCCCCCGCCCTGAAAATCCGCGTTATCGAAAATCAAACCTACAACGCCCTCGCCGCGGCAGATGCCGCCATCGTCTCCAGCGGCACAGCCACGGTGGAAGCCGCGCTCCTCGACGCTCCAATGGTCGTTATCTACCGCGTCACGCCGCTCACCGCCCTGCTAGCCAAGCCCCTGGTCCGCACGTCTTACTTCAGTATGGTCAACCTCATCGCCGAGCGCCGCGTAGTCCCCGAACTCATGCAAAAGGACTTCACGCCCCCCAAAGTCGCCCAAGAGGTCCTGCGCTTGCTCAATGACCCGCACGCCCGAGAAAATCTCCGCTCCGGCCTCGCCGAAGTCCGCACCCGCCTCGGCCCTCCCGGAGCCGTCGACCGCGCCGCCGACGCCATCGCCCATCTTCTCTCCGGCGAACCCCTCACCGCTGGCAACACTTAGCCCCGTGTCTGCTATCCTATATAGGCAGAATGGTGTCGGTCGCACCTCACTCTGCACCCCAGTGGAAGGTGCCCCTTGAAAGGTAGTTTGATGCCCCTTCGCCGAAAGCTTTTTAGTCAGTTTGTGGTCCTCTTGTTGGTGGCCTTCGTCTGCTCTGTCGCCGCGGATCCCGTCTCCGCACAAGCCCCCCGCCCCGTCGGCTTTCTCGCCGTACACTACGACATCGCCGCCACGCTCGACTCCACCCACCAATCCATCAGCGCCATCGCCAAAGTCGATTTACGCGCCAGCGAGGTCTCCGGCAACATCCGCGTCGAGCTGCACCCCAATCTAGTCGTCAGCGATGTGAAAACCGCCGATGGCAAATCCATAGGCTTTGGCCGCGATTCGACGAACCCGCTTTACGTCCTCGTGACGCTTCCAACGCCCGTCGCCGCCGGTGGCCACGTCATTCTGACCTTCACGTACCAGGGCCTGCTAGCCAATGAAGAAAACAGCCCCGTCCCAGGCGTCCGCGCCGCCGTCATCGGCCACGAAGACGCCTATTTGCTCCTCCCCGCGAGATGGTTCCCTCTCACCAACTATCCCTCCAACCGCTACACCGCAACCTTCCACCTGAATGTCCCCGACTCTTTCGCCGTCGCGGGTTCCGGAAAGAGCGGCGCCGCAACACCACTGGCGAACGGCCGCCTGCTCTACACCTTTGAATGCAAAACTCCCGCGCCGCACGGCACATTCGTAGCCGGGAACCTGCAACTCAATCCCAAGCAATCCGAAGGCATCGACGTAGCCGTCTACGCTCCCCGTTCCGATTCCGCCAACGCGCAAGGCTTTGCCGATGACGTCGCCCGCGCCGTCACCGTTTTCTCGGACATGTTTGGGGGCCTGCCAGATCCCGCCTTCACGGTTATCCAGTTACCCGACGGCACCCTCCGCGATTTCGCCGCCCCCGGCGTTCTTCTACTCAACCGTCATATTTGGGAACCAAGAACCGCCGAACGCACCATTGCCCGCTTGGTCGCCGAGCAATGGTTCGGCAATTCCATTCTTCCGGCCAGTCCCAGCGATGTCTGGATCACCGACGGCCTCTCGCGCTATTGCGAAGAACTCTACGCCGAACAAAGCGCTGGCAAAGAAGCGGGCCTCCGCGAAGTCGACGAGTTTGCCGTCGGCGCCCTCATGTATGACGAAGCCGCCCCGATCGCACAAGCCGCAAGGCTCGCCCCTTACTCCGGTGACTACCGCTCCGTCGTGGTCAACAAGGGCGCCATGGTGTTCCACATGCTTCGCGGCCTGATGGGCGATGTCGCCTTCAAAACGCTTCTGCATGATTTCGCGACCACTTACGCCGGTAAAACAGCACGCATCGACGACTTCATCAATCTCGCCGATCGCGACGTGCAAGCCGCCGCCAAACCCGGCATGATCGCGCCGAACCTTCGCGGCTTCTTCGTCCAGTGGCTGAATTCCACCGGCGTCCCCGATTTCACCACCGACTTCGTCGTCTACCGCACACCCAAAGGCTTCCGCATCGTCGGCAAAATCAAGCAACCCATCGACACCTTCAGCATGCCAGTCGAGCTCCGCATCGATACGGAAGGTAATCCCGAAACAAAGTGGGTGGATGTCCTCGGCATGGAATCGCCCTTTATAGTAGAAACCTTCGGCCGTCCAAAACCAGGCGGCATCAAGGTTGACCCCAACAATCTCGTGCTAAAGGGCAGCGTCGGCCTACGAGCCCGCGCGGCCATCGCCCGCGGCGAAGAACTCGCCGAACAGGGCAACTACTACGCCGCCATCCAGCAGTATCAGCACGCCCTCTCGATCCAACCCGGCCGCCCGTTAGCCAATTTCCGCATGGGCGAAGCCTTCTTCTACCAAAAGAACTACCAGGCCGCCGCGAATTCCTTCCGCGAATCGCTCCAAGCCGTCCCCGAGCCCTCCGAGAAGTGGACCGAAGTTTGGAGCAACATTTACCTCGGAAAAGTCTTCGATCTGCTGGGCCAGCGCGAACGCGCCGTCAACCAATACAGCAAAGCCAAACAAACCAACGACGACACCGGCGGCGCCCAAACCGAAGCCGAGCGCTGGCTGAAAAAACCGTACTCCGAAGGCGGCATCTCCGCCGCAAACCCAGCAAACGGAGGATCATCCCCCGCCTCCGCAACGCCGCCTCCCCCGCCCCCAGCCGGCGACCGCCCAGTCCTAAAAAAGCCCAGCAGCCAATAAAAGCCGACTCCCGGCCAAGCCCGTCCCAATTCACCTTGACAAGAATTTATCGTTATCGTATAGTTATCAGTGGGAAGTAGTGCGGTTTTTCTTTGTATCGCTGGCAGCTTGCCGGCGTTTTTGCTTTTCGGGCCTACTTTTCGGCTCGAACTTCAGCCTAAGTCCTTTCGTTGCCACTCTTACGAGCTTTGGAGCATTTTGCACAATCTTGGTGCATCGTAAGCCCTTTGTTTGCCACTCTTACGGAGGGTCTCACCTGTAAGTCCTTTCCCTGCCACTCTTACGAAAAACACCGGGGGTGGGGTAGGGCAACCACTCTGCGAAAGTTCGCTGCGGAATATTACGAACTGGGTGACGCTCCGCCCTTAATCGCCGGCGAACCGGCTGACAGCTTCTTCCAGGCCCGGGTAAAGATATCGCAGGCGCGGTCGTCGAATAGGACGAAATGGATCTTCTGAAGCGAGGTTCCGGTCTTCAAATGGCGGGCGACTTCGTTCAGCATGATGGATGCACACTCGTCCATTGGGAACCCGGCGATTCCGGTGCCCACTGCCGGAAAGGCAATCGTTTTCAGGCCGCGTTCCGAAGCGATACGCAAGGAATGCGCGATGGAACTGCTCAACGCCTCCGCGGTCGTTTTGCCGCCAAGCTGCATACTCGCAGCGTGAATCACGTGGCGGGCTTTCAGCCTGCCTCCACCGGTAATCGCTGCGTAGCCGACCGGGATGCTCCCAATCTCGTCGCATTCGCGCTGGATGTCTTCTCCGCCCTTGCGACGGATCGCTCCCGCAACGCCGCCGCCAAGTTGCAGGTCATTATTCGCGGCGTTGACAATCGCGTCGGCATCCATATCCGTCAGGTCGCCCTGCTGGATCTCGACTTTCTCTGCGAGTCCGTTATTCATGTCGCGTTCTTGGATGGTTCGACCGGCGAATACGTCACGCGCAACCATCTCGCGGAACAGGAGTCACGCTGTCCCGCAATGGCGATCGTCGTCAATTCGGGTGCAAGACGCGGTTTTGGCGAGTCACCCATCACGAGCCGCCAGTCACTTTGCGCGTCTTCTTCACCAACTTTGCGGTCAGGGCTTGAGAAGCTTCCTGTACGCCTCTTCGTCGTAACCAAGAACGACCTGATCGCCGCGAATCACGACCGGCCGTCGAATCAGATTCGGGGTTTTGGCCATGAGCTTGACGGCCTCCGCACGGGACGGCGGCTTTTCGCTCATATTCTTCACACGGTAGAGTTCGTTGCGCGGATTCAGAAATGGTTTGTAATCGCGCGTTCCGATCAACACATCGAGTTCCGTTTCGCTCAGGCGTTTTTTATCCAGATCGCGGGAGTCGAGCTCGGCACCATGTTCAAGCAAGAAACTTCTCGCTTTGCGGCAGGTCGTTCAAGTGGGTTTTGCGAGGAACTGAATCTTTACCTTAGCCACGAATTTCTCCTCACTAGTATCGCGGAACGCTTGGATCAACTTCCGCCGACCAGCGCTCGATGCCGCCGGCCATCGATTTCGCACTCTCGACGCCCTGCTGCCGCAGCCATACCGCCGCGTCGAGGCTCCGCATCCCGTGGTGGCAATAACAAATCACGTCGTCCGCGTCGAGCAAACTATTCAAGCTGGCTGACAGGGTGCCGAGCGGGATCAAGTGTGCGCCAGGAATCTTGCAGAGTTGATACTCCCAGGGTTCGCGGACATCGACCAGCAACAGCTTGTCGCCACGCGCGATGCGTTCGCTTACTTCTTTCGCTGAGATTTGGAGGTCGTCCATTTAGGATCGGCGTCTGAATGAGCACTTTCTTGAGAAAGCGGCGATCGAACTGCTACTTGCCCTGGAATTTCGGATGGCGCTTCTCGAAAAAGGCGCGAATGCCTTCGCTGCAATCTTCCGAATGAAAGCACTTCATTTGTAGCTCGACTTCATGATCGAGCGCCTTCACGAGCGCATCTTTGTGGGCGCCGAACAGAATCTTCTTCACGGCACGAATGGCGATCGGAGGGCCTTGCGCGATTTTCTGCGCCAGCGCCTTCACTTCGGCTTCCAATTGCGCAGCCGGCACAACGCAGCTGACAATGCCGAGCCGCAGCGCGGTCGGCGCATCGATCATATCGCCGGTGTAAAACATTTCCGCAGCCACGGAAGGCCCGACAAGCTGCGGAAGAAAATACGTGCCACCGTAATCTGGGAACAAACCGACGCGCGAAAAGTTCTGCCCAAACGTGGCCGTATCCGCGGCGATGCGAATGTCCGCCGCGAGGGCAACGTTCATTCCCGCGCCGGCGGCCGGGCCATTCACGGCGCAGATCACCGGTTGCGGCATCAGACGCATTTTTATCACGGCTTGCATGCCCATACGCAGAATGGGACCGAGTTCGGTGGCGTCCTTGCGCTCGCGCCCTTTGCCGATAGCGGCGAGGTCGCCGCCGGCGCAGAATGCGCGGCCCGCGCCGCTCAGCACAACGACGTGCACGGATTCATCTTCGGCAATGCGCTGAAGTGCATCGTTCAAGGCCGTCGAAAGATCATTATTCAGGGCGTTCAGTTTGTCGGGGCGATTCAGCACCAGTGTCGCGATGCCGTCGTGCTGGGTTTCCAGAACCACCGGACCAGAGGGAGCGGTTTGCGGTGCGTTGCTCATAAAATTCTCCCTATAGATTGCTTCTCTATACTACACCGCTTTCGTGTCGCGTTCCTTTTCCGTCTTCGTAACAAGCTGCGCGAGTTTGCGAAAGTGTTGCAGCTTCTCGCTCTTTGCTGAAGTATTCTGCGGGTTCGTCGAGGGCAGCACGTACACTCGCGCTCCATAAAGCAATTCTTTCTGCAGACCAAACTTACACTTGCGCTGAGAAAATTGCTCGTAAACTATTTTCCCGTTGAAGGCTACGACGTGCGGCGAAAACTCCTCCAGCTTTTGCGACAGAACGATCCGGCCTTCCGCGAAATCTCCCCGCGTTAGCTCTTCCTCTGTCTTCGTAGGCCGTTTGACGAGGTCGGTAAGACCAATCCCAAATTCGATCACGCGCTTGTCGTCGTGATAATCAAACGGCTCCGGCACGACGCCGCTTTCATAAAGGATCGGCCAGAACTGGTTCGTGCGCCCCGCGTAGTAGTGTCCCACGCGCACCGCCGATTCGGTCGGATTGCAGCCGACAATGACCAGCTTCATGCCTTTTCGCAGATGGTCGGGGAGTGTTCGCATCTTCCTAGTGTTGCCTATTTCCCGCCGCTTGTTCCAGGCTTTCGCGCCGGGCGGTCCCAACGGTCAAGGTGCCTCGACGGTAACCGAGGCACGTTTCCGGAAGGCGGAAATAGCAGCGCGCCGGGGCAGAGGAACGCGGTGCGCAACGCAAGGAAATTGAATAGCATGGACGATTTCCAAGCTGTTGAAGAGCGGAAGATAGCGGAAGAAAAACGGGGTCTGGGTAGCCCATCGCGGTTGACGAATGTTCTACCAAAACTCTAGACAGGCCGGCACAAGCTGTCAAGCGCTCGCTCCAGGGGGTTTCCCAGAGCGCGAAACGTCCCGAAACATCCTGAATCCTGCCCCAAGCCTGGGTCATCGAATTAGCTGAGAAGCGAGTGTGCTCCCGTGCTTTGTGCTAACTTAAATAGGTCAACATTTGGAGCAGGGCCGATCCTGAGCCCGCCAACCTTCTTGAGCACACCAAACCCACACCGGCTACGTTCGGCAGTTGCGCGCGAAGACGAGCATTTGCTCGTCGCGGCGGCGAAGTCTGGCGACGCGGCAGCCTTCGAGGAGCTGGTCAGCCGCTACGAGCGCAAAATCTTCCGGCTCACCATGAACATCACTCGCAACCGCGAGGACGCCGAAGATGCCATGCAGGACGCCTTCCTCAAGTCTTATTCCCATCTGAAAACTTTCCAGGGCGATTCGCGGTTTTATACCTGGCTGGTGCGCATTGCGGCTAACGAAGCCCTGATGCGCCTTCGCAAGCGCCGGCCGAATCAATTCTCGCTGGATGAGCCGGTCGAGGGCGACGAAGACCTGATGCCGCGCGAATTGCAGGACTGGGGCCCAGGCCCGGAACAGCGCTTTGCGCAAACGGAAATGCGCGAAATTCTTTCCGGTGTGATCGACGAGCTTGAGCCAGACTATCGAACCGTTTTTGTGCTGCGCGATATTGAAGAACTTTCCACCGAAGATACCGCTTCCGCGTTGGGTATTTCCGTCCCAGCAGTGAAATCGCGATTGCTGCGCGCGCGACTGAAGCTCAGACAGAAATTGGATCGCTACTTCCATCAAGGTAAGACAAATTGAAACAAGGTAGGACAAATTGAACTGCCAAGACGTCATCCACGATTTATCGAATTACATCGACGACGAGCTCGATGCGGACTTGAAGCAAGAACTCGAGAGCCACCTGAAAGATTGCAGCGACTGCCAGCTGGTCGTCGATCAAACCAAGAAAACGATTGAGATTTTCTGTGATTCGGAGCCGGTTGAGCTGCCCAATGATGTACGTAGCCGGCTGCATGATGCGGTACGGCGTAAACTCAAAGAAGCAACGCAATAGTCGGATGACAGAAAACAATTACCGAGAGACAGACAGGAATATCTGTCCCACCTCGACCACGCAATCAACCCATCGTGCCGGCGCCGCCGGCCCAGAACGGCAGTTCCCTTCCCAGTCCCTTTTCTTTTGCCAGCGCATAGACTTTCATTGCGACGGCCAAATCCCACGACGCGATCCCGTTCGATTTGAAAAGTGTGACTTCCGTGTCACTCGTCCGTCCCGGAGATTTGCGCGCGACAACATCCGACAACTTCTTCACGCCGGTCCAACAGACCTCGTCACCTTTGAAGGCGATAATGAGGTCGCCCGCTTCCTGACGCGACTGCTCGATAGAATCCACCACGATGACGTCGGCGCTAGCGACGGCTTCATCGTCCAACTCGCGCTTGTGCGCGTGATTCGCGCCGATGGCGTTGATGTGAACGCCCGGCGCCAGGTCCGCGCCGCTCACAACGGGATTGGCAGAGGTGGTGGCAGTGCACAAAATGTCCGCGCCGCGCACCGCTTCGCTGGAGGAAGATTTTGCTTCCACCCGGAAGCCGAGGCATTCCGTCATTTCTTTGGCGAACTTGTCCCGTTTCGCGGCGTCGCGGCCGAAGACTCGCGCTGATTCGAGTTTTCGTACGCCGGCAATCGCCTCAAGTTGCGTACGCGCTTGGCCGCCGGTGCCGATGATGGCAGCGATGCAGCTGTTCTGCCGCGACAAAACTTTGGTGGCGACGCCGCTTGCGGCGCCGGTGCGCAATTGGCCCATATAATCGGCTTCGATCATCGCCACGAGGTCGCCCGTCTTCATTTCATAGAGCGGGACCATGAACCGGATTTTCCCCTGAACGTAGGTGTACTGCTTCATCGCGACGAAGCCAGCGGAAAAGTCGGCCGCGGCCATGTAATGAAAAAAACCTCCACCCGGCAATTCAAATCGGCGGCGAGGATGGACGACGACTTCTCCGTTCGCCTGCTTTCGCGAAACTTCTTCGATGGCCTCGATGGCCATCGCCATGGTGAGCGCGGCTCGCACTTCGGACTCGCTGATATGCAGCGCCATTCTTCGTTTTTCCTTTCGCGGGGCCACACAGTTCTGTCTGTGCGGCCGATCCTACCGTGTTCTTTGCACTTGGTTACTTTGCGGACGGCTTTCCGGCGCCGGGGTGCGCTGGTTTCTTCGCGATGCCGCCATCTTCGCGGACGCGGCGGACGACGGTCTGCGTCAAACGATAGACTCGCTCTTGCCGGTTGGCGCCCATTTCCTGGAAGCGAAACTCCGGCTCGCTCTTGGGACCCTTGCCGATGCGGATGGGCAATTGGCCGCACAGATCATTTTCGATGAACGCGGTCTCGTAGCGCTCTTTTTTCAGGTTCCAGGTGTAGACACGAAGCGTGGTGAAATCGCAGGGCTGGCCTTCGGAGCCGCGGGCCGCCGCAACGAGGTATTGCACCTTGTCGCCTGCGGGGTCGCTGACGCGGTTCAGCTCGAACCAGGCGACCGGGCGAATATTTGCAGAATTGGCCCCATCGCGCACCGCATCCGGCAAATCGAGCTCGATGAAGCGCGCAATCACCCAGCCGGCAATGGGGAGCGTTTGATCGCCAGGCGCTGTTGTGGTCGATTCCGCGGCGCGCGCAGTGGAATCGCTGGGCGGGCGCGTGGCCAATCCACGAACCAGAAACCAATCTTCTTTTTTTGCTTCCTGCGCATCGTTCGCGGACTCTTTTTCGTCGGAGACCGGAGTCGAGTCCGCGACAGCGCGGCCGACAATCTCTACTGGCACGCCGCGCGCGAATTGATAGAGACGCGCTTCCTTGCGTCCGGGCTCGACACGAAGATTGGTGGCCACTTTGGTGCGGCCATGAGCCTGCACGGGCATGGGCACGACCTCTTTGAGCAGCTTTGTACTGCGCTGCCAGAGAGCGGGGTCCATCAAATAGCGGCCTTCGACCCAGCCCAGTTCGCCGGCGGCGGTGCGCACCTTGATGCTGTCGTTTCGTTTGGCGACTACGTCGACACGGTCGCCGTAGTGAAGCGTATCGAGCGGTTCGCGAACTTGCGCGACGCTGCTCCACAGGGTGGCGGTGCGTTCCCCGACGTAGGCTTCGCCTAGGGTTTCGTGCTTGGGCCGGAAAAACCAAGCGACTACGGCAACGATGAGGAGCAGGGGCACCGCAATCAGGAGTTTGCGCTTCATGCGGCGGAACCTGCGTTGAGTCGCTTCGAGAGTCGCGCGGCGCCGGGCGATCCAGCGCGCTCGCGGTGCACTTCATCGACATCGACAGATAGGCTATCTGTTGGCATTGAGTTTAGATGTTCCAGTAGTTCTGATTGTACCTGATTCTTTGCTGGGTCCGCGCGTGGCGTGCGGGTTTTGCTTTTCTGCTAAAATGCCGCTGCGTCTGAAAAGTTTTTTAATTCCGCTGAAAAGGAACGTGATGAAATCTCTCAATGCCTTGCAGCCGCTGGGCTTGCTGTTGCTGCGGGTGGCCTTCGGCATCATTTTTATGTGGCATGGGTATCCAACGCTAGCCCGCCGGACGAGTGCGATGCACACACTTTTCGCGGCGCATGGAATTCCCGATTACCTTGTTTATGTTTCCGCTGTGCTGGAACTTTTCGGGGGAGGGTTATTGTTGTTGGGTTTGTTTACTCGGGGAGCAGCGCTGTTTTTGGCCATCGAGACGGTGTTGCTGATGTGGAAGGTTTATCCGCCGCATAGTTATATGGCGGTGGATCAGTACGCATATCCGCTGGTGGTGGCGGCAGGATGCTTTCTGCTGGTGACGACGGGAGCGGGCTCGGTCTCGGCGGATTATCCTTTGTTCGAGAGCGGCGGGGGGAAGGCTCGGGCGCCGCGGAATGATAAGAAGAAGTGAGTAGTAGGTGGTGTAGAGATCAAATTGCGCGGGGTGGCTTCAGGTTTTTTTAACACAGAGGACGCAGAGGGCACGGAGACGAAGAGCCTCGCGCAATCAGCCGTGCCCCAACCTGTTCGCGGTTACTGTGTTACGTGGTGGTGACTGACGTTGTGGCTGATGTGGGGACGACTCCGCCGGGCGCTACCGGCAGGACTATCCAGAGAATGACGTAGGCCAGAAGGCCGGTGCCGCCGCAAATCACCAGTAGAAGCCAGATGACGCGGAGGATGGTTGGATCCATGTCGAAATAATCGGCGAGGCCTGCGCAGACGCCACCGATTTTTTTGTCGGTGCTGGAGCGCATGAGCCGTTTGTGAGCGCCGGTGGCGGGCGAGAGGCCGGGCGCGCCGGATTCGGGCTGTTTCGCTCCGCAGTTGTAACAGAACCTGGAGCCGACGGCGATATCCTTACTGCAGCTTGGGCAAGTCATGGTTTACCCCCTCAAAACAATGTTTTGTAGCTCCCTGCTATAGAATACGCCCAAAAAGGTCAAAAAGTTTCCTCGAATGCAGGTTGCAGCTAAGCTCCCGATAGAGCGCTTGCCAGGCACTGGCTGTTTGTTCGATGCCTTTTGGCGATAATTTCCGGATTGCCAAGAATCTGTCCGGAACTGTTTCCAGAATGCCTTTCTGGATTTCGATAGAAAGCCGCACGCTTAACGACTACACGTCCACTAGTGCCGCGGGGAGGGCAGGAACATTTTAGTGAGTGTCATATCTGGATAGACTTTTTTCCATAGGTTCAATGATGCGGAAATTTCCGCTGCAATGCAGCATGCTCATGAGGTACAGCATGCCATCGTAGTAGCGCTGTTCTCCCGATGGAACTGGCGTGTTCCAGAGTTCTTCTATGAAGGCCTTGGAGATGGGCCCGGTTGTTGCCGCGAGGCTGCCGACAGCGCCCGTCGCCACCATGCCCGTCGAGTGCCTCGTGGAGAGCGGCTTGCCGTCGAGTGTATAGCGATCCGCGAACGTACCGATGCCTTGGCTGTTGAGAAACTTCTGAATGCGTTCGCTCAGCGCAGTTTCTCGCTGGTCCTTCCTCCACCAGGAGTAGTCGACCGACCAGTTGCTGACGCTTCGCCAGGAGTCATAGCTGAACGGCGTTGGCGCGCCACTGCGGCCGATGATCTGCGTTTCATCGAAGTTGTTTCGGTCGGGAGTCAGCCCGGTCTCCGGGCCAGTTACCTTGGCGAACAGATTGCGACTTACATCCGCCGCTTTTGCCCAGAAGGCACGGTCTTCTGCCACCCCCCAACGTGCCCACAACTCGTAGAACGCTGGCAGGTGATACGAGGCGTCTGTAAAACCATTGTCGACGTTCGGTATAAAGCGAATCATAAAGTGATCTTCATCGACCATGGGACCGATCGACTCCGTTCTTGGCACTTGCGAAGGAATGGGGAAGGGCGGACCGGGAGCGGTGCCGCCATTCGCGGCTGCAACTTTCTGGCGAGCGATGTTGTTGGGACTGGGCCATGGATGGTTCGGTGCCGTAAAGGGGGGATCGTCAGGATGGATGCGGAATGGGCCGGTCCCGGTCAGCACCGGATGATGGCGCATCCCGCGGAGTATCTTGTCCGGTTCCGCCTCGTAATTGTAGATACCCTTCCCATTGCCCCAGCGGTGCGCCGCGAAATAGAGCGCCATGGTGAAATACTCTTCCCCATCTGGCGCGGCCCCGGTCGACCGTGGTGTGCCATCTGTGTTCATCGACCACGCGAAGTAACCGACCGAAGGGTTCTTTGGATCGGTGATGAGCATGTAGGTGT